>JACLAC010021984.1_pt1 | contig 35715 bp, 31 predicted proteins | sample 8027881 | NCBI WGS metagenome assembly JACLAC01 (sample SAMN15725517, study PRJNA655200) | protist metagenome | isolation source: fluorescence activated cell sorting (FACS) single amplified genomes of... | place: Spain: Blaines Bay Microbial Observatory, Mediterranean Sea | collected 2016-01-19 | reverse complement strand
GCCGATTATGGGCGGTTGACGGTCGATTTGCTCGATGCGGAGAGCAAACCGCTGGCCGGTTATACGGCGGAAGATTGTATCGCCATAGAGGAGGATTCGGTGGCGATATGCGTGCGGTGGCGCGGCGGCAAGGGATTGCGCGCATTGGCGGGGCAGCCGGTGCGGTTGCGTTTTGCGTTAAACAACGCCCGGCTTTATTCCTATTGGTGCGCGTCTTGAACGCCGTCGCGACCGAATATGGAGAATAGGCGCTTATGAAAATCGATCGCATCAAAGTTTTTCGCGTGCACGTGCCCATGAAGATCGAAACGGCTAATGGCACGAGTATGCCGGCGGATTCGTTGGCCTCTTTTACTAGTGGGCTCGACAAGCACATCCTCAAAGTATATACCGATGATGGGCTAATTGGTTTGGGGGAGACGTGGAAGGGTACGCCCGACCAGGCGGTGCGTGCGGCGGCCGAGAGCCTGTTGGGTCAGGACCCGATCCGGTTGCCGCTATTGCGGCTCGATTTGCCCTATGACCCGGAGGTGATCAATGTTCGGGATGTCGGCGCCGTTGAGGCGGTGCCGGTGCGTTCGATTGCGCACAACCCGTCGATCCACGCCTTTGAAGTCGCGCTGGCCGATATTGTCGGGCAGGCCTTTGGCGTGCCGGTATGCCAGTTGTTGGGTGGTGCGGTTAGGGATCGGGTGTTGGTGCATTATTGGTCCGGTCGTTGCTCGCCGCAGGATCTGGGGCAGAGAGCGAAGAACGCGCAAGCGCGCGGTTTTACCGGTATCAAAATCAAGTGCGCGCTAGATGATCCGCATGTAGAGCGGGCGCGAGCGGTATATGAGGCCTGCGGGCCGGAGTTTCGCCTGACGATGGATCCGAACATGCGTTTTGCGACAGTGGAGGATACGCTGCGCATCGCGGAGTCTTTGCAGGGTTTGCCGATCGAAGTCTTTGAAGACCCGATTCCGAAGGACAATCTGGCGGATTATGTGCGGATCAGGGAGGCGATGGATATCCCGTTGGGATTGCATCTGGAGCACCCGGAAGACGTATTGGCGGCGATTGCAATCGGAGCGGCGGATATATTTAATCTGCGCGGCACGATGAGCGGTTTTATCAAGACGGGTTATATGGCGGAGATCGCCGGGATCAGGGTATGGCGCGGGTCGGGTTTGGATCTGGGGATTTTGGATGCTTCGTATACGCACGCCTGCGCGGCGGTAAAATCGTGTACGTTGGGCAGCGATATTGTCGGAAATTTTTTGCGCGAGGACGATCTGATTGTCGAACCACTGGTCTATGAAGGCAGTTATGTGAAGGTGCCCGACGGGCCGGGTTTGGGGGTGGTATTGGATGAAGAGGCATTGGTGAAGTACGCCGTGGAAACCGGAGATAGTGGCGGGCCGGGGGCTTGGGTGGTGGAGTAGGGGCTTCTTGTGTGGTTTGTGGGTAATAGAGACCCAGGCATCTCATTCAATTGACACAGCAAAGGCGTTCCGACATGGCCACATGCACGCCGTCTACGGTAATTGTCCCGTCGAAGACGCCATTGCTCGAATTATACGACAGGTCGATAAAAAGCACGCCGGACAGCATGCCCGAGAGGTCGAGTTCACCGCGTATGACCATCGGTTGTTGCGTGGCGTCGACGGTTAACTCGCCGTCGATAAAGACCTCGCCGTCGGGTGAGTAGCCCTCAAAGCGCCACCGGTCCCCTACGACGCTGAACTTGCCGCTGATCCCTTGCAACAAACCCTCACCGGTCTGCGCGGCGACAATGCCCAGTTGAAAGGTGCCGGGCAGTACCTGCACCAGATTGGTGGCTTCGAATTCGCTGGTCTGTATCTGCATGGGCTTGTCGCTATCGCAACTCACTATAAACAGACCGATTGCGAGTAGCATAGAGGAAGCTGGTGGAAAAAAACGATACGCTTCGGAGTATACTCGCGTGCCAGCGTTAGGCATTATTTTCTGCCACGCGGATCGTCAGATGTGATTGTTCTCCGCATCTTGCCAGCTGCCCGTATCAGTTCACTTTTATTTTGTCGATGAGCAGAAACTGTCCCGGAAAGATCCGCCCTTTGACCTCGACGTCTTTGAAATGTGTGTCGTGCCCCAGAAAAGTGTCTTTGCCCTGGGCAAATTGTAGGTAGTGATAGGTCTTGCCGTCGTCGGCTTCGAGGTGGTGTAGGTGTCCCAGGCTGCAGCTATGCGGCAGGTCGGCCAGGTCTAAGCCGCATTGGCATTTATTAGTGCCCTTAAGCGCAATGCTTCGACCAGGGGTGTTGCGCAGGCCGGCTAAATCCAGATCGAGCGAGATCTGGCTGGTTTTTTTTAGCGAGTCGATATGCAATAGCGCGCCCTTCGGCAATAGCTTGCCCTTGATATGTACCACCGAACCGGGCATCGTTCCGGCGAGTTGTTGTTGGTTTTCGGGGGTCTCTAAAAAGGCGTAGACACCCGCTGCGGTGACGAGGGCGCGACCGGCGACGCCGTCTTCCGACGCGGTGGTCGGGGCGTGGTCACGGGCGGCGGATTTGAAGAAAGAATGCACTTCAACGATTACGCCGGCCTCGTCGAAGACGGTGCTGGTTTGTGTGAAGGCAGCGTGGGCGGTGTGGATGAGTAGGGCGCCGAGAAGAATACTAAATGCTATGTGCATTGGTTCTCGTTTGTGGCGAGTGGACGATGATTTGATATTCGATGCTGAATATCGCGTAAAAGACGCACAATGTTTTGCGCGATATTGCCGTCTATCGGCTAAAATCTACACTGTGATGCCGCATTGGGCCCCTTGGGCGATATATTGCATTCTCGGTAAGCCGATGACCACGCCGTCTTGTGTAGTGCGAATTTGTGCCGGGGTCTCGCCGTAAAGATCGCGAATTTCTCCGAGCAGATCTCCTGTTTTTACCCGATCCCATATTTGCACCGCCGGGCGCCATAGCCCCGCACAAGGGGCTTGGTTGTGCGAGGCCATATTGCCAGCGCCGTGGCCGACAGATTCGATATGCTCGCGCGCCGCAATGGGTTCGATTGTGCCGGGCAGCATGTCATAGTGTATCATTAGCCGTTGCAAGCCGCGTTTATATTCTTCTTCGCCGCGCATGCCCCAGGTGGTCTCCCAATATATAGCGGGGACTCCCGCGAGAAAGGCGGCGTATAGTGCGGTGCGGCCGCTGGCATCGTCGCCTAAGGGGGCCGCGGCCGCGTACGCTGCGTCGAATTCATGACCCCAGACTAAAGGCAGCCCTGTTGCCAGGCTGGCGCTGCGTTGGGCTTCGGTAAGGTCGGGGTCGTCGGGGTAGATATTGTAGCCGGAGAGCGTTGCGCCCAACATGCCGGGGCCGTAGGTATGTAGGGTGACCAGGCAGACGGGTTTATGGGCACCGGATTGGCCGAGAAAGTCGTTTTGTAAAGTGTAGGCGACGCGTTCAGTGAGGGAGCCGTGTTCTTTACCGGGATAGCAGCGAGCGAGATTTTGTCCGTCAGCTTCGGCGAGGCGGGTGCGGTTTAGATAGCTGTCGAGCGAACAGCAGTGTATGCCGACGACGCGGCCTTTAAGGGTAGCTGGGTTAAGCGATTGCAGGGTTTCCTGCAGGGCGACGATATTTTCGTATTCGTTGCCGTGCTCGCCGGCGATCAGCAATAGAGTCGGCCCGTCTTCGGTGCCGGTAGTTACCGTTACGGGCAGGCCGCGTTCGCGCGTTAGTTGGTCGTTACCGACGATGGGGTGCGTATAGCGGGTCGTTTGCCCACGGGGAGCTTCGGTCCATGTCGATACGCGAATAGCTGTTGCGGGTTCGCAGTACCAGGAATCTTGTTGTCGGGTAATTTCGATGTCTTGTGCCAAGGTGGGTCTCCTTTGTGCGGGGTAAAATAACTCGTATTGTCATTTTACGGCAATGGCGCCGAGTCGATTGATTTAGGCCTATGAATCTTTACCTAGGAGTTTGTCTATGAATATTCGCTGTGGTTTTTGCGTACCTATTTTTGCCGCCCCGGGCCAGTGGAGTTTTCGCACCCCGAATTACGATGCATTAGACGTGCCCGAGACGCTGGCGATGGCGGTGGAGGCCGATGCGCTCGGCTACGATTCGCTGTGGATCGCCGATCATCTGCAATTGGGCGAGGACCAGGCGATTATGGAGGGGTGGACGACGATGGCGGCTTTGGCCGGGATGACAAGTCGGGCGAAGCTGGGTATGATTCACGGAGCTAATCTATTGCGCCATGCCGCGGTGACGGCGCGGGCGGCTATGACCCTTGATCAGATTTCGCATGGCCGATTGATCTATTTTCTGGCACCGAATGCCGGTGAAAACGAGCAACGGGCCTATGGGGTGGATTGGCCCGAGCCGGAACAAGAACGGGTCGCGCAGATGGTGGAGGCGTTGGAATTGAGTGTCGCGTTGTGGACGGCAGAAAGCCCGATCGATTACGAGGGAAAATTCTACCGGCTGAACGCGGCAACTTGCAACCCGCCACCAGTGCAAAAACCGCACCCGCCGATTTGGATCGACGCTAGTCGGCCGGATATGTACGCCGCCTGCGCGCGTTTTGCGCAAGGGTGGAACGCGACGCCGATTGGGCTAGAGTCGCTCGATGAAAGATTAGCTGGTTTGCAAGCAGCTTGTGATGAGATAGGTCGGGCGTTTGACGAGATAGAGTTGAGTTATGAGACGCAGATTCTTATTGCGCCGGACAAGGCCAGGGTGCGCGCATTGTTGCAGCAACTCGTCGACAAGGGGTCTGGTGAAGATTTGCGGGAAGATATGCGGGCCTTTTTGTCGGGGGAAAGCGATGTGGCGCCGGAAGAGTTGGCGAAGACTTTTCTCATTGGTACACCCGATGAGATCGAAGCGCAGATGCAGGTCTATATAGACCGGGGCATCAGCCACTTTATGCTGTGGTTTATGGACGCACCGGAGCGAGGTGGGTTGCGGCTTTTTGCCGAAGAGGTGTTGCCGCGCTTTCGTTAGTCGGGCAAGTGCCAGAAGGTGCCAGTGATACCGGTGATGCCGCGGTTGTTTTGCGCGTAACAAGTGGTGAAGATTTGGCCGTCGTCGAGTTCGATAGATGAGCTATAACCTTGATTGGCGTTGGGCGCGGGACGTAGCAGCCAACTCGTCTCGTCCCATGTTTGGCCATTATCCTCTGATAGCGAGGCATAGAGGCCAAAGGGCTCGAAGCGGCGGCCATAGGTCAATAATAGCCGACCGTCGCGCAGTTTGAGTAAGCGAGGGCAGGCGCCGGAGCGGATCGCGGTCACTTCGGGTTTGGTCCAGGTCTCGCCGCTGTCGAAGGATTCGTTGCGCCAGAATAACCCTCGCGAGTCTTTGGGGTCGGCGACGCGGTGCAGGCCGAGTAAGTGGCCGGGTGCTAGTTCGAGGATAACGGGCTCGTGATAGTGGCGGGTTTTCGGGCGACCTTGAGCGATGGTGGCGAGTTTGCTCCAGGTTCGGCCGGCGTCGGCCGAACGGTGCAGTATGGCGGAGCTGAACGTGGCCCGGCCGACGGTGCCGTAGGTTGGGACCAACAAGGCCCCATCGGACAATTGCACCGGTGGGGCGCAAGATTGCATCTTGTCGGCGAACAGGGTTGAGTGCTCGACGCGCCAGGTGAGGCCGTAATTGTCGCTCCAACACCAGACCCCACCGACATTGTCGAAGGGGTATTCGTGCTCGTGCATATGTGCGATGCCCGCGCGTTGGCCTTCACCTACGGGCACCACCTCGTGCGCGGCGAGCGCCCCACCGACCTTGCCCTTGCCAAAATAGATTAGCCCCAATTCTTGCCCGCCGCCGGCGCCCATTTGTGCGGCGTTTTCTATATCCCAGTTTTGGCCATTGTCATAGGAACGGATCAGGGTGATGAGCGAACGCGGGTGCGTGTGCCGCACGACATCCTGTTTGGGTGCTTGGCGGAAGGCCAGCAATAGTTCGTCGCCTTCGAGTTGGACCACATGCGGGAAGGCCGAATAGGAATGGGGGTCGAAAAAAATTTGGCTTTGTCGTCTTTTTGCTGCGGGTTTGTAGGTGAAATCGGTGTCTTTTGTTTTGTTGGCCATGGGGCGTTCTCCTGTAAATTACTTATGAGCGTGCGGCTGTGCGTTTGGCCCAGTGCTCTGCGAATTGACGTGCCCAGGGCTCGGCTCGCCATGACGGGTTAACAGGTTCTGCAGCTTGCAATAATGCGTCGGGTGCATAGCTCGTGCCGTTGCGCATGACCGATATCAGTTCGGGTTGTTCAGGAATCTGCTGGCTGAGGTCCCCGCGCACGACGGCAAAATCGGCGGCGCACCCCTTTTGCAAACGGCCAAGTTCAGGACGTTCGAGGAAGTTGGCTGCTGCACTTGTTGCCGAGCGCAATGCGCCGACGGGGCTAAGCCCTGCTATTACCAGTAGCGAGAGTTCACGCCAGAGACTCTGGCCGGGCAAGATGCCGCCGCAGGGTGTATCGCTGCCAGCGAGCGTGGGGACTTGCCGTTCGAGCAGTAGGCCCTGAAAGCGCAATGCCGCTTGCCATGCGCGTTGCCATGTGGCTCCGAGTTCGGCGTCGGGTTCGGCAGCCGACCACTGGAACAGGTCGCCCGGCATATACTGGCGCTCCTCGGGAAATGGGTCGGTGGTGCGCATGCGCCATTGGCTATCCCAGTAGGCGAGCGTGGGGGTCGAGACAAGGTGCATCGCAGCGATTGCGTCGGCGACTTCCCGCTGGCGATCCCAGGTTTTATCGAAGCCCGGATCACCCCAAACAGCCAGCCAGCCGGGTGGGTGATCGGGCCAGATATCGGCGAGGATACCGTCGAGATGGTAGAATTCGTCGATGCCCGCACGACCGGCGGCCAACACACCGTGCGGTAGGCAGTGCATCGAGACCTTGAGCCCGGCGGCATGGCTGGTTTTGGCCATCGGCGCGATCCACTCGGCGGCGATACTGGCGTAGAGTTTGATTCCGTCGACTGCGGCGGCGGCGGTTTGTTGCACGGCGACGATGGCAGAATCGGTATCGGTGATGGCGTGGGCGACTAATGCGTGGCCTGGCGGCGTACCGTCGAGCAGCGGACCTAGGCAGAGGATACGCGGCCATGGTTGTCTCGGCCATTCGTCTCGGCATTGCAGGATCCAGGCCAAATCGTTGCCGGTGTCGCGCACGGAGGTCACTCCATAGGCGAGGAAGAGCGGTCCTTGCCAACGCATAAAGTGCATATGGGTATCGATCAGGCCGGGGATTAGGGTGCAGCCGGGATATTGTTGCAGGGGCATATCGGCCGGTAGGTCACCGAGCGCTATGGTGTCGATGACGACCTTGTCCTCAACGAGCACCACCTGGTTTTCCAAGATGCGGTCCCCGTCAAAGACTCGATCCGCGGTATACGCCGTTGTAATCATGGCTTAGCCCAATCCTTATATACCAAGGTCTGGTCTTGCAGGAATTGTTCCCACCAGCGCGGATCGAGCAAATTCGCATCGTCGATGCGCAATGCGTACAGCTCGCTGAGCAAGGCATCGGGCAAGGTCGTGTGTGCGGCGCGCAAGTTTTCTTTGAGCTCGGATTCGGTCCGTACGCCGATTAGGGCGGTGCCTATCTGCGGGTGCGCAAGACCGAAGGCCAGGGCCAGTTGCGCAGCGCTTGCACTGGGTTGGACCTCGGCGGCTAGCTGGCGAAATTGGCGGGACCGTTCGCGCAAAACCGCCAAAGGTTCGGGCAGGTAGTCGCCCCTTTGGGTGAGCACGCCCTGGAGCAAAAGAGAACGCGCGACAATGCCGACGTTTTTTTGCGCTGCTAAGGGGAACGTCTCGTCGGCTTGGCGTTGGTCGAACACCGAGTAGCCTACTTGCAATATGTCAAAAAGATCGGTGGCTAGTGCTTTTAGCGGCATTGCAGTGCCATAGGTGGAGCCGCCAATGGCGCGTACCTTGCCGCTTTTTTTTGCGGCATAGAATACTTCCGCCGCAATGTCGGTTTGGGCGAGGAAGCTGTCGTCGATAGTGTGGATCTGCCATAGGTCGATGCAATCGGTCTGCAAAAGCCTAAGGCTGGTGTGCAAGCTATCGAGCATGTGTTGCTTTAAGGTGTCGTCGGCGAGGGGGCTTCCATCTGGGTCTTGGGTTTTGACCTTCGTCGCCAGCACAACTTGCTCGCGCCGGCCGCGCAAAGCCCGGCCGACAATTGCTTCGCTTTCGCCATAAGCCCTGGCGGTATCGATCAGGTTGATGCCGTGCGCGAGCGCCGCGTGTACGATGCGGATGGCGTCGGTCTCGGTGGGTTTTTCGTAGGCCTGGGGGACCCGGAGGCCGTAATCCATGCCCAACTCGACGGTGCCCAGACCGAGTGGCGAGACAGATAGGCCGCTGCGGCCCAATAGACGCTTCTGCACCGTCAATCTCCTTAGAAATAGCTCAGTTCAGTCCGCAACTCGTCAGATAATCCGGCGGCTTCTGCGGCGAAGGCTTGATCGACTTGCTCGATGTCGCGTGCCCCGATAAGGACCGAGGTAATGCCGGGTTGGCCAATGGCCCAGGCCAAGGCGAGTTCGATCATTGAGCGATCCAATTCGCTTGCTTTGGCGCGCAGGCCCTCGACGATGTCGAAGTATTTGTCCCTGAAGTAGATGTCCTGATGACCGGGGATCACATCGAAACGGGTGCCTGTGGGGACTTCTGCGTTGCGGTGATATTTTCCGGTGAGGAAACCAGCCCCGAGCGGACTGTATGAAATGACGCCTATTTGCTGCTCTGCGCACAGCGGCAATAACGCTTCTTCGATATCGCGGACGACGAGATTGTAATTCGGCTCGGTCGCCTGCATGCGTACCCAGCCATTGTCGTCGGCGGTCACGAGCGCGGTGGCGAGTTGCTCAGCGTCGTAGTTGCTGCAGCCGACATGGCGGGCTTTGCCTTGTTCGACTAGCGTGTTTAAGGCCTCAATAGTTTCTGTTAGCGGTACTTCCGGGTCCCAGTTGTGGACTTTGAAGAGGTCGATGCAATCGGTTCGCAAACGGCGCAGGCTGTCTTCGGCGGAGGCGAAAATATGCGCGCGGGTCTGCGCTCCGGCGACCTTGGTGGCCAATACGACTTTGTTGCGCGATTGGCGGTCGGTGAACCATTGGCCGATGGTTTCTTCGGAGGCGCCGCTAGCATAGGCTTCGGCGGTGTCGAAGAGGTTGATGCCGTGTTCGAGAGCACGGTCCATTATGGCGAAGGCGGTTTGTTGGTCTATTTCGCGGCCGAAGGTGACGCAGCCTAAGCCGATCGAACTTATTTCTGTGTTGGTCTGGCCGAGCTGGCGGTATTCCACGGCGGGTCCTTTCTTTTGCCTATCACGGCGGGTCAAAGCTGTGGGTGGATGGTCCGGATGAGGAGAGGCCCTTCCGCTCACGGCGCTGAACATGTATTGCGGACGGCCAAAATAGCCCTAAAATAGCTCACTCACGTTGATAGATTAGACAAGATAAGTAGGGCGCGCAATAAGTGTGCTGCTTGACACTTGGGCGAAAGAATTTGATTCTGTTATATAGCGCTATAAATAATAAAAGAAGGCGCGTAAACAGAGGAAGGAAACGCAATCTTGTGTTGAGTATGCTCTGGGATACACGGCATTATTTTTTCTGGCTGATGGCCATTTCTCTCTTTTGTTGGCTATTGGAGCGTTTACTGCCTTGGCGGGAGGACCAGAAGGTTTGGCGGGACCAGTTCGCGCAGGATCTGTTCTGGTTGGTTTTCAATGGTCACTATGCGGGGCTGCTGGTGGCCACGGGCGCGGGATGGGTTTTGCAGCAGGGGGCGCAGGTTGTGGGAGGATGGCCGTGGCAGGGATTGCAGGCGGTCCAGCTTTTGACGGGGAGTCCGTTGTGGGTGCAGTTTGCGGTATTGCTGGTATTGAAGGACTTACTTGAGTGGTGCGTGCATCGGCTATTGCATCGGGTGCCTTGGTTGTGGCAGTTCCACAAGTTGCATCATTCGATTGCTGAGCTCGACTGGATCGGCAATATGCGTTTTCATTGGATGGAAATCGTCGTCTATAAGAGCTTGACCTATTTGCCCCTGGTGGTACTAGGCATCGACGGCCAGGTCGTGCTGTGGCTGGCTATTTTTTCCACGCTGATCGGCCATCTCAACCACTCGAACCTGAAGATTGGCTGGGGGCCGCTCGGTTATCTGATCAATTCCCCCCGGATGCACGTCTGGCACCACGACGTGGTGCTGCACGGCAAGTCGGGCCAAAACTTCGCGATTATCTTTAGCCTTTGGGATTGGCTCTTCGGTTCGGCGTATTTGCCGGAGGATGAACAGCAGCCGGCCCGTCTTGGTTTTTCGGAGATAGAATCTTTTCCCCGGGGATTGCTGGGGCGGTTGCTGTATCCGTTTTGGAAGTAGTAAGCGCCATGATGAGAGACTATCGCAGGAGTTAGAATGTGATCAGTCGGTAATATGCTCGCTGCTGACGGGCTCGTCGTCGCCATCGACAAAGCGTTCCATCGTATTGTGGACGACGGGGCTGGTGTGGAAGTCGGCGATCCAAGGTTGGCGGAAGTAGGCTTGTTTTTCGCGCGGCAGGCCATTGATGACGGCAGGCGGCGTCTTGAGCCGGTGCCAGTGGGTCGCCAGATGCGAGTAGGCGTTAAGCACGGCGACCCGCGGTGTGTCGCGCTGCCATACGGGGCCGGCATGGCACAGGTTTTCGGTGAAGAACACGGCGCTGCCGGCAGGGCACTCGTAAGAGGTTAGGAAGGGGCTGCGCTGTCCTTCTTCCAGCGATAGATGATGCTCGTGTAAGGGGAATTCGGCTTTGTGGCTGCCAATGAGGAAGTGCGTGGATTGGTCCTCAATGGCGATATCGGTCAACTCGAAGATCACCCGCACCATACCGGCGTGGATGCGCCCATTTTTGACGCGATAACCGAAGATCGGATCGGCCTGCTGCGGGCCGCCGCCGTGTAATTCGCCGTGCCGTTGGCCCTTCTCGCGCCAGATGCAGGTGCAGTTTTCCAGCCAGATATCGGGGCCGATCAACTCGCTGAGTACATCGACGACCTGCGGGTGGTCGATCAGCACGTTGCTCGGCCCGCCCGGCACGTCGCACTCGGCGGGAGACAGTGACTGCGGCTCGTGCTGGATGCGGTCGATATGCTCGACGATCGCTGCGATCTGGTCGGGGGTTAGAATCGCTGGGCGCACGAGAAAACCGGTGAGGTCGAAGCGGAAGCGTTCTTCTTCGCTTAGGGCCATGGCAGCATCGTCCTGTGGTTACTTTGTGGTATAGGTAAAGGCGGTGGCAATATAAACAAAAACGCTGCAGTATTCGAGTTGGGGTGATGGGTGTCTGCCTGTGGTTTATCCCATATAATTGATATAGCGTGTTGCCATTAGACGGCTTGCTGATACTTAAGGGCCGAAGCACCGGGTGTTCCCAGGGCCATCAGCGCCATCAGCAGATAACTGAGCCTGGCCGGCAGCCAGTTGCACAGGTCGTCGTGTCCATCTGCGTAGTCTCGCGTCCGACCAGCATCGAAATTGCTTGCCAAATTTGTTGCTAAGCCACTGCTGTGTGCGGCCCGGTCACTGGCCAAGTCGTTGCTCCGCAGGTTTCCATCAACTTCGGCTTAGGCGGGTCTCTTAGCTTCCGGTAAACATCATTTTTTTAATTCTGTGCGGCCAAACATCGGCGGGCTATTTAGAGCTGTCAACAACATATTTTTACGCGACAGTTGATTGGCGGTGATAATGCTCATCGTCAAATTGTTGTTTTTTAAACGAGATAAAGAAAGCGAGGCCATTAATGCGCAGGGTTGTGTTGCACCCTTCTAAATGGGATTTACTTGCGGGTTCAATCGTTTCTGTGGCGTTGCTGCGGACGTTTTTGGTGCCAGGTTGAGCTTGGCGGCAGGCCATTGATTTGGGATGCGACGGAGATAGAGTTATCTTGCAGCCGTGCGAGGAAATACAATATCTGCAACAGATCTCTTAACGAAGAGTGAAACACCATGTGTATGAAACCACTGCTACTATCGACACTTATTCTGTCCTGCACGATCGCCTGTGGCGGGTCGGGGGAGGAGACGGGTGCGAGCCTCAAAAAAGTGCCGCGCAACCGCACTATGATCCTCGATTGTCTGACCTTTGCGGTGTGTGCCGGCCAAATCAAGGACTACAACACCTTCAATCCCTTTATTCCCGGCAATACTGCACCCACCGGCTGGAACTTTCTCTACGAGCCGCTCTACTTCTATAACGCCTTCAAAGAAGAAGACAATATTATCCCCTGGATCGCCGAGGGCCACGAATACAACGAGGACTATACCGAAGTTACTGTGAAGATTCGACCGGGCGTCGAGTGGAGCGACGGTATGCCGTGGACGGTGCACGATTTTGTCTTCACCATAAATATGCTGAAAGAAAATGCGCCCGAATTGTTGTTTTCCACCGATATGGAGACCTGGGTGGAAGAGGCGGTGGCGCTGGACGATCTGACGGCGAAGATCCGGCTGACGGCGCCGAATCCGCGTTTTATCTTTACCTATTTCACCCACAATTTCGGCAATGGCGTGCCGATCGTGCCCAAGCATATCTGGCAGGGCCAAAAGGCTGAGGTCTTTACTAATTTTGATATGGCGAAAGGCTGGCCAGTGGTCAGCGGGCCGTATGAGATGGTATTGTCAACTCCGCAGCAGCGGATTTGGGATCTGCGCGAGGGGTGGTGGGCGCAAAAGGCGGGTTTTAAAGAAATGCCGAAGGTCGAGCGCATTATCTACCTGCCCTTTATGGAGGAGACCAAACGGGTGCAAAACCTGCTGACCAATCACCTGGACTCGTGTCTAGATATGCGGCCACCCAATATTCGCACGATTATCGAGGGCAACGAAAAGGTCTCGTCGTGGACCGGGCGGCAGGCGCCTTTCGGGTATTTGGACTGGTGGCCGATATCCTTGGGGTTTAATGCGTTGGAAGCGCCTTTTGACGACAAGGAGATCCGTTGGGCGATCAACCATGCCATCGACCGCGCGCAATTGATCGAAGTCGGTTGGCAGGGCAGTGGCACATCGACCTTGCTGCCCTTTCCGGACTATCCGCCGCTGAGAAAATACACCGAGTCGATCGCCGATCTACTGGAGAAATACCCGGTGGGCACTTATGATATTGAGCGGTCGGCGGCGATTATGCGCGCCAAAGGTTGGGAAAAGAACGAAGACGGCATCTGGGCTAAGGACGGCGAGCCGTTCAAGATGGTCGTGGATATTTATCCGATCTTCGTCGATTTAGCTCCGGTGCTGGTGGCGCAGTTGGAAAAGGCCGGTTTCGACGCAGATTTCCGCCAGACTTCGGACACTTATACGCGGCTGACCCAGGGCACGGGTAAGACCTATATGCAGGGACACGGCGGTTCGGTACGCGATCCGTATTTCACGCTGCGGCTTTACCACAGCCGTTTTGTCAAACCGACGGGCATCTTTGCTGAGCATTTCTGGCGCTGGGAGAACAAGCCATTCGATGCGTTGGTTGACGAGATGGGGCGGTTATCGCCGGAAGACCCGAAGCTGGTGGGGTTGTTTCACGAGGCGATGGATATTTGGCTTGCAGAGTTGCCGTCGATCCCGATCGTACAGTGGTATCACCGGATCCCGCACAACGAAACTTATTGGACCAATTGGCCGACGGCGAAAAATCCCTATATCAATAGCGCGTATTGGCACCGGACCTGGCTGCTGGTGTTATTGGAGTTGGAGCCAGCGCAGGGGTAGCTTAATTGATCCGGCGCGTATATCCGCGGTCGATTCAGCAGACTGAAAAAATAAAAAACGAGTCCTCGAATTTGCGGACTCGTTTTTTATTGTATGGTTCTTGAACTTAAAATTAACCTGCCGCAACTCCTGCGGCCTGCGGCCGATATTCGATGCGCCGCATAAAGCGCTCGCCCTGGTCGTAGTCGGGTTGGCCGGAGACGAAACGCCACATTTGCACGCGGCGCATTAGTTCGTAGCGGTGCTCGTTGCCCTCCCAGCCGTGGTTGGTATTGAGGATTTGACGAATCTCTGGATCCTCAAGGTCCGTCGTGTCGAAGTTGCGGACCTGAGGCCTGGTCGGATTGAGCCGCAGCTTGTACATATAGCGATCCTGTTCGGTATGGTTGCTGCGCGCACCGTGCCAGACGCCGGTATTCCACACGAAGATCGTACCCGCCGGACAGGTGGCCCAGATCTTGCCGCGCATATGCTGGTAGATATGGATCTCGCCGGTGCGCACGCTGCGATACTGGGTGCCGGGCACTAAAAAGGTGCCGCCCATCTCGTCGGGCGTGTCGACAGGGAAGAACGACAGTTGGATATCGAAGTAGTTCTCGCGAAAATCGATGACTGAGTCCTGGTGCATGTCTGGGCCTCGGGTCTGTCCGCCCTTAACCAGATGCGCGGCGTGGTGGTCGTAGAGCGGATCGGGCCCGACCAACGAGTGGATGAGCCCCTGTACCTGCGGCAGCCGGAAGGTGTCGCCGAGCGCGGTGCCTTTGGGCCAGGTGTCCTCAAAGGACGCGCCGACGTTGAGATAGCCAAAATGGTGGTCGCGCATTTCGACGAGGCAAGCATCGCATAGTTCTTTGGGGACCATCTCGTCGAGGCGCAGATAACCGGATGCGACGAATTGCGCCATTTGTTTGGACGAGATCAGATGTTCATTCATGGGATTTACTCCTTTTCCTGCATATCGTTGAACTTCGACAAAACGGTCTGGTAGGGTAGCGGGCCCAGGTCGTAGCCTTCTTCGGCTGAGCGGTGTTTTAGCTCGGACATCTGTAGGACCTGCCATCCGTCACGCATCGCCGCCAAAGCGGTTGCATACGGGGGCTCATCTTCCTCGGTTAGGTCGCTGATCGGGCCTTTTGAGGCTTCGTAGCGGGCCCAGGCGACGGCGGGCGAGGTGAGTGCTGGTGTGGTCTGGAAAAATACGAGGATATCTTGTACGGCGGGCATGAAAAAACCTTTTGTGATAAACGGTTATGGGGCGAATCCCCGGAACGGCTGCGCAACTAAGGAAAATAAAAGACCATTGCAGATCTACGGTCAAGCGGCTGCGGATATTCTGTTGTTTGTTATTCCTCATCCATTCGGCTGAAACCCTCGCTGCGCTTGCGCGCACGGGTGATCTGGAAATCGAGTGATTCGATGTCGAGTGCCTGTAGGATACTTGCTTCGAGCGCGTTATAATCGCCGTCGGGGCGGTTTAAGCACATCGGCTCCTGTAGCGAGACGACTTTGTTGTTCATAAAGCGGATGCGACCCGAGGGGTTTTGCGACCGGGCGTGCAGTACGTAGGGGTGCAGGATGATCACGTCGCCAGTGCCGGCGGTCATTTCGCGGAAATCCTCGCACTCTTGCACCAACTTGCCGAAGGGGTGGGTGTGGTGTAGGCCCTCCGGATGGGCGCGCAGTTCACGGCAGATGGGCGCCACCGAGTCAGGCGCGAAAAAGGTGCCGCCGCTTTGTGGTTCGATATCGCGCCAGACCACCAGGCACAAGAGCGCCTGTTCGGGGCTGTCGAGGAAGTGGCGGAAAAACCAGCCGTCCTTATGCCAGCCGGGGCGATCGGGGCTCGGGCCTTGCCAGGGCTCGTCGGCGCCGAGGTTGTAGTTGAGATTGAATCCATTGGAGAAAAAACGGGTGCGCTCGTCGATCTTATCTTCGCCGCCCAATAGTTCGCAGATAGCATCCCAGGCGATGGGCGAGGCTTCGGCGATGGGAATGGTACGGGTGCTTGCCGCGAAGCCGTTGGTATCGTCGGGTATGGTGCTCGGGTCGGACTCGTCGATGCCGGTCCGTGCAAAATAATCTGCCACCCATTCCTCGCACATCTTCGCGGGTAGTGCGCCTTTGAGATGGACCATATGATGTTGTAAGAATTCTTCGCGAATCTTCATTGTCATTTACTCGTATGTTAGGTTTTGCGCTTGCATCATGCCGATCATATAACCGAAGGCAAAGATCTTGCCCTGCATGCCGTAGCCGCGGGTCGTCTCTGCGTCTTCGTTGCCCATTGTCGGCGAGTGGTCGGGGCGGATCGGACCTTCGAAGCCGGCGCGCGCATAGATTTCTAGCATGCGCGCCATATCGGTCGGGCCGTCGTCATGGAAGGTTTCGGTAAATCGGGTGCCCGCTGTGCCCTCGACATCGCGATAGTGAATAAAGTGAACCTTGCCCTGCTCGGTGAATTCGCGGGCGGCGGAGTAGATGTCGGCGCCCATGGCCTTGAAATTGCCCTGGCAAAAGGTGATGCCGTTGTTTGGGCTCGGCGCGATATTGAGCAGGCGGCGGTAGGCCTCGATGCTGACCATGATCTGGGCGGAGCCGCGATAGGGCGAGATCGGCGGGTCGTTAGGGTGGTAGCCCATGCGCACATTGGCCTTTTCAGCGACGGGCACGACGCGCTCTAAGAGCCAGGTCAGATTGTCCCACAACTCCTCTTCTGTCTGCGGTTCGTCTAAGGGGGGTTCGGCATTGGAGGCGGCGTAGTCGAATTGCGAAGAGATCGCGCCGCCGCGCGTCGGCACCCAATCGGTGCGGCTGCCGCCTTCGCCGAGGTTGTAACACAGGACGGGGATGCCGGTTTTGCCCATAGCCTTGATGGCGGCAATATAGTTGAGCAGCTCTTCTTCTCGGCCCGGCGTGCCGCGGCGAATATGCAGGCCGGACACTATGGTCATCGTTTCATAGACCGGAAGAGTAAAGCCGACTTCGGCCCACTTGTCTTTTTGTTGTTGCATTGCGGCGGCGTATTGGTCGCGGCCGATGCCGTTAAGATTCGGCGCGGTTACGCAGGCGGTAACGCCCATCTCTTTGCAAATCCTTACCCGTTCGGGATAATCGCTGGGGCTTTGGCCCAAGGTCATGGATAATTTGAAGGAGCCTTGTCGCATGTGTTGTTCCTTTTTTGAGGTGATAACCGCTGATCAGATTTTCTGCAAAATCGCCCTTGGGGTCAAGCGCGTTATCTGTAGACCTTGACCACGCTGCCTGCTGAGCGGTATTTTCACCGCGCGCGACGACAATTGCCCAGAGTTTAACAAGCCAACGCGGCTGAAGAGGAAGGTAGTTATGAGCAAAACCCACGAGGTGATGTTTTATACCGATGGGCGCCATACGAGCGTATATCTCTACGAGCCGCCGATGGGCGTTAGACAGTATGTCGAACCCATCGATGAATTGCTCGATCTCGGCATCGATACCGTCAGCTACGCGGTGGGCGATTGCAGCGTATTGCTCTACGATTCTAAAGTCGGCGAGCACTGGGGCCACAATGTCGATTTGACCGACCACGACATCTGGTGGCGGGCGGCACAAAACGCCAAGGCGATGATTGAGAGTGGCACCGATCCGCTGATGTTGGTGTGCGAGCACGCACAACGGCGCGGATTTAGCTTTTTGCCGCACCTGCTATTGAATATGCTGCACACACCGCACGATCGCGTCACAAACTGCCGGGTTGCCGATTTTACGACAGAGCACCCCGAATGGCGGGTCGGCGAGGAAGCAGATTATCCGCAAGCCCAATACGACAATCCCGAGCGATTATCTTTTGCAGTCGATCAAGTGCGGGCAGACCGCTTGGCAGTGGTCGCAGAACTGCTCGGCGATTATCCGACAGACGGCATCGAGCTGAATATGAGCGATTATGCGCCGTTTATCGGCCGGGCGGAGGTTGCCGAGCACACAGAGGCCTTGACCGATTGGATGCGGGCGATACGCCAGGTCTGCGACGAGGCGGCAAACGCGCAGGGGCGAGCCAAGCGATTGGTGATTCGGATAGGTGCGACGCTTGCCGGCAACAAGGCAATGGGGATGGATGTCGAAACCTGGATTAAAGAAGGCATTGTCGACACGGTGATCGGTATGCAGATCGTCGGCGGTTTTGCAAACGATACGACCGGTTTGCAGGCGATTGTCGAGGTAGCGGCAGGCACACCAGTGCGAGTATTGGCGGGTATCGAATCGGCGAATCACCCGGAGCTTTCGCGCCCCGCGGTACGGGCCGCGGCGGCCAATGCTTATGCAGCGGGGGCGCAAGGCGTGTTGTTTCACACCTATTACCCCGCGCCTAAGCGCTATCCCTATGACGACGAGGCGACGGGACGGCTGCGTTTTATGGGGCATCCGGATCTGTTGGCGGGTTTCGACAAGAAATATCGGCTCGGTTTGCCCTATAATGCGAATACGGCCCCGTCCTACGGATTGGCCGAACAATTACCTGCGCAATTGGCGTGTGATGCACCGGCGCACGAATGCAGGCTGGAGGTCGGCGATGATGTGGCGGGGCGGGCGGCGGCGGGTGAGTTATGGCGCTGCGAGTTGCGGGTCTTGTTGCAACATCTGACCTATACAGACCGAGTCCGGTTGATCTGGAATGGCGAAGAGGTACCCGAAGAAGCATGGCGCAAAGCCGACTGGACTTACCAATTGCGGCCCCGGCCAGACTATGCAGTCGATGCCTACCGATTGCACGTGGATTTAAAGCAACTCCAGCGTTTGCCGCTAGTGGGGGTTAATAGACTAGGTGTGGAAGTGTTGGAGAAAGACGCGCAGTTGATCCATCCGGTGACATTGGCCGATATAGAACTGATCGTTGAATATCTGCCGCACCGCAACGCGTTGCGCGAAGATGAGGAGTATTTCGCTTGAGCGTTGTCGGTGCCGTTGACGGGAGACTTTACCTTGATTGATCCACAAGATCTAACAGCGCAATGTTTCGAGCGAGCCGAAGAAACCGCTGATGCCCTCTTTTACGAGCAACCGCGCAAAGTCGTGCATATCGACGCAGGGGCGATTGCGGCGTTGACTGGTTTTCTGGCCGAATATCTGGAGCCGGGCGGGCGCTATTTGGATTTGATGAGTAGTTGGCGTTCGCATTACCCGCCAGATCTAAATCCCGGCCATGTCACCGGCTTGGGCATGAACGCTGAAGAGCTGGCGGATAATCCGCAATTAGATCAATGGTTGGTGCACAATTTGAACGCCGCGTCGGAGCTGCCCTTTGCGAATCAGTTATTTGACGCGGTCACTTGCACCGTCTCGGTGCAATATATGACTCGACCTTTGGCAATCTTTCGCGAAGTAAACCGGGTGCTCAAACCAGGAGCCCCGTTTATTCTCAGTTTTTCTAATCGCTGTTTCCCGCAAAAAGCCATAGCGCTGTGGTTGGCCATGGATGATGTGCAACATGTCGAGTTAGTCGAAAGTTATTTCGGCGAAAATTGGTGTGATATCCGCACACGGGACTGCCCCACGCAAGCGGATCCTCTCTATATCGTCTGGGCGCGGCGCGTGCGCATAGATTGACGACTTATGAGGTTTCGGTCGGCAGAAAAGTCTCCGGCCACTGCGGCTGATAGTCGCTCTCAAAAAGCCAGTCGAAATCGTCGGGCGCGATATGCGCGCGATCCGGGTGCAGTTGTGCGCGCAGTTTTGGAAAGAAGTCGATTACTCCGTCGCGCTGATTTTTCGGCAGCCCGCAAGATACGCCCTCGGCGACCCACGAGGTGCCCATCGCCTTGCGCGGCACACTGTCTTCGTTCTGCCAGGCCGAGTGCAGGCCGGCGCTGCAAAGGACCAGAATCTGACCGCGCTTGGCGGCGAAGGGAGTGGGTTCGCACGCAGACCAGGGCGTGTCGATTAGATCGGGCACGTGCTCGGGGAAGGCGGTCGCGGTATCGGAGACCGGGACCGGTCGCAAGCCGTGTACGCGCGGTAGCTTGGCTTTGTGTTCGGATGTGAGGACTTTGCTCCAGTGTGCCATGATTGGCCGATGGCTGCCGGGCAAAATGCGCATCGCACCGCGGTCGGCAGGCACGTCGTTGAGCCAAAACCACAGCTCGGCCCGCATCCGGCGGGGGGTGGCTTCGAAATCTTCCAATGTAGCCTGAATATCCGTGTGGCAGCCGCGTGCCCATTGCTCTTTATAATCGCTATAGGGCGGCTCGGATGGCGCGCGTTCATGCGGGGCCAAACCCCACCATAAATGCACGGCATCGGCACGCAATACTTTTTTGGCGACCTGCTCGAAATATGGGTGCTGGATTATGTCGATATAATCCGGGTCTTCGTAGGGCGCTCGGTTATTTTTTTTTAGGCGGTCCCAGGTGGCTTCTGCTCGATCTAATTCTTTTTCAGTAAAGGGACTGTCAATCGTTACTGCCCCTTGTTCTTCATATGCGGTCAATTGTGCGTCGGTGATCATCGTTGTCGGTCTCCCGGGAGACATAAGGCCCTAAAAAATAAAGAGATATATTGCCACAGATCCTTGGGTAACTCTAATAAACGACCCTTAACTGATCAAAGATGGCAGTCGGTATCATTGGTATTGGCCAAGATATAACAGATCGGGTTAAAGCGACAGCAGAGATTGCCAAGCTCAATTCAGAGCTAGAGGAAAGAATGGCTAAACGCAACGGGAAGTTGGAGGTTGCGAATCGCGAACTGGAGTTATTTCCATGCTCGGTTTCCCATGACTTGCGATCCCCATTAAAGTCGATCCATGGTTTTAGTGGAATTATTTATAGAATATACAGACTCTTTGCCTAAGGATGTATTAAATTACCTAGAGCATGTGTGCGATTCAACATATAAATGAACGCATTGATTCTCTACTCGCTCTTGCGAAGTGGTCAAGCAGCGATGTGAACATTGAAACAGTAAAGCTATCGTCAATAATCAGTGAACTCATTGCAGCTATGCAACAACAAGAGCCTATGCGAAAATATACATTGCGATTAGGCTTCGGATATACAGGCACAATGTGATAAGCGCTTGCTCCGGGCTGTGTTGGAAAAACCCATGCAACAATGCATGGGAATTTACTGGAACACGAGATCCGGCTAAGGTTGAATTCGGTGTGAATGCTAATACGGCGAATAAAATAAAAATCTACTATAGATGTAAAAGCACTGTTTCGTCGTGAATTTATTGTTGATGGGAGGGCTGCATTGGCTAATGAAATTCGCTTGTTGATCGTTGAAGAGAATGAGAACGATATCCTGCGCATGGTACATGCTATTAAAAAAAGTGGGTATGATATCCATTATAAGCAGGTGGCATGTGAGCTTGATATGCGAAGTGCTTTAGTTGCAGACAAATGGGATATTGTGCTATCCGATTATTTAATCCCAGAATTTGATGGATTACAGGCCCTGCTGATCGTCCGCGAATATAATAAAGATTTGCCTTTCATTTTAGTTTCCGGACCAATTGGTGAACTGCAAGTGGTCGAGATTATGGAGAGAGGTGCCTATGACTGCATTATGAAAGACAATTTTATCCGGCTGGTGCCTGCTATCGAGCGTGGACTTAATAATGCAATATTAAGGGCTGAACGAATAAGGGATCAAGAAGCACTCAGTATAAGTGAAGAACGATACCGGTCTTTATTAGAACAATCGCACGAAATTGTACAACATATAGATGTAGATGGACGAATTCGCCTCGTCAACCAAAGCTGGTTAAAGGCTATGGGCTATGGCAATAAAGATGAAATAATAGGACGTAAAATATGGGACTTCATAGCGCCAGATTCTATGACCCTCTGCCAGCAAAAGTTTGAGAAAATGCAATCGGGCTCAACCGTAGCCAATGCAGAAGTCGAGTTTATTGATAAGCAAGGCGATATAGTATATTTAGAGGGGGTTTTTTCTGCTTATATCCAAGATGGCATTTTTATCGAAATACATAGTTTTTTTCGCGATATAACCCCAAAGCGCCGTGCTGAAGAGGCACTTCGAGAAAATGAAGATAGACTCAATGCAATAGTAGAGAACTTGCCACATGGAATTTGTTTGCTTGACTCAAACAACATGCCAGTAATGTACAACAAACAGGCATTTGAAGATCTCTCATTACTTTGTGATGATTTTGGCTCGCATCCAATTACAGCTATAGGTACTGCAAATTTACAGCAGATGATGGGGCCTTTTATAGGGGACAAGTTTCAGGATATTTCATTGCCAAATTCAAACCGTATTTTCCAGGTATTTGCACGCTCAATAGATAGCAATGAAACGCGTGATGGTAGCGTGATTGGCATTATAGAGGTGACCCACGAACGTCAAATATTGGAAATTGGCAAACGACAAGACCGACTTGCTGCCGTAGGTCAGTTGGCCGCTGGAATAGCACATGATTTCAATAACATATTATCTATAATGATGGGTTTTGCACAGGTATTATGTCTACGCGAAGATATTGCTGAAAAATATAAGGAAGATCTTAATCGCATTTACACTCAAGGGCAGCGCGCGAATGAGCTAGTGCGTCAAATTCTCGATTTTAGTCGTCAGAATGTCGTTCATCGGCAAGTGATTGAACTCGGGGTTTTCGTTAAAGAAATAACAAAGCTTCTAAAGCGTCTTTTACCTGCTAATATAGAAATTGCATTCGACTTAGATGTAGAATCGCAGAAGATTGAAGGCGATATAACACAAATACAGCAACTAATCACCAACCTGGCGTTAAATGCGCGAGATGCTATGTCGCATGGGGGAGTGTTAGGAGTGCAGTTGCAAAATATAGATACCGCCGTTGCGATCGATGATCGTCTGCCTGACCTCGATGCAGAAAAATGGGTTGTTTTGCAGATATCTGATGAGGGTTGTGGAATGACTGATGAGGTGATTAGTCACATATTTGAACCTTTTTTTACAACGAAGAAAAACTTGGGTGGAACGGGTTTAGGCATGGCTCAGGTATATGGTATCGTGCAACAACATGGTGCCCATATCCATATAGATAGTATACCCGGTAAGGGAACTACATTTTCTATCTTCTTTCCACAACGTGCTTCGCATGTGCAAGAATTGCACAATTTTAGCGAACCTTTTACTCGGGATGAAAAAAAGAACGATAAAGAATTAAGTAATAAAATTCCGATCGGTAATGGCGAAACCATTTTCGTAGTTGAAGACGAGAAGAGCGTTAGGGACGCGACTAAAGAGCTTTTGAAGACTCTTAACTACCAGGTGATTTGTGCTGAAAATGGTCGCGAATTACTCGATTTATCCGATGATAGACTAAATGAAGTAGATCTGATTATATCAGATCTCGTAATGCCAAATGTCGGAGGCGGAGAACTTTGCGCTGCTTTGGAGGAGAGAAACGTAGATACGCCAATAATCATTATGTCTGGTGGTTATCTAGAAGGTAAAGACCTGCCCAAACAGGCTCAAAAATTTAATAATAGATGGCTTGAGAAGCCCATTGATCGTAGAGTATTGGCGAGTATAGTGTACTCAACTTTAAGTGAGAACAAAAGGTAATAGTCATGATAAATAGGAATGAGAAGAGTACGGCAATTTTGGTTGTTGACGATGAGCCCAGTCTTCTAAATTTAATGTTCCGCGTAGTTGAGGAAATCGGACACCAAGCTTTTGTAGCTCGTTCTGGTGAAGAAGCAATAGTTATTGCAGAAGAACAAGAAATAGATTTAATCATTACTGACCTAAATATGCCCGGAATTAGCGGAGTAGAATTAGGCCAGAAATTATTGAAAGATGAACCGGATAGGCCCGTAATCCTCATGACGGCTTACGCTGACGTAGAGAGTGCAAGGTTGGCGGTCGCACATGACTTTTATGACTATTTTTTAAAGCCGTTTGACATAAAGGATATGATATCGACTGTAACGCGAGCATTAGAACGTCGCAGGTTAATACTTGAAAATAAAAATTACCAGCGCAATCTCGAGTTACGAGTTAGAGAGCGTACCAATGATCTCAATCGCAAAGTGATGGAACTAAAAGCACGAGACACTTTGTTATGGCACATGCTCAGCATAGAGGATACACAGCAAACGCTATATATTGCGTTGCAGTTGACTCTGATTTTATGTGAAAGTGATTTTGGCGTATTGTACTTGGTTGAATCTAATGGCGATGTTGTACCTTACGCGGCTGTGGGATTAAATTCTGTTCCTGAACGTACATCGAGTTTGACAGATTTAACCCAGATGGATGAAATGGAAAAATTGCGAAAACCAATAGACGAAAGAATTCCCCCTTTACGTGTTGAGGAATTACAGGCCTTATCATTGACAAAAGCGCGAGTAATTAAGCGAGCACTTGATCAAAAGACTGCTGTATATGAAAGAGAAGTAGACTATGTACGTGAAGGGTTCGGCGTTCATAGTCTTTGCATCTTGCCGCTATTGCAATCCCAAAATCTGATTGGGCTAGTTGAAATTGGACGAAGACGCAAAGATTTATTGATTGGCATAGATGACACCAATCTACTAAAAGAATTTATCTCGTATATATCCCTTGCTATACATAACCACCGATTACAACGAGATCTGCCTATCTTAGAGGGAACGGCTGATGAAGTTTTAAAAGAGGTTGAAAAATGGACAAACCATTAACTGAAGATGATTCGTTCCAACAAGGCTTGGAAGAATTCTCGGATGTCGAAGCGCCTGAATTATCTTTGGAAATATTGATTTCTGATGATGCAATGCAGGCTCATATAAATACGGTTACGGCGAATATGTCCTGGCAATTAGTGGAACAGAAATTACAGGAGAAAAGTATTTCCTATGGAATTCGTAAGGCAGAGTTTATACAAGCGATAGAATCGGTAAAGGAAGGAAGGGAGGTAATCCAATCTTTTCTGGTGGCTGAAGGTACCAGCCCTTCGAGGACAGATCCTTTAGATTTGTATTTCAAGCATCTACCGAGTCCTGGCTCAATTAGAGAAGATGGCTCGATGGATTTTCGTTCTCGTGATGCTGTGCCGCAATCGGAAGAAAACGAACTTTTGGCATGTCTATCTTTAGATCAAGTAACCCAAACGGGTCATGATATTTTCGCTCGCGAAATTTCCTTACCTGATGAGGAGCCTGCGACTCTAAAGGCTGGCGCCAATGTCCGTATTGAAGAATATGAAGATAAGAATTTATACCATGCAGTTAAGGCTGGATGGCCAAGAATTAATAACGGAGTTCTTTCGGTACTGCCTTATTTCTTTCATGATGGCGATATCGATTATCGCATTGGGAACGTAAAATTTGATGGTGATGTTGAGATCACTGGTGATGTGTGTAGTCGTTTTCGTGTCGAAGCGAGCGGGAATGTTATAGTGCGTGGCTCGGTGGAACGGGGTGGTAAAATTTTAGCCGAAGGTAACCTGGGAGTGTACAGTGGTGTCATCGGTGCGAGTATACGATGCAAAGGCGACTTTTTTTCGATTTACGTACAAGAGTCTCGTGTAAATATTGGCAGTAATATGAGAGTGACAAACTATATAACCGACTCTAGAGTGGTTGTCGGAGGTCATGCGATAATAACAGACAGCGAAGCGAAAAATGCCTTTAATTTATCAGGGGGCGAACTCAGCGTAAATAAAAGTCTTGATGTGCCGTCTATGGGCAGTATAAATAACCGAGAGACTTTGGTCCGCGTTGGTGTTATGCCGGAAATGGAAGATCGATTAACCCGCTATCGCGAGGGCATGGCATTTTGTAATCAGCGTAGTCGCCAGGCCAGTCGGTTGGTCGAAACGTTGGTAGGACAAGGCTTTACGCCTGACAAGTTGAAAAGAGCACTTCGAAAAGCGCCTGAAGGGCGGCGCAAAGTGATACTCTCTCGGATGGATGAAATAAGAAAACTAAAAAAATTACGGAATAGTTTAGAATTTCATATCCAAGAAATTTCAACGATACAACGCGAGAGCTTTACCCAAGCTAAGATTAAAGTATGTAGAAGCGTATATCCTCAAGTTACAATTTGCTTCGGTGAGTTGAAATTTACGACTGTTACAGAAATGGCAAAAGGGCAGTTTCTCTTGAATGATGTAAATGGGCCAATTCACTATATAGAAGGTTAAAAAAGTGATATTGTAATCAAATTCTGTTCCATATAAAACAACGAATTAAGAAAATGCATCAAATTCTCATATTCTATTTAGCCGGTCTTGTATTTCACGCCATGCAAGTTTGGCCCTATTGCGAATGACCGCGATCAAACTCTTTCGGGGTCATCATCAATGCCAAGTTACGTGTTTCGTTAGTGTGTTCATTCTGTATTTTGATCATAGAGTAAGAGAAGGTAATAATGGGCTTGTTTCTCTTTACCAAAAAAATATTAGAGAGATCTTGCGTGTTATAATTAGGAGAGTGTATGTATCAACGAGTACAGGAATATATGCTGTCAGTTAGTCGTGAATCGTTTCCCATCATTACTTACGCAATATATGGTTTTTTATTTGGCAGCATATTTCCAATAATAGCTATGATCACCGACCTTATTTACCAAGATATGGCATTCACGTTTACTAACGTTCTGCTGGTACAGCGCTTGCAGCCGCTGCACTGGATTATCGATACAGCACCAATAATATTAGGCATTCTCTCCGGTGTAGTAGGCTGGAAAGAGGTGCAGATAATACGCTCTCTTACTGTAATGAGGACGGCATTAGATGCAGTCCAATCAGGAAATCGAATGAAGAGTGAATTTGTGGCCAATGTTAGCCACGAAATCCGTACTCCAATGAATGGTATTGTCGGTGCTGTTCAACTGTTATCGGAGGAAAGTAATGATGCCGATCAAAAAGAAGCATTTTCTATATTAACAAATGCGTCGGATCAGCTAACGAGAGTTGTCGATGATATACTAGAAATGTCAAAGCTTGATGCAAGACAAGCTACTTTGGACTCCGGCATTTTTTTTATTCGTGATATAGTAAATTCCTGCGTTTCCATATCTAAGGTTCAGGCTAATAACAAGGGGCTCGAATTTATACTGCAATTAGAAGAGGACATTCCAGAATCCATGGTAGGTGACTCAGGGCGTCTGATTCAGATACTAAATAATCTACTTAGTAATGCAGTGAAATTTACTCATCAGGGTTTTATACGCTTAGAGGTCCGCTGTGTCGCCAAAACGAAGAATGATATCAGCCTTCTATTTTTAGTTGAGGATACAGGGATTGGTATTGCAATAGACAAAATTGACCAAATTTTCATTCCATTTGCACAAGCTGATGGTACGATAACACGCCGTTATGGTGGTACTGGTTTAGGGCTTGCTATAGCCCTACGATGGACAAATATGATGAAAGGTAGTTTAGAGGTAAAAAGTAAGGATGGTTCCGGTAGTATGTTTGAACTCGTATTGCCCTTTCAGTATTTAGAAAGTAAAGCGCTGGAAGAGCTAGACGATAAAACGGACCTACCTGCGAATCGACCGCAAGATACGTACTATAAACCGTTTGGTGATAAGTTAAATGATGTACAGCCAGGTCGGAAGACATTGCTAGTCGTTGACGACGAAACTAAAGTGCTATCATCGGTGAAGCGTGTATTGCGTAAGGAGAATTGGAATCTCCTATTTGCAAATAGTGGACTGCAAGGATTAGAAATATTAGAGAATTATGATATCGACGTAGTTATCTCTGATATCCGTATGCCGGATATGGATGGATTAGAATTTCTAAAGAGGGTGAGAGCAGACTTTCCAAATACTGGACGTATTGCATTCACTGGGTATGCTGATGATGAGGTGTTGTCGCGTGTTTTTTCCGAAGCTGATGTCTATATGTTGATCCCGAAACCCTGGGACAACAACGAAATCAAATCGATTATCAACGAAGCTTTTATAAGACAAGAGAATCGTGTAAGCTACTGACTTTCGTGTCATAGCACAAAATAGCAATAAGACGATTTTATTGCCAACTAAGTGTAGGATAATATGAATCGAGATACTAACAACAAAAATGTGCGTGGACGGAACTCGAAAAATCAACGCGAAAAAGCGGTCGACGATTTGTACTGGCAAAATTTTTCGCAAGAAGATTCAGAGGGTATCGAATCGCTAGAGTCCGAGCTAACAAAATTGATAGAAGAGGGCGAAAGCCTTGCGGAAGTGGAGGAAGGGGCAGAAACTGAGGAAGGGGCAGAAACTGAGGAAGGGGCAGGAACTGAGGGGAAGACGGATGATAGCGATGCTGGTGAAAAAAAAGACGATATAAGACACTACCCTTTTGCCGAGGGTGATGGAGAAATTGTAATAGAAGTATCTCCTGATCAGCGTATCCTCTGGCTGTTAGAACTGCGTCTGCCTTCCCTCAGTGATATGTCTTCAGATCTCGATTTGCTTGAGACGCTATTGCGCAAAGACGTTGGAATCGATGAAGCAATAGATGTAGATGTAGTGGTGTTCAAGGATATTTGGGACAATATGCATGCGGAAAAGACTACCGAGGCTAAAGGGCGCTTCCAAATTGCTTGTGGGGAAATACCGGAACCGGGAGCAGACGGATATGTAGAATGGCTAACGATTCCAGACCAAATCGAGGGTAGTTGTAGTTCTACTCACTCGGCATTTGCTCTCAGTGAAATCAACGAAATCGAAATGCTGGAGTTACAAGGTGTTTTAGTGGCCACTGGCGATAAAATGGCGAAAATACAGCCACCTGAGGAAGGGTTCCCAGGAAGAGACCTATGGGGCAAAGAGGATCGGCTCAAAGGCAAGAATGCTGCGTTGGAAGCCGGTGAAAACGTAAAATTAGAGGATGATGGCTTTTTCGTCGCAGACCTAAGTGGATATGTCTGTGTTTGCCTGGGACATCTAAGTATAATATCTCCGGTATGGGTAAGTGAAGATAAGATGCAGGCGTATTTGGTTCTACTCACCCAGACTTCTGCCGCCCCATTGCGCGATACTGAAGTTGTGATGAAATGGTTGAGTCAGATGGGTATACGGCACGGTATTATTGACACTGCGATAGAAAAAGTTGCCGATATACAAGATTCAGGCAAGGAAGTCATGGTGCTTAAGTTAGCCGAAGGTGAATTCGCCGTAGACGCTATGCCCGTCATGTTGTCATCTGAGAAAGACAGTCATATTCGCCATGGCACTGTGCAAGTGGATGGTCGAATTAACTACAAAGAGCGAAATGCGGTGACAAAAGTTGATGCTGAGGAACTCGTCGCAACTTTAATTCCGGCTACTCCAAAAATTGATGGAAAAAATATATATGACGAACCAGTAGTTGCAAACGAGGTCGAGAAGGTTGATATCGAAATCGGTGAAAATATCCGTGTCGGTAAAGCCACGGGTGGCGATCCTGCTGCTGCGGACCCTGCTGCTGCGGATTCTGCCGATCCTGCTGCTGCGGACTCTGCTGCTGCGGATTCTGCCGATCCTGCTGCTGCGGACTCTGCTGCTGCGGATTCTGCCGATCCTGCTGCTGCGGACTCTGCAGCTGCGGATTCTGAGGATCCTGCTGCTGCGGACCCTGCTGCTGAGGACCCTGCTGCGACTAGTGATTCTAAAGAAGGCGACCAGCAGTTATATGCGACGATCTTTGGAAACTTGCATATTGGCGAAAATTCAATTCACGTAAGTGAGGTGTTTACCGTTGAAGGCGATGTTGATTATGGATCTGGCAATTTAGATGTCTCGGGAGATATTGAAATAAAAGGCAATGTTCGTTCGGGATTTGAGGTGCGCTCTGGTGGTAATATTATTATTGGAGGGATGGTTGAGCCCGGTGCTTATGTCTTTTCGAAAGGTGATATGGAGATCACTCAAGGCATCATCGGTAAGACGACGAAAGTAGTAACACATGGCAATCTCATCACGAAACTTATACAAGAAAGCACTGTACTGTCAGGTGCCAATATTGAAATAGCTGCTTATGTGTACAATGCAAATCTAAGGGCTGACAAAAGGGTGGTAGTTTTACAGGCCGCGGGTAAAGGAGGGGGAAGTATTGTTGGGGGTCGGACGTGTGCAACTGAAGGTATTGATACCAAGATCGCGGGTTCGACGGGAGGAGCAAAAACAGAACTTAGTATTGAGATGCCTTTAAGTGTGCAGATGCGTCTTGACCAAAGTGATAAGCAAATAGAGCAATGGGAGTTAAGGACAAAACATCTATGTACCTCACTTGGGATTACTGAGGTAAATAAAGAGATTATCACTCGCAAATTAAGAGAAGCCGGTGATCGAAAATCTCAAGTTAAGAACGAGATTGAACAGATTCTAAAGATGAAGAACATGATAAAACAGTCGCTTAGTGCTGCTCTTGAACTAAGGCAGCATTACGAACCGCTTGCGAAAAGTGGCATTATATCTATCACAGATAAAGTAAATGAAGGTGTTATAGTGAAGATAGCTAACCTTTATCGGGAAATCGAGAGTGAAACGAAAGGTCAAAATTTCGAATATAATTCAATGGAAAATCGCCCCGAATAATTTGATTTTTCACTTCGGATTAGCACAACCGTTTTATCCCATTGATTTTTCATTTAAAATTCACGCAAGTTAATATTTGATTGAGGGCAGGCCTGCTATGGAAAATGAAACGACTCGACTACGAGTGATGTGTGTTGATGACCAGGAAACAAATAACAATTTGCTAGAGCTAGCACTTCGCACTTCGTATGATATTACCTGTGCATCTGGAGGTCAAGAATGCCTTGATCTAGTTGAGCAATGTGTTCCCGATTTGATCCTTCTTGATATTATGATGCCCGACGTTGATGGGTATGAAGTATGTAAGCGTTTGAGAGAAGGCGAATCGACTCGCCATATCCCTATACTTCTTTTAACGGCATTGACCGATATCTCTAACAAAGAACGCGGCTTTGCGATCGGAGCGACTGATTATATCACCAAGCCATTCAATGTGATCGAAGTTCGTGCTCGAGTTAGTGCACATATCGAGAGAGAATTACTCCGGCGCGAATTGTTGTTGGCTAATCGTGAGTTAATAGCTGCCAATGAACAAGTGAAAGTATATGCTAGGGAGTTAGAGATCTTCAATCAATTGATCCGAGATAAGATTGGAATACAAAGTGTAGATGAGGCCTGTACTACTATCGTGAATACCTTAAGCAAGGTTTATAAAAGCACTGACGTAGCTGTTTTTCGCCAGTCAGGTAAAACATGGGATCTTATAGCAAAAGCGACAGATGTCGTGCCGGCGATTTCAGATGAAGGGTTAACCGAGTTGGTAAATCATGATCATAGTAAAGATGTTTTCACCAACCAATTCCATGCTACGAAAAGTAGCATTGGCATTGTTTTTGTTCTAAACTCATCGAAGGAAAGTTTGGCACTCTGGGTCGGTGGAGCAGATATAGACCCCTTAGTATCCGCTGACTTTATAGGGGAGAGTCAGTCGCTTTTAAATTTTGCCCATATCGCCGAAGAGTTAAAGAATCCAGATTTTGATATAGATGAGATGCTAGTGCGTTTGGATGAAGATTAAGGCAGTTGCCGTAGCATTGTGACTGCTCCAGCTAGTGATTCTAAGAATTACTTTCATTGGAGATGTGATGAGGTTCTTGGGAGTGATTACCTGAAATTGTATTGGCGTTGCATATTATTGCTCGCGTTAAAATATCGGCCATTACCGAAGAAGTTGGCATGACTCGGAAGGGATTACAAAAGCCCTTTCGATTGAGGCTAATTCATACCTCGATAAATAATAGCATTGATTATGCAGGCAATGGGATATAGGCTGGTGCTGCAGCGGAAGGTGGAAGAGGTTGCCGGGTAGGGATAATCGTCGTTGATCGGTCATAAACCTACAAAGAAAAACCCTCCGAGCATGGCGCTCGGGAGGGTTTTTTATTGGTAGCCCCTGTGGTTCAATTGTCGAACCGCTTGGTAGACGATCTCAAGGTTTTGTATGAATTACAACCACTTATAGAGACAAATAAAATGAGGGAGATGGCATAGGCGGTGGAAGTGTCGCTTCAATGCGACTGAAATTGTCCTATACGTAAGGTGTTGTTTATAGGTGGCATATGTTTCGCATTATTTGGGGAGTTGATTTACATACCAGATCAGTTGAACATCCCGTGTGATGATAGAATCAATGAAGAGGTGAAGAAATGACTACTCAGGGACAAGAATCGGCGAATCGGGAAAATGCTCAGCATAGTACAGGTCCAAAAACAGAGGGGGGTAAATCGGTATCGTCAATGAATGCCCTTAAACACGGACTAACGGCCCAGACGGCACTACTGCCTGATGAAGATCCTCAATCCCACTCGGTTCTGTCAGGTGGCATTAGGAGAGAATTGGACCCCGTTGGGTACATCGAGTCTGTGTTGGTGGATTTAATTGTGGGCAAGATGTGGCGTCTGGGAAGAATAGCCAAAATTGAGACTGGGATATTTCGCTCGGAATATTACGAGGAGTCTCTGGGGGAAGCGAGGGGTGAGGTTCGGAAGTACGAGGGCAGCATATTTGAATCTATGGTAACCATCACTGATGAAGCAGGGCAAAATCGGGCGAAGGAGCGAGTGCGGGATATTACTACCGAGCGAGATCTGGGTATAGCCGTCTGTGGGCGCGGCTATATAAGGGATGCGCGGAGTGAAGAATTACTGGCTAAATTGATGAAATATGAGACGGCGACAGAGAACAGCCTGTATCGTGCTCTTTCGGAACTTCGGCAGATCGGAGAAAACCGAATTGAAGGCGATTTAGTAGAATAGATTGGGTTCGTTTTGGAGTAACTGTTTTTCAACAGTACGTGAGTTCGGGATGATATTCTGACATAACATGCTTTTATTACACTGTGGATTCAACTTCATAAGCTCCTCTTCGTGGGGCGGGTGAATTGACAAAGGAAATATACCGGTTGGCCTTTGTTTTTTCACGCACCGCAAAAGGTGCACTTAGAAGTTGAATCCACACCGTCTGCCACATGAGAAATAATACATAAAAGACATTTGTTAGTAGGTGGTCTAAAGAGGCTTAGAAGATACGACGATTTTTTTACGAAATAAGAAATCATCGCATCTCTGGGGTATTCGAAAAGAATTATTGTACAGTATCTCGAGGTAAAATTACTTCATTTTCACTATGCGATGTTGAATTGGCCCATCGTAATTATGGTAGAAGGGCGGCCTTCGACTATAATAATACTGGTTCCAAGGGCACAACTCATCAAGAATGATTTCGTCGTCCTCGCTCCAAGGGTAATCATAGAATCTCACCATAGTGCCATCGGGTAATTTCTTCTCAATTCTATTACAACAGTAGAAATATAGACTTTCGCTTTTACATTCCCTCATGTCGTCAAAATATTGCGCGATAATATCTGGATTCATTTCTTGCATAGAAACTATATTAAATGCTATATCTGTTCTTAGGTTTCTCAGAAGCCCGTGATTGTCTGCCCGTATACAGATATAACGAATGCTCTCCACCTCTATTGCTTCATGCAAATCTGATTCTGATTCAACGAGTACAGTTGCCTCATCGGGAATAATTCCTCGCGTATACAAATAATCAGTCAACAGAACTTCATTTAAATTTATGCTGACTATCTTATGTCTCGTATTTAGGTAGAGTAAACTCGCTAAAGTGCCAAAACCGTCTCCAATAACAAGGGAGGTTTTATTTGCTGCGAACTGAGGAATCTTGCTCTTGCATAAAACAACAGTCAAGACCTGTCTCAACACATCCATATCCAATAAACGCTTTTGTATTGCTGTGATTTTCTTTGCGCTTTGCAACACCCTATATAAGTCTATATAATTCCCTGATCGCACCTTATAGGGGATTTGAAGAACCCAATGAAGTGCCCTGCCCTTTATTCCTCCCGCAGAAATGCCGCCAAACCCGCTTAAGCCTGTTAAGCCACCTTCTTCGGTATAGGCAAATTCACTCAAGTATTTCCGCCAATGGGATGATTTACCCGCCTGTTGGTCTCCGAGCAATTCAACCAAATATTCTTTTACCTGTTCGCCTGTTATCATCGATTACCCCTAACCGTTCGCTCGTTTCCTCTAATTCATCCCGATATGGATAAAAGTAGATTATAAGTATGAGTATCTATGGGTGCTTTAGTCAAATAAGGCCACAAGGGACTCGGTGTTGAAGTTAAGCCGATGGAGATGGATGTTGATACTTCGGTTCCAGAAAATCTACTGTAGCACTATTTGAATCTGATAATACCAGAGGTTGAGAATAAGCGCCGTTCCCTTAATCGGGGGGACGCCTTCCGGCTTTCCAAGTTGTGGGAGGATTGCTCATTGCCTTGTGATAATTGGGTTCGTTTTGAAAACCAGTCTTTTTATTGGATAAAAAAAGCGTCTTGCACAGAAATGGCAAATGCCACTTGCACGTATAATACAAAAAATATAAATTATACAACATTGTTCAAATTAGAGAAGAGGCTCTTAATCATGAATAAGTCGGGTGGTCGTCCGCAGATAGTAATCCGTAGTGATAATTTTGATCTGGATTATGGTAAATATTGGGGTACTGAGATCGGCAAGGCAGTGTCGGAGCGGCTGAATCAGAAAGTGTATCCGATTAAAGAGACTGACCTCAGTTATAGACTTATCAACCATTGGGAGAAAATAGGACTGATTGACAATGAGCGTCCAAGCGGAAAAGGGTGGCGAAAGTTTAGCGTAATGGACTTAATATGGCTCAGAGTCGTTAGCCGTTTGAGGACGTTTGGCTATCCATTAGACAAGATTGTGGAGATGAAAAAAGGCCTTGTAAGACAAAATAAAAAAACAGGCCAGTATAGATTTACGCTATTTGAGGTATATGTCGTCATGGCTTTAGTATTTAGGCGATCGGCTGTGCTCTTAGTGTTTGATAATGGGAGCGCAGAGCCGACGACGCTGGCTCACATGAAATTGACTGAAGATATACTTGGGTCCGGGTTAGACGATCACATACATATAAGCATCAATGCGATACTTCAAGATTTATATAAGGACAGAGATTTATCTCCGTTAAGTGATACATCAGTTGAATTGGATGATGACGAATTAGAATTGATTGTTTTGTTGAGAACTGGGAACTATGAGCAGATAAAAATAAAGCAAAAAGATGGGAAGATAGAATTAATAGAATGTGCTGAATCAGTAGATCCAACAGGCCGGATAATCGATCTACTTCAAGATGGCGACTTTCAGGACATCAGCATTATACAGAGAGATGGAAAGGTAGTCACTGTGAATCGCACTGTACGGAAGAAACCCTCGAGAATGGTAAAAAACCATTAAGTACAAACCCCAACACTGACTGTAAAAAACAGAGGTGAAGGTACTATGATTGAATTGCGATGCTATCACTGGAAAGATGTGCCGCCGTACTCAACAAACGAGAGAAGATCTATAGTCCTATTCAAATAAAAAAGATTCGAGATTTGTTATACCAGATTGGCTATATGGATTATGAATTTAATTCAAAGAAGATGGACGATGGCGAAAAAGGCGATCATATACACGAGGGTGTCAACCCACGATCAGGCTGAGACAGGATATAGTCTTGATGATCAAGAGGCGAGGCTAAGAAATTTCTGCAAGGAAAAAGGCATAGAAATAGTACTCCATTTTCAGGAGGATGTATCTGCCAAGACATTTAATCGACCTGAGTTCCAGAGACTGGTGGCCTATGTAGAAGAAAATCGGGGGGCAGTAGATCTTCTTGTGGTTGTTCGATGGGACCGATTCTCGCGCAATTTAGAAGAGTCGCTTAAGATGATAAGTCGGCTTGATGATCTGGGTGTTGGCGTTAAGCCTGCAGAAGCGGATGTTGATAAATCAGACCCACATAATTTATTGTGGTACTATATGAATCTGATGATGCCAGAAATTGACAATAAGGTGCGTTCACTAAATACCATAAGAGGAATGCGCGAGGCGAAACGCGGAGGGCGATGGGTCTCTAAACCACCTAAAGGATATGATCTCAGGCGAGATTCATCAA
>JACLAC010015170.1_pt1 | contig 35717 bp, 31 predicted proteins | sample 8027881 | NCBI WGS metagenome assembly JACLAC01 (sample SAMN15725517, study PRJNA655200) | protist metagenome | isolation source: fluorescence activated cell sorting (FACS) single amplified genomes of... | place: Spain: Blaines Bay Microbial Observatory, Mediterranean Sea | collected 2016-01-19 | reverse complement strand
ATCGAGTGTGTCGCCAACCCGCAAATGATCTGGGTCACGTCGCCCTCGGCGGACGCCCACGCCACCAACCAGCAGGTCCATGAAGCCTCTGATTTGCCAAAGCCAAGTGCCGTAATACCAGCCGGTTTCGCCGCCAATCCGGCGGATTGGTAGGAAAGCCGCATCGGTTGTCGTTGAGACTTGTCTGGTTCGGGAGTCTACAAGTCTCGAACCAAAACGAACTCCACCCCAAGACTTTGGTTGACCGCCAGAGGAAAGAGCGTCTGACCAGCGAGTCTCAGCAAATTCCCGGTCTTCATTGACGAGCGCACGGGCGATTGATTTTTCCGCGGATCTCGGCCGAACCTTAAAATGTCTGTCTGCGACATTGTTAGAGGTTAACGTTGGGTTCTTTAAGCTATCGACCAGCTTGCGCCCTACCCGGGAGTACAAAGGTGTTACTAAACCAAGCCAGAGACTCGAAAGATAGGGCGTCAGAAGTGGGACAGGGATCATCCATCGTATCAGTCCCCGCTGTCTGGCGTACCGCTGCATGATTTCGCCGTACGAAATTTGGTCAGGGCCCCCGATCTCAAAAATCTGCGTTTCGTCGACTGGTTGATCCAGGGCTTCAACAAGGTAGGCTAGGACATCTTCAATTGCGATTGGTTGTGCTAACACTCGTACCCACTTCGGGCAAATCATTACTGGTAGACGTTCGACGAGCGCCCTGATCATTTCGAAAGATAAACTGCCAGAACCGATAATGATCGAGGCGCGGAACTCTAACACATTGGCGGTTGAAGTTCTTAGAATATCTCCAATCTCTTGGCGGCTGCGTAAGTGTTTCGACAGCTTGTGGTCAGGATTGCCGAGGCCACCGAGATAGATGATTCTCTTTACGTTTTGACGCGTGCATTCAGCAGCAAAGTTTTCCGCAGCCCGACGGTCCATTGTTTCGAAATCATCTGTCGAGCCCATGGAGTGGACGAGATAAAACGCAGTGTGGACGTCTTTTAACGCGTCTTTCAGCGAATCTGCGTCAAGCAAATTGCCCACAGCGACCTCAGTTTGGTCGAGAGTCGATTCCAGCCCGTCAGGACGACGGGTTAAGCACCTAATGTCGCTTTCCCGCTCGAGTAGGAGCGGCAGAAGGCGGCCTCCGACATATCCAGTAGCGCCTGTTAGTAGTATTTTCATTTTGCGATGTTTCGAAGGACAAACTTCACCCCGCAGATTATTGCGGGTAGGTTTTGCTATGGGTTTGCAATTTAAAGCCGGCAAACCGATGGAACTGGATTGCGATCAAAGGATTGGATTGATTTGAATTCTTGATTGACTTGCCCGTCTCGAAACCAAGATGGGGTTGCCGCACTTTAACAAATTGACGCGGCGACCGCATAATAATTTGAACAAACTCTAGGGATGATATTGTTTTTGCAGCAACTTTCGGACGTGCTTGGTTCGAAAAAAAGGCCTTGTTTGTGGACGCAAAATTATGTAAGTCGATCTACCGGCTACAGTTCCCGTGGTTAACCGAATCACTGTGAAAATGACGTTTTTTTACAAAAACAAGTCACAGCATTAGAGAAATCGGGTTAATAAGACCGCAGCGTGGCATATGGACGAAAAATCCTGCCAAAATTCAACAAATTAGGGATTTCCAGCTTGTCCGACTAAAAACGTTTTAGCCAAACAATGGCGAGAATTCCGTTACTTTTGAGACTCAACTTACGGGTAAACGATAGAAACCGCGTATCTATCCGAGAAAGTTTACATCGATGACCAAAACAGCAATGACTTACGGCCGTGCAAGGCTGTGGCTGGGGATTTGTGGAGTTGGGTCACTCGTAACCATCTGCACGGTCGCGTTGGTCTTGGCACTGCCGTCAAATTTTCTCTCGAAATCTACGGATTTCGCGACTGCGGATTGGGGACAGTTGTCTGTGGTGGCTCTGCTTTTCATCGTATGGCTGGCTCCGTTTGACTTCCTCGGCGGCTACCGTCTGCCGAAGAGCTTTCTGAAGTCAGAAGAATCTTTTGGAAGTTGGCTCTCGAATTACCTCAAGGCGGCGATCGGGCAGTCCCTTTTGTTCATTGCTTTCGCTTGGTTGATTCTCGTGTTTGGTCGCTGGTTTGGCCTGCGGGGTGCAATCTCAATGGTGCTGTTGGCGATCGGCTTCTGTTTTATTCTCCGAAACCAGTCGATGAGATTTCGGCGGGTTGAGTCTTCTCAGGACTCGAATAAATTGCTGGATTCTTTAACGTTGATTCAGTCGTGGCAAATCTTCGTGCCAAACATCATTGTTGTGCGTCACCGAGATATCGGGTTTACAGGAGGGATTATCGGTTTTGGAAACGGAGCAACAATCGTGATCCCTCAGGCCTGGATCGAGGCAATGTCACGGGCGGAGTTAGCCACGGTGATTGCCCGCCGAGCCGTCGCATTCAATAGTGGCAGCTATTACCGCGGTCTCGCTTTTGCTGGAGTTTGGAACCTCTTAGGTTTCATCGTCTGCACGCAATTGCCCAACGCGGGGGTCGATTCGGTTGCCGCTCTTGTCAACACGATTTGCGGCTTCACGCTCTGGTCTTTTCTCGGTTTGCTGACGCTTCCAACGCTAAGCCGTAATGCATCGCTTCAAATTGATCACTTGCTCAGCCAGCACGGGACACCAAAAGAATTAATTTTTAACGCGGCTGATTCGTTTGATCAGATGCAAGATGGGGAACGCTCACGCCCTCGCTGGATCGAAACTATCTTCCATCCGGTTCCGAGTGTAGGGCGTCGAAACGCTCTGCCTCAGCAAGGTCCCGCTGCGTGGAATGTAGCGCGTACTGCTTTATTCTTTTCGTGGGCATGTTTTGGAGTTTTGTCACGGGCCGTGCACTGTAATGTCGGTCGCCCCGAATTGTGGACAATGCTGCCAATTGACTAGTAAAGAAATCGACCAAAATTTTGCCTCCCCCAGAGTGCGGATCGAATTAAACCTTCAACTCGGTGAAAACCATGTGGCCCCAATCTCCTCAGACTGAACAACTCATTGCGAACGCCAAGGCGGGTGACCACTCTGCGGTGAATCAACTTATGGATCGCCATCGGAATTCACTGAACCATCTGGTCAGGATGCGACTCGATAAAAAGGTTCAGAATCGAGTTGATGTGAGTGATGTGGTCCAAGATGTACTCGTTGAAGCAAATCGCCGACTCCAACGCTACCTTGAAACTCCGGTGATGCCGTTTCACCTCTGGCTAAGACAGATTGCTAAAGATCGGATCATTGATGCCCATCGGAGGCATCGAGTATCAGCGAAACGATCCGTGGATCGGGAGCAGCAACTGTTTGCTCCCCGTGGACATGATCAATCTTCGATCCAACTGGCCTCGCTTTTAGGAGACACTAAAATCACGCCCGCTGCGGCGGCGTTGCAAAAGGAGCTCGCAAAGAAAATCGAGAACTCAATTTCTCAACTCGAGGAAAAAGATTCGGAGATAATTATCATGCGGCACTACGAGCATTTAACGAATCAGGAAATCAGTAAGATCCTAAATTTATCCGAGCCTGCCGCATCGATGCGGTACCTGCGGGCGATTCGCCGGTTGCGCGAGCTAATGCAACCCGAGCAGTTGTCTCAGACTGAATTAAACTAATTGAGACCATCTTCGGAATGTCTGATTTTTTTTTTGTTTAACCTGGCAAGGCTGTTTGTTGGCTAATTAAACGTGCCACTTTTTCACCTTTAGATCAAAATGTCGTCACCGCAAGTTATCATTATCGGAGGGGGTGTTGCGGGGCTTGCCTGTGCGAGGCATTTGGAAAGTGCAGGCGTTTCAAGTTTGGTTTTGGAAGCAGCGGAATCGGTGGGCGGGCGGATTCGAACCGACTGCGTTGATGGTTTTTCCCTCGACCGAGGGTTTCAGATTTTGCTGACCGCCTACCCCGAAGCTCGGAAGCTCCTAGATTTTCCAGCACTTCGGCTAAAAGCGTACGAGCCGGGTGCTTTGATTAGATATCAGGGCAAGTTTCATCCGTTCGTCGATCCGCTGCGCCGACCGGCGAAAGTGTTTTCGACATTGAAATCGCCGATTGCCACCTTTGGCGATAAGCTGCGGTTAGCGAGGCTGAAGATTAAATCTTGTCGTGGCCGAATGCGAGACATTTATTCACGCCCAGAAACTTCAACTCTTGAGCGATTAAAATCAGAGGGGTTTTCTGATGGTTTCATCCAGCGTTTTTTTAGCCCTTTTCTTGGGGGTGTTTTTTTAGAGCCAGACTTAGTTACATCAACTCGAAAATTTGATTTGGTTTTTCGGATGTTTTCCTCTGGGGAAGCGGTCGTGCCTGCCGGGGGAATGGAGGCGATACCACGCCAGCTCGCTTCAGGACTGCCAAGCGAGGCAATTCGAGTCAACGCTCGGGTAAAGAGCTTAGATCCAACAACGAACACCGTTGAATTGGCAAGCGGCGAGAAATTTTCCGCTTCCCGCGTGGTGCTGGCTTGTACGGAGCAAGTGGCTAGTAAATTACTAAACTTGGAATTGAAAAAATCCGAAGCACACGGTGTGACTTGTTTCTATTTTGCTTCGAACACCGCGCCGGTGGATCAGCCTATGCTCATTTTGAATGGTGAGGGAAATGGCCCGATCAATAATATGAGTGTACCAAGCTTGGTAGATCCTAAGTGTGCACCAGCTGGGAAATCATTGATTTCAATTAGCTGCCTGGGCGCCACAAAAGATGCGTGTGAAAAAGACTTGAGGCAGAAGGTTCTTGCTCAGGCAAAAGACTGGTTTGGTGCGTCGGTTGAGCAATGGAGGCATCTGAAGACTTACTCGATCCCCTACGCTCTCCCTAAAAGTAATCCAGCGTTCTTTAATCGTAAAAAATTCGACAGCACGTGTTGCGACGGCGTTTTTGTTTGTGGTGACTATTTGGAAACCGCTTCGCTTGAGGGAGCAATGGTGTCCGGGCGGATTACAGCGGAGCGTTTAGTCAAATCCTTTGCCACCAATTAATTTTGTCCGAACCTACTCGGCTTCTTGGCGTGATTCAGCGCCAGCGGTTTCAATCACGGCCCATTCTCCAAGAGAATGTCTAAGCGCTAGGCGGTTGCATCGAACAAGATCGTCGTGCGCCTCGGCGTAACTGGCTACCGGGTGCCGTGACAGAATGACGGCTTGTCTCGGTTTTTCAAAATAATTTCTTGGCTTCCAGCCCGCGGGCTTTTTGACAAACGTCAAAATGTAATCGGGGCGAATGAGGGAGAAGCGGTTGATAGAAGACATGATAGATACTTGCCAAATCAGGTAAACAAATGCGTTAACTGCTGTGTTGACTGAATTTCCAACTTCAGATTAACACCATTCTTTGAGCGGACGCTCATGTGACCGATTTGATCCGGTCTGGCCTAGGCAAATAGAGTTCCCTGTTTTTAAGTTCACACTTAACCGGAGCCTATTCGGTTTCCTTTAGAGCCTCCAGCTGGATGCGGACTTTTTCTGCCTCAGCGGTTTTTTCGTCGCTTTTCGCACGATTAGACGTTGAAAGCTGGAACGCCTCTTCAAGCAGTTGCGCGTATTTTTTTTCGAGTTTTTTTGTCTTACTGCCGAAACCAAACATGGGAATTTCCTTGTACTTTTGAGCACGTCTTTGTATATCGGATCTCTTAGATTCCTTCGTTACCTAAGGCGGATCAATGTCTCATTTCTTCGTAAGATCTTCGGAGTCCACGGCGGATCGTATCCGGCAAATTCCGTTTGATCTTCTCGTTCCCAGCCTTGCTTTTCGATCCAATTGATAAGTTTTGCCTCACTATCCGACTGGGTCCGCTCGTTTAGCCATCCGTCGAAACGCATCACAGCGTACTTGCCGGCCGTTCTCTTTTCGATCTCCACTCGGGCGCCGGTCGGTTGCGGGATGGAAGATTCGGCAACCTTTTGAGGGATGACAAAGCCCATTGTGCCATTCGCTCCAGTGGAGTTGGGTTCCATAAAGACCGGGGTTGTCATTTTGACTTTTTGGCCAGTTTCGTTGCTGCCGCTAATATACTGAAAGAGCCGACCGAAGCTGCCGTCGTTGCCATTAGAGTTTGTCGCCATATCAGTCGTGACGAGCATGATCTCAGGGTAATCTCGCAGCTCGAAGGGGCCGTCGGATTCGATCACTTCGTAAGCCGCTGTCTCATAGTTTCCTCTTGCAGTCAATTTCCAACCAATAAACAGAAATGCTGTGATTGCAAAAATTGTTATCCACAAGGTCATTTTGGTTCCAGACATGATGCCCATACAAATGTTGAGTGAATTGACTTGGTAGCAGGCGCGTTGGACACATTGACTAGATAGCTGAGCCAAAGGTTCCGCTTTTGGAAACGACATGAGGTTCAAAAGCGAATGCTACTCCAACGCCCCATTAACTGCATAACTTAAGTCTCGGCAACGTTCAATTGTGATGAGTCGGCTAGGAATCGTGGGTTTTCCTGCTCCATTGGAGGAATCACGGGCTTCGAAGCTAAGAAATTGCTACGTATGCGTACAAACGGTTGTCAAAGGGCTTTGATGAGAGGCACCCGCAAAGCAATCGAATTGATTTGTTCAATTCGAAATGAGGCTGTAGGTTCTTTTGAGAGATCTGCCGACGGCAGATGATTGGGTTAGCGTCAGCCACTTCCCGAAGAGCAGCGTCTGCGATAGGCGTTGGCAGCGGCTTGCTGTTGCGAACGTCTGATGGCATTTTGGCGATTGATCTGTGTCTGCCGCCACTGTTGATATTCAGATTTCACCTTGGAAACATTCTCCTGTGCGGTGTAGGCATCAGTTTCGCGGGAAAAGATCTTCCACTGACAGCGATTGTCGGTCTGGTCAAGAAATTCAACCACTCTTCGTGCGACATCTTCTTCGCCTTGAAAGGCTTCGAAGTTTGCCTGATTTCCAACGATCCCGCCAACGACGAACCAATCGTTGCTCGTACCATCGTTTCCATCGTTTAGCTTAAGTTTGCGAATTCCATTTAGGACGGACTCAAATTTTTGTTGTTGTTTTGTATCTTCAAAAAGAGGTGAAGACGAATTGATTGCTGCCGAGGCCTGAAGGTTGGAAGAACTAAGGCGAGGCGTTGACAGCGTGGTTGGTGTCGAAAATTGGCGTGGTTGTGTAACCGCCATCCCGATATCGGGAGCCGTCAGATTGCTTGTTTGTTGACGAGGCACGTTTTCTGTTTTCGGAACCGCGACCGATGTTTTGGAATCCGTTTTACTGACTTCCACGTCTGCAAAACAATGGCTGCAAACAAGCGAAGCGGCCAAGCAACAGAATAACGACACTTTCGAATTGTAGAGCATGCAACTGTCTCCCAAGAGAGCTTCCGGAAATCTCCGTGTATGTTAAAGAAACATCGCCTTTAAAACAACAAAATTCGAACTAAAACTGCTTAGATTCCTTTTTCGGCGGTAATGCCGTCAGTCGTAGTGCAATTTTAGTTTTCCCGAGCTATTTGTTGTTAAAAGCGGGCAAATAGACATCTGCGGGCGGTTGTGCTGGCGCTTTTTAGTTGCAAGGCTGGTTCCGCTTACCCCCCTTCAGGGGAGTTAGTTGGGCGGCGCACAAAGTTTCTGGTTGCACGCCTTTAGTTTTGAGTCTGAGCTCTTCGGTGGAAGAATTGAATTTACCCATCCCGAGTAGGTGTTCAGCGGATGACTGAGGCTTGCTCAGCTGCCGGGCAAACATCGTTTTAGTTACCACTCGTTACGAGGATGTTCAAGGGTGATGAAATTACGATTGCGGCTACCAACTTGTAGGGAGCTGAGGGAGTCATTAATGATTGGCATTCAATATTTGAGCGGATCGCCAGTTGGCAAATTTCAATTTGAGAGGAGCGTTCGATTTCAAGATTAAAGTGAAGTAGAGATTTTGCTGTTTCGATTAAGCGGGTTCTTCGGGGCATTATCGGATCCTGTTGAAGGTAGTAAATTCAAATCCTCCTTCAAGGTTTCGAGTCCACTTAAAATGTGATAGCCTGCAACCCTGTTCTGCGAATTAGCCAACGCGTTCTAACTGTTTAGGATGCAATAAAATTGCATGGGGAAAATAATGTCAGAAGCCAATAGCCCTTTTCAAGATTTTTGCTCCAACGCGTGGTTTTTAATTTTGTTAAGAGGAATCGGCCTTGTCATTTTAGGTGGCTTGTTTCTTTTTAAACCCGGCATTGCCGGAATTGTATTGGTTCAGTTTTTAGGGGCATATTTTCTCGTTGACGGTTTGTTCAGTACAGCCAAATCAATTCTAGGCCGGAAGTACATGCCAGGCTGGGGATGCGGTTTGATCATGGGTTTGTTGGAAATTGTTACCGGAGCTTTCGTGTTTGCTCATCCGCTCGCAGGGGCAGTCATTACCGTAAAAGTTCTGGCGTATGTGGTTGCCTTCATGGCATTTTCTTTTGGAGCATTAGGCATCTATACCGGTCTTCAAGTTCGCAAGGAATTGACTGGAGAGTGGGCAATGATCGTCGGCGGAATTTTGGCGGTAATCGTAGGCCTAATTCTAATCATGGATCCACTGGGAACCGCCAAAGCGTATCTAATGGTTCTTGGCGGTTTATCTTTATTGGGAGGGATCATTCAAGTGGTTGCTGCCTTTCAAATTCGCAGGATCGGCCAAGTCGGGCTTGAAGCGGTCTTAGAAGAAAATCAGTAGTCGGCCTCAGTATCGCGTAATAGGTAGATTAGACTGGCTGATTCGCTGGCAAGGTCTTGGGCGGTTTTTTACGAAGTACTGAGAAGTCTAAAGTGCAAAATTTGAAAAAGTACAGGATGTTGAAATGCGTCTTCTGAGTTTGAGAATTGGTGTATTTCGAACTGCAATATTGACTGCGGTTGGGCTGTTTTTGGTTGTGAGTTGCCGCGAGTCGATTCAGTCCAGTTCTGTAGAAAAGCCTGTGGTTGAATCTGTCAAGCCAGCGACTGGATCATTGCTAGGTGCAACTGCCCGCTCGGTTTCGAAAAACCAATCGGGCGAGTCCGGGTTTCTTTTGCTTGACCGCGGTGATCAGGCGCTTGCCTGGCGGACGCGGTTAGCTGACGCCGCGGAGTCGACCATTGACGCTCAGTATTTTCTCTGGAAAAACGACGACGCGGGAAAGATTATGATGCAGCGGTTGATCGCCGCTGCTGATCGTGGTGTCCGCGTAAGAGTCCTCGTTGACGATTCGATGACGGAATCCAATCCGCGATATTTAGCGGACTTCGGAGCCCATCCTAATGTTGCGGTTCGTCTCTATAAACCGTTTGGTCCTAAAGGTAAGTCGTTGGTGATGCGATGGCTGGACTATGCCTCGGATTTGAGAATTCTCAATCGCCGCATGCATAACAAGGTGTTTGTGGTGGATGGAAGTTATTCGATCGTAGGCGGACGAAATATCGGCAATGAATATTTTGAGTATATCGGCCCTTTCTGTTTTCGATGTCGAGACTTAATGGCGATTGGGCCAGTTGTGGAATCCACCTCATTGGGGTTTGATCAATATTGGAATAGCGACTGGACGGTTCCAATCGAAGATGTCATTGCATCGGTTCCTAATTCTGCGAAGTCCCGGAAAGCTTGGGACGAGCTTGCAGCGTTTGCAACGGAACAAGATCATTACCCCAGCGGTTTTTTCAAGTTGCCGGCAGATTTTCAGGCGGCCTGGGATTCGGTGAAAAACCAATTGTATTGGGGAAAGGCACGATTGTTGATTGACGCAGTCCCGCCGGTCAAGGGGCAGCCAGAGAGTCGACTGGGGTTCGATCAAACTGGGAAAACACTCTTGAAGATCATGAACCAATCCGAACGCGAAGTTTACATTCAGAGCGCCTACTTGATTTTGCTTGAGGGTGGATTTGAGGCTTTGCAGGCGGCAAAACAACGGGATGTGAGCGTTGTGCTGTCGACCAATTCAATGGCTTCGGATAATCATCTATCTGCTTTTGTCGGTTATCGAAAGCAGCGAAAGGAGATGATAGAAACGGGCGCAAAACTTTTCGAAATGCGACCAGATGAACGTTCAGAAGAAGCTCTTTTCAGTCCCGCGCTGCTAAAGAAATACGATACTAAATTTGGACTGCATGCTAAAACAATGGTGTTCGATGGTCGTTATACGTTTGTCGGTTCCTTTAACGTCGACCCTCGTTCAGTTAACTTGAATACGGAAATGGGATTGCTGGTTGACAGTCAGGAATTGGCGGCAGCAGTCGCTTCGAGTATCAAAAATGATGTTGCCCCCGGGAACAGCTGGCAGGTGGAATTGACGGCTAAGGGAGAGGTCCGTTGGGTGACGCGTCGGAATGGTAAGATTACCGAAGATTTAAAAGTGGAACCGATGACGACCGCGGCTGAACGAGCTGCCGCAGATTTGTTGATGGTCGTTCCAGATAAATCCCAGCTTTGATGTATTTATAGACGTAGACAACTGATTGCCAACGTACGAAGGATGATTGAATATCGATGACAATAGCCCACCTGACGATGATTGGGATTGCTCTGCATCTGTTGGCCGAAGTGTGTTTGGTTCTTAGGGTCATGACTCGGGCTCACCGCGACCCGGCTTCGCGGATTGCCTGGGTGGCAGTGATCGTTTCCGTCCCCGGGCTGGGGATGGCCGCCTATCTGTTTTTTGGCGAAGTGAACATTGGTCATCGCCGCGTTGATAGAATTCATAAAATTCTTTCAAAAATTCCCCCGGTTGCCGAAGTTGCTGCGTGCGACGCAGAGAATGCAATTCCAGTCATTCCCGATCAGTATCAGCACCTTTTTAATACTGGCGAATCGATCAGTGGGTTTTCACCCTTAGGCGGGAATACGGCAAAATTACTTAAAGATTCTAATACCGTCATTGACGCGATGGTTGCGGATATCGAAAACGCGAGTGATCACGTCCATGTCCTGTTTTATATCTGGCTTCCGGATAATAACGGATTGCGAATGGTGAATGCATTAATCCGCGCTGCAAAACGAGGGGTAGTCTGTCGAGCGATCGTCGATGATCTTGGTTCAAGAACGATGATTCGCTCGGAGCATTGGGAGAGAATGGCATCTGCCGGAGTCAGAGTGGCAACGGCTTTGCCAATTGGAAGCTTATTGATTCGCCCACTCATTGGCCGTTTGGATCTTCGAAACCATCGTAAAATTGTCGTGATCGACGGAGGGATTACTTATTGTGGTAGCCAGAATTGCGCCGATGCTGAGTTCTTAGTAAAAGCGAAGTATGCTCCGTGGGTGGACGCGGTTCTTCGATTGGAAGGGCCGATCGTGCGACAGAATCAGCAGTTGTTTATTGGGGATTGGATGAGTAGCGTCGACGAGGATTTGACGCGATATTTGAAAGATCCGATACCAGCGCCAGGGCAAGGTTTTCCAGCCCAAGTGATAGGCACAGGTCCGACTGCGCGAAACTCAGCGATGTCAGAAATGTTTGAGTCGCTATTTTTTGCAGCTCGCCATGAGTTGACCATTACTACACCTTATTATGTTCCCGACTCATCCATTCAGAATGCACTTTGCGCCGCCGCCTGGCGGGGAGTGAAAACTAAGATCATCTTCCCCGCGAGAAACGACTCATTTATCGTTGCGGCGGCAAGCAGAAGTTACTATCAGGAATTACTCGATGCGGGAGTGGAGATTTATGAATACCAGCATGGCGTATTGCATACCAAATCATTAACGCTTGACGGAGAAATCACCCTGATTGGTTCTGCGAATATGGACCGTCGAAGTTTTGAACTCAATTACGAAAATAATATTCTCTTTTACGATCAGAATCTGACGGGCTGTGTCCGGCAGCGGCAGGAACAGTACCTCGAAAAGTCTCAGCAAATTACCAAAGAGATGGTGGACGCATGGTCCTTTTCGATTCGGCTCTGGAATAATACCTTGGCAACCCTTGGGCCTATCCTCTAGCGGTTCGCAGTTGATTTTTAAGATGCGTGGCGATCAGTAGAGATTTCGTTAAAATGGAGTGCGTTTGCCGCAGTTGCGATTTAAGAGCTTCGGTCAAATTTGTTAACTGCACCAGGGTTGTGCCAGACTTATCGCGAAGCGACAAAAATCACTCGTACATTTTATTTTCAAGAACTTAAAGGAAATTTCGCCATGAGCGAACCGATCACAGTTGCTGCGTTTCATCAGATGTCAGAGGCAGAGTCCGCGGTGAGTCAGTTAATTGAAGGTGGAGTTCCTGCCGATAAAATCTCAATTTTGGCGAAAGATCTGCAGTGTGAGAAACAGATTCACGGTTTCGTTACCGCTTGTGATGTCGCTAAAAAAACTGCGACGGGGACAGCCTGGATGGGGGGAGTGTTTGGCGTACTTGCCGGTGCGGCACTCGTTTGGATTCCGGGTGCCGGTCCGTTGGTGGTCGCTGGGTCGTTAACATCCACTTTGTTAGGCGGTGTTGAGGGCGCGGTTGCCGGAGCGACCGCGGGCGGCGTCTTGGGTTGGTTGAGTGCCTTGGGAATTGAAAAAAAACATATCCTTAAATATGAGGATCACCTTAAGGCTGGACGATATCTGGTGGTCATCAATGCCGGTGTTGAAGAATTAAAAACAGCCGATTCAATATTGAGCAATTCAGACCATGCAGAGCTTCACCTTAGCAGTGCCGCTTGATTCAGGATGATCGGCGTTGAACCTCCGACGGTTGGTGAAACTCGACTAGTCTGTACCTTGAAGAACCGTGGATTTAATGTTCATTAGCTGAAATCCATTTTTCATAATTGTTTTTCCGTTGACTTTGACGACTGCAGAAAAATCAAACACCTCGCTGACTTGTTCATTCAGCGAGACGGTTGTGATTAAGACATCGCCGGGTCTTGCAAATCCTTTGTATCTGGCGTGTTTGGTTTTTACGAGAACTCCTAATGCGTATTCGTTGAAAAACGGGTCCTCGGTGTTGAATTCTTCCATCGGATTATAGTGCGAAGCGATTAAAATGCCTGCCGATTGCGTCGTCAATTCGTGCATCATTGCCCCGGGGAAAATCGGAGCACCGGGGAAGTGGCCCTGAATAAAACCCTCTTCACCGGTTACGGTTTTCTGCGTAACCGCCTCGGTTGGTGAAACCGAGACGACCTCGTCGACCAATAAATAAGGGGGGCGATGGTGGAGGTATTTTTTCACATCATCAAATTGGTGTTGATAGTATTTCATAGGTTTACCAAATGGATTTACTTTGCTCGCGTTAGGAATATAGTATAAGAGGGGGTGAACTTCAGCAGGCTAAAGCAACAACAACCTCTACCGCGAAACGGATTTTTGCAATCAAAACTAACGGATGCAGTACAGTTTTTTTACACCGCGAAGCAATAACGAATTACCAGCAACTGCAGGTGTTGACCAGAATAAGTCGTCCGCAATTTGATTGGTTGCGATGATATTCATACTGTCAGTTGCCTCAAAAACGACTGTCTTGCCCGTTTCATCCATCATGAAGATCCGGTCACCGGCTGCCCAGAGGGAAGCGGCCATCGAACCAAGGCTCATTCTCTCTTTAAAGCTGACTGAGCCATCCGACGTCGAATAACAAGTTAGTTTTCCTCGACCGGGAATGTAGACATTGCCGCTGACGGCGACGGGGGACGCGAGTCCCGGGCCAGCTTGCATCACCATCCACTCCAGCCCTTTGGTTTTCAAATCCGCTGCGAAGGCGCTAGTTCCGGACATTGAGTCGTTGATGGCAACCAGGGGTCCGTTACTTCTCGGCCCGCTGTTTCCAAAATAAATCTTCTGGTCATCAGCTGCAGGCGAAGCACTGAACGACATTCCCACGTCCGTCATGCTCCATAGCTCATCCCCGGTTTTGGGGTCATAAGACCGGACAAAACCGGAGCCGCAGGCGATCAGTTCATTTCGATTTTTATTTTTCCAAAACAGAGGGGTTGACCATGAAGTTCGCCCTTCACGCTCTTTTCGCCAGCGGATTTTTCCCGTTGCCCCGTCGAATGCGACGATGAAAGATTTTTCATCGTTATCACATTGGACAAATACATTTCCGTCGCCGAGGGTCAGTGAGCTACCCGTACCGAACCCGTTACCGGTGGGGTAAGCACCGATCTCTTGTCGCCAAATTTCTTTACCATCCATGTCAAATGCAGTCACAATCCCGACTGCGGCAAAATAAACAAAAACGCGTTTTCCATCGGTCGCGGGAGATTCTGTGGCGTAAGAATTTGAACCATGAATTGGAAATTCAGGTTGCTGATCCACGACGGTTGATTCCCAGAGTTGCTTGCCATCCTCGAGGTTGTACGAAACAATTTTAAATTTAACTTTTGTATCTGGTTTCTTGGGGCGCATGTCCCCCACGCCTTCCATGAAGCTTACCGGAGGCTTTGCTCCGACTGCAGTTGTGAGGAAGATTTGTCCCTGCGAGACAATCGGTGACGATAGACCGCCGCCTGGTAAATCGACGGTCCAAGCAACATTTTCGCTCTCGCTCCAGGTTTCTGGAAAATTCAGTTTGCTGACCACTCCGTTGCCGTCTGGTCCTCGAAACTGAGGCCAGTCCGCTGACTGCCCGTAGACGCTCGCGTTGAGTCCCAAGCTAAGAAAGCACAAAAAAGCGAGAAATTTGGTTTTCATCAGGTTCTTTTCTAAGAGAGTGAACGTTTTTATTTGTCCCAATCCCGCAAAAACGACCCGGAGATAACCTATTGCCGGCAGGTTTTCAATTGAAGATAGCCAAGAACTGCAAACCAGTGGTTGGAGACCTGTTCTCATTTAAATAGCCGTCCATTTTCCCTTAGTTTCATTCAGCGGGCGGTTTCAATGAGATCGTCGGGAAACTGTACAATTTGCCCAGATTCGTGGCACCTTAGCCTTGGATGCACTGACGCAAGGAGACACTCTTAAAACCAACCTGACCATTCCGGCTCGACTTTGACTCAGTGGAGGCTGCCTTTCCAATTGGGTAAACGCATTTAGTATTGATGCTCAAAAGTTTTGCTTCGTTTTACAGTTCTAGACTTTTGATTTGTTCAAACTCGGCCCCGGGAACAAATTTGCCGTGCCAACTATTACTGATCCAGCGATACCAAATGTAGACATCTCCTTCGTCGTCTTGATTGGCCGATACCTGTTCCGGGGTAATTTCATTACCGACTTCCCATTGCAGCGTATGGTAAGTTTTTTTCTTGTGGAATTGGCTGAACTCATCGTTTGATAAATTCGCCGGTTTCCCGATGCAGTGAACGGTGACAAATTTTGGGCGTCCCTTTTCACCAGCATCGAATTCAAACTGAAAAAATGCAGACGAGAGGTCAATAGAGTCTGAGTTTCGTCCGTCATCGACTTCGATATAGGACTCCATCAATTGAGCTGCTTTCAGTGCAACTTTTTTATGGAATTTGGGGATCCGTTTTTTTTCTTTGATGTACTGGCTGCCAATTTTTAAATTTTTCTCACTGAGACATTCATTCGAAAGTGCCATTGAAACAACGCGATCGCGATGGTGCACCGGTTTTTTTTGACAGAATTCACATTTCGTCATTGGACCTGACTTAGGCGATCCACATTGAAAACAGACGGCAATCACATGACTCTCCCCGTTTACCGACAAAAAATAATTCAAGCAAGCTCAGGGCAATCAAACTGTCTGGAAAAGTTACTAAGCAGTCGATCGTCACCGAGTTAGGTTGCACCAGCCGACGCAGTCCAATCATGGAATCCTTGTTCCATAATTCATGGCTGGAAATACTGCAACGGTTGGAATGCATCCCGAGTGAAATTCTAAAATCTGACCACTTAGTATAGCGGGGATCTAAGCAAATTGCTGAGCGAATTGATAACTAAATAACCACTGTGGTCTCGGCGGAAATTAAGGAGACAGCCCATTTTTATTGGGATTTTAAAGCATCTAAAATAAAAACCCGAACTTCAGCATCAAGTGCCGTGGTTCGGGTTTATAGGGATATTTAGTTGCTGGACTGCCGTCGATTGGCTAACTAGCGTTCAATCGAATAACAGAGAATTTTGTCATCTTCTCGTAGGTATAGCCGGCCGCCAACGATGACGGGGTGCGCCCAACTGGGGCGATCCCCACTTCCCGGCACCTTGAAGTCTGCTACTTCTTGAAACGAGCTAGGGTCTGCTTTGACCAGGGTCATGACACCATTGCTGTACCGGACATAGACGTGACCATCGGCTCCAATAACGCTTGCCGATTTTTTGCCTGAGCCTCGTGATTTCCATTTAATCTCTCCAGTCATCAGGTCGGCACAGAAAGGAAGTCCTTTATCGTCTGAGTCGCCGAACAAGTAATCGCCCATCAGAATGATGCCGCCGTGTTTGTTGGCAAGGCTTGGTTTGAGTCCGTAGATTTCTTCGAGCTCAATGTTTCCACCTGAGGCAACCTGCTTTAATAGTGCGCCACCTCTTTTGTATCCGGCTGAAAAGAAAACGAGGTCATCTCGGACAATTGGGGTTGGGATGACTGCAGTTGTTCTGTCGATTTCGTAGGACCAGAGCAATTTACCGTCTGACGCCCGCACGCCGAGTGCCCCGCTTCCGGTGGTTTGAACATAGACTTTAGTTCCACCAATATTAGCGATCACGACTGAAGCGTGTCCGGCGCCTCGATCCCCTTCGCGGACCGTAGACCATTTCAGCTTACCCGTCTTTTTATCGAGGGCGACCATCGTATTCTCGGTGCCGCCCGGTGTGCAAATTAAGTGGTCACCATCGATCAAAACTGATTCACTGTAACCCCAGCTATCTGCTTTTTTGCCTTGAAACTTTTTCTTCAGATCAATCTTCCAGAGCTCTTTGCCATCGGTATGAAGACAAATCAACTTTCCAAACGGAGTGATGACATAAACGCGATCACCGTCGACTGTTGGAGTGCTGCGAGAACTCTGCCAGTTATCTGGTCCCTGGTTCCAAGCAGGTCCTGTCTTGGTTCTCCAGATTCTCTTTCCAGATTCACGGTCAAAGCAGGACATGTATTCATCTTTGTTTGACTCGGATGATAATCCATCTCCAAGTGTGTAGAGGCGATTGTCATCTACAGCAATGCTGGCATACCCTCGACCACAGCCTTCAGCTTCCCAAACTAATTTGGGGCCTTGTGATGGCCATTCCGTAAGAAGTCCAGTGTCAGGGGAGACACCGGTTCGTTCGGCACCCCGAAACGTTGGCCAGTTTGCCTGTAGCCCATAGGCTTGAGCCGAAACAAGTAAACACAGGAGAGCTGCTACTGGATACGATAGAAAAATGCGAGTCGTCATCGGTTTATTCCACAAAAAAGGTTCATGTGAATTCGAGAATTCAAACGGTTTGAAAAATTGGGCGATCGTCTTTAAGGACTTTATCTTAGCAAATCGTTGCCAGTGTGCGTTATACGTACTTCACATTCTTTTCTTCGAAACGGGAGGTCTACCAAAGGCGAAGTGGGATGTACCTTGAAATGTCCCCACCCTTCCTGGCGTGACGAAAATGAGGCCCATCCCTGCTTTTTCTGAGGAACTGAACTTGGATAGCGCTCATTTAGTGGGGTGGCACACCAAATGGAGAGAAGCGGGCTCGAAGTTGAGGCGCATTATTCATGGCTCAACAAGAACATAATCCCATGAGGGTTGGCATTTAACCACAGACGGGCGCCGTAAACCTGTTGATTCGTTTTGTCGATGTACTCCAGTTTCTCCTGGAGGTGCGCGATTGCTTTGCTCAAGTCTGGACGAGTCGCCTGAAGCGGTTTCCCGTCACTTTCCTCAACAATTCCATCGCTTCCATTGGAATGCAAAATGGTCTGATAGGTGTCGCACGCGACAATAATATCGGTAGAGACAAACCGTCGATTAAGTTGTTGTTTAAGAATGTGATCAAGATCGCATTCAATAATTACCACTCCGTAAAGATCCTCCTCCTGAGCATCGAAAATGGGGACTCCTGCAAAGAGAGTCACATCTTTATTCTCACAGTTTGCTGCGTCGTGCAGAGCGCCGCAAGCGAGAGAAGTGTAAACTTCATCAGGGTCATTTCGGCTAACTCGCTCGATAAAGTCGCTACATGTACCTGCACGCAATCGACTTTTGGGGATAGATCGAATGTTGGAGTGGACGGTGCTATGTCGTTCCACGCGAACTAACTCGCTGAATTCGTCACCGTCGAGTCGACTGTAGACGATGCTGCGATAATCTGATTTCGCTCTTAATAAACCAGAGAAAATTGTGATCAAGCGATCTCGCCAGGCGATCGTGTCTTCCGCTGAATTGGAACGGATCAGTTCCTGGATGGGTGGCAGGTTTGCCATGAACCGGACATTCGTTTCCAGGTCTCTCACCGACGCTTGCGTATTGGTGCGTAGTTCGCGTCCTTCCATCCGCATCGTTTCATATTCGGATTGCCGTTGTCCCTGGTTGACCATCCAGCGTTCGACGTCATTTGCTAATTCAGAAGCTGTGTCGTGCCTTGCATATTTCTTTAAGGCCATCGCTTTCATGCAAATTGCTTCGAGTTCGATCGGAATATCTGAGCGGAGATCTCTCGGTCGCGGCGACTCGTTCTTCTGAATTAACTTAAGGACATCTTTGATTTTGAGAGGCTCGGAAGTTGGAGATTGTTTAGGTTCGTGGGGGGCATCTCCAGTTAAAATAGCAAACAGGATGGCCCCTAATCCGTAAATGTCGGCCTGTTGCGAAACGCTCTCGCCGGCGGCTTGCTCGGGTGACATGAAGAGGGGAGTGCCAATGACCTCGCCGACCAGAGTCTCAGCGAGGGCTTCGCCGGAAAGCTCAACATCTCCTGACAATTGGCTGCTCAGATCGCTGTCGTCGACTACTTTTGCGAGTCCCCAGTCAAGCACTATCACCTGCCCGAAATTATCAAGCCCGACATTTTCAGGTTTCAGGTCGCGGTGAATCACACCTCTGGAATGAGCGTAGGCGATCGCCTGGCAAACGCCCAGAAAGGCAGTCAATAATCGATGGAGGATCAAAGGATCGCAGTTGCCGGCAAGGCAGCGGTCATGGTATTCGGTAATCGCGTCTGCGAGCGTACGTTTCCCGACAAATCGCATTGAATAAAATGGCTCCCCCGTTTTTTGATCGGTTCCATATTGGTAGAGAGAGACCACGTTGGGATGTTCGAGTTGACCAGTAATTTCAGCTTCGCGCTCAAAACGCTGCCATGCGTTTGGAGATTCCAACGCGTGCCTGTTCATTTCTTTGATGGCCACGTTGCGATTTAGCTTTTCATCTCTGGCAAGCCAAACATTGCCCAGCCCGCCCTCGCCAAGTTTGCGAACAATTGTATAGGGTGAAGAAGTTTCGCGAGAATCGAGAGGTGGATTTGCCTGAGGGCTTTGCAAAGTGAATTTCTGGTCAGCAGGAGAGTCGTTGCTGTCGAGTAGTGTGGCGGCGAGATTGGAGTTTTTTTCCATCGCCCGCAAGATGGAATCGGACATTCTGTTTTTTGCGTCCTGGCTTAATCCGGACTCTCCACAACTCGCGGTATCAATGCTGCTGTTTTCGATGATTGATCGATCAATGGTCTTGGCAAGTTCGGCAAATGCTTTGGCAGCTTCGCTGTTGGAAAGATGATCCTCAAGCTGAGCGGACTCTGATTCGGAGAGTTCGCCATTGATCGACCTGGAAAAAAGTTCGGTTGCCTTCTTATCATTCAGCATGGGTTGCCGCCTCTTCATTGCTATTCCATTGACGTCCCACACAATTGGCCAGTCCCAGTCGTGCTCGGTGCATTCTCACCCAATAATTCGACGGCGTGATAGCGAGTTCCTTACAAATTTGATCTGAATTAAGCTCTTCCATCACGCTCAACGTAAAGACGTCTGCCTGGCTTAGGGGTAGATGGTTTAAACAACCTTTGACGATGGCCCAAAGTTCGCTCGATTGCAGGTTGCGATCAGGACTGCTTGACCAGCTCAATGCGCCTTGGTGGTAATTTCCATGCTGGTCGAACAACTGATTGGAAGGATCGTGTTCTTCTGACTGATCGTGTTGGTGCTTGTTTCGTTTACGGATGAAGTCGATGATTTTTCGTTTTAAGATGCCAGTCAACCACGCTTGTTGAGTGCCTTTACCAGTGTACTGTGAATAATATTTAATCCCGTTTAGGAAGGTCTCCTGCACGACCTCTTCAGCAGCGTTTTCGTCGCGCAGTCTCTTAATCGCATAGCTGAATAGAAAGTCACCATATTGTTCTACCCAATATTCGGGGGTACTCTGTTCCGTGGGCACTAAGAATGTATCCTTTTGTTGTCCGACCAAGCTGGCTTAGTGTGTTGTGGAAGAGCGGTAAGCTGGGGCGACGGAGTTTTGACCTAGGGGTGAATCAGGTCGAAAATTAGTTCGTAGGAACTTCTGTTCCTAATTTGGTTATAGCTGTGGTTGGATTTTGAATCAACTGACACGAGTGGAATTGGGGGCCGCAACTACCGAGTCGAGTGATTAGGCGGGCCGCATTTGCGAACTTTAGACGCGAACTTTAGACGCGAACTCTAGACACGAACTCTAGAAGCGAGCAAAATAAGATCCGCTGGAACATTCGTATTCGATCGGACCAGTTCTAATCTGGTTTTAGCCCGTGCGGTCGATTTGCAGCATTGAAAGCCGCATGGTTGCAAATCAATTTGTGGATGCCTAACCCAGTTCGACGTCAGTGTCTTGAATTTTATCGTCAACGGGAGTGGCCGGTTCCGCGCCGTAAGTTTCAGAGATTTGTGCCGACAGTGCTTCCATGTCGATCTTCAACAATTCTCTGAGCGTTCTTTGGATGTGTTTAAACTTCACTGGCAAGTTGAGCATCGCGCGTTTGTCGTTAAACCACTCTTGTCGAACAAGTTTCCCGAGTTTGCCGGTGACGATTAAAATTGCTGGAACCTGAGCGGTGTAATTGCCACTAAGAAATTTTTCAAACCAGCTAATTGCGTTTTTCCCAAGTCCAGCGCTGCTAAAGATCACGCAATCGACGGGAGAATCTTCTAAGGGGTCAAGGTCATTGAACCGTTCGAGTCCTCGTTCAGGGTTGCCTGTGATTAAAACCCGGTAGCCTAGGTCTTTCAGGCGATCCCTTAAGTTGTCTTGTACTTTGATGTTTGATTCAATAAGTAAAACTGTTTTGCCGCGTCCCTCTTCGTTTTTGGTCATCAATGAGGAGTAGGCTTGAGCTTCTTTTTCAGATAGTTCTTCGTCGTACCGTTTTAAATCTCCCGATTCAATGGCGGTGAGCACGGCTTCGATCTCGCCGTGGGCGAGGGCGGCTGTTTGTACACGTTTTTTTGGATCGAGATCCATCATGCGATTGATTAGGATGACGATCCGGTGGGGTAGATTTGGTTCGTGTAAGGTTACGGGGGCAACTTCTTGAAAGCGTCTAGGTGAAAGACGCTTCATCCGTTCCCGAGTTTCGAACAACGGAGGCTCACCGGTAACCATTTGGTAGAGCATACAACCTAAGAAATAAATATCACTCTTGGGGTCGTCGCGGAGAACGGCGGTGCATCGCTCGAGTCCTGCGTAGTCGATACTGCGCGGGCCGCCTTTGCCATCATCCTCACGATCGCTACTTACCGTCGCGAGACCAAAGTCAACAAGTTTCGCTTGTCCTTTTGCGGAGAGAAGGACATTAGATAATTTCATGTCTCTGTGATAGATGCCCTGCCCTGCGGCATAGGCGAGCCCCCCGGCAATGTCCCGACAGATTCGCAAAGCGGTGAGGTTGGGGATTCGTTTGTGGGCTTTGACGTATTCGCGGAGATTTTGACCTTCGACAAAATCCATCACCATGTAAATACGACCACGGTCTTCGTCAACTTCGCTAATGGGGACGATGTTGGGGTGCCGCAGTCGCATCACCATCTTTGCTTCCCGCATAAACTGCTCGCGGGTATCGTTGTCTGTGCTGTATCTCTGGCGGAGTACTTTGATCGCTTTGATGTCACCAGTTTTGCGATGCGACGCACGATAGACGCGCGCAAACGTACCAGCCCCGATCAAGTAAAGGACTTGCCATTGTCCATAAAAGTAGCCCCGTCTTTGGCCGTCAGAGATTCTGGAAATTTGCCAGTTGGTCATCTGCTCTTTTTCGAGCAGCTTCATGATGAAGTCGTTGAAACCTGCGCGACCTCTTCCGCCGGCTTCACTGAGGGTAACCTCAAGATCTTTTGTGCTCATCAGTCCACAATCGTGGATGCGTTGAGCAAATTGTTCGGCCGTTAAATCGTTCATACTGAATTTTAGAACTCTGGCTCAGTCGGGATCTCCACGGCCAAGGGAACGTAGTGAATCCGTTGCTGAAGGGATAATTGAGATTTGTAGAGCTATGTACTAAGAGTATTGCACAATATTATTGGAATGAATGGCTTGGGACAACTTTTACCGACTATTTAACGGTTGGGACTGCGACAAAGGATGTTTTTTTGCATTGTTCCCCTTCTGCCTCTGTTTCATTCAACTCTAATCTCCGAATTCTAGGCATTTGGCCGCTATATTTCATTCAACCTGAATTATTAGTCTCGAGTGGTTGAATCGTCTCTCGATATTGATGTGAAGATCTAAACGCCTGAAAATCAATGTTATTCCAGGCCGTCGACAGGTTCTAACGGTGGCCGATTCGCCTGGATGAGACTAGTCTTCCAAAGCGTTCTTGTATGAGTCGCGCTCTCGGCGTGTGGCTTCCAAATCGAACATCAGGTACTTCATGTCCATCCGAAGCTGGCTCAAAGCCTCTTGAATTAGATTGAGGATTCTTCGCCGCCGACGCGTGTAGTCCACCACCCGGTTTAGGGGGCGTTCTAGTTCCTGGCGGTATTGCTCTGGAAGTGTTTGAACTGCCGAGAGTAAGTCGTTGAGGTCCATTGGAAGTTGGTCAGAATTTGTATTGCGATCGGTTTTAATGTTCATCTGAGTAACGCCTTGTGTATGAGTTTGTTTCTGTTGCAGGCGATTTATTGCGAACCCAATGCCAAAAAGAGAGCGTTTGGGGGAATTGGTACGCAAACCCCGTAAAAAACCGTGCTAGCGGTTCTAAGAAAAAAAAATTGCCTCGATGGTAACGAGGTTGGTGAGGTGTAAATGCAGCATCTTTGCCGTAGCGATTAGGCCAAAATCTTGCTAAAAGTCTCAAAATCTCGGGATTTACAACAAAACACCAACGTTGAAACCTCACAACAGGCGATTTTCGTGATCGTTGGCTTTGTGAATCGCCAATCCGAGTATGTTGTTTTTTTGCGACACTAAGCATGAAATCTCGACTTACCAATTTGATTTTATTTATTCTTGTGGCGTTGGTTCCTGCAGACGCAGTCCGAGGGCAATTCCATGAGGAATTTGAATCGGGGCGGACGTCGTGGCAGCGGCACGAGACAGATTGCTCGATTACTCAAGCAAGTTGGGTTCAAAAACGGTTTCGTGATCCTGATGCCAATAATGGCTGCGAGCGTGTTCATTTTACCAACGGCCCGGGAACCAAGGTTTATTTGTCGCACAAGGTCTCTCCTGCGTTTGTGATCTCCGAACTCAATCCATCGGTGCGAATTAAGGCGACGCGGCCTGGAGTTCAACTAATGGCGCGAGTCGTCCTTCCTCACTCCCCTTCCCCATCGGGTGACGGACCGTTGACGACCATGTTGGCGGGGCCAAGGTATGAAGGCAGAGGGCGTTGGGAAACCCTTTCGTTTGAAAAGAAATCCTTCGATTTGCAGCGTCAATTAACTGAGCGTGTTTGGCTTTTGCGGCGCAAGTACGGATCGAGTGTGGATCAGCGGGACGCTTATGTTGATAAATTAGTGATCAACTTGTATTCGGGACCCGGTAAAACAGTCGTTCAGATTGACGACCTCAAGCTGAATGGAATTGTGGCAGCAGACGCGATTGCAGCGGGAGTTGCTGCGAATGATTCGGTGGTGGTTCAGGACGCCAATTTCCAGGCGGCAAGTTTTGAGGTGTCCGACGAAAAACACAAATCGCTCGTGACGCGGGAGGGATCTGTTTTATTAGTCAAAAAAAAGCCGTTCTTTCCTAAGATAATCCAACATAACGGAGAGTCGTTTGACTTTTTAAAAGCACTTGGATTCAATACGATCGAGTTAACGTCGACCGCAACTGAAGCTCAGCTTCAACTCGCTCAGTCCCTTGATCTGTGGTTGATCTGCCCTCCTCCTTCCTCGGTGGGTGTGCAGCCGATCAGTCTGAAATTTGACCGTGTGCTGGTTTGGCAGGTGGGTGAAAATTTAACTGCCGCTGATCTTTCGAGTCTCAACCGTAAGGTCCGCGAAATTCGCGCGTCCGACCGTCGAGACGGTCGGCCAATTTTGGCAGAGATCAGCTCAGATTGGTCCCGTTTGTCGCAAACTGTAGATGTGGTTTCGATGGGGCTGAGTCCGATTGGCACCAGTTTCATCGCAAGTCAGTATGGGGATTGGATTGCAGCGCGCCGGCTATTGGTTGGCGAAACCAAGCCAGTTTGGGCGAATATTCAGACTGAGTTTCCTGAATCGTTGCTTGCCCAAATAGCAACCCTGGCCAGAAAAACTCCTCCGTTACCGATCGAGCCACAGCAGGTAAAGTTTTTAGTTTATGAAGCTATTTCTGCGGGTGCCCGTGGCCTGAGATTCGGTTCTCGTTCGCGTCTGGACGATCCGAGCCCGGGGACACGATTGCGATCTCAGACGATTCAGTGGGCGTTGGCTCATGTTGATCAAATTGAACCATGGGCAGTCGGAGGAGCTCTGACGGGGTCGTTGGCCAACGCAAATGACGAGCTTGAAATTGCCGTCATTAAAACAAATCGTTCACGTTTGTTGTTGGTTGAGCGTCCGACTCACCACGAGCAATATTTGGCCGGTGATTTGCCTGTGCAGCCGATGGCGATTAAAGACTCGACTGCCAATGCAACTGAGTTGGCGTATTTGATTGGCGATACTGGGCTGCAACCGTTATCCAAAACACGGGATATCTCGGGAGCGCTCATCCGGATTAATAACTGCCCTTCGATGATGGCAATTGTTTTGACACAAGATCCGTTAGTGATAAAAAAGTTAAATAGCAGTTACGAGCGCGTTGGAAAGCAATCGATCCTTCAAATGCATGTCGAATTGACCCGTCAATGGCTGGCGATTATGCAATTGATTGATAAACAGATGGGACGAATGGGGCGCAGTTCGTCTGCCGGCAGCACCGCCCTTAATGAAGCTGTGAATTCGTTTCAAAATGCTTCACGGTTTATCGCGAGTAACAATGCTCTGATGGCAGTTCCGTATCTTGATCGAGCGGATGAACGGCTTGCCTTTGTGCGTCGCGACATGATCATAGAGCCATTGGGGAAGTTCCAATCAAAAACTTCAACTCCCTTTACTGTCCATTCGAGTTTGATCCCTCTGCATTGGGAACTCACTGAGCGATTGAGTCAGGGGAATTGGCAGCCTAACGGACTGGCAGGTGGTGATTTTGAAGATTTAAAGCATATGCTTGCCAACGGTTGGAAAAACGACCGGGAAGAGAGTGAGTTGGTCAGTACTCGGGTTGAATTAGCGGCGAGTGCAGCGGTCGATGGCCGCTATGGATTGAAAATGTCAGTAACTGAGAAACAGCCCAATCAAGGTGTGATTGAATCCACCCCGCTGTGGATTACTTCCCCCGAAACTCTGGTCAAGGCGGGGCAACTGGTACGAATTCACGGGTGGGTTAATGTTCCCAGGGTCATTCGCGGGACTCATGACGGATTGACCATTACCGATTCTCTAGGAGGTTCGGAAATGATGGAGCGGATTCCGATTACTGCCGGTTGGCAGGAATTCACTTTATACCGGGCGGCGGCGGAGGATGGCCGCGTTCAAGTGACCTTTGGTCTGACTGGCACAGGAACCGCCATGCTGGATGAGGTTACCGTGAGAGCGATTGACTTGCCCACTGAATCGGTTCGACAGGCGAAAAACTAACGCGCTGTCAGGTTCGCTCTTTTCAGTGCTAAATCCGGTTAAAAAACAGATCGCATCTGGGATAGCACTTGAGGGATGTTATCGAGTGGATTTTCCTCTTCATACTCAAGGACGATATGTCCTTTGTAGTTGGCTTCGGTCAGCAATTGATTGACTTTCTGCATATCAACGTTCGTCTTTTCGCCTGACGGTTGTTTCATTTTTACTTTGTACTGAACATTTACGGACGAAGGCGCACATTTCTTAAGGTCTTGATAAGGGGTTGGCGAGATAAAGTTCCCAGTATCGAGGTTGACTCCCAGCCATGGGTTATCGACCCCGTTGACAATCTCCATGACTTGATTCGCCGTTAGCTGGCCATGGTTTTCAACGCCGATAAATATGCCAAGTTGGGCAGCGTGCTTTGCGCATCGTTTTAAGGAGGCAATGGCAGAAGACAGTGCATTGGGATTGGCTTCAATTTGTTTTTTTGTGCCTGCGAAGAATCGAATGTGATTGACACCCATGATCGAAGCTCGATCAATCCACTGGTTTGCCAGCGTAATTTCTTTTTCTAATTTAGCTTTATCGGGAACCGTAAAGTTATTTCCAATCGCCGTTCCGACCAGCGGCACTCCTGATAAAAATGCATGACGCTTGATTTTTAAGAAGTATTCCTGATCGGCATCAGGAGGGAAAAAATAGCTAGTCAATTCGGCAGCGCATTGTTGCGATGCGCAGTAGTCAATAAACGAGAACATATCAAACTCTTGAAGTCCGTTGGTAGACTGTGGCCAACCTTTAAAGAACGTAAAATGTTTTCGTAATGAATAGGCAGCGAGACCAAGTCGATATTCGCCAGTTGAATTAGAACTTGGCTTCGAAATGGTATGTTTCAGTTCACTGTTCCCCTTGGCGAATCGAGCAACATTGATCGCGGCCAGACCAAGTGTGGTGGATGCGGATAATTGGAAAAAATTTCTGCGAGTCAGCGGCATGATATTTTCCTGATTGCTCAATGGTTCTCTGGATGACTGGGCACGATTTGTGGATGCGAAACTTAAAATTGATAGTGCGTTTGTTTGAATTTCGCCTGGACGGGTAATCTGGATTTTAATCGAATCCATACACGGGCGCATAAAAAAAGCGTCCCGAAGAGGAACGCTTTTTGAAACTCTATGTATAATCTGGCAGTCGCCTACTTTTTTGCGTAGGAAGCCTTGGCGGGGGAAATCTCACCGAGTGATGCGCCGCTGACGCGAGCAAATCGCTCTTTCGTGCCGTCATCCAAATAACGGTAGCCAATTCTTGTTGGCTTGTTTGTTTTGGGGCAAACTACCATGACCTTGCAGGCACGAATTGGGGTTTCTTTATGAAGACGTCCGCCCTGCGGGTTTTTTTGACTCGGCTTTACGTGTTTGTAAGCCAAGTTTACGCCTTCCACGACCAACATTTGGTTTTTGTGGTCGACTGAAATGACTTTACCTGTCACGGATTTGTCTTTACCACTGATGACTGTGACTGTATCGCCGTTGTGAATCTTCATTTTTCTCGCCGCTTTCTCGAATTAGTGAATCGAGGAGTTTCCGTCATTTCTCGCCAATTGTCAAGGCTTAATGGTGAAATGATAGGTTCGTCAACTCAGAGATGGTTTGTTCAATCTCAAGTCGCAAATTCGCACATTTACCGGATGAAAAACTTCCATGGAGCTGCCGGCATCGGGCCGTTTTCATGATTTTTTTCGCGTTTCGGGCGTTAATTCCGCCTGCCGGCAAGATTTCGATCCTCTCTCCGGCCTGCCTACACGCGGAAGCAATATTCGGCAGTCCATCCACAGCGGTCGGTTGGTGACCGCTGGTCATGACGCGGTCAATACCGGCTTCGATTAGTTGCTCGAGGCTTTTTTGAGGGTCCCGAACGTCGTCAAAAGCCTTGTGAAATACTAGTTTTTTACCTTTTGCGAGCCTGCGCATTTCGTTGCACCGGTCCACGGCGATGCCATTGTTTTCATCGAGGCAGCCGAAGGCGATTCCGTCGACGCCTTGGCCAAGGAGCCATTGGGCGTCATGAATGAGGGTTTGCCACTCGAGCTCCGAATAATTAAAGTTCCCTGCACGTGGCCGCGCCATCGCAATAATTGGAATTTGAATGGAATTCATTACCAGCCCGAGCAGTCCAGCTGACGGCGTAAGGCCATCGAGTTCCAGCGCAGAATTCAATTCAATTCGATCAGCTCCAGCGATTTGAGCTGTTTTCGCAGCTGCGAGGGAGCCGCAGCAGACTTCGATCAGAAACCCTCGAGAAGCCTGAGGTATATCACTCATGGTCAGCTTTGGCGAGAGGATTGGGGTCGCAATAACTGAGAGCCAGCATTGCATAGGCCGTCACCAAGTTGGGGTCTCCTTCAAACCAGCGATCGGCCGGATTGGTCCAGGAGCCGTCATTCCGCTGAAGTTCAGACAAGCGACGCGTAAGATCCGCTTGCCAATTTTGTTTCTGTTGATCTTCGGTCAGAACGAAGGGGTCACCGGTTGCTGCAAGTGTTTTTGCAAAGATATGGTAATAATAAAACAGACCCTGCTGTCCCATACCGGGATTGGAGTTTAGGTCGTAGTGTCTTCCGATCCAGTCCTTTGCTGCTTGGACTCTGATGTCATTTTGATCGACGCCGGAATAGAGGAGGCTTTTTAAACCGGCGTAAGTCATCGAAGCGTAGCTTCGCAGTCCACCATCGGGTGTTTCGCCCGCCTTCGACTCACCCTCTCCAACGGCGGTATAGATGAAACCGCCTTCATCATCAACGGACGCTTTGCCAACCCATTCAGCCGTGTTGTGTGGTGTCGATAAATTCTGACACCGAGACATGAAGGTTGCTGCTTTTTGAAACGCTTCGCTCTGTGGATCTTCCGCGACAGCTTTCAGGGCATCGAGAAAATAGGAGGTGTTGGATGCGTCGGGACGTTTATGTGTCCCGTATCCCTGCCCACCGTAAAATGTGCTGTTCAGATCGTATCCCTCTGATTCGTCCCATTGCAGGCCTTTGAGGAACGCGATCGCCTTTTGGATTGTTTCATCGTAGTTCCCATCTCCATTGACGCGATTGAAGCACATTAAAGAAACACTGGTTTCGTAATTCCGGAGGTTGCTTCCCTCTCCGTAAATCCCACCGTCGGAGCGGATTTGTGTTTCGAGGAACGCGAGTGATTTTTGAATTTTTGGATCGGCTTGGGGCACTCCGTGCTCGAGCAAGGCACTAGTGCACAACGCGGTAACTGCGGGGCTGAGTTGTTTGCTAAATGAACCATCGGTAGCTTGACCCTTTTCTAGCAAAAAGGTGATCCCGGCTTTTGAAGTTTTTTGGAAGAGCAGTTCGACAGTTTCATCTGTTACTTGAGAACTGCCAGAGGGGGCCGTCTGAGACGTTGTTGGTTGCTGAAGGTTGGGGGGTTGCGCGGTAGATTGGGACGCCTGAGGTTTTTCGACTGGCGGTGTGAGTGGGGGGGGCGAATCGGAGTCTTCCGGTGAGACACGGGGGACGGTGTTCTCAGTTGTGGGAGTCGGCACCTCGCGCGGAGGGATTGAGGTTTCAGAGACGAGAATTGGCTCTTCTTGATCGGTCTGCGAGCAGCCTAAATTAAGGCATAGCAATGCCAGAACACAGGTGGTTAAGACTGTCATGGATTCACGATTGACGCGTGGCAACATTGTTATCGTTCCTCACTTGGTTTGCACGGCAGCAGGGGAAGACAGGAAATGGCTATCGTTGCACCGTGCGAAGTAGTCAGGCAAGATTCTGAAAGAGAACCCTTGCTTGAGCAAAATAGGAGTACTTTTAATTGTCTTCGACATTGCCGCAGATTATCGAACAAGCGGAGTGTCCAAACATATCATTGCTGATTACTCTAAAACGGCAAGGATGTCGGTTTCGTTCATGATTAGCAACTGTCCGCCATCTACCTCGATCTCAGTACCCGCGTAACTTGAAAATAGCACGCGATCTCCTTCGCTGACCTGAAGCTCCGAGCGACTGCCATTCACCATCAGTCTTCCGTTTCCGACGGATAAAATGCGACCTTCTTGTGGTTTTTCACGGGCGGCATCGGGTAGGACAATTCCACCGGCAGTTGTTTCATCAGCTTCAGTACGTTTAACAACTACTTTGTCGTCTAGAGGTTCAATTCTCATAAAAAAAATCCACGAGTGTCGAGCAATAATGTGACACCTATCAAAAATCGGGTGTCACCCAAGCCCGACATTGTTCCATGAGCGGTTCTGGGGTTCAAGCCGATATCCCGAAATCGAAATCGAGAACCGTGAGATCGTCCCGAATTTGGCCAGACTGAGCCAAGTGGGTGTGTTTTACCGAGGTTTCGCTGTGTTTTGCTAGTTTTTGAGGCCGTAAAGTCTGCACAATCGTTGGAAGCCACTTCGGACGTTGTTTCCACCGTTTTAAAGCGAAAATGCCGAAAACTGAGATAGACGCTTATTGTTGCTCTTCGAACAGCGGTGTGAAATTAATGAATTCAGCCCAAAATGTGCCTCAGCCCGAGACAAATCCACGAACGATCCTGCAAGCGATCTGTGCGCGACATGGATTCGATCTCGCTCAAAGTAATTTCAACAAAGAAACCCCCGAGGCCGGCGAGAGCGCTGGTTTAGGTGAGGGGGCTCCCGCTGGTGGAGAGGAGTTGATCGCGCTTCGGATCGACCCCAGCACAACCCCGCATTATTCTTCTAACGATGCGAGCATTCTTGAGTCAGTGGTTGAGTCTGCAAGTCAGATTCAGCAGCTCGCTGAACGGCTCTCGGTAAAGGAAGATGAACTTTACCAGAACGAAGAATTACTCGAGCTCAGAATCAGCGAGTGGGAGGCGGCTACTGAGGTGCAAGAAAAAGATTTTGAAATGAGGGTGAAGCACCTGTCTCAGCAGGCATCTCAGGTCAACTGTCAGCAACTGCACCTAATGAAGCTGCAATCGGATATTGTAAAAAGTTATGAAGCCGTGCGAGCTGCAATTGAGACGTTGATTGTAAATCCAGAAAACGAAGACGACGTGCCGGAAGCGTGTAAGACTCTGAAATTCGAATTAGCCGGGCGCTTTGACTACATCGTTCACCGCTGGGAACATCTCTCAGAACTGATGAAAAAGACGCGATTGACCCAACAGGCAGAACAAAGCGAAGCCGATTGGACGAATTGGCTTGCCGGCTAGTGCTTAATGCACTCGTCAGCTTCGCCAGTTAGCTTGCCATTCGGCGCTCCTAAATCACGTTTCGTTTAAAGAGCTTTCTTGCCGGGGTGGTTCTCAGCCCATTTCATTAGAGAGATAACGAATCTCTCGATGACGGGAATGACATCAACCGATTTGTCAAAATCCCATTCGAGCGTTGCTTCGTCCATATAAGTTGAACGATTCAGTTCCAATTGGACTGCATGAACGTTCTCCATGGCTCCGTAATGTCGCGTAATGTAGCCGCCGACAAACCGTTCGTTAGTGACGTGTGAGTAATCAGTAATGGTCTCGGCAAATTCTTCGATCAGCTCTTGGAATGCCGCTCCACACGATTTTCCATGATTCGTGCCGAAATTGAAATCAGGAAGATCCCCTTCAAACAACCTTGGGACCCGTTGCTTAATTGAATGGACGTCGAGAAGAACCACGAAACCGAACTTTTCGATCAGTCGCATTAACTCGGCTTCCAGTTGAGCGTGGTAAGGTTGCCAGTAGTGTTCAATACGGTTTTTCTTTTCGGTCTCGTCTGGTTCTTGATCAGGTTGGTAGATCGCATCGCCTCGAAAAGTAAAGTTGGGGCAAATCCCCGTCGAAACTTGCCCTGGATAGAGGGCTTGGTCATCCGCAGATCGGTTCAGGTCAACGACGTAACGCGAAGTGTTGGCGGATATCATTGCTCCGCTTTCGATCGCCGGGAGATCATAAAGTCGCGTGAGGTGCCAGTCTGTATCTGTCTTCTTGAGGCCTTCTTCGGTCATTTTTTCCGCAATTTCAGGTGGAATGAATACGCCGCTGTGCGGATTGCTGACCACAAAGGGAGAATAACCTTTTTGAAATCGAAAGAGTTTCATGAGAGTTCGTTTGGTTGGCTTTATTTATTCGGAGGAAATAATAGGCTTAACTTACCGCTAGCATAACTGAAACCGGATTCGACTTGGAGCAGGTAACTGTTTCGTCGTATACTTTCGAACTCTTGCCGAGTAAAAGCCCGAGGAAAAAGGAGTTTCCACGATGCGAAGTATTGCGGTTATCAATCAAAAGGGTGGTGTTGGAAAAACAACGACCGCCGTAAATTTAAGTGCTGCGCTGGCTGAAGCAGGCAATCGAGTCTGGCTGATTGATTTGGATCCGCAAGCCCACGCGTCTCTGCATCTCGGTTTCGGAATGGAGGAGGACTATCTTTCTGTCTACGACGTTTTGACTGCGGATGTTGGATTGGATGACGTCCGGCATTTGGTGGACGAAAATCTTTGGCTAAGTCCGGCTCATATTGACCTTGCCGCTGCTGAGATGGAATTAGCGGGTGCCGTGGGGCGAGAGATCATCTTGCGTGATCGCATGGCAGAGGTGAGCGAGAAGTTCGATTACATTATTTTTGATTGCCCTCCCTCTCTGGGAATTTTGACGCTCAATGCGTTAACGACGGTCGATGAAGTATTTCTTCCACTGCAGCCTCATTTTCTTGCGCTCCATGGCTTGAGTAAATTGCTGCGAACAATTGAACTGGTGGGGCGTCGTTTAAACCCCGTGCTTCAGTTGACGAGCGTGGTGTATTGCATGTTTGACACGGGAACGAGATTAGCGAATGAAGTTGTAGAGGATGTCGAACTGTTTTTTGAGGATCAGCGGTTGACCGATTCCATTTGGTCCAATGCTTATAGTTTTGACACGAGAATCAGGCGCAACATTCGATTAGCAGAGGCCCCGAGTTACGGCCAGTCAATTTTCCAGTATTCGAATGATTCCAATGGCGCTCAAGATTACCGAAGTTTAGCGCAAGAGGTTATCCAGCAGACGGCAGCGATGCAAACGGTAGCATCCGCAGCACCACATGACGTGCCGGAGCTCGCTCCTGATCCCTTCTACGCCCCTGAAAATCACTTCCATTATTAGCCACAGCCTGCATTCACCCGGAGGCGGGTGTGTTTTGTAGTGAAGCGGGCGTGTTAGGAAAGACGTTTGCGGGTGGGGACTGCGTGGGTTTAAGCCGAGATTGAGTTGAATCTCAGTTAACGCTTGGTGAAAAAACACGGTTTTCGACGAAGACGGGTCGCTCTTTATAGAATGCTTGTTAGCATATATCCGATTTTTGTAGACTTATATTTGGATCATTGGTATGTCGGATTTTCCGCCCAGCACTGAAGAACTCATTGAGACTTTCGAGGACCTTCAGGATTGGGATGAGCGTTATGATTTCATGATCGATTTGGGGAGAGAACTCCCTAGGCTGCCGGTCGACTTGCAGACCGAAGACAACATTGTAGAAGGCTGCATGAGTACGGTTTGGCTGGTAACGGCCCTGCCGGATGGAGTCGACCAGCCAATGGCAATTCAGGCGGACAGCGATTCCATCATTGTAAAGGGCCTGATCGTCATTCTGCTGGCCTTCTATTCTCACCAAACTTCGGCCCAGATTGTTGAGTCCAATGTTGGAGAGTTTTTAAAGCAATTGGGGTTGGATCAGCACCTGAGTCCGCAGCGGCGGAACGGTTTATTTTCGATGATTAAACGTCTCAAGGGATTGGCTGCGGCCTACTCTAACGCTCCGCCAAGTTGAACGAGAACTTTTCTGCCGAGCTGAAAGCAAATAGAGAAGAAGATTATCTGCCGAAGCCCTCTGACTCTGGATCAAGGCTGGCAATATTTCCTTCTTTGAATGCTTCTGCCATTGCGAGAGGAACGGTTGCTTCGGCGGCCACAAGGATCGCCTGGTTGGCGACTACTTTTGCTTTGTTCTCTTGCTCAACCGCGACTGCTTCAGCGCGTCTCTTTTCGGCGAGCGCCTGAGCAACACGGGTATCTGCTTCGGCTTGATCAGCTTGAAGACGCGCGCCGATGTTGTCTCCAATATCGATGTCTGCGATGTCGATGGAGACGATTTCAAATGCTGTGTTGCTATCGAGGGCCCGGTCAAGAACCGCTTTGGAAATACGGTCGGGCGTTTCCATGACCTCTAAATAATCCTTTGAAGAACCGATCGAGGTGATAATCCCTTCTCCTACCCTGGCAATGATGGTTTCTTCGGTCGCTCCTCCAATCAACTGATCGAGGTTGGTTCGAACCGTGACTCTGGCGCGAACTCGAAGTTCAATTCCGTCTTTTGAGATTGCACTGAGAGTCGACTTATCGGTGAAACTGCGGTCCGGGCATTCAATGACCCTGGGGTAAACGCTTGTTTTGACGGCTTCCAGTACATCGCGACCTGCCAAGTCGATTGCCGCCGCGCGATCAAAATCGAGATCGATGTTTGCTCGTTCAGCCGCAATAATCGCTTGCGTTACGCGGTCAATGTCACCGCCGGCAAGATAATGGGCTTCGAGATTTTGGATCGCGATTCCCGACTTTTCATTTGATTGGATGCCTGCCTGGTGGGCCATGATTCTTGCTTTGATCACTCGCGTGGCATCAACACGCCGCAACTGCATTGCAATGAGTTGGACCATTTTGACTGGCGCACCCGAGGTGAGCGCCTGAAACCAAAGGGCTCCAAATTTTAAAAATGCGAAGAAAACGATGAGCAAGAACAAGCCACCGAAAGCGGTTCCAGTCCAAAGCAAAATGGTCAAGATCGACGGCACGGTTTAACCTTTCGACGGACTTTTGGTTTGGCGAAAAACGTGTCCGCAATCACACTCTTTTCTTCTTACGTGCAGTTGTGATTTGCATTGAGGGCATTGCTTGTTCCATGATTTTTGTTTTGGCTCGCCGGTTTGGCTCGCTTTACGCGCCGCGTGCAATTGCTCTTTTCGAGATTCGTCGGCTAACTGGACAGCACACTGAGGGTGAATTCCATCCTTGGAGTATGATGATTCTCCGCAGACGGGACACGATTTTGATTTTCGAATCGCGTATTCAAAGGTCCGAGTTCCATTCGTCATCTTGCCGCCTTTTCGTAAACGAGTTCGGGCGTTTGCCATGCCGTTTCTCAGGCAAACTGAAAGTTTCTCGGTCTCGCAGCACAACTGAACAAAGGTTCAGTTTAAGTAAATGAGCAAGCGAGACTTCGGCCGTAATCGTCAGTCGCTGATAATGCGATCAAGAGATATCTTGAATATCTCTTGCGGACGCAATCGAATCGACCATCCTATGAGTCAATTGCAACCTGTAACGAAGACGACGCCGGATTGTACGGCACGCCAGTGGCCGCGTCCATCATCTAATATGAGATCGCTTGGTTATTAGATTAAATACTCTAGATTAAATACTCGATTAAGATCGTGCAGCTCCGCGGCACAATGAGTCACACCTGAAGTTTCATCTCAGTTGGCTTCTTTGGGCCGCGCATAAAAAAACCTTGGTAAGAATTACCAAGGCATTTAAGCGACGCTGACGGGACTCGAACCCGCAACCTCCGGATCGACAGTCCGGGACTCTAACCAATTGAGCTACAGCGCCTGAAACACTCTGACGAGCACTTGTGGAATAGAAAATTATCCGGAATCCACGTCGTTTGCAAGTCGTAATGTAAATTTCGGTGAAATCCATTTGGAACTATAGGAAATGCTGGGTTTCCTGCAATAGTTTTTAGTAATCTTTGACTTTTTCGAGTTTGGAATCCGCCATGGCGGAATGACAGAAGATTCCTGTTGTTGTTGAAGGCGAATGGGTG
>JACLAC010006955.1_pt1 | contig 35741 bp, 34 predicted proteins | sample 8027881 | NCBI WGS metagenome assembly JACLAC01 (sample SAMN15725517, study PRJNA655200) | protist metagenome | isolation source: fluorescence activated cell sorting (FACS) single amplified genomes of... | place: Spain: Blaines Bay Microbial Observatory, Mediterranean Sea | collected 2016-01-19 | reverse complement strand
GATCAGCAATGAACTGAGTGATCCGCAGATGAAGCAGGCTGCAGACAATGCGCTACAGCGACTAGAAGGCAAGTAGGAAGGGATTAATGGCTTTTGTGATTGTGGCATTAGACGGTCCCACAGGAGTTGGCAAGAGTACGCTGGCGTGTCAATTGGCTGAACGCAATCAGTTGCTCTATATCAACACTGGTTCAATGTTTCGTTGCTTGGCTTGGAAGTGGAACCGTCTGGACAAGCCAGAGAATGATGAGGCGTTGCAGAAGCTTGGTGAGCAAACTCAGATTGTGCTGGAAGCAGACGGACGAGTCCTTTGTGATGGTGAAGAGATTAGCTCTGTGATTCGTACCGAGGAGTTATCAGCACTAGCCTCTCGGGTGAGCCGCTTTGTTCCGATTAGGCACGCACTTAAGTTTCAGCAGCGTCAGTTGGTAGAACAAGCAAAAATTGGAGGTGCCTACCGAGGAGCTGTACTAGAGGGACGCGATATTGGTACCGTCGTTTTGCCAAAGGCCGATTGTAAGTTTTTCGTCGAAGCCAGTCCAGAGACCCGAGCTCGTCGGCGCTTCACCGAATTGCAGGCTAAGGATCCCGGTGTTCGTTTCGAGGATGTCTTGGAGGCTCTGAAGCAACGAGATGAGCAGGATCGCAATCGTAGTGAAGCTCCTCTGCATAAAGCAGCTAACGCGATATTGGTGGATACCAGTAATCTGAATGTTGAGCAGGTATTGTCTGTGCTGGAGCAGCATCTGCGACCTTTCCTTCTCACGGAGTCTTCATGAAAGCGGTGATTCTGGTAGCAAACTACAGCCCAAGGTTGCTGCCGTTTACAGCGACTCGTGCTAAGCCAATGATTCGAATTGCAGGCCGCCCCATTTTGGAGAGTATTCTTAATGGGCTACACAACGCTGGAGTTCATGAGGCCTTGGTCGTAGTGCACCATGAACAGCAGGCTCTACGGGATCATTTTGGGAATGGAAGCAACTTTGGAATGAGCCTCGAATATGTGGAACAACAGGAACTGCTAGGCATTGGTCATGCGCTCTCCTGCTGTGAACCCTACCTGAAGCGACAGCCTTTTCTACTAGTCTACGGAGATGTGCTGGCTGATGGGAATCCTGTTCCCCAATTACTGCGAACTTTTGCTGAAACAGGCCGAGAGGTTGCGTTAGTGACTCTACCTCGCAATTCCAACGAATACGGTAACGTCTATCTAGACAATGAGATGAAGATTCGTCGTTTCATTGAAAAGCCCCAGGGACGCATGCAAAGTAATTATGTCTTTGCCGGTGGATTTGTACTACAGCCAAGAATTTTTGACCTGCTGCGCCAGCATGGTCAGAGTATTGAAGCATGTTACCAATATCTTGTTCAGAGTGATGGTTTGCAGGCAGATCTCTGGGAGGGCACCTGGATTGATTTGATCTATCCATGGCACATCCTAGAAGCAAACCAGATGATGATGAGTGCCTGGCGCACAGCGCATATCCACCAGAGTGCCAGATTGGCTGGTAATGTTCAGTTGGAAGGTCCGGTAGTGATCGAGCGAGATGTTGTCATTGAGAGTGGGGCAGTGCTTAAGGGCCCATGCTTCATTGGAGAAGGCTCTTACATTGGAAACAATTCGTTGATACGAACCTTCAGCGCCATCGGCTCAGACTCAGTAGTCGGTTATGGTTCAGAACTTAAGAACTGCGTGCTTTTCGGGAGGTCTGACCTGGGACGACTTTCTTTCATTGGAGATAGCGTGATTGGGGAGGGGGTATCGATTGGCACAGCACTAACTACGGTGAATCATTTTTCAGATGGCAAAAACATCGTGGTTTCCACTGCAAATGAATCTGTTGATTCTGGATTACCCAAACTTGGAGCGTTCATTGGAGATAGAGTGCGCATCGGTGCTCGACAAACAATGGCGCCCGCAACGATAGTTCCAGCAGGCAGCTTCATCGAAGATAATATTTCCCTGCGTGGCCGGGTTCCTGAAAATCCGAAGGAGTCCTGAAATGTGCGGGATCAGTGGAATGATCAACGCAAAGAATGTGGCCCATCCTCTCTATGCCTCAATTCGTAATCTAGAGTACCGAGGATATGATTCTTGTGGAATGGCACTGCTGGATGCGGGCAAGATCTGGACTCGCAAGAACACCGGAGGGGTAGAGGAGGTCAATCAGCGGGAACGTCTCACCCAACTCAGTGGGCGTCTTGGCATTGCCCATACGCGTTGGGCTACTCACGGAATAGTTAGCCGAGAGAACGCCCACCCACACCTCTCAACCAACGAGGCTTTTGCTGTTGTGCACAATGGCATTTTCTCAAACTATCAAGACCTGCGGGAGGAACTGGAAGCGGAAGGAATAACGTTCTGTTCTCAGACGGATACTGAGGTGTTTGTACAACTAATGGCCCGTCACTATGATCGATTACAAAATACCGAGCGTGCATTTGTGGCAGCTCTGGAACAAATGGAAGGCTCTTTTGCGATCGTGATGATCTCAGTACATGAACTAGATCGACTCTTCTGCGCCAAGCGTAATTCTCCTCTGATTTTGGGGTTGGGCGAAGGCAGCAACTACGTTGGCTCAGATATCAATGCTTTTCTGGAGTATACCCGACAGGCTGTGGTCTTAGATGATGACGAATATGTCATGCTGACGCAAGAAAGCTATCAGATTTGCAGCCTGCGCGATGGCCAGCAGGTCGAGAAAAATATCCTGCATATTGACTGGGATGCAGAGACAACCCGCAAGGGCGGGTTTGCCCACTACATGCTCAAAGAAATCTTTGATGAACCTCAGACCCTGCGTCAGGCGCTAAAGATTCCAGATGAGGAGATCCGAAAACTAGCTCAAAAATTTGCAGAAGCACCACAGGCTTATCTTGTTGGTGTAGGAACAACCTTCTACGTTGCACAGCTAGGACAGTATTTTTTCTCACAACTGACTGGGCGCTACTTCCCAGCCATCAGTTCCGATGAATTTATTGATATTGCTGGTGTACAGGCACAAGATTTAGTGCTGGCAGTCTCTCAGTCTGGAGAAACCTACGATACTAAGATGGCGCTGAACTTTGCTCGCCAACGCGGTGCTAAGACAGCGGCAATCGTGAACGTAATGGGTTCTTCCATTGGGATGCAGGTCGATCAGATCATTATGCAGGGATCCGGACCAGAAATTTGTGTGGTTTCTACCAAGGCAGCGATGGCACAAACCCTAATTTTACTCCGAACTGCTGTGGAAACTGGTCGTCAACAAGGTAACTTGGATGATCAGCAATTCGATTCCTTTATCGCTGCTGTGGATCGTCTGCCAGACTTGATTCAGGACGCTCTGAACGAGCAATCTGGCTTTTTGCGAAACATTGCTCGTTCCACCAGTTGGGTTCCAAACTGGCTGTTTCTGGGATGTGGACAGTACTATCCGGTAGCGATGGAGTCTGCTTTGAAGATGAAGGAAGTGACCTACCAGCACGCGGAAGGAATGCCGGCAGGATTCCTCAAACATGGTACTCTTTCGATGATTGAGAAGTCGGTTCATTCGTTGTTCTTTGTACCGCTCCCGGAGCAGCAAGATCTGCATCGACGAACACTGATTGCGATGGAGGAGATTCGAACCCGGGGAGGGACTTTGGCCGGTTTTGTTTTTAAAGGAGATCGGCATGCCTATGAGGTTCTCGACTACGCAGTCGAACTACCTACAGTTCATCCCTGGTTGGCACCGTTACTCCAGATGACCATGGCCCAATTGCTTTCCTACTATGCTGCGCTTGACCTGGGACGTAATATCGATAAGCCTCGTAATCTTGCCAAGTCAGTAACGGTTGGATGAACACTGAAATCACTCCTCCTACTTTTTCTCTCTTGGATTGGCTGCAAGAACGCGCTCCGTTGTTTAGTGAGGGCAGCTTGGTGCCAATTCTACAAAAGTTTGGTTTGCCTGCAAATCAGCCGCTGTATCTAGCAAATCTGGAGCAAATGGATTGGGTCCGTGCTGCCTACAAGAGCTACCAGCGAGCAGGTGCGGATTTTTTCCGTACGAACACGGCCGGTGCTAATGTCCTTGAGCTAACTCAGCAAGGCATTGAGGATCGCGAGGAGGCTATCAATAACAACGGCATGGCTCTGCTCCGTGAAGCCTTGGGACGAGTTGTCAGTGCTGGTTTGTTACGACAGGCTGAGAGTCAGTCAGAGTTAGGTGAACATTTGGTAGAGCGGGTCTATGGTCCTCCAATCGTATATCTTTCAGATACAGGGGCAGATTTACTCTGGGCAGAAGGCTTTACCCGCTTGGAGGAATTGCAGCAGGTTGCTCGCTTGGCGCGGCGAAGCTTTCAGCGAGATTGTGTTCTACATCTACGCCTGGCACCTGATATTCGGTTGGGCGAGCGACTAGATGGACTGCTTGAGATGGTTCAGTTTGGACGTATCATTGTTGGATTACACGCTTCTGCTCTGCAACCTGGCTTAGTAGAAGATGTCGAACAGTTGGTGAGTGAGTGTGGGGTGGTCAGTGTGGTGCTGGACGAGTTGCCGCAGACGGAGCAACAACCAAGTGCCTGGTTTCAGCGTAAGGCAGAGCAACTACTTGAGCAGGAAGTAGCAATCCTTGGATTAGGGGCAAACACCACCCCGGAGCACTTGCGTTGGTTGCGTGATTTCCGGGATGGAAGTGAATCGACCTAAGCGGTTGCGCTCTTCAGTGATTCCAGAATCTGCTTGACGTTGGCTCGAACGGTCTTGATATCTAAGTTCCCACCATCCTGAAAGTACAGGTGTTCACTGGGCTCCATACCAATTCGCTTCATAACCTTGGTTATGAAAGTGCGTTCTTCCTCTTCAAATACTCCATCAGCACCAGCAACTAAAGCCAGTGTGTCCACCAAAGCACTCTTGGCCTCATCAGACTGAATTTCCTCCAACAATGATCCAATTGAGGTCTTGGCTTTCATTGCAGCCTGCTCTTCCTTCGTGACCCCAATCGCCTTGAACAGAGTCATCAATACTTTTTTCTCTGAATCTGCAATATCTCCATCAGAGCGTGCAAGGTGGCTGACGATGGAGATGATGTCCAGATATTCTTGACGATTGACGCTCATTTGACCTCACTGTCTGTAGGGAAATTCTTAGATAGAGGAAAATGTTTATATCGAATTTGAACTATGGCGTAAAGCAGGAATTCCGCCAACAGGAGTTGAATGTCTCCAGATGAACGCTATCATCCCGACTGGCTAGTGATGTCACGGTGGGTTCGTCAAGAGTTTGGCAATCGCTGCACACGTTGTAAATTATCTGGCAATGAGGACAATATTGCTCTCCAAGTTCACCATATTGACGGGGATCCTGGTAACAATGCCCTGGAAAATTTAATTCCTCTTTGCAGTCGTTGCCATTTGCAGATTGAAAAGGAGGCTCGTCAGCACGCACCCTACCAGCATCAGCAGACAGAACTGTTTGAAGATTCTTCATATTCCAAGGCTCTTGGTGAGCTTCGCAGCAAGGCTCTTGCTCAACAATCTCAACAAAAGACAAAGACCTCTGAAGACTTCGAACAAGAGGAGTGGGAGTGGGAGCAGGAAAATCATTGAGAAAACCTCGAAAGCTTGGTGGCTACTTTGGGTCTTGGAGCTCCACGTTACTCACGCTCTTGTTGCTGATGAGTGCAGGAGGTGTCTGGTGGTGGCAACAGCATTTCAAAGATGAGGAGTATGATCTTTCACGAATTGGCAACGGACGACCAGTTGTAGTCCAGGTACACGATCCGACATGTGTTGTTTGTCGCCAACTCCAACGCATAGTTGACAGTTTGCAGGGGGAGTTTCGGGCTGATGTGGATTTTTTGATTGCGGATCTGAGTCGTCCAGAGGGGCAGGCTTTTGCGAATCAGCAGCAAGTCAGAAGCGTTACTCTAGTCTTCTTCGCGCAGGATGGGCAACGATTAGGAAAGTTGGAGGGTCCACAAGAACCAGAATTTTTACGAAAGGTGTTTGGTGAGTTACGCTCGTCAGATTAGATCGAGTAACAATGTCATGGCGATGGAAGGGGGAATGATAAGAAGAGAGTACCCAGCCCAGCGCAGAATAGGTTGAGATAGCCGAGAGAGTAGAAAGCCCAGAATCATTGGAAGAAGCACTAGCAGCAGGATGATTCGCAGCATTTCCAAGAGAAAGATTGGGTCAGCAGATATTGGATCTTCTGATCCAGTTGCTCTGCACGGAAGGGTTTGGTGAGTGTACTTTGGACTCCCACCGCCAGTGCCTGTGTCACAAATTTTTCGGTAGGAATACCGGAGATCAGCAAGACAGGAATCTCAGCCAGAACGGGGTCCTGCTGCATTGATTGAAAGAGGCTGATGCCTTCCATTTCTGGCATATGATAGTCAGTGATGACCAGATCAACAGGTTAGGATTACGATAAATTCGGAGCTTCCAAGCCGCCAATAGCCATGCAGAAGTTTTGATAGTCAAGCTGCTGCAGCATTCTTTCGAGAATGGTTCGTATGAACTTGTAGTTATCCACTAGGAGGATAGAGGCATCGTAGTGGATACGGTGAATAGACGACGGGTGCTGCCGGAGCAACACCCAGTGGAGATTAAACGAACTTGAAGATTGCCCCTAGTTCTTCTTGGATCTGGCGGGTATCATCCCAATGATCTTTGCCCTTTTGCAGGAAGGCTTCCTTAGTACTCTTGCCCATTTCTTCCTCGAAGACTTTGCGGAAGCTCTTCGAAGCGAGGAAATCCGTCTGAATCACGTAGCGCACACCGGCTTCATACAGTTCCAGTGCTTCATCATGAGAGGAAGTGGTTGCGATGAACGGTGTGTCTGGGGCGTGTTCAGCCAGGTAAGCTGCAATACCCAACTCCATTTCCTGTCCCTCAACAAGACAGGAAACCACAACCTTCGCTTTCTCAAAAGCAAACTGCTTCCAGACATCCGGGTCCTCCATGTCTGCATAGAGTGGGACGATATTTGATTCCTCTTTTTTGCGGAAGAACTCAGTGATCTCTGGATCTAGGTCCATCATTAACACCTTCTCACCTTTCTCTGCATAGTGCCCTGCGATTTCAGCAGCCAACTCATTGTAGGAGAGAACCACTACGTGATTCTCGAGTACAAAATCGCCTTCTAACTCATAATTAGAACTTCGCTGGTCAATGAAGCGCAGTGAGCCACGCAGCATGTTGTAGAGAGTACCTAGGTAGAGATGACTGATCGCTGCGAAGAACATTGAGAACAAGACAGTCAAGGTGACTAGAGCGAAGACATAGTCACTGAACAGACCAAATTCGCGACAGATCAGTGCTATAATCAAGGAGAATTCCGAGCAGTGATTGATTGTACCTCCAAGCAGGAATGCGGGGCGTCCCTTTAGGCGAGTAGCCCAACCAGTAATCAGCATGGTAACTGGCTTGATGATTAATATAATGATAGCCAGTACAATTGCCAAACCAAAGGCGCTGCCCATTGCTCCAGATTCTAGAGTGACCATACGGAAACCTAGGGTGAGGAAGAAGAGAATCACTCCAAAGGTTTTCAGTGGGTTGACCTTGTCCTCAATTTCCAGTTTCTGCGGAATGATTCCCAGGAAGACCCCAGCGAAGAAAGCTCCACCTTCCATAGAGAATCCTAGTGTGTCACATACTGCGGCCACACCCATACAGTAGCCAAGCGCAGTGACAAACATCAGTTCAGGTGATTCACTGAGAAACTTGAAGACCGTTTCCAGGACGTAGCGCGAAAGCGAAGATAAAACTGCAAGCAAAACCAGCAGCTTGATGAACGCCATTCCTGTACCAGCCAGGCCTCCTGCATCACGCATCTGGCCTTCCAATAAGACAATCGCAACTACAGCTACCAAGTCTTGCAGCAGCATGATGCCACCAGTCAACTGACCATGTAGGGATCCTTCTGAACCTGAATAGCTCAGAGCACTCTGAGCTACTAGAGTTGATGAGAGGGATAGACAGATGGCGACAAAGAAGAGCGCTTCTGTGCCAAGGCCATCAATGATGCCACCGGCCAGCAACAACATTACGATCATCACGATTACCAGTTGGCCTATACCGTTATAGAGCACCAGTTTACTGCGGTTTGTGATCTCCCGCAGGTTAACACTCATACCAGCCATGAAGAGCAGCAGGACGATACCAATTTCAGCAAAGCCTTCAATCAGAGGGCCTTTGGCGATTGCCATTGCTGCTTCGCTACCAGCTACTAGTCCACCCACAGCACCAGCCACCACGAAAGCGAGGAGGATTGGCTGATTAAAGCGAGTCAGGACCATCGAAATCAACATTGCGCTACCGAGTAGCAAGCCTAAAGACATGATCAGGGCTCCACCACCCGCCGCATAGACAGGGGTGGCCATCACAAAGAATGTGATGAAGAGCACTCCTAAAGAAGTGCGTAGTTTTTGCCAAAGGTTCATAGTCATTCTCTCTGCTAGAGGAATAGAAGAAATCAGACCAAACTGAAGATATTACCCATGCCTTCTTGGATCTGCTTGGTTTGTTCGAAATGCTCCTTGCCAAGATCTCGGAAGGCTTCTTTCGGATCCTTAGCCATTTCCCGAGCGAAGATATCTCGGAAGCTCTTGGAAGCCAGGTATTCTGTCTGAATAGCATAGCGTACACCCGCCTCATACAACTCCAGTGCTTCTTCGTGTGAGCTGGTTGCTGCCAGGAAAGGCACATGGTCACTCTTCTCATGAAGATAATGGCAGATGCCGATCTCAGCTTCTTGCCCTTCGTCCAAACAGGAAATGACGATGCGAGCCTTTTCGAAGGCAAAGTGCTCCCATACATCTGGATCCTGCATATCTGCGTACTTGGCAACAATATTGGAGTTAGAGTGATTTTTCTTGAAGTAGTCGGTAATGTCCGGATCAAGATCCAGCAGTAGAACTTTCTGGTTGTTTTGACTGTAAAAGTCAGCGATCTCCATCGAGAGTTCATTGAAGGAGAGAATAACGACATGGTCTTCCATCTCCAGTTCCTCGTGTTCCTCCTCCTCTTCCATACTATGCTTGTCCATGAAGAGCAAACGACTGCGGGCGGCCTGAAACATTGGATCAAGGAACTGGTGCCCCAGTGAGGAGAGGAAGAAGGTCAGCAATACTACCAGTGTGACGATGATGAAAAGTTCATCATTGAAAATGCCGAACTGGCGACAAAGAACCGCTAACATCAAGGAGAACTCAGAGCTTTGATTGATGATAGCTCCGATCATGAAGGCAGCCCTACCCTTCATTTTTGAGATGTAACCTAGTAAGAGCATCAGTGGAATGGTCAGGATCACTAGATACAGGGTCAACACAACACCAGTGGAGAGTCCACTAACAATAGCAGCGCCATCAAGGAAAGGCAGGTCAAAGCCGAGGGCGATGAAAAACAAAATTACCCCGAATGCCTTCAGAGGTTCCACCTTGTCCTCGATCTCGTGGCGGTAGGGTAGCGCTGCCAGTGTGGCTCCAGCGAAGAAGGCACCGATTCCAGAAGAGAAGCTAACAACTTCACAAAGTCCGCCAACACCCATCCCGTAGCCGAGGGCTCCAATAAAGAGCAATTCGGAAGAGCGAGCTAAGTACTTGAACATCATATTGAGGACGTACTTGGTAAAGAAGTACAGAATGACAATTAGGATCGCCATCTTTAAGAAAATCATGGCAACTTCAAGGCCCAATGAACCCCCGCCTTCACGGCTTGGATCTAGACTCAGCAGAATTGCCAAGGCGACAACTGCAACAACATCCTGGAGCACCATCAGTCCTAACGCGATTTGGCCGTGTAGAGTTTCCATCTGACCTGTTTTCTTCAACGTTCCAATGACGAGAATAGTCGAAGAGAGAGTCAAACAGAGGCCAAAATAGATAAGAGTGGCGAACCAACCATCACCGAAGGTGTCCGCACCAATCCCAATGTAAGCGACACCCAGTCCCATACTGACGATTAGTAGGAGGGAAATCTGGCCAGCACCATTGATCAGTACCAATTGCCAACGCTTGATCATGCCCTTGATGTCAACCTCCATTCCGGCCATGAAGAGCAGCAGGATGATCCCAATATCGATGAAGGCACTCATCAGCTCCTTAGAGATCAGTTCATCTCCAGCGCCAATGGACTTGGCATAGAATCCACCGATGGCCCCTACACCAATGAAGGCGAGTAGGCTTGACTGCTTAACATAGCTCAGCAGAATGGCGAGTACGGTTGCTCCTAAGAGCATCATTCCCAGAGGTACTACCAGGCTGCCTGGCCCGGAGCTTTCTCCACTGCCAGCAGCCCATGCGACCGCCGGTAAGGCAAGCATCATAAGGGCGACCAAGGTCCGCGTGAATCCTCTTTCCAGCATGCGAATCTCCAGCGAAAGGTTGATGGTTCAAAAAATCTTACAACTGGCCCCACTATACTGATAAGTTTCTAGTCCATTCAAGTTTTCTTACAGATAAACTAATAATTTTTTCTGACAGCATTCTGGTGATGATGAAAAGTAAGATAGAAACATCCCAAAATATCCTCAATTCAGCACAGGGTTTTCTAAGAATTGAGCGTGATGGACTGAGAGCTCTAGAGGCCCAGTTAGATGAGCATTTTGTTACAGCAGTGCAGTGGTTACTATCTTGCCGAGGGAAGGTAGTTGTCACCGGTATGGGTAAAAGTGGACACATCGGAAGAAAGTTGTCGGCTACTTTATCAAGTACAGGCACACCTTCTCTGTTTTTACACCCTGGGGAGGGGGTTCATGGAGATTTGGGGGTAGTGGCTCGTCAAGATGTGGTGATTTTGCTGAGCAACAGTGGTACAACCGAAGAAATGCTTCAGCTACTTCCCTCCTTGCGATCGATTGGTTGTCAAACAGTTTCAATCACTCGTGATCCGAGCTCACCACTGGCAACACAAGTAGCTTTGCACATCAGTTGTCAGGTGCCGAAAGAGGCTTGCCCCTTGTCTTTGGCCCCAACTACCAGCACAACGGCTCTGCTGGCTCTAGGAGATACCCTTGCGCTGTGTGTGATGGAACGGAGGCGATTCACACCAGAACAATTCGCACTCTATCATCCACAGGGCGCGTTGGGTCGTCGTCTGCTAACTCGAGTAGAAGACGTTATGCTTCCAAAGGACCGCTTACCTTTGGTGGCTCCAGGTCTGTCTTTACGTCAGGGAGTTGTTGAATTGGCTCACAAGCGCTTGGGGTTACTGATCATTGTCGATGAAACCCAAAACTTGTTGGGAGTCTTCAGTAATGGGGACCTCTCGCGATTGCTGGAAGATCCAACACACGATCCAAATGTAGATTGGCCCCGGCCTATTTCTGGCTGGATGCGCACAGATCCTCTGACAGTTGCCCATGACAGCATGGCTTTGGCTGCCAAAGAATTAATGCAGGAAAACTCAGTTTTGACACTAGTGGTCACCGACTCGAACAACCGTGTCTATGGGGCTGTACAACTCTACGATATTCTCCGCGCTGGCATCTGATACCCCTTTTTTCGATTAGACAGATCAGGGAGCTTACTGTTAAAATAGAATCTAAAATTTTTTTCTAGCTCACCAATCCGTTCTTACAGAGGAGCCTATCATGTCCCAAGCTGTGGTAGCGATTGCCGGTGCCACCGGCTTTGTTGGAACCGCAATCCGCAATAGTTTGCTAGAACAGTTTACTGTTCGAGGATTGACACGATCTGCCTATAAACTATCCAATACTGATCTGAATGATCCAGTGCAGTGGGTCCATTGCAACGCTTATTCGGCTTCCTCCGTCGAGCAGGCACTGCAGGGCGCAGATTATCTGATATATCTAATTCACTCGATGGTGCCATCCTCTCGGTTGAACCAGGCTTCCTTTCAGGATTTAGATTTACTCCTGGCAGACAACTTTGCCCAAGGAGCCAAAGCTGCGGGACTGAAGCAGATACTGTACGTTGGGGGATTGATGCCGGACGATGAACGTGAAGAGGCATCAGAACATCTCTCCAGCCGCTATGAAGTTGGCCAGGTTTTGCAGGCTTCTAGTATACCGGTCACTACCTTGCGCTGTGGAGTAATCGTTGGGCCGGGGGGATCCTCTCTGCGTATTCTAATCAATCTAGTGCGCAGGCTGCCTGTAATGGGATTGCCTACCTGGACCTGGTCTCAAACCCAACCGATCGCGATTCAGGATGTGTTGAAAGCGGTCAAACTGTGTTTAGGAGAGCCAGAAAAGTACTCAGGATCCTTCGATATTGGTGGCCCCGACGTTATGACTTACAAGGACATGATGCAAATAACTGCTCAGGAGATGGGAAAAAATCGTTGGATGTTTCCTTTTCCTTTCGTGACCTTGGGAATCTCTAAGCGTTGGGTTTCAACCATTAGCAATAGTTCACAGGCGCTTGTTGGTCCGCTGGTGGATAGTTTGCGCCACGACCTGCAAGCCAGGCCAAATCGATTACAGGATCAACTTGTCAACTCTGCAGTGACTTTCCGCGAATCATTAGCAGCTTCGATGGACGAGCGTGGTTTCCCCTTACAAAATCCACGTCAGGAATTAAGGCGTGAAGATCAGCAGACGATCCATGAACAGCGTCGTGTCCGCTCCGTTCAGCGCTTGCGGTTGCCCTTAGGCAGAGATGCCCGCTGGGCATTGGAGGAATATTTGCGCTGGCTACCTCAGTTTCTGAAACCGTTTCTGCGCTGCGACGTGTCGGATGATGGGAGGGTGCTTTTCTGTTTGCGGTTTTTGTCTACTCCGCTACTGGAGTTGCAATTGCGCCAAGGTGGTGACGAGCATCGTAAGGTGCTTGACATCATTGGTGGATTGCTGGCTGATTCTCGGGAAAGCCAGGAAGGACGTCTGGAGTTTCGAGAGGTCTTTGATGGAAAGTATGTGATTGCTGCAATTCATGACTTCTGCCCAAGTCTGCCATGGTATATCTACAATACAACACAGGCGGTCGTACATCTGTTTGTGATGAACGCTTTCGGATGGCACTTGGCCAGGATATGTGAATCTTCAGCAGAGGCTGGCACCAACGTTGAAACAACTGTAGAGTGACGATCCGTCTTTTGCCTCAGACAGAAGTCGCTTCTTGTTCCTGCAACGCTGATAGAACGGCTTGTCCCATCACGGTATCTGCCAGGGATCTAGTCAAATCTCCAAGCCGATCCATTTCTGACTTGAGTACCTGAGGGTCTTGTCCTTCCATCCGCTGACGAACAACTGCCATCTGCTGGCGAATTGCGGTGCAGTCCTGCTGAGCCAGTGCTGTTTCAGCAATAGTCCAGTGCATCTCAATACCATGTAGAACACGCTCTGCAGTCTGGCGGAATTCAATCAGTTGACGGGCAGCAAAGTCCTCAATCGCATGGTCGTAAGACGCTTCCAGCAAATCATCGATCTCTTGCCGGGTGAGTCCATGGAAAGGAATGACTTCAATAGAGGCATCGGTCTGGCTACGTTTTTCTAGAGCAGATACAGTTAAAATGCCGTTAGCGTCTACCAGGAAAGTTACTTCGACCAAAGGTAGGCCTGCTTTCATCGCAGGAATTCCCCTCAATTTGAAGCGCCCCAGGCAACGACAATCCTGAACTAGCTCTCGCTCACCCTGGTAAATATTGATCTCAATAGCAGTCTGGTTGTCAACGTGGGTCGTGTAGAGTTCCTTGGCCTCTGTTGGCACGGTCGTGTTGGCCGTGATCAATTTGCTGAAGGTCCCTCCAACCGTTTCGATACCCAACGCTAGGGGGATTACATCCAGTAGCAGGAAGTCTCTTCTTCCACCTGCAAGTAAGTGCCCCTGGATCCCTGCTCCCAGCGCAACCACCTTGTAGGGGTCAATTGCCACTTGTGGATCTTGGCCAAAAAACTGTTTCACTTGTAAACGTAATTCCGGAACCACCGTGGAGCCACCAACCAAAACTACCTCATCTAGATCTTCAACCTTCCAGTCTGCTTGATCCAAAGCTTGTTGACAGCGCTGTAGTGTTCGTTGGATCACTGGTGCTAATAGTGGTTGAAGTTCGGTCATTGTGAATGAACCCTGATGAGACCAGGATTCATCTTCAATTGAAATAGTATACTCTATTTCATTACTCTGGCTCAGGCCAATTTTGATTGTCTCCGCAGTTTGACGTAAAACCTGGCGAGCCAGGGGAGAATGAAGCTCTGTGTTTTCAAATTCCTGCTGAATCCGAAGCGTAAGCTCACCAACGATAGCTTGGTCGAAATCATCTCCTCCCAGACGAGTATCGCCATTGGTAGCAACCACTTTGAAAATTTTTCCGGTCAACTGGAGCAGTGAGATATCAAAGGTGCCTCCGCCCAGATCATAGACAGCAATTTTCCCATCCTTGCGCTCATCCAACCCATAGGCAATCGCTGCAGCAGTGGGTTCATTGATAATCCGCACTGCTTCCAGTCCAGCAAGGCGGGCTGCATCCCTGGTGGCTTGTCGTTGAACATCGTCGAAGTAGGCTGGAACCGTGATCACCGCTTTCTGTAAATTCTCGCCAAGGATTGCTTCTGCTCGATACTTGACGGCCTTGAGAATCTCAGCGGAAATTTCCTGTGGTGTGAAAGTCTGTTTGTCTAGGCAGACCAGAGCTTGCCCACGCTCACCGGCTAGTAGTTCGTAGGGGAGTTGCGCCTGTTCTTCGGCAGGAATTTCCTTAAGACTACGTCCCATCAAGCGTTTGATCGAGTGCAGTGTTTGCGTGGGATTTTGTAGACTCCCGATCAGTGCCTCTTGGCCCACAATCCATTTTCCCTCACGCATCGTCAGTACAGAGGGAATGATCGGGGTCTGTCCGGGTTCAGCAATGACCTCAGGGCCTATCTGATCGAAGACGGTTGCGGCAAGACTGTTGGTCGTGCCAAGGTCTATGCCGATGATACGTTCTGTCATGGATCTGTTTCTGAGGATGTGGGTGAACAGCTTTCCAGCAACCGTAGTAGATAACGCTCAGCATTCAGCTGTTGCTGGATTTGTTTGCAGAACGTGGTGTCGGGTGTATTTTCTCTCAGTTCTATCAGTTGCTGTTGATAGTTGTGTCGCAGGTCATTCAGGCGCTGTAGAAAATCTGCATGCTTCGCTGCCAGTGCTTGTTGATCCTTGGCTTCCAGCAATTCCTCCAGTTCTTCCTGCAACGCAAACATCTCCTGCAAAAATCCAGTCGGCAGGTCGCGCTCATGGGTGGGGGTCTGTGATTGCCAGATCCCTGTGAGGTACCGAGCTCGTGCTGTGGGATCCTGTAAGGTTTGCCATGCCTGATTGAGCCGAGCAGATAAGCTCTCACTGAGTCGGCGCTCATCTGCCGGAGCAGTTGCATAGAAATCAGGGTGCATTTCGGTAGCAAGCTCGTGGTAACTCTGTTCCAGGATTTTTAAGTCCAAATCGTAACGTGTTGGTAGACCGAAAACCGAAAAATAGTCAGCCTGTAAACCGCTGGACTGCAGATGCTGACAGGCCCCACACCAAAGAGCACCCTGCAAAGGTTTTTGACAGCGAGAACAAAAAGGCATTGAGAAAATCAGCGAAGAGATCGGGTGTGGATGAGGAGACCCATAAGAGAAGTCTCCTTCGAAATATAGTCAGGCGGCAGGAGATTCTATGGCGATATCTTGCCGTTTGCGATAGTCCTTGATCGCAGCCTTGATCGCATCTTCAGCCAACACAGAGCAGTGGATTTTGACGGGAGGTAGGGAAAGTTCTTTCACGATCTCGGTGTTCTGAATCGCTAATGCTTCGTCCAATGTCTTACCTTTGACCCATTCAGTGGCCAGACTGGAACTGGCAATTGCAGAACCGCAGCCGAAGGTCTTGAATTTCGCATCGACGATCTTTTCGTCTTCTACCTTGATCTGCAATTTCATCACATCCCCGCACTCAGGTGCCCCAACCAGTCCGGTACCGACCTGGTCATCATTCTTCGTGAAGCTGCCAACGTTGCGTGGATCATTGTAATGATCAATTACTTTTTCACTGTAAGCCATTTTGAATCTCTATTAGTTGTCAGACAGGAAAACCAATTCCTGGAATTCAAGAAATGGTCTGGTTTTTTTTCAGTGTGGTGTCCATTCGACAGTCGACAAATCTATACCTTCTTGGGCCATTTCATAAAGCGGAGACATTTCGCGCAGGCGCTTGACAGCAAAAATCATCTTGTCTGCTGTATAGTCGATCTCTTCCTCAGTTGTGAAGCGGCCTACCCCAAAGCGAATGGAAGAGTGTGCCAGATCATCCCCTATTCCGAGAGCTCGAAGCACATATGAAGGCTCTAGGCTCGCAGAGGTACAGGCTGAGCCGGAAGAAACTGCAATATCGCTGGTTCCCATGATGAGGCTCTCGCCCTCAACGTAGCCAAAGCTGACATTGAGATTGTTGGGTAGCCTCTGCGTCGGATGACCGTTGAGTTTGATGTGGTCTAGTGCGGCTCGCAATCGTTTGTGCAAGCGCTCGCGCAGGGCGGTTTGTCGTTCTGCTTCGGATTCCATTTCGTCTCGGCAGAGTTCAAGTGCTTTGGCAAAGCCAACAATACCGGGTACGTTTAAAGTTCCAGAGCGCATTCCGCGCTCGTGTCCGCCACCAAACATGATTGGTGACAAGCGCACTCTCGGTTTTTTGCGGCGCACATAGAGTGCGCCCATCCCTTTTGGTCCGTACATTTTGTGAGCAGTGCAAGAGAGCAGATCAATGTTCATTCGCTCCACATCTACTGGAATCTTACCAACAGCTTGGGTAGCGTCTGTGTGGAAGAGCACGCCGTTTTTTCGGGTGATCTTGCCAATTTCTTCCAGTGGACTGAGAGTGCCGATCTCATTGTTGCCAGCCATGAGAGATACCAGAACCGTATCGGGGCGGATCGACTTTTCCAGTTGCTCCAGAGATATGCAGCCATCGGCATCGACATCGAGAAAAGTTACTTCATAGCCACGTTGCTCTAGTGCTTGGCAGGGATCGATCACGGCCTTGTGTTCTATAGGACTGGTGATGATGTGTCGACCTTTGTCCTTGTAAAAATCTGCCGCGCCGAGAATGGCCAAGTTGTTTGACTCTGTTGCGCCACTGGTAAGAACGATTTCTCGTCCGCTCCCCCCGATGGTCTCGCCTAACAGATCACGTGCTTTTTCCACAGCTTTTTCAGCTTCCCAACCAAACTGATGATTCCGACTCGCCGCGTTGCCATATGTTTGAGTGAAGTATGGCATCATGGTTTCTACCACACGCGGATCTGTTGGCGTTGTAGCATTGTAATCAAGATAAATAGGTAGCTTCATTAGTCCTTTTCACTTCAGACAGGTTGTAGTCCACGGTGTTGCATTAAACTTTCTAATGTAACCGAATCCATGAATTCATACAAGCGTTTGTGCAGAGCTTGTAAGGGAGCCCTTGTGGGGCAGGTGGCTGATACGCAACATTCTGAGGCCTCATGGGCACACTCGACAAAGTTGAAGGGACCGTCAATAACCCTGACAATTTCGGCAAGGGAAATTTGGTTTGCTTTGCAATGTAGCAGGTAGCCGCCTTGTACTCCGCGCGTGCTTTCAACCAGTTTTGACGCTGCTAACTGCTTCAATATGTTGGCAATCATTGGTTGTGGTAGATGGTAGTTAGACGCCATTTCCTGAGCGCTAACGGGACCAGAAGCCTCTCCCAAGTGACTAAGAAGGATGATAGCGTAGTCTGCTTTTTTTGAGAGTCGCAACATTAGTTATCCGAAAGTTAATTTTTTTTAAATTAGCACTGGTTTGGTACTCTTTTCAAGAAAAATTCGCATTATTCTTTTGCAAATTGCTGGAAATGTTGATCCAGCAGCCAAATGTTTCACGTGGAACACTAGGCTAAATGAAGTAATGATTGGCGAAATGTTTCACGTGAAACATCTCCTGAGAATTCAGTCTGTTTTTTCGAATTCGGCGGTTGGGAATCAGGAAGTAGCAATTTTGGCTGCACCAGCGTAGTCGGCAAAATGAGCCCGAAACTGCATTTGATGGAGTTGTTCGTAGCGTCCACCTAGAGCAAGTAATTCATCATGAGAGCCCATTTCAATGATTTGGCCTTTCTCCATTACACAAATACGGTGGGCATGGCGAATAGTTGAGAGTCGATGAGCAATCACGATTGTAGTGCGGTTCTGCATCAAGCGCTCGATAGCCTGCTGAACCTCAATTTCTGATTCAGAATCCAAAGCCGAAGTAGCCTCGTCAAGAATTAGAATAGGAGCATCCTTGACCAAAGCACGGGCAATCGAGAGGCGTTGACGCTGTCCTCCGGACAGCTTGACACCCTTTTCTCCGATTAGGGTTTCATAGCCTTTAGGTTGTTGGAGGATGAACTGGTGAGCGTTAGCAGCCATAGCTGCATCGATCATTCGCTCCTGGGAACACTCAGGGTGACCATAGGTGATGTTGCTAGCAATGCTGTCGTTGAATAGAATCGTTTCCTGGGTCACTACCGCGATTTGGGACCGTAGACTGTGCAAGTCCAATTCACGTAGATCATAGTCATCGATACGAATGGCGCCTTTGTCAATGTCGTGGAAACGTGGCAATAGGTTAACCATCGTGGTTTTGCCAGAACCACTGCTGCCAACCAGGGCAACGACTTCTCCACGGTCAACGTGCAAATTAATGTTTTGCAGAATTGGTTCTTCGGACAGTGGATACTGGAAACGGTCGATTTTCAGATCGATGCCTTTTTCAAAGCGCTGCAACTTGACAGCGTTGGGAGGAGAGACAATCTCTGCTTCAGTGTCCATAATTTCAAAAATGCGCCTAATTGAGGCAGCGCCCTCTTGGAGTCGCAAATTGAAACCATTTAATTTTTTGATCGGATCATTGAGCATGAAGAAACTGAGAATAAATGAGGTGAAGTCACCTGCCGTGATCTGCCCATGAATGATCAGGTAACCACCGTGTGCAACGATAGTTGCTCCAGCAGCAGCTCCAATCACTTCGATGATGGGCGTGGAATAGGAGCTGATCAGAATGGATCGCATTTGGTTATCATAGAGTCGCTCATTGGCTTTATCAAAGCGCTTTGATTCATATTTTTCCATCCCGAAAGCTTTAACGATACGAATTCCTGAGATTGTCTCCATCAGCAGAGTACTCAGGTCACTAAAACTCAGTTGCCGATCATTGACAGCCTCGCTGTTGCGCTTGCCAAAGATTTGAATGAAGTAGAGTGCAATCGGAATGATGACCAATGTGGTGAGTGACAATTCCCAGCTACGGTAGAGCATCAGGCCTAGCAGTAAAAATATTTGTGGGAAATCACGAAAAGGCCCAGTCACTCCAATATGTAACGTATTCTGGAAGGTGTTGAGATCATTGGTGAAGCGCGACATCAAGTCGCCGGTCTTGGAGCGAGAGTAGAAGGAAAAACTGAGTGTGAGTAGGTGATCGAAGAGATCCTGACGCAGCCTGGCCAACAACTTTTGGATTAAGTGACCCAACCCATAGTTGTTTCCAAAGTGGAAGGCGCCTTTGAAGAAAAAAATCAGGATCAGACCAAAGCCTACCAGAAAAAATTGACTGAGCTCAGGTTTATTACCGTAGGCCAGCGCATCAACAATGTCCTTAGCATAGTAGGCAGGCGCTGCAGAGAAAATGTTATAGCCGCCCATGCAGAGGATGCTGAATAGGACCCATCCCTTGAAAGGAGAGATCAGGCGCCACAAGCGGAGATAAATGTTTTTGTGTGAGGGGGTCCAGGAACTCATGCAGCTTTATTTAAAAATTTAGGAAATTTCCCAGGCAGTGCCGTCCTTGCTATCCTGTATCTCAATTCCCAGCTCCTGTAGTCGTTGGCGAATCAGGTCTGCTCGAGCAAAGTCTTTTTGCTGACGGAAGTCACGACGTAGTTCCATGAGCAGATTAATGGTCTGCTCAAGCAATTCTAGATTGTTAGTGGTTAACTCTGTCTCTGGGAGCAGTCCCAAGACATCACCAGCTAATTGTTGGAACAGGTTCAGCGCATCAGCGAACACTTCTGTCGCAGTGTTGTCTTGTTGAAGCAGGCGGTGGACTTCATGGATCAATTCGAAGAGTACGGCAAGGGCTTGTGGTGTGGAGAAGTCATCATCCATTGCCTCGCAGAATCGCTCACGGTACTGCTGAAGATGCTGGCCAGGGGCAGAAAAGCCTGTAGGGATCTTGCGCTGTAGGGTCCTAACGGTTTGTTGCAGGCGCTGCAGGGAAGTCTCTGCGCCTTGCAGAGCAGAATCACTGAAGTCCAGCACAGAGCCATAATGTCCTGCAACAATGAAGTAGCGGAGTACCAATGGATCGTGTGTCTTAAACGCGTCTTCCAGGGTAATGAAATTTCCTAGGGACTTGGCCATTTTCTGGCTGTTGATCGTCAGAAGGTTGGCATGTAGCCAGTAGCGTGCGTAGTCATGGCCAAGCGCTCTTGCCTGGGCTAGCTCACATTCATGATGGGGGAACTTGAGATCCATGCCTCCACCATGAATGTCAAAGGCATTGCCCAAATAGCGCATGCTCATGGCAACACATTCCGTATGCCATCCAGGAAATCCTTCTTGACCCAGACAGTCTCGCCAGCGCATCAGATGGCCGGGTTCCGCATGCTTCCAGAGTGCAAAGTCCCGAGGATCTTTTTTTTCACTACGCACAGCCACCCGAGTACCACTCAGCATATCTTCTCCCTTGCGACCGGAGAGAATGCCATATTCGGAATCCTGAGAAACGTCAAAGTAGATCGACCCGTCCCGTTCGTAGGCTTTCCCCTGAGAGAGTAGCGTTTCAATCAACTGTAGCTGCTCCGGAATGTGTCCTGTTGCCCGTGGGGAAATATCAGGTCTCTGAACCTGCAAACGGTCCATCATCGCAAAGTGCCGACAGGTGTAGTGCTCTACAATCGCCATCGGCTGACGGTTGATTTCTCGGGCTTTTTGCTGCACCTTGTCGGCACCATCGTCTTCATCTCCAACCAGATGACCCACATCCGTGATATTTTGGATGTAGGTTACCGTGTAGCCGCAGAACCGGAGGTAGCGTACGATCACATCGAAACTGACATAGGTCTTGGCATGGCCTAGGTGAGGATCACCATAAACTGTGGGACCACAGACGTATAGACCAACGTGACCCGGCAGCACGGTTTCAAAGTCTTCTTTTTGTCTACTCAGACTGTTAGTTAGGCGAAGGGGCATGGGCTTGTTGCTAAAATGTGCTGCGGTCGAAATTTAGGTGGTTTACAGCTGAGAACAGAAAGCTGTCCAGTTTCTTCGAAGGGAGGAATGGTACACTATGACCAGAGGGCTGATTCAATAAATTAGGTCTATTTGGTATGGAAGATCTAATTCTGTCCAAGCGCCATCGCAAATCACCAAGCTTTGAATTTTTGGGAGGTGTAACCTTGATGCTTTCCAGGTTGGTTGTAGGCTGCATTTCCATATTTTTACTGTCGCTGTTCGCCTACTTCGTGTGGCGAACGGTGGTTCGGCAATCTCTTTTATCAACTCTGGCGGAGGAGCGTCGAGAAATTAGACCTCCCTAGGCGGGAAGTCTTTGGTGGAGTGCATCCCATTCTTGTGTAGCATAGATGTCAAAATCAGATTTTCCAGGCGTCCATCTGCCTGCAAAATACGCAGAATTGCGCCAAGGTCAGAGTAGTTCAGATACTTTTGAAGAATTCGTTCGTAGAGTTGCTTTGTCTGTTCTGGTAACTCTTGACCACTTTGTATCTCTGTGGCGACAATTTCCTGAGCAATCTGTGTCAGCAATTCAGGCTGTTCCTCGATCCGACGTCGGAAGGTGCCAAAAATTTCCTCTTTGAAAACATCAATCAGTAGCAAAGAAACCCGTTCTCCTGAATCGTTCTGATCCAACTCGAAATGCTCAATTAGTCGCTGTCGCAAATGCTCTAGAATTCGTCCCTGCAACAGGTTACATAGAAGATGTTTTAGAGTTTGTTCGTCACGTCCGCTGGTCGGGTTGGATCGTTCCAGCGTCTGCAGACACTCTGCGAGTCCACGTGTGTAAAGGCTGACCCGGCAAGTTGAAGAAGAATTATCCAGAGGTTTGGCAGCTGCCAGATGAGGCATGTTTTCTTCCCCGTGCATTACCACTGTTGGGTTGGGGTACTCTCCCCCTTGGAAAATTTACAAGAGAGGAGAGACATGATTGTATGCAAATATAATTTTCTGCGGAAAAGTCGTTTTGTGACTTCCACGAACTTTGTAAATGATATGCAAAATCCACCTTCTTTAGCGGTCCCCCTCCCAACTTGCAAGATCTACAGAAGAGGTCGTTTTTTCGAGAAGATTAAAGGCAGTGGTTACAGAGCAAGCAGCTGGCATGTGACAGACAGAAATTATACGTTGGCTAGGTTGCTAAGCCCAGTAGCGATCACATTCTTAATATCTCTGAAACGTAGATAAAAGGCTGCAAAGCTAGTTCCAAAGGAGAGCGCATAGAAAAGTTACGAAATCTTGACTGATTTTCCGCTTGAAAGCGAATTTGCTTGAGCGCAACCTCACGCAATCAACTGTTTCTTTCATCACCGTCATGAGTTTCATATGGTGTACCTCTTTCTGCTATCGATTCCAATTGTTGGACTGCTGATCATCCGAGCTTTCTATCGCGATTTTGCAGGCCTGGGAGAATGGCTCTGGTTTCAGGACGAATACGACATAATCAGTCAGGGCATCGAAAATTTTGGGCAGTCAAGTTATTTATATATTCAGGCCATCCATATTATCGGTGTGGTGGTATGGTTTGCAGGCCTATTTTATATCGGAAGGCTGTTCATCTATCACAAGGAGGCTTCCCGTCGTCCAGAGCAGGAACGCAAGATTCTAGAAGAGCAATTTACGATCATGGAACGCCGCCTTTGGTACGCAATTACATGGCCTGGGCTGTGCATCACAATGATTTTTGGTACGCTGATGTTGCTCTACATTGGCCTGCCACCATGGATTCATACCAAGCTAGGCTTGGTGGTTCTTCTGGTTGGCTATCACCTCTACTGTGGACGGCTAAGAAAGCAATTAGAGGAAGGCACTTGCCGCTGGAACGGACGCCTTTTGCGTATGTTCAACGAGGTGCCCGCGCTTTTGCTGGTGGCGATCGTTTTCATCGTTGTCCTCAAAGATCTCTTGTCTTGGACGGTCTTGCTGATTATCTTAGCATTGTTGGCAATCTCCATTCTGGTTACGATCCGATGGTATGCCCGCTATCGAAAGAGTGTAGCCCTTTGAGATGCTTCAGCAAAATATCGCTGTGCTCTCCCTACCGCGAACCCTCAAATACAATCTGATCATGAATTGGATCGTTCCAGTGCGACGTCTCTTAGGAACTCTGCTGCTGGCCCTGCTACTCAGCAACTGCAGCGGTCTGTTTGAAAGTGAAGCCGAACGCCAACAGCGTCTAGCCCAACACTTTGAGCAGGGTATGCGCCTATTTGAACAGAAAGAATACACGGGTGCAGTGGGGTCTTTCCGACAAGTTCCTCCGGAGTCTGCGCTGTATAATCGCTCATTAGCCATGATCCGTCGTGTTCCTTACCAACGAGGGCGAGACTTCTACGAAGAGCAACGCTATGCGGACGCTAGTCGCCAGTTTCGTGCGGTTCCGGTTGCAGCAGCTGAGTACGATTCAGCACAGAACTACCTGCGCGAAATTGAGATGATTCGTATCGAGCAACAGTATCGTGAATCCCGTGGAGATCGCAGACGTGAATTACTCAGCCAGTTGGTGCAGAAGTCTCGTGAGAACTCAGACGCTAAACGTCTAGATGAACTTTTGGAACGTGGTCGCAAAGAAATGATGGGTTCGATGCCAGCTGAGCAACGAGACTGGCTCGCCTGGTTCCGCGAGACAATGGAAGGAGAAACTTCACGCACCGTCCGCCAGCAGATGCTGGAAGAGATGATGCAGAATTTCGAGCAGTTTGCTGCTGAACCAACCACTCGTGCTGCAGCGATTGAGTTGGTCGCCAATCTCAAGCTCAGCCTACAATGACATATTCCGTTCGGTTTTCTACCAGCTAGAAACCTACCATCTCGCTTTCCGCTATCTTTGAATTCAACGTGCATATCTCTCTTTTTTTTCGCCGCTTGCTGCTTGCCAGTGGTTGCCTGCTCTCACTGAATACCTCCCTCTGGGCTCAGAGCAACTTCATCCCCCTGGAGAAGGGAGACTACAAAGAACTCGAAGAGCGTCCCACTTACGCTCCGGTTCTTGAAGTCGGTGGGTCATATCGACTCCGTAACCGACTGATTGATACGAGTTTGGAACCAGAAACCCCAACTGGTTTTCCAAATGTGGGTACGCTCTCTTTTGAGCAAGATCTGAGGATTATTCTGCGCTCAACCGCACACCGCTCGGCTTCGATTCAGTTAGAGTTGGCAACAGCCCAGGCTCCTTTCAACAATGCTGACTTGCGTCCACCAGCAGAGCGCCCAAATGCCCCTGACTCGCAGGACATTGATCTAGTTGCTCGCCAGGCCTACCTGGAGTTTCGTGCGAACCCTCGTGATCAGTTACGCGTCGGGAAGCAGGAACTTCGTCTTGGAGATCGTCGTGGCAAGGTCTTCAGCGGATTATTGACGGGTATCGCCCAGCAGTGCACAGCAGGTAGCTTCTGTTATGAAGCTGGTGCTCTGAAGCTGCAGGATGATACAGCAGACTGGCTTTACACTCTCTCATTGGACTATCCACTTTTTTATGAACTTGATGCAGCTGGACAGCCTGAAAATGTGATGCGTGTCGAGGTTTTTCGGATTGTTTACACAGAGCGAAATATTCCACTTGGGCGCAACAACGCTCCCGGATTTCGAATCAGCAACGGAGATTTGGATCGCTTGCGGGATACTAGCTTCGCAAATACCAATAGCTGCTCATCAGAACTGAGAAGTCAGGCAGTTGTTGGAAGACAGGATTGTACTCCAGTCTATTTTAATGCAACCAGCCAGGATTATTATGGAGTACGTTTCACGTGGAGTACCCCAAGTTGGCGTTGGTACTCGGATCTGCTTGGCAACCAGGGTAATCGTGCCTACTACAGTTTGGGCGCCAACAACGATTATGGACAGTCACTGGGAAGTCATGCTGTAGCCGGAGTGGCAACGGAGCATGAACTGTCCTATCTCTGGGATAATAACCAAGTAACAGGCCTGTTACTCTATGCCAGCGGTGATGAACAACTGGAAGATGGCGGAGCTATCAACAACACAGGTCAGAACTATCAGCGAAGCATTCGTGCCTTCCACGAAATTGTTCCGGGCACATATCGAGGAACAAACTTCTACTTTAACGGCGGTAGCCCAGATTGGAAGAGTGGAACAGGGCTGGGCCATACAATTGCCAATACCCAAATGCTTGGTGCCCGCTATCGATTCACTGTCGAGGCTTCTGAGACATTCTATGAGGCTGGGCTCTACTATCTGGACCATGTGAATCCGGTGATGGCAACATCAGGTGCGAAAGCTACCCATATCGGTATCGAATGGGATAACACTTTCTCCTGGAAATTGCGGGACTTTGTGACCTGGGACTTGGAGTTAAACTTCTTCCGCCAAGGAGAGGCTTTTCGCTACGATGACTATCAGCCTTCCGCAAGTGGAACAGGTTCTACCACGCACTTCGCCAGCCGAGTCTACTATTCCTTCTGAATCAAAGCTGAAAATGCGACAAGTCAGCAAACAACGAAATACGCGCGAAACCAAAATCCAGTTGACAATCAACCTGGATGGCAGCGGTAAGGTTGCGGTGCGTTCTGGTATCAGCTACTTGGATCATATGCTGGAGCAGTTGGCTTTCCACGGCTTATTTGATCTGGAACTCCAGTGTGAGGGAGATCTGGAGGTAGATTGCCACCACACGGTCGAGGATATCTCTCTGACCCTGGGGGCTGCGGTTCTTGAAGCGCTGGGAGACAAGCAGGGGATCATTCGCTACGGCCAAATGTATGTGCCGATGGACGAGACTTTGGTGCGCACAGTGCTGGACTTGAGTGGTCGGCCGGATTTTATATTCCAAGGAGAATTCCGTCAGCTAGCGATCGGTGCGCTGGACACCCAGATGATCCCGCACTTCTTCAAGTCCTTTGCGATTGCCTCGAAGACCACTCTCCACATGGCAATCCTGTACGGAGAGAATGACCACCACAAGTGTGAGGGGTTGTTCAAGTCCTTCGCCAAGGCCTTGCGACAAGCCACGGAACTGGACTCAAGACGTGCTGGTGTCACTTCGACGAAGGGTGTGCTGTGAGCCTGAATGTGATCATTGACTACAAAGTCGGTAATCTGCACAACCTCAAAAACGCTCTGGACTACCTGAAGTTGCCGGTTGCGATCGTGGAAGAGCCGGAAGCCGTCCGTCAAGCAGATCGAATTCTCTTTCCTGGAGTAGGTGCCTTTGGCCCAGCAATGCAGCATCTTCGTGATTCTGGACTGCTGGAGGTGATGGAGGAGAAGGTCCAGTCTGGTACTCCACTATTGGGCATCTGTGTCGGGGCTCAGTTACTAATGGATCTAGGTCAGGAAAATGGTCCACATCAGGGCTTGGGATGGATTGCTGGAGAAGTCAGTCGCTTTGAGCACCAACTCAAAGTTCCACAGATCGGCTGGAACGAGGTCGAGCTCCGCAAGCCGGATCCATTATTTCAGGGATTGCGTAACGGCAGTTACTTCTACTTTGTGCATTCCTACCACCTGCGACCAAATGATCTAGAGGTAGTGCTAGGTGAGACGGAGTACGGCTATCCTTTTGCCTCGGCTGTGCGAAATGATAACGTCTGGGGGGTGCAGTTTCACCCGGAGAAGAGCCAGCAAGCGGGTTTGCAGCTACTACAAAACTTCTGTACCTTGACTTGAGTACAGCTTCTCCAGTAGCTTCAACTTAGGTTGCTTGAACAACCAATCTACTAAACATTGCTCACAAGGCCGTCCATCTGGGCAGTCTTTTCCACTGTAACGGCCAACCTGAAAGGCAGCATGGCACTGGAACGAACTCTCTCGATCATCAAGCCCGATGGCGTCAAGCGTAACTTGATTGGCCAGATTTTTTCTCGCTTTGAAGCTAACGGCCTGCGCATTGTCGCAACCAAGATGCTACACCTCTCTCTGCGTGAGGCCGAAGGTTTTTACGCGGTGCACCGAGAACGCCCTTTTTACGGAGAGTTGACCAAGTTCATGAGTTCGGGACCCGTCATGGTTAGTGTGCTGGAGGGAGATAACGCCATCAACCTTCATCGTGATGTGATGGGCGCTACCAACCCGGCCCAGGCGGCTGAGGGAACAATTCGTAAGGACTTTGCCCTGAGCATCGGTGAGAACACGGTCCATGGTTCTGATGCCCCGGAGACGGCAGCAACAGAGATTGCTTACTTCTTTGCAGGCACCGAGATCGTCAATAGCGCTGGTTGATGTTTTTCTGGAGAGACTTTTTCCAATTCGGATTGAAAAGGACTGGTTTTCTCACCAAGACTTCGCTACGTTGCGGGCTCAGAATTTGAATTTCGCTAATGATATCTGTTCCAGAACTATATGACTGAAACGAAAAAAGCATTTCGTCTCCTCTTTGTTGGAGTAGTGGTCAGCATTGCCGTAGGAGTCTTCTCCGTAGCGGTACTGTTGCCAATTCTACCCGACATTGATCGAGACCGTTATCCAGAGAACCTGCAGCAGCAGGGTAACTAATTCCTTGGTTGGGCCCCATGGAGGGCTGCCATCAGGCCAGGAATTTTGGAAGGATGGAGAGTTTTTGCCTGCGCCTGCAGGCTGTTCTTAGATTCTGATGAAAAGAGATTGCGTTGAATCAGATAAAATGATTTTTTCAGAAATCAGCTTGTCTGAATACCTCTTGACCTTTCTCTTGAATCCAAGATACTTTCGTCCTTTGTTGTCCAATCTCTGTCGTGCGCTTGCGAGGAGCACGGACGAAAGAGATTGGACACATTCTGTTCGCGCAGTTCCAGCGAGGTTGCTGCCAGCAGAATCGATCAGGCGGGACGAGCCCGTGGGATGTGGGCAAGCTCGGAAAGATGACAGACGCCTTGGACAGCCCGTCCAAGCGCCAGATTCCTTGGCCCCCCTGCGTTGGGTTCGTCTTTCGACCGATTTTTCTGGTTTTAGAATAAAAAACTGTGTTTGGCACGAACATTGTAGCATGTTAGGTTAAGGAGCCCGGAAAACGGAAAGCCACTTTGGCAAGAGGCTGATTTTGCTTCTCCTTTTTCGGCATTCACTTACAGTTGCAAGGCCGGCCCAAAGCACCTGTTTTAAAAGATGTCGACGAAAGTTGACTGCTTGCCCCCTGCTGCCAGGCGATTGGGGCGGGCAACCAACCGATTCCTAACTTTGTAAGGAGTAGTATGAAAAAGTTTAAAAGCCTGATGTTGGCCGCACTCGCTTCCGCCGCACTGGCAGCCCCTAGTTTTGCAGACGGTCACGCCATGAGTATGGGTGGTGAGATCGTCGTAGGCATGAAATACACGACCGCGACACCTGATGGCGGAGACACCACTACCGTTCAAGATACTTACATTGGTGACGTCAATGCTAAATTAACCAATAAGGTTAGTGACAGCGCAAGTTACGCTTTCGAGTTTCTGAAAGATGACGAAGGGGCTGGAAAAGTCAGTTTTGAGATGACAGGAACTGCCACTTCGGGAGACAATTCTATTAAAGCGTTCGCTGACCTTTCCGACATCACTGGTACGACGGGTTATGGCGATGTCTACGTTCAGGGAAGTAACAAGACCTTGACTGTGAAGGTTGGAAAATTTGGTCAAACTGAGAACTATTCTAATGGCCTGGGATATTTCCGTGCCTCCGATTTCAGTGTAGGGAATATTGAGCATATTGATCTTTCAGACTTCGAGGGTCTTGGTTTAGGTATTAATGCTGGTGATATAAATATTACTGCTGAAGTTCCTTGGATGTCCAAAGACGCATCTCATGGTTATGCTTTGACCAAGTCAGATGGAAGTGGAAAGACAGCTACAAATGTAAGCGGTATTCGACCAAACATTAAAATGGGTTTCGGAGATGTGAGTGTATCCGCTACCTTCTACACGCTTAGTTTCAGCGCTCAAGATGGTTCTGACACAGAAGATAAGACAGACACCGCCTATCAGTTGATGGGACAGGTCGCTGCTGGTGATGCCGAAGTAGGTATTGGTTATTCAAGCAAGACTCAGAAAGACGGTAATGTCGAAACTACACCAAATGTCCTGAACGGGTTCGTGAAGGTAGGCCTTGGTGGAGGACAAAATGTAGGAGCCTCTTTCGAGGTCTTAGGAGATGGAGCAGAAACAGATGAAACAAAGGTGACTCGGATCTCTGCTTCTTATGGAATGCCATTTTTTGTGGAAGCAGTTACCCTTAAATTAGGTGCTGGAACATCTACTGCGACCACAGACAAAGTCAATGGCGGTGGCTCTGCTAGTGGATTCGAAGCTGAATGGGCATATTCTTTCTAATTTGGCTCATCTGATCTAGTTACTTTGAACGGGATTGTTCGTTTCGGCGGACGATCCCGTTTTTTTTTGCTCTTTGACCAAATTCCTACAAATTTGCCCACCTGTTGCAGCGAGTGATTTGAGATAGCTGTTTCTCGTTGAACTCGGGCTAGCCAAGCGCTTTATTTTCCGCTAGGCTGGTTTCATTCCCTTCTGCCAAACTATTGACATTCATGGATTCTAAGGACCTGCGCCAGGTCTTCGGTCGGTTCACCACAGGAATCACGGTGATCACGACTCGCACACCAGAGGGAGAGCAATACGGGGTAACGATCAATTCCTTCACCTCAGTTTCGCTGGGGCCCCCCCTGGTTTCTTTTGCGCTTCAGCGGAGTTCGTCAATGGGAGAGCACATCCGGCGAGCCGGTGGGTATGCCGTTAATATCTTGTCGGCAGACCAACAGGAGTTATCAAATCATTTTGCCAGTGACAAACATCGGCAGCCTTTCATAGATTGGCCTTTGTTGCCTAATGAGACTGCGAGTCAGCCACTTTTGTCAGGCTGCCTGGCAGTGCTCGAGTGTCGACTTTGGCAGGAATATGACGGGGGTGATCATGTCCTGTTACTGGCAGAAGTACTGGATTGTCAAGCGTTCGAGGGTCAACCTCTACTTTACTATCGGAGCCGTTATGCGACGCTATAATATGGAAATTGAGAAAGGATTACCAAGAATCGATGACATCTTGTCATCGAACTTGGGGCAAGATGCCAAAATGCAACCGACTCCAGAGGGCATTGCTGGCAGGATTGTCGGCTGGCGAACGCTCTTGTTGCTGCTATGCAGTAGCCTGCTAGCGTCCTGTTTATCGACTACTCCTGATATCAACAACTTGCGAATCTTCAGCGAAGATCGCCGTTCTGCTCCTTTCGCACCAACATTGGAAGAACTGACGCCGGAGATGCCCTTTGTAGTTGTATTATCCCCACGCACTCAACCAGGAGTGACAAGCTACGCTAACGATAATAGTGTGACCTTCATCAAATCGATGATGGAAGACGCAGGAAATCTGCAGGTATTCCCAGATCAGCGGATGAAGCAAGTGTTAGATTCCAACGAGTACCGGATGTTAGATATCACTCGTGAAGAAGATGCGATCAAGCTTGGAGAAGCGCTACGGGTCAAGTATCTTGTGATGCTCGATACATCACCACCGACATTCTCCCATGAAGATGACGATTGGAGCGCTGTGGTAACCATGCATCTCTACCAGTTGTCACCAACCAAGAAACTTGCAGAGGAAACCTTCCCATACCAGCAGTCTGAGCTAGAAGACATGCGCATGGATCTGCGGCCCAAGCTTCAAGCTGCGCTTCCATTAAAAGCCTTTCTTGTTGAGACCTACGAGCGCCGTAAGGTGGCCAAGTTAAATGTTGGGATGGATCAGGGTGCAGAGGAACTAGATCGTTTCGCAGTCTTCCGGCGTGACCAACGCTCCAGCCCACCTGAAATCGTGGATCACGGCGGAGGGAAATCTAGCCGCATTACAATCCATAGTGAAGATTATGGCAAGATGGTCGGTACCTTGGAGATCTTTCGCAGCAAGCAGAATGAGTCCTGGGCTCTGCTAGAGCCCGCGAAGGGTGAAGAAATTCTGCCTGGTGACGCAGCATTCAAAGTGGTTCGCTATCGAACAGATTTCTTCCGTAAGGTTGATCTTGGTCGATTTGACTGAGTGCGCTTCTTGTTCTGAGCTGGCATGAGAGAGATCATTTTTTTGTGCTAGCTTCTCCTCTCTTGTCCTCCCTAAACTTTCTTCAGATCTAAGTCAAACCCCTCCTCTCATTAGCAAGCATTTGATTCTTGAAAAATTTTCTTAATTTTAGAGTTGGTAAAGTATTTTCGAAATTGTTTTCTGGTGATTACAGAAATGATCTCGATCAATTGGCAATCAGTAAATCCATCTTGATGAGTTGATGTAGTTTTATGAGCAGTCGTATCTCAAATCAATTTCCGCTCTTGCTCGGTGTTCTCAACGTCACACCAGATTCTTTCTCGGATGGAGGGAAGTTTTTAGAATTAGAGGCAGCCCGATTGCAAGCTCAGCATATCGTAGAGTCGGGAGCTGACTGGTTAGACCTTGGTGGAGAGTCGACAGGTCCGGGTAGTGTGGAAGTATCTTTGGAGGAAGAACTCCAACGGGTACTACCAGTTTTGGAAGTGATTCGAGCAGATCATCCGGAGTTGACCGTCTCTATCGACACCTGGAAAGCAGAAGTCGCCCGCAGATGCCTCTCTATGGGAGCAAAGGTAATCAATGATGTGACTGCACTGCGTCGAGATCCCGCGATGGCTGAAGTAGTTGCTGAAGCTGGGGTTCTCGTCATCTTGATGCATGCCAAGGAAGGCGATGGCCGGACAACCCGAGTGGTCCAGCACTATGAGGATGTGATTTCGACTGTGAAAGCTTTTTTTGAGGAAAGAGTCCGTTGGGCTACGGATCAGGGAATCAAGGAAGCGCAGATTATTCTGGATCCGGGTTTGGGGTTTTTCATCAGTGCCGAGGCTCGCTACAGCTTTGAGATTGTACGTCGTTTGCCCGAATTGAAAGCGCTTGGTTTCCCGTTGTTGCTGGGGCCTTCCCGTAAGTCTTTCCTGGCGAGAGTATCCCCAGGAAGAAACTTGTCGACTGAGGAACGACTGATCCCTGGAGTCGCTCTGTCCACAATTGCGGCCTGGCTCGGTGTCGACATCCTGCGGACCCACGATGTTCATGCAGGCCAACTCTTGCTGGATACGGTGCAAGCACTTCGCAGCGCTTCCTGATTTGCAAGACTTACCTGAAAATTTCCTCAATGAGTGGGTTTAACGAATCTGCTTCGAAATGTCATGTTCGCATCGGCTCCTTCTTCAAACCATTACAGAATCAAAATAGATGAGACATTGGCTTGTTGAATCACAATGAGGATGCTGATAGTAGTTCATACTCAAAACCAAAGAAATTACTTCTACCAAAGTATCGCTGTCAATGGGGATCTGGTAGATATTGACTCAATTTTTAGTATTTTTTTTCAGCTGCTTCTCCCGCAACCGTTTTACATGATGAGGCAACCGCTCCAGCAGGGCATCGATGTCGGCTTGAGTGGTCTGCCAGCCCCAGCTCAAGCGTAGGCAGGAACGGGCTTCGGTCGCAGTCAGGCCCATCGCCAGCAGGACTGGACTTGGTTCTAGAGCACCTGAGGAGCAAGCTGATCCTGTTGAGACGGCGACTCCATCCAGATCAAGCGAGATCAGTAGAGTCTCTGCACTCAAGCCTTGAAAGCCAACGTTGAGGGTGTTGGGTAGCAGGAACTCCAGATCTCCATTCAAAAAGAAGCCTTCCACCGTCTGTAATCTCTCCAGAACCTGCTGCTGAAAACTTTGCAACCGCTCGGAGAGTTGAGGCTGTTGCTCGAGCACCCAGGCAAGCGCAGAGGCAAAACCAACAGCCAATGCGACGCTCTCGGTTCCAGCCCGCCGAACCCGTTCCTGCTTGCCTCCAGTAATCAATGGGGTGAAGGTTGAACCTTCTCGCACATAGAGCAGGCCAATCCCACGAGGTCCCCCAATCTTGTGGGCGGTAGCGGTGGCGTAGTTCACTCCCAGTTCCTGCCAAGAGATAGGTATTCGTCCCAAGATTTGAACACTGTCGGTGTGCAGTGGAATTCCATGTTGTCCGGTGATTGCCTGGAGCTCCGCAATTGGTTGTATTACGCCAGTTTCATTGTTGGCACCCATCACGCTGACCAGCCGAGTTTCTGGACGAATCAACTCTGACAATGCCTCTGGTAGCACACGGCCTCCTTGATCAACCGGTAACAGATCCAAGGAAGCCTGCTTTTGTTCAGCTAAATGCTGCGCGGTTTCCAGCAGTGAAGGATGCTCAAGTGGGGAGAGAATCCAATGATTTGGCTTGTCCGCCTGCAGAAATTGTCGGAGGATCGCATTGTTGCTTTCACTGCCGCCGCTGGTGAAACACAGCTCCTGGTATTCCACTCCCAGCAACGAGGCCAGTTGTCGACGGGCTTCTTCCAGACGATTCCGGGCTCGACGTCCGGGGCTATGTGGGCTGGAGGGATTGCCGTAGCTAGTGGCCTGAACAGTCTGCATTGCTTCCCATACTTTGGGTAGTAGCGGAGCAGTGGCGTTGTAATCCAGATAGTGTTCGTTTGAGTTCATTGCATGTTGTTTAATTGCTGGAGACGTTGCTGCTTACTGTTGCTCTTGGGACTCTGGTTGCCCGGAATGCTGGACGCCCAAGGTACGAATTTTTTCCGTGTGCCAAAGAAGCAGCCCCCGGTACAAAAGGAGGAAGCTTCACCCCCACCTCCGACTCCGGTTCGACCACTGCCAAAACCCAAGCCGACCCCTCCACCTCCAGCTCCAAAGCCCACTCCTGTAGATCGTTCGGTCTCGGACGTGATTTTTCTGCTGGATACTTCCGGTTCGATGGATGCTTTTTTGCCGGGACAGAAACAAAGCAAGCTAAAGTCAGCCCAGGAGGCCTTGGATTTCTTTGCGCAGAACATGCTGCAAGGCACTCGCTTTCAGCTGTGGAGCTTTAACGCCCGCTTGACACAGCACCCAAACTCTCCAGCAGCCAAGAGCAAGCAGATTATTTTTGAAGAAATTGGCCATTCTGGTTCGGTTGTCCGCAGGCACCTTCAGCAGCAGATCGCTGGACTGGAGACTCGCGGTGGAACGAATCTCTACCAGGCTATCTTTGAGGCTCTGCGATATTTCCGCTCGCCAAGTTACCAAGTCCCCGAAGCGAATGTAAAGCGCTTCCCTGTCGTGGTGCTGCTGGCCGATGGTCAGGACGATGGCTACTCGGCGATCAATCGCACTCAGGTGCTGCAAAAGCGTAAGCAGGTCGAGGAGGTTGAGGTCAAGGTGATAGGCTTCGGGATCACCCCTAATAGTGAAACACACCGCCAGCTCTGTGAGTTGGCACGTCCTGTAGCCGATTGCCTAGTGACGTCATCACCCACGGAATTGCGGACGCTGATCCGTTCCTTTACCCGCTCCTGAACATCATTTCGGAGAATCCATGCGTTGTACCAAGATTATTTGTACCATTGGCCCTTCCAGCTGTGAACCAGAAATGCTGAGGCGCCTGCAGCAAGCTGGCATGAACATCGCCCGACTCAATCTCTCTCATGGCGACCACAACACTCACGGTGAAGTAGTACGCCGGATTCGTGAACTGAACCAGACCCTTAAGTATCCAGTAGCGATTATGTTGGATACCCAGGGACCTGAGATTCGTACTGGTCTCAACGAAGTTGATCTAGTCGTGGGAGATGAACTGAGGGTTACGATGCCCCCAACTGAGGAACAAGCTGAACCTTCCGTCAAGACGCTGCACGTCAACTACCAGTACCTAATTGATGAAGTGAAGCCCGGGCAATCACTTTCGGTGGATAGTGGCCTTGTCAAGCTCAAGGTGCTCAGTCGGGAAGAAGATCATTTGCGCTGTGAGGTGATCCACGGTGGTTTCCTCAAGGGGCGTCGACACGTGAACTTACCGGGAGTGGCGGTGCAGTTGCCTTCCATCACGTCCAAGGACAAGGAAGACCTGCTGTTTGCCAAGGAGATGGACTTGGACGGCATTGCGCTCTCCTTTGTACGGAATGCAGATGCGGTGCGCGAAGCCAAGGAGACCCTTGGGGATGAGAGCAAGGGGATGAAGATCATCGCCAAGATCGAGAACCAGGAAGGTGTGGAAAACATGGAGCAGATCCTGGAGGAGGCCGATGGGATCATGGTTGCCCGAGGAGACCTGGGCTTGGAAGTCGATATGGAGGAATTGCCACAGCTGCAACGACGGATGGCCTACCTCTGTGCGATCCACGGTAAGCGCCTGATCGTAGCGACACATCTGCTGGAATCCATGATCGAATTTCCAGTGCCAACCAGAGCTGAGGTGACTGATGTGGCCAATGCGGTCTATGAACAAGCTGATGCCGTGATGCTCTCTGGAGAAACCGCATCGGGTAAGTTTCCCGTGGAAGCTGTCGAGACACTAGATCGGATTGTTCGCAGAACAGAGCGCTATCCAGGGGTAGATTACGCCAGCAAGATGAACTTGTCCAGCGCACGCATGCACCTCGCAGCAGCAGCTGCACAGATGGCGAGTGACCTGCAGTTCAAGGGCTTTGTTGCAATCACCCAGTTTGGGCGTGGAGCTGAATACATTTCTAACATGCGTCCACGAGGTTTGCCAATCTATGCCTTCACCAACAGCGCGCGGACCTATCGTACATTGCTCTTCTGCCGCTCGGTCTATCCTTTCCTCGTG
>JACLAC010021983.1_pt1 | contig 35757 bp, 21 predicted proteins | sample 8027881 | NCBI WGS metagenome assembly JACLAC01 (sample SAMN15725517, study PRJNA655200) | protist metagenome | isolation source: fluorescence activated cell sorting (FACS) single amplified genomes of... | place: Spain: Blaines Bay Microbial Observatory, Mediterranean Sea | collected 2016-01-19 | reverse complement strand
CGGCTGCGCCGCAATCCCTATTACCCCAAGGTCGACCCCGAGGGTAATCAATTGCCCTATATCGACTATCTGGAAGTTCAGCGGGTGGACAGCGCCGAGATCATGGCGGCCAAAGCCTCTACCGGACAGGTGGATTTCGCGGGGCGGCAATTTATGACCGCCGATATCCCGCTATTCAAACGTTTTGAAAAGAAAAATGGCTATTCCACCTATATCTGGGCACGGCCCTACGGCTCGGATGTAGTACTGCAGTTCAATTTGAATCATCGCGACGAGGGACTGCGCAAGATCTTCCAGGATGTGCGCTTCCGCCGTGCGATGTCGCTGGCGATCAACCGCGAGGAAGTCAACGATATTGTCTACTTTGGCCAGGGCGTGCCGCGCCAGTTGACCGTAGTGCCTTCGAGCCAATACTTCGAGCCGGAATTCGCCGCCGCCTGGGCGGAATTCAATCCGGCGCGGGCTGGCGAACTGTTCGACGAGATGGGGCTTGTGGATCGCGATGGCGACGGCACCCGCGAGCGACTCGACGGCGAAGCTTTGCAAATTACCCTGGAATACATGACCGGGGAGACGCCGAAGCAGATTACGCTGGATCTAGTCACCGCCTACTGGCGCGAAGTAGGGGTGAGTGTCAATCTCAAGCAGATCAGTGGCTCATTGCAGGCGATCCGCGCTAAGGCGGGCTTGATGGATATGACGATCTGGCATGCCGACCGCAATGCGGATATCCTCTTTCCTATCGAACCGTATTGGTATGTCCCGGTCAATGGCGGCTGGGAGCAGAGTCAGTGGTCGTCGTGGAGGCGGTGGTACTTCACCGATGGCACGCGTGGGGAGGAGCCGCCTAAACAGATCAAGCAGTTGCTCGGCTGGTGGGAGAATTTGCGCCGGGCCACGGACGAGAAAGTGCGCATCGAGATGGGCAAGAAGATCCTGCGCAGCCAGGCGGAAAATGTATGGGCGCTCGGGGTTATCGGTCTTGGTCCGCATCCGATCATCGTCAGCGATCGCTTGCGCAATGTGCCGCATCAGGGCTATTGGGGGTGGGACTCGCGCTGGTCTTGGCCCTACTATCCGGAGACCTGGTATTTGCACAAGGAAATTGAAAATTAACCGCCAAACCCGTATGTATCTTCCGCTTATCGGGCTGCTGTTTTGCTGTGCTTTCACCCGGGCCGAGCCCGCAGCGGCGGCAGAGCCGGATGTCATCCGTTTTGCGACGATAAACGCCAATTATCGCGTGGCGCTGGAGGAGATTATCCGGCGCTATGAGGCACGCAATCCCAATCTAAAAGTCGAATTGTCCGTTATCGGGCAGGAGTTCGCGACCTGGATCCGTACCCGAGTGGCAGCCGGCGGCGACTTGGTGCCCGATATCTACAATGGCAACTACACCAATGGCTACGACCGCCAGGGGCGCTGGGTTGCGTTGGATCCCTATCTCGAAGCGGAAAATCCCTACACCGGCACGCGCTGGCTCGACGGGATAGACGGCCAGCTCATCGAGCGTTATCGCGTCGACGGCCAGGCCTTTATTCTGCCCATTGACTATATCGATATCGCCGTGTTCTACAACCGCGCTTTGTTTGAAAAAATGGATTTGCAGGAGCCGAAAACGTGGGGGGAATGGCTGGCGCTTTGCGAGCGGGTAGCCGAGGCTGGTTATGTGCCGATCGCGATTGGCGGTGATGCGCAGGCTTATTGGGCGGGAGAGATGGGCTGGTTGGTGCGGCTTTTGGGCGATGCCTATTTGCGCAATTATGCGCCGATGATGATGTCGCGTCCCGGAGATTGGGATTACGAAGAAACGCGCAACGGCGGGTATAGTTACCAGCCGAGCGACTTGTATTCGGACATGTTAGTGGTGATAAACGGCGAGCGGGAGTTTCAGGCCATACAAGAGAGGCGGCTGGATTTCCGCGGGCCCAAATTTCGTCGGGTATACGAGCGGTTGAACGAGCTCGCACAGTTTTTTCAGCCGGGTTTTATGGGGGCCGATTCGCGCAGCGCGACGCAACTCTTCTACACGCAACAGGCGGCCATGTGTCTGATGCACAGCGGTAGTATCACCGGCATCATCCACGACTTCGCCAAAATGAAACCAGAAGAACGGTTCGATTTCGCCAATTTCTGGTTCCCGCCGATTGAGGATGACCCGTTGGTCGAAGGACCTTTTCGCGGTGTCGGCGGTGGCGGTATGGTGCTGGCGGTGATGCAGAAAAACGATCCTGTGCACGAGCGCAATGTGATGGATTTTCTGCAATTCTTGACGACGCCGGAATCGGGCCGTTTGCTGGTCGAGTTAACACTGGCTGATGGTCAGTCGCTGACGGGCCCGCTATTGATCGAAGATGTGGAACTGCCGGGTGATCTGGCGGATAAATTTGCGGTATTTAAAGGCCACGGTTATGAGAAAATAAACTACCGGGGGTTGCGCGACGAGCAGGAAAGCGTGCAGGAATGGGTCATCATTGCGCAGGAGTATATGGGCGGCAGGCTGTCGATCGATGGTTTTCTCGATCGCTACGACGAACTGATGCATCGGGCCGCCGAACGTCTTATTTTGCGCGACGGCATCGATATGGACTCGACGACCCGTGACCCGCCGCCGGTTGTGCACCGACAGAAAAATTTGTGGAATCCGTTTGAAAATGGCGCATTGATGCTGGTGATTATTATGACGCTATTCGCAGGGTTCGCAACGGTGCAGATCACTCGTTCCAGGGGACCGCGCAAGTATCAGACCCGCACCGCTTATCTGTTGTTATTGCCCACGGTCTTTTTGCTGGTGGCGTTTAATTATTTTCCGGCGTTATCCGGTCTGTACCACGCCTTTACCGAATGGGAATCCGGGCGCGATCCGGTGTTTAACGGGCTGGAGAACTTCCGGCGCTTATTCGCCGACGACATGCTCTATGTGGGCTTTGGCAATATGCTGGTCTTGCTGCTCGCCGGCCTGGTCAAGGCGACGGCTGTACCCTTCTTTGCGGCGGAATTGATTCTATATCTTTCCGGTGACCGGACGCGCTATTTTTTCCGCACCGCCTTCTTGCTGCCGATGGTGGTGCCGGCGCTGGTCGGAGTGCTGATCTGGCGGTTGATCTACAATCCGGATATGGGTTTGCTGAATCAGTCGTTGCAGTCGCTGGGGCTGGGCGGGCTCACCGCCAACTGGCTGGGTGATCCTTCTCTGGCACTGGGAGCTATTGTCGGCATGGGCTTTCCCTGGATCGGGGCGTTTGGCTTGCTGATTTATCTGGCTGGGTTGATGGGTATACCCGCCGATATTTACGATGCTTATAAAGTTGAATCTACCCATACCGCGCGGCGGATGTGGCATCTCGATATTCCCCTGGTCATGGGGCAGACGCGCTTGCTGGTTATCCTCACCTTTATCGGTAGTGTGCAGGATTTTCAGACGGTACTGATTATGACCCGCGGCGGTCCGGGCATGGCCACCTACGTGCCCGCGTTGCGCATGTACAACGAGGCTTTTGTCTATGGGCACTTCGGTTATGGGGCTGCCATTGGTCTGCTGCTCTTTGTGTTGGTGCTGGCGATTACGGTGGTCAATATGAAGATCTTTAAGGAGGAGGCGTCTTGATTCTGGCTGGCGAAAAAAGAGAAAAGCGGCTGGTCGTCGGGGTACTACTCACCATCATGGCCGGGCTGACCCTATTGCCGTTTTTTATGACCTTGCTCATGTCGCAGAAGACCAACGGAGAAATCCTCAACCACTTTTGGGCCTGGCCTGAGCAATTGCATCCAGAATACTATGGCAAAGCTCTGGCGTTTTTGGGAGGCTATATCTGGAATACAATACTGGTGGGATGTGGCACGATTGTTGGCGTGGTATTGCTTTCATCGCTTTCTGGCTATGTTTTCGCCCGCATCGAGTTTCGCGGTAAAAAGACGGTGTTTCTGCTGATTCTGGCGTTGATGATGGTACCGGGCATTCTCACGCTGATCCCCGCGTTTATGTGGTTTAAGGAATTTCCTTTTGTTGGCGGCAACGATTGGCTGGGGCAGGGCGGCACGGGTTTTCTCAACACCCGTTGGGTATTGCTGATTCCCTATATTTCCGGCGGTCAGGTGTTCGGGATTTTCTTGTGTCGAAGTTTTTTTGAAAGCCTGCCTGAATCGCTCTTCGAGGCCGCGCGCATCGACGGGGCTTCGGAGTTTCAACTCTACTATCGCGTTGCCATGCCCCTGTGCCGGCCAATTCTGGCGACGTTGGCGATTCTCGCTTTTGTCGGCGCCTACAATGACTATGTGTGGCCTCTCGTCACAGTAAGCGACGCCGCGATCCAGACCTTTTCAGTGGGGGTTACGCTCTTTGCGGGGGAGGGCAATTTGGAGCCTGGCGAGACGATGGCCGGTTACGTGCTGGGGTCGTTACCGCTCATCGTCGTTTTCGCTATGGGCATGAGATATTACGTGGCGGGTCTCACCCAGGGCGCGATAAAGGGGTAGAGGCACTCGGGTGATGGAGATAGAACAGGTTTTTCGTCGGTGTGGGATTGGTGTGTGTGCAATACCGGTCTACTGGCCGGTTCCGTAGGCTTCGGTGTAGGTAGCGGCTTCATGGGCGTTCGCGCTGTAATTTTTTTCGGCCTGCTTGCGGAACGCTCGTGGCGACATGCCCCTCAACTTGTGGAACTGCCTGGTAAAATAATTGGCGTCGTGGAATCCGACCTCATAGGCGATTTGCGAGATGGGCGTAAGACTGGCCAGCAACAATTCCTCCGCGCGCTGTAGGCGCATATTGAGCAGGTATTCGATTGGGCTCTGGCCGATGGTGGCGTGGAAGTTCCGCGACAGCGAACGCTCGGACATGCCCGCTACGTGTGCCAGATCGGCCAGTTGTAGGATACGGTCTAAATTGTCCTCCATATAGCGGATGCAATTGGCGATCTGCAGTAGATTAGCACTGTCGAGTGAACCCAGCGCTTCGTATTGCATGCAGAGATTGCCTATGATGAGTTGAAGAAACGCTCTCGCCCTGGAGCAGGCAAGGGGGGTGGTATGTTGCGCTTCTAATTCGAGACAGTTTAGCCAGTCGTCTATCTCTGCCATTCCCTGTGGTGACAACTGCAGGTGGGAACTGAATTTGTGCGCTGCCCGCATTTTAGGCTCTAATAGAAATAGCGCGTAAAAACCGGGCATACCGATGCATTCGCGATGTAGTGTCTGCATGTGCTGATTGCGAATGAGTATATTGAACAGGTCTAACTGATTGGTGTCAGCGTAGGCGTGCTGGATATTGGGAGGTACAACAAAAGTATCGCCAGCCTGAACTGTGTGGTGAGCCTCTTCAATAACGTGTGTGCCTTGGCCCCTAAGTATGATGACCAGTTCGATAAAGTCGTGCTTGTGCAGGCCTCGATTGCATTGAGGTGTTTCACGTCGGGTAGCGATGCTCTGGTAGGGCACCTCAAACCAGGAGGCAATAGATTCATCGCCTCCAGCTATTGCGATTTCTTTGTGTGTTTCGTTGGGATATGAGTATGTTTTCATGATTTAGCAGGAAGCTACGTTAAATTGGCAGAACACGCACTTGGCAAGATAGTGCTATTATTTGGCCATTTTGTCAAGGTTTTGCCTACTCCTTACTCGCTATATTATGCTCCAACAAAGTTTTTAGACATTGTGTTATGGTCCTTGCAAAGGAATGACTAGAGCTTTTGTCGGCTTTGTCTTTTCATCTTTGTAGAGCGGCAATGTCTTAACCACGAACCAGTGAGGTGGTGTTTATGAAGAAAGTTGCGAGTATTGCGAGTATAGTGGCTGTGGGCATGATGCTCCAGGCCAGTGCGGTGTCGGCGCATGTCCCGATTCCCGGGATCGACTCGGCCACGCTGTTCCAGTGGCCCGCCGGTCAGGAGCCCACTTTGGACGGCGATCTTTCCGAATGGGATATCGTGCCCGAAGATTATTACGTGCCCTTTGATTCCCATTTCGAGTACTATCTCGGTTTGGGCCAGGAAAACGACGAGAGCAACCTGTCTTTTCGCGTCGTCGCTGGTTGGAGCGCGGGCACGAACCGTCTCTACTTCATGATGGAGCGTTTCGACAATTACTGGGATCGCAATGGCGTCGGCGCTGTTGCCGCCGGTGATGACAGCTGGGAAATCATGATCGACGCGGACCACGGTGGTGAGCAGCACTTCGCCTTGGCCGATGATTTCGAAGATGCAGACGAGCTTCAGCGCAACCAGGGTCGTTTTGCCCAGAACGCGCACTGCGTCTGGCCCGAAATGGCCGATGCCAATCGCGCCGTCGGTTGGAAGTGGTTTTTCAACAGCAATTCGACCTGGCACGACGAAGCCCCGTGGGGCGACTATGGTTTCCAATTGGACGGCCAAGTCAACTCGGGTGAAGTCACTGCGCGCATCGAGATGATGTCGGCGGCCTGGGACGATTTCCACTGGATCGGTCCCGATGACAGCCAGATCCACACCTTCACCGAAGGCAATACCATCGGTTTGGGTTGGGTGGTGCACGATATGGATTCCGCTGAGGAAGACAATGGCGGCGCCAGCGATGGCGGCTGGGGTATCAACCCCAACATCCAGATGTGGTTCGACTGCGGCAACTGCTCGGATTTCCTCTTGGCGCCGATCGATCCCCGCGTGGATTTCAGCAATGTTCCGACAGCGGTGGAAGATGATAGCTGGGGCCGGATCAAGGCTGTTTATATCCAGTAGCTCGATCCGCAACAAGCGTTAACGAACCGTGAATAGATCTGGAGGGGAGGTGTGCTTTGCATCTCCCCTTCAGAGTTTTTGTGCTTTAAGTTTTCCGTAAAACACTTTGCACCCCTTGGGGGAGGCGCCGTTATGGTCGTAGGCCGTTGTATGTTGGCTGCGCTGTTGCTGGTCGGGATAGTGGGCACCCCGGTTGCGGGGTTGACCGTCTACCGGTTGGGCGGCGAGGGTGCGCCCCCGCCGCCGGAAGTCACCGAGGGCGGCGCTGACTTCGTCCAATTCAGCTGGGCGGATCTCGATGCCAAATTGCAGGGGGCTGGCGAGTCAATGACGGTCGAGGCCGGGGGCATTTCCCCGCTATTCTTTACGCCGGACCAGAATTTGGTGGAGACCGTCGGGGAGCGCGGCGGCTATGTCAACACTGGGGGAGGAACCTGCGGAACCTGCCCTGGATGGGTAGAGGCGGACGAAACCTCCTTTGTCAGCGATGGAGACCCCGCGACGGCGTATTACGAGGAAAAAGGCAGCGCCCCGGTCAGAGTGCGTGGCCAGCGCTATGGTAAGAGTTTTCTCGTCGACCTCGGTGGCTTGTTCGCGGTGGATCGCATCCGCTTTTCCACCCGCGCCGGCAACGAGGCCAACTACATCGAGCATTTTCACCTCTGGACCAACGCCCTGACCAACGACGAGGCGGGCATCAGTAGCGTCGATCTCTGCGGCGCGGGGCGCACCGACAACTGCCTTGACTTCGTTGGCCGGGATCACCGCTTGCTCTGGAATTTCTTGGACCTGTACTTCCAACCATTTTTGGAGGTGCAGGAAAACACCTTGTCCACGGTCGAAGTAGAACTCACTGGCGATTACATCCGTCACGTGACTCTCCACGTGCCCTCGCAGCAGTTCCGCGACTGGGAGATCTCCGAAATCGAGATTTTCGCCCCCGGCTACGTGCCCAACGCCTCCTACACCTCAAATATCCTCGACCTGGGGCGCGAGGTTACGCTGGGCGCGCTGCGCTGGTCGGGGCACAAAGACGCCGCCGCCAAAGTCGACATCCGCAGCCAGAGCGGCAGTGATACCGATCCCAATATTTATTGGCGTAAAACGCTCAGGGGCGACGAGCAGGTGGTCTACGACACCGACGGCGACCCGCTGACCCTGCGCGCCTACCAGCGGTTGGAAACCTCGGAGCGCGGCAAAATTACCCGCGACGCCGATAACTGGGAATTCTGGTCGACGAACTATGATTTTGCCGATAGCGCGGGGATTAAATTTGCGGCGAGCAAGCCGCGCCGCTACGTCCAGTTTCAGATGGACTTTGCCTCGGAGATCGCTGACGGCGGGCAGTTGGACTACCTGGAATGGACGGCCTCGCCCCCGGCGGTCACGGCGCTGGTGGGTGAAATCGACCCCTGGCAGGTGCCACCGGCCGAGGTGACGCAATTCACCTACGCCATCCGCCCCACCGTTGCCCTTGACGACCCGGGCTTCGACCACGTCGAGATCGCCGCCAAGGGCGGGCGCCTGGTGGGCGTGAACGCCGTCCGCATCGGTGGCGAGGACGTGGAGTTCACCCGCGTCGAAGAAGGGCCGGATCGCCTAGTGGTGGGCGTGCCGAAGATCGATATCGACCGCACTGAAGAAGTCGTAGAAGTGGATTTCAACGGCGAAATCTTCCGCTTCGGGGCGACCTTCGCCGGCCACGTATTCAATAGCGAAATCCCTGGCGATATCCAGCAGCCGGTGCAAGTAGGTGACGCCACGGCGCTGCGGGATGGCAATACCCTCTCGGTCCAGGCCTTTTCGCTGAGCTCCCAGATCGTGAGTTCGCTGGATCTGGACGGAGGCGTTTTTACGCCCAATGGCGATGGTATCAACGATGGGTTGGATATTTCCTATGATCTGCTCAAACTGGTCGCGCCGACTCCAGTACTCGTAGAGATACTCGATCTGGCAGGCAAGTTGGTGCGACGGGTGTATGATGGCTTCGATGTCGCCGGCCGCCATGTGCAACAGTGGGACGGGCTGGACAGCAGTGGACAGCGGGTGAACCCCGGGATCTACATTTGCCGCGTCGAGGCCGAGGCCGAAGAGGGCCGACAGCAGCGCTCGGGCGTAGTATCGGTCGCCTATTAAATGGCTGGTTTATCTCAGGAGATTCGGCTATGGTGAGCAGAAAGATCGCAATCGCGCTAGCTATCTATGTCGGTTTGCTCGGTCCTGCCTGGGGGCAGAATCATGCCCTGGAGTCGGATCATGTCGCCATCAATACGCAGGCCCATTGGCGCAATTGGAAATTTGTCGAAGGGACCTTGAATGTTGCTGCTAATGGGGAGGTCGTACCGGCTTTTGTAGAAAAAGGCAACAACGCCGTATTGGATATTCTCGATCATTTGCAACGCACGGCCGAAGACCCCGCCAATACGAGCATTCTCGATGCGATCGAAGCCGGGTCAAACCCCGATGCTGTCGCCAATTTGTTCGACGGGGACGAAACGACCTATTGGGAGCCGGATCCGGATAGCCCGTTGCGCGACTGGTGGTTCCAGATTGATCTGGGGCGCTTGATCAATGCCACCAATATCGGCTTGAAATTCGTGCCGGAAGGTCAGGGAGATCCCTTTTTGCAATTTGTCGTGCTCACTGCTGACAATGCCGACAAGGGGGCCCAGATCGCGGGCAATATTCCCATGCACCAGGTCTATCGGACCCCGAGTGACAACAAGGTCCAGCGTTCGTTCGAATTTGATTTGGACCGCGGAGAGTTGATCGACCCCGTTGCCGGCGTGGATTTTGCCGGTGACATGGTGCGTTTTGTGCAAGTCGTGATTACCGAAAGTGATGGTGCGCGCGGCGTTGAGGTCTCAGCGGAGGAATACGAAACACTGACCGGCTTAGACAAGGGGGGCGTGGCCTTCTTCAAGAAAGTGGGTGAGGGAGAAGTGGAAGTCGAGGCGGCGATCTACGAGGCGATTGATGCCGAGGCGCAGGGTGCGGTCCGTTATTATAGGCGCGAGCGGCCTCGCCTGGCCGAGTTGGAAGTCTACGAGCTAGGCCAGAATATTGCGCAAGGGATGGTCCTAGAGCGCAATGGCAGCGCCGAAAGTTCTCATGAAGGATCGGTGGGTAACGTAGTCGACGGGGAAGGCACCTATCTGACCTTCAACCTCAAGTCCTTTCCGATCGGCAATGTGGCTTTTGGGGAGCGCTTTCTGGAATTCGATTTGGGGGCTTCCTTTTGGTTGGACACCGTACAGATGTGGTACAACCTCAGTGTGGCCGGTGGCCAATTGTCCGGGGCTAGCTTCCACGTATACGAAATACAGACTTCGGACGGCACCTCGGCCCCGGGTGGGGGTCTACTGTGGGGTGCACCCGAGCAGGTGCGCGGTCTGGGTACATCTCACGAGGTCAATACCTTTTCACCCACTCACGCTCGTTTTTTGCGCGTGGCCTATCCTTTCTCCAGCAGCGAGTCGGGCAGAGAGGGCAATAAAGCCCGTCTCCGGGAAGTGCAGCTCTACGGCGAGGGACATCATCCCGAAGTGGAACTGGTGTCGGGGCTGATCCCGCTGGAGGGCGCCAAGAATTTGGTGTCCATCGAATGGGACGCGGACACGCCTCCGGGTACTTCTATCGAGATACAGACCCGGACCGGTAATGAGGTGGCCGATGATTATCGCTATTACGACAGCGGCGGCGTCGAAGTCTCTGCGGGCAAATACGATAAACTGGGTTTCTTCAAGAAAGGCCGGATCGACACGTTACAAGTGGCCGGTGCCGACTGGAGCAACTGGAGTGCACCCTATGCGCAATCCGGCGCTGCGATTGCTTCTCCAAGTCCGCGCGAATTCTTGTTGCTACGCACCCGGTTGACTACGCAAGATCCGCTGAGCGCCGCCGCGCTGCGCTCTATTCGACTGAATTACAATCCGCCGGTGGCACAGCAGTTGCAGGGCGAATTGGACATTGGGGTTTTTGAGCGTCTAGGCGAGTCGCAGGAAGTTTCGTTATTTATCAAGCCGATTTTTGCGCCACGGGATCTGGGTTTCGACGAGGTATTGGTGCGCACTCCTCCGGATATGTCGTTGGAATTTTCCTCGTTGCGTCTGGGCAGTTTGTCGCAATGGGAAAACGGTGAGGCCGAGCAGTTGGCCGATGTACAGGTGATACAGACGCGTTCTGACTCGCTCTGGTTGCGCCTCGACCGCTTGGTGCAGCAGGGCGGGCAGACCGATTTGATCGAGGTGAAATTCACTACCGCTCTTTTTTCGACCGGGGTCGTCTTACAGGCGGCGATGGGCAATTCGTCGCTGGAAAATTCTTGGCAACAGGTCGACCCTGGGGACGTGACCGAACTGGCCCAGACACAAGGGCTGCAGATTCTGGCTTCGGTGCTGGACAACAAGGTCCTGGGTGACGTGCAGATTCAACCGGCGGTTGTAACGCCGAATGGCGACGGAGTTAACGACGCGATGACCTTCGATTTTACCATTCGCAGGTTGAGCGGGGTGCGCCCGGTTAAGGTGCAGATCTATGATTTGAGTGGTCGGGCGGTACGGATACTGGATGTGCAAAAGCCGATTGTGGCGGGCAAGTATTCGATTGACTGGGCGGCGGATGACGAGCGGGGGCAGGTGGTCCCACCAGGGATCTATATCCTGCGGATAAACGTCGATGCCGATTCGGACTCGCAAGTGCAGCAAACAGGCATACAGCACTTATTGCATGTGGCTTATTGATGATGGGAAGCTTGCAGTGTTGATCATGTTTTTTAAGGAGGTAGTACGGCTTTGTTGCATCTGGGAGGGAAGATGAAGTTGCTGGTTGTGGCATTGTTGGGTCTTTTCTGCCTGATAAGCCAGGACCTCGAAGCTGAGCGCCGCACCATTATTATGGGTGGGGACAATGGCTTGGCTTGGGTGGATGGGGGAGGTACTGTCGCGGCGTCGGTGCAAACCGGCCCGACCGAGGTCGAGTTCAGCAACACCCCAGGCAATGTCATTGAGTTCGACGCCGGAGATCGCACGGGTTGGCTCTCACCCCAGGAAGCCGACGAGAGCATCAACATCGCTTTGGGTCTGCTCGACCGGGGTGGGCAGTTGGGGGCGCCGACCATTCTGTCGAAGGATATAAAAGCCGGTTTGCTCTTTATGGTGGACGATGATCCTACGACGGCTTTTGAACGCAAGACCGCTCGCGGTGGCTCACAGGTGAATTCGCTTGGGGTGATCATGGATTTCGATCTGGGTGCCCGTTTCGGGGTCGAGCGAATCCAATTCTTTCCGCGCAATGCGCATCCCGATTTTTCTGCGCCCGACTTTCCTTTCCAAAACGATTTTATGCGCGGGTTCGAAGTCCTGCTCAACGACGGCAGCGAAGAAACGCAAGTGGCCAATCAGCCGGTGCTGACCACGGTCAAACTCGAGCCGGCGAATGAAGAGTCGATCGTCGAATTGAAGATCCCACCGCAGTATGTGCGATTTATCCGCCTAAAATCACAGACTACTGTGGGTTTTGAGATCGCGGAATTTCGCGTCTTCGGATCCGGCTTTGTGCCTCGGGCCGATTATCGGTCCAACATCTTTGATTTTGGCGAGGAATTGGCGCTGTGGGGGCGCATTCGCTGGCAGGAAGAGCGTTTCGGCGTCGAGCGCCGGTCGCGTCTGTTGGTGAGTTCGCGCAGCGGTTGGGACGATACGCCGCTGGAATTCACCCGCATAGATCGGGATCGCGGCGAGCAGGTGCCGTGGAAGGAGGGGGCGGTTGTGACTACGGCTATAGGTGATGAATTCTCTCTGGACGCCTTTGATGATGTTCAGGAGGCTTTAGACATCTTCAATGGCTTGCCCTTCGACGAGCGGAACCGGGTCTCGTTGACGTGGGATGAGTATGACGATTTGAGCGGTTCGACCAAGGGCATTGTACGCGATGATCTGGTCGCCTGGAGCCGCTGGTCGCCGCCCTATAGTTTGGCGGGGGAAACGATAACGGCCGAGAATATCGCCGATGACCAGATGGGGGTGCCTATCCTGTCGCCCGGTCCTCGCCGCTATTTCCAGTTGAAGACCGAATTCATCAGCGAGGAATTGGAATCCTCCAGGGCATTGGGCTCGCTGGCTTTTACCGTATCGAATCCGCCGATGGCCGAACGGATTTTGAGCGAAGTGGTACCGCGCGAGGTTGCACTGGGCGTTCCAGTGTCCTTCACCTATGCTGTGCTGCCGAGCAAGATGCGCAGTGGCATAGATCTGGGCTTCGACCTTTTTGAGATCGCCACGCCGGTTCGCGCCGAAGAGGTTGAGACGATCGAAGTTATTCACGCCGACGGTCGGGTCGAGACGGCGGATTTTACGGGTGTAGATTTGAGCGCATTACCCGTGCAGGACGACAGCGGCCAATTTGCTGTAGAGGCGGTGGATGAACGGCGTTTGCTGGTGCGCTTTCCCGCGATTACCGAGAGCGACCTGGCGGCGGATCGCGCGGCACTGGTAAAAATACGCTTTAAATGCCGGGTGCTCCGCTTCGGCACGACATTTACAGGTATCGCCCGCAACAGTTCCACCGATGACATTGGCCAGCGCGTTATCGGCGGCAACGCGGCCGACTTGGGAGCCCAAGACGATGATATCATTCCCTTGGGAGTCGCGGATCCAAATGACCTGGCGGTGAGAGTGCCGCTCGGCGGCGGAAAATTAATGATTAACGTCATGGCGACCCCGCGTCCTTTTAGTCCGAATGGGGATGGGGTCAACGACCTGACGCGCATACACTACGATCTGACCCGGTTGGTCGGCGCTGCTCCCGTTGCGGTGCACGTTTTTGATCTTGCGGGCAATCTCGTGCGCACCCTATTTGCGGGCGCACAGGGCGGCGGCAGTTTTGCGGCCGAATGGGATGGCGTCGATGCCGCTGGGAATAGGGCGCCTCCGGGCATCTACCTCTACCGCGTCGAATTGAAAACCGATGCCAATGAGGAAGCAGTTGTTGGTGTCATTGAGATGGTTTATTAATCGTTCGTTTTTCCGGCAGACGAGGAGAATGAGCGTTGTATTTGTTTTCTAATTGGAGGGATTGGATGTGCAGATTTCGGGGGATACCCGCGTGGTTCGTCCTCTTTGCACTTGTTGCGATAGTTCGGGCGACCGGGGCTGACGCTCAGTCACAGGACCGGCGTTTTGGCACGCAGCGCGGCGCGCAACTCACTTTTGAGCCTAGGGGGCCGGGCGTCTTGTTTGACGCGCTCGATCCGGCGCTCAAAAAGTGGTATGTGCCGCAGGAGTTATATACCGATTACGGGTTCAGGCAGTGGCAGTATTCCAATTACGCCAGGGACCAGTATCAGCGCTATGTCGATACCAATCGCCAAGGCGGGCCATTTTACGATATGTATGGCAATTACCAGACCTGGGGTTGGTTGATCTTCGATTGGAACCAGGCGCAACCGGGGCAATTCGGCTCGTCGATTTATAAAGACCCCAGGTTTAATTCGTGGTTCAACGCCGTAACGGTTTCTTCCGACTCGCGCGACCAATATTATCTGGCCATAACCATCGGCGAGCGCATCCGTACCTCGCTGACCCCGCTGACCTTTTCGAAACCTCGTTTTAACGGCATACAGATGGACTTCGCCTCCGACAAATACGAGGCGACGATGTTGTTTTCCAGGGCGAGTGAGGCAATCCTTGGCACCACCCCCGAGCGCCAACCAAGTGCTACGACTAATGCTACCAATATGATGGGGGGCCGGGCGACGGCACAGGTGGGGGATTTTGTCAAGATTGGCGCGACGATGGTCAACGCCCATAATTCGCAAACCCTGGGGGAGGCGTTTGAGCGCAATCCCTTTGTCGGGACGTTGGGTGCTGAGCAGGGCAGCGATCCGGTGACGGCCATCGCCGTCGTGTTGAGCGACGACTCGCCTGAAGACGGCCGCGGCGGTGCGGCGCTATTCGCCCATGACATCATCATCACGGCCGAGGATTTCACCACCAAGAAACGCACGGAATTCAGGTTGCGGCAGGTGGTCTCTGACCCAACCAAATGGCCGGTGATCACCGGCGGTTTTCCGCAGGAGGGTTTTTTGGCGGCTGATGGCGAAGAAAAAATCGTCATCAACTACGACTTTACCGACTTGGCGTATATTGGGCCGAGGTCGACCGAAATCGTCGATATCAAGTTCGAACTGGTTGTGGCCAATGATTACAAAATCCAGGTCTGGTCGGATCGCCAGATCGGGCGCGGCAGCCTGCCGAGCACGCCGCTTACCGGTGCGGACTTGAGCCAATCGGGTGCCGTTCTCTTTGATGTGAGAAGCGCTGCGGGCAATGTAACGGACAATTCGAATCAGCAGCGCATCGTTTTCGACTATGGTTTGCCATCGGCCAATATGATCTTTGGCTTCACGATGGAAGTGCAGCAGTTGATGGGCTTTGACGCCTACGCCGAATTCGACATCAACCGCGCCTACAAGCAATACCCCAATCTCACTCTGGCCAATGCGAATCGCAGCCTTGAGACCACTACGCGCGACGCCGAAGCCTGGATGGTCAATGTCTCAAAAGAAGCGTTCCCGTATTTCTTTTTCGGTGAAGCGTTCAGCATGGACCCAGAGTACTCAACCTCGTCGTTTATCGTCAACTCAAGCGGCAGCGTGTTCTACGACGACCAACGCACTTCGGTCTACGAGTTTGTCGACGACAACGATGACCAGGACCGCACGCCCGATTGGAGTCGGTGGGGGCAAGGGGGGCCGGACCCGATTGTTTTTCCGGGGTGGGACGAGAACAATGACTTTGTCTCCGATTTTAACCAGAACGACAATATTTCCCTGAGCAATCGCATTCCGGATTACGAAGAGCCCTTTTTTCGCTATAGCGTCGACCGGCCGGAATTTTTGTTCGGCATAGACCTCAACAACAACAACTGGATCGATCGCTTCGAGAACGACGATTTGCCCGATTATCCTTATCGCTTGGACCACAGGGGCTACAATATCTACGCCGGTCAGCACCTGACGCCTGACGCCAAGCTGACGGTTGGGCGGCTAAAGGAAGACGAGATCTCCTCCAATCGCCGCAACCACGTACTCTACGGCATTTTTGTTTACGATCGCGACGATTCGCAATGGGGGCGTTTGCGGTTCTTTAATTCGCTAAAGAGAGTTAAGGACAATATTACGGATGCTCGGCGCGAACCGACGCCGAATTTGCAGACTATTTCCCTGGCTAATGTCGAGGATATATTGCCGGCTCGGGATACCTGGGTGAACTCGAGTTATGTGCAATTCGATTATGAGCCGGTTAAGCAGTTGAATGTGATAAACAAGATCAAATACAATCTTTATAATCAGCAGGGGCAGGCCTTTAAAAGCGGCAGTGCGCCGATTCTTAAGAGCAGTACGCACTTTTTTGGCTTGATCAACAAGGCGGATTATACCTACGAAATCGGCAATCTCGTTTTGCAACCCAAGATAAAAAGCGAATACCTCAATCAAACGGCTTTCTTACAGGGCGATCCCGATCGCAAGGAATGGATGGGCATCGGCATTGTGCAAACTCGGCTGCCGGTGTTGAACAACTCCTTCGTTGAGAGCGGCGTGGAGTATTCGATCTTCCGCGAGTTGGAATTGGACGAGGATGGCTTGCTGGCTAATGGCCCAGCCCAGGAAACGGGCGATTCCCGCAATCTGGTACTGGCGCTGCAGTGGACGACCCTCGGACATTATCTTGGTTATAAGCTTACGACCCAATTCGGTTTCAGCTATACGAAGCTGTGGGAGGAGGCCGTGATATTAGGGGACAGGGGTTTGGTGAGAAAAAATGAGAGCAGGTCTTTTGGCTCTAGTTTTATTTCGGTGTATGCCGGCGTAGAATAATGCAACCTATCTCTAACGCTGTCATTCGGTCGATCGGCCGAGTCAATCGCTACCGCAACAAGGCTGGCCCTATTGCTGCGTGGTGGGCTGGGCTATGCCTTTTTGTCGGGGTAGGGCTGGCGAGCGCCCAGCAGGACTACGGCAATCGCCTGGGGATAAACGAATTGGACCGGGTCTCCTATTATGCGACTGGGCCCGGCATGCAAAAATCGACGTTTGCCCCTTCGCTAAAACGCTGGTATATGCCGCAGGAAGTGGCCGACGAATATCGTTGGCAGTGGGATTACACCAACTACGCCAAGGACAAGTACCGCCGCTATTCTTCTCCGCAACAGGAAGGCGATTATTTCTACGACTTGTACGGGCGCTATCTGACGAAAGGCTGGCTGGTCTATGATTGGCGACAGCGACAGCCTACCAGTTCCCAGGGATCGGGTGTTCTCAAACCCTCCGGCCGCTATGATAGATGGTTCAACAACTTACTCGTCTCCACTGATTCCAAAGGCCAGCACCATCTGTCGGTGACGATTGGCGATGAAATCAATACGACGCTGACGCCGATGACGCTGCGTAAAACCCGGTTTAATGGGGTTCAGTTCGATTATGCCGCTGATCGCTTGCAAGCCACCGCCCTCATGTCGAGGATCAGCTTGCCGGTGCACCAAATTGCCCCGGGTGTACGCGTTCCTATCGTGACGGAGAATTTTACCAATCTGCTCGGTTTCAGAAGTGTTTGGAAAGTGCACGACGCTGTGCAACTGGGCGCGACCTTTGTCAATGCGCATAATGACCGAAGTCAGTCTGATCGCGGCGGCAACCCCTTTAAAGGCAAGCTGACCAGCGGCCAATTGGAAGACCGCATCAACTGGATTCTCGTGCGGATATCGGACGACTCCCCCGAGGACGGAATAGGTGGCCCAACGGTTTTCAGCCGGGATATCGAGATATACACCAAGATTGGTGACCGGGACACGGTCCTCGTCGGCAGTGAGATCGGCTTTCTACCGCAAGTGGAGGGCGGGCTTACGCGCAATGGTTTTCCCGTTGCCGAAGGGGCCGGTAGTGAGGGGGAGATTACCTATCGGTATAACTTCTCCTCGTTAGATCCGGAAGTGATAGCACTAGAAGACATTGTTCAGGATGCCGACCTGGTAAACAATATCACCGGGGTGAAGTTTCGCTTCCTATTGAACAATGATTATCGCGTGGATGTGACCTCGGATGTGCAGACGGATAATGAACCGCTGGGTGCGCAATCCCAGTTTCTGAATGTGGCACGGGCAGAGGACAACGTCAAAGACAACTCCAATCAGCGCTGGGTCGTATTTGACTACGGCTTGCCGACGGCCACGCAGATCTTTGGTTTCAGTCTCGAGGTTACCGATTGGGCTGGATTCCAGGTATACGGCGAGTATAATATCAACCACCAGTTCAGGCAGTATCCGAATCTCACCCGCAAGGCGCACCGCAGCTCGGCAGGCATATTGGGGAACAGGGCGGCGACGGGATGGATGCTCAACATCGCCAGAGATTCTCATCCGTATTTCTTTTTTGGTGAGGCCTTTGGCATGGACGCCGAGTACAATTCCACGGCGTTTCTCGCAGACCAGGGTGGGCGGACCGATTATAGTGACGACGAAGAAGCGCGCTCGGAATTTATCTACGACTTGGTCGACGACAACGACGATAACGATATCCGGCTCGACCAACGGCGCGACAAGGAGGGGCTGGCCGATGGAGCCGTGTTTCCCGGTCTCGACGAGAATAACGATTTCATTTCTGATTTCAACCAGAATAATACCTCCGTGCGTCCTAATTTAATACCCGACTATGAGGAGCAGTTCTTGCGCCACTATGTCGATCGCCCGGAATTTGTCTTCGCTCTCGATTTAAACAATAATGGTTGGGGCGAGCGCTTCGAAAATGACGACGAGCCGGACTATCCTTATAAGCGGGACCGTCTTGGCTATAATGTCTATGGGGGAGCGTGGTTGACGCCGGAATTGAAATGGATGGCGGGACAAGAACGAGTGCGGCGTCTGTCGACCGGCGAGAAGAATTTGACCCGCTACGCTCTACTGGCGTATGAGCGCGATTTTCCTACGGCGGGCAATGCGGCTTTTTACAATATGTTCAAGTTGGTGCAAGACAATATCGCCGACGACCTGGTGCAATGGGTAGAAGCCCGACCCGAACTGGGCCGGCCGCTGGATACGCCCGGGTCAATGCAATCTATCGCCGATCCGCTGGCGATGCGCGACGCCCTGGTGAATAGGTTGTGGGCCGGCTTCGAGGGCAAGACCTATAAGGGCGTCAATACCGAGAGCAAATTCATCCATGAGTTCATTCGGCAGCGAGACGAAAATGCCCGCGATCGAACCGGTCGTCAGATTGCCCGCAATACGCGGCGCATGGGGTTAATCAATAGGATCGACTACTCATTTCCGCTGGGCCGAGTTGCGGTCAAACCGCGTTTTAAACACGAGCTGTTCATGGATAATACGCCCTACAATATAGGCCGTTTCCTCGGTGATCCGACGGCCGAGCGCCAGGACTGGAGCGGGATTTTCTCCCTATTGCTCCAGCGTCCTTTTTTGAATTACGTAAATATTCATGTCGGATTAGAGCGGCTGGTTTTTCGCGATTTTACCCAGGACGAGGTCTTAGCAAGCGAGCAAGTTTCCGGTCTGCTGCCCGGCGAGACTACGGGTGATTACGATGAAACTTCTATTGCCTTACAATTCTCCATCAGCACTCCATATCTGGGTTATACCCTGAAAACTTTGCTGGGGATGAGAGTGACCAGAAGAAAGCTTGAACTCTTTGCACAGCCGAGCGCGAGGGAGACGAGTGCCCTTTCTTTCGTGACGGTTTACGGCAGTGTGCGCTGATCCTGAACTTGCATAAAACGATGGCGTTCGTTTCTCGAATTTACAGTGTCGATTGATTCTATCGTTTGTCTCGGCATGTATTTCTCAGATCCTACCTGTTGATTTTAGAAGGCATTGACGGTTTTAACCGATTTGCGAATTCACCCAACAAGATTGCGAGTCTATTAATAACATGAAACGGTACCTGCAATTGCTTTGTATTGGAATCGTGCTAGTTCTGACGAGTTGTGCAAAGGATGCTCAAGACTTGGAAGACCCTGTTTTGGCCGAAGTGGGGGATAGTCGGATAACGGCATCACAACTCGTCGATTTCGAACAGCGTCTACCCGATGAATTGAAATCAAAAAAAACCGGTCTGGACGCTTATCGCGATTATCTGCAGACGATCATCGATAAAGAGATATTTCTCCAGGAGGCCATCAAAAGAGGGCTTGATAAAACCCCGGAGGTAGCGCAGAAATTGCGCAAAGAACAAGAAGAACGGGTATTGCGGTTGCTGTTCAAGCGGGAGTTTGTCGACAATATCAGGGTGGAGGAACAAGAATTACACGATCTCTACGATACGGCGGAGAAAGAGACCGAGATAAAGCTGCGTCTGATTATCGTCGAAACGAAGGTGGAAGCCGAAGAGATCCTGCAAAGTCTACAGGCGGGGAAAGATTTTGCCGAATTGGCGCTCGGTCGATCGTTGCACGAGTCGACGGCACCCAAAGGCGGTGAATTCGACGGCTATATGACTCCCAATCGCATCCCGGTATATCTGAAAAAATACATCGATGTGCTCGCTGTCGGCGAATACTCCGAGCCGATTCGCCTGCCCAATGCACAGTTCGGGATCTACCAGATTACCGATGCCCGCCCCGTAAGTTTTAACACGGTGCGCAATGAACTGTCTGCCAAATTGAGTGAGATAAAGACGGCTGAATTGGTAGAAACATTCCTGCGGGAATTGCGCGTCGAGATAAACCTGCAGGCCAATGCCGAGACATTGCAGCTACTGCAGGGATGGATCGTGGCGGAGCGCCGGGAGTTTACCGCCGCTGAACGCGGCGAGATACTCTACGAGTTCAGTGGCGGGCGCGTTGATGTGGGCGATTTTTGGGCCTATGCGGAGCAACTCGATATGGGTTTTTCCGGGGATGTGGAAGAATCGGTGCGGTGGTTCGCCGAAGACGTGCTCTTGTCTCGCACCTTATTCCTGCAAGCAGCCAGTGCAAAGGGGTTCGATCGCGATCCGCAGATCGTACAAGGGCAACAGCGCCGCAAAGACGCGCTATTGCTGTTGGCGTTAAGGCAGACGGCTGTCAAAGATCAGATTGTCGTGAGCGACGAGGCCGTGAAGCGTTTTTACGATGCGCGACCGGAGCTTTTCACGGCCCCAGAAGAGGTCACCTTGCAGGAGATTATGGTGAAAACTCGGGATGAGGCCGTCGTGCTCAAGGAGCGGATTGCAGCGGGTGAGGACATGGGGGCATTAGCTGACGAATATACGCTGCGCGCTCAGGGCAAGGGCGAGGCGGGCAAATTTCACATTCATGCCTTCGAACAGCCCTTTTATCGGGAATTACTCGACGCGGTGCGCACGGTTCGCGTTGGTCAGGTGCAAGGCCCGGTGGCGGTGACCGCACAAGCGGCGCAAGTGGCCGATACGGATGCGATGCATCAGGGGGGAGAGTACCACTCGGTGTTTAAGGTATTAGAATCGAATTTTGATCGCAGCCCTGATCCCTTCGATAAAGCAGAACGGCGGGCGCGCGCATTGTTGAAACGCGCTGAGGAGAGCCGTCTGGCAGATCAATTTCTGATGGGTCTGCGGCGGGACTATCAGGCTCGGATCGTCCTATACGAAGACCGCCTCGAAGCGGTCCTGCCACAATAGCGGGATAGGTGAGGTTGCATAATGAGAATATCGAGCCGGTGGCAGTTTGCAAGGCCATGCACTGCGAAAATCCGCTAGTGACGCCGGAGCGGGAGAGGCAGCAGTATCGACGGCCGACCTGTAACATTGCTGGTTGTGATGAGCGGCATTCAGCCCGCGGATTCTGTCGATCTCATTGCGTGAGCGAATAGTACCGGCCTGCCCGACCGAACAGCTAAGCTACAACTGCGCGCGCGATCGGTTTAGGAGCCAGAGGATGGAAGAAAGACTCCGCGCAGAGCGGGGCATAGCCGCCAGCGGTACAGGGCATCTTCCTGGCTTCGGATCCCCCTCGGCTTTCACGCCGAGGGCATTGCTTATCGGATCCTTGTTCTCCTTCTTTATCGGGGCGGGCGTACCATACGCGAGCTTCTATTTGCAGGGCTCGTTTATGGCCCTCGGCTTCAGTACGGTGGGGGCCGTTTTCCTACTCTTCTTCCTTACTGGCCTGATAAATCCCCTGCTCAAATCACTGCACCCCGGCATCGGTCTGCATCGCCGCGAGGTGCTGTTAATCTACATCATGATGGTCATGGCTTCGCCGCTGCCCTCGCTTTTCGCGGCGAAGTTTCTGGTGCAGGTCACTATCCCGTTTTATTATGCGACGCCCGAGAACGAGTGGCGGGAACTGATCCTGCCCTATGTCCCGCACTGGCTGATGCTCGACGATCCTGCGGTTCTGGATTCCTTCTACGAGGGCTTGGGGCGTGGGCGTCCTGTGCCTTGGTCGTTCTGGCTGCCGGTCATTCTCTGCTGGCTGCCATTTGTATGGGCCCTTTTTCTGGTGATGATCGCCGCGATGGTCATCCTTCGCAAGCAATGGATCGTGCACGAGCGGTTGATTTACCCGCTGGTGCAGGTGCCGCTGGCGATGGCAGAAGAGGGGAGTAATGGGGAACGCGTCAATCCCTTTTTCAAGAATCCGGTGATGTGGATAGGGTTTTCGATCCCGGCGCTATGGGGCACGTTGCACGGGCTGCACAATTATTTCCCCGATGTGTTGCCGATTGCGCAACACGCCGACATGTTTTCTATGCGGCTCCCCCTATTCGGTGATACACCTCCCTTACATATAATACTGCGATTCAATATTCTGGGTTTTTTCTATTTCTTAAAGACCGAGATCGCCTTCAGCCTGTGGTTTTTTAATCTTTTCTCCGTCTTGCAGCGGGGGATATTTTCCGTGTTGGGCGTTACTAGTCCGGAGACTTTGGGGGCAGGGCACGCGGTGCATAACCCGATTTTGGCACATCATTCGATGGGGGGTATGCTGGTGTTGGTATTGGCGGGGTTGTGGATGGCACGCAAGCATCTGGCGGCTGTTTTTCGCAAGGCGTTTAAGGGAGACCCGACCGTCGACGATTCCGACGAGATCATATCCTACCGAGCAGCCGTCTTTATGCTGTTGGCGGGATGCTTGGTCCTGGTGGGCTGGTTATGGATGGCGGGTCTGCCCTTATGGGGGGCAGTGGCGTTGCTTTTTCTGGCGTTGGTGCTCTTCGTTGGTTTTACCCGCGTGGTGGCGGAAGGGGGGCTGGCGGACGGGGCATTGCCGGTGATTCCGGCGGGCATTCTGGTTTCGGCGGTGGGGTCGTCCGTCTTGGGGCCTTATGGGCTGGTGGGTTTGGCGACGACCTTTATGTGGACGGGCAATATGCGCTCGTTCGTGATGGCCTCCTGCGCCAATGGCCTCAAGTTGGCAGAGGAACTCGGCGATAATAAACGGCCGCTATTTTGGGCGATGCTTTTGGCGTTGGTGGTGTCGTTGGTGTCGGCGGTGTGGATGTTGCTGAGTGTGGGCTATGAGGCGGGGGCGCTCAATATGCGCATGGGGGGTACCGGCACGGCGCATCGCGCGGGCTTTGACTTTATCGAGCGGTTGTTGCGGACACCGACCGAGCCGTATTTGTGGGGCTGGTTCCATACCGGGATTGGGGCTGGTGTGATGAGTCTGTTGATGTGGGTGCGATGGCGTTTTATCGGGTGGCCGCTGCATCCTTTGGGGTATCCGATCGGGCCGATATGGATTATGGATGCGCTGTGGTTCAATATGTTCTTGGCCTGGCTGATCAAGATCGTGGTTTTGAAGTATGGCGGCGTAGGGTTTTATCGCAGGACGCGCCCTTTCTTTTTTGGTTTGATTCTGGGGAATGTAGTGCCGGGGGGGATTTTCCTGATCGTCGATCACTTCACGGGTATGGTAGGCAACATAATTTTTTACGGGTGATGCGATGGAGAAAAACTATCTATTGCAACGGGCTGTTGATTATCCGGCCGTCGGAGAAAAACACACCTCAAGCCGGAGCTCGCGGTCCGTCGGTGCGTTGATCGCTGTCCTGATCGCGCTGCCCGCACTCGTTTTCGCAGCAGGAGAAGGGGAGATGTTCATCGACAACGGGAAGATCCGGCTCGGCGTGGATCTCGCATCGGGCGGCAGCGTCTTCTATCTGTCCGAGTCGGTGCCCCGGCGCAACTTGCTCAACGGCTTCGACCGGGGGCGGTTTATCCAGCAGTCGTATTACGGCGACAGCGACGAATCGCGCTGGAATTCAGTGCAAGGCGGGGATTACAAGGGGCTTGCGGCTGGTTTGATCGAGCATACGAGCACCAGCGAGTCTCACGATCGGCCAGATCGCTGATATCCGCAGCAGGTTTTACCAGATTCACTCGGCAAGCCAACCGGAGTAGGCGTTGTGAGTGAATTGAATAATAGTGTTAATGGCTTTGCATTTTAACGCCAGCTCAACAACTCGTACAGGGAGCTAATATGAAAATCACCGATGTCGAAGTTATTCATTTTCGCACCATAAATCAGGGCCGCAGAGCGGGTACGCGCTGGGGCTACGGCGTCTGGCTCGATGCCGAGGAAACCGAGGGCACCGCCGCGATTACCCGGATCTCCACCGACGAAGGTGTCACCGGGCATATGCTAGGCGGCAACAAGGCGACAATGGAAGGGCCTATAAAGCAGATGTTGGTTGGCGAGAATCCGCTCAATCGCGAGAAGCTGTGGCACTGGATGGACCAGATGTCGACTTTTGGCCACAGTCTAACTGAGCATGAGCTAGGTGTCGTCGATTGCGCCTTGTGGGATCTGGCGGGACAGAAAGCCGGCCTGCCGGTATACCAACTCTTGGGCGGGACCCGAGAGAAGATCGAGGCCTATGCCAGCACCTACCCGAATCTGGGTGGTCCCGAGGTCTATGTGGATCTGGCGCAGGATTGCGTGCGACGTGGGTATAAGGCGTTTAAGGTACACGCCAATATCTGCTGGAACCCGCATATACCGGGTCCGGCGCCGCAGTTGCCTGGTTTTCCAAAGGAGGACGTCGAGATCTGTCGCGCGGTGCGCGAGGCGGTGGGCGACGATATCGTATTGATGTTGGACCCGTTCGGGGTCTATACCTTGGAGGAATCGCTATGGGTCGCTCGCGAACTGGAAAAGCTCAACTATTATTGGCTCGAACACCCGATGGTCGAAACTCGGATGGAAGCCTATCGGCGCCTGACGCAGGAGACGCAGATCGCCATCTGTTCGCCCGAACACATCAAGGGCGGCCCTTTCGCCCGCGCCGAATGGTTGTTGCAGGGGGCTTGTAATATGCTGCGCGTCGATATGAGTTATGGCGGCATTACCGGCTGCTGGAAGGTGATTAATTTGTGCCAACTCTACGGCGTGCAATGCGAGTTGCACGGTGTCGGCGCACCACATGTGCATCTGGCGGCAGCGACGCCCGAAGCTACCTGCCGTTATTACGAACGCGGTCTATTGCGCGCTGAACTCGATTACGAAGTTCCACCGCCGCATCTGCATCGGATCACCGACCCGATCGACGATGAAGGCTATGTGCATGTGTCGCAGGAACCGGGTTTGGGGATTGAGTACAACTGGGATTATATCGACGATAATCGGATTTAACTGAGAGGATCAATGATGAAGATCAAATCTATCAGGGCCGTCAGAGTCGCCTTGCCGAAGAAAGAGCCCAAGACGCCAGCCAGACGCGAGAGTTGGCGCCATTCGTCGCCGATTGGCCTGCCGATGAATAAGTATGCGGAATTTCCGCCGGATTTGCCCAGCAAATCGCCGGGCATTGGGGGGCGTGCAGTGTGGGTGCAGGTGACCGCTGAGGATGGGACCTGGGGCTTGGGGCGGACGGGTTTTGGCGAGCCAGTGGCGGCGCTAGTCGACTATTTTTATGCACCGCTATTAGAGGGGCGCGACTGTTTTGCCACCGAGCATCTGAACGATATGATGTGGCGCGCCTCGAAGCGGCACGGATCGCTGGGGCTGTCGGCCTGTGCGCAGAGCGCGGTTGATTTGGCGTTATGGGATTTGAAGGGCAAGCTGTTCGAACAGCCTGTCTATCGCCTACTCGGCGGGCCGGCGCGCGAGAAGATTCTGTGTTATTGCACCGGTGACGACTTGGACTGGTCGATGGAGTTGGGTTTCGAACACTTTAAAATAACGAATCCGGTGCATTACGAGCAGGGTATCACTGGGTTGAATATAATGGAGGATAAGGTTGCCAAGGCGCGGGAACAGGTGGGGCGAGACGCTGAGCTAATGATTAATCCGGTGATGGCCTACGATGTCGAATTCGCCATCCGCTTGGCCGAACGGCTCAAACCCTACGAATTGCGCTGGATGGAGGAGCCGCTGATCCCCGAGGATCTGGAGGGACATATTCAATTGCGCCAGGCGGTGCCTTTTATGCCGATTGCTACCGGCGAAGACCACCATACCCGCGTGCCGTTTCGCCAGTTGGTCGAGAATCGCTGCGTCGATGTGGTACAACCCGATTTGCACTGGTGTGGGGGAATGACCGAGGCGATCAAAATCTATCACATCGCCGAAGCGGCAGGGATCAAGAGTAGTCCACACGGTGGGTTGAACTCGGCCTATGGCCAGCATTTTTGTTATGCGATGCCCGATTGCACGCTCAGTGAATTTCATATGAGCACGCCGGTAGGGGTTCCACTTGCGGAGGTCGCCGCAATGCCGGGCGTGCCAGTGCCGAAAGATGGATATCTAGTGCCCTCTGACGCACCGGGTTTTGGCCAGGAGATCGCCGAGGATTGGATCCGGCCCTGGGACCATGCGCAGGTTGCTGCGGGTGGCAACGATGTGGTGCTGTGAACTTTAGACCAATGGGAATACTCAGATGAAATATTGGATGCACTTGGCTACTTGTGCGCTATTGGCGATGCCTGTTGTCGCGCTGGAACGGCCAGATACTACGTTCAAGATTTTCCAGTTCCCCGCCGACATGATCCCCCGCGTCGACGGCGACCCGGCTGATTGGACGATGGTGCCCGCCGACTACGCGATCGGCATCGACCAGCTGAAAGACACCGTGCACGATAGTCCTATCGACACCACCGACCTCGATGTGACTGTGCGTGTGGGGTGGGTCAAGGGCCTCAATCGACTCTATTTTCTCTACGAGGCCTATGACGACTACTGGGATTTCAGTCACCGAGATCTGCACAATGATATCCTAGAGATCGTTGTCGACGGCGATTTGTCCGGCGGGCCGCTGATTCCACAACTGCGCGAGGATAAGGGTGCGAATGGTCTTGAAGGGCTGGACGGCCATTTTAAATTTCACGGCGTGCACGCACAAAATTACCATGTGCTGACTCCGGCCGACGGCAAACCCTGGACGATGGTCTGGGGCGCCAATCAGTGGATCTATGAGTTGCCCTGGGCCAATGCGGCGGCGAGTTATGACTTCGCGCCGGGCGAGAGCGGTAAATACACGCTTGAATTCTGGATCACGCCTTTTGACTACGCTCCCCACGAGGGACCCGCACGCGCCGTCGAGTCGCAGTTGGAGGAGGATGCGCTGATCGGGATGACCTGGTGCATTCTCGACTACGACGATGTCAATGTTAAACAGCAACAGTTCGAAGGCTTTTGGAACTTGTCGCACAAGACGACCATGTATGGCAACGCCTCAGATCTGGTTGGTTTCAGGCTAATGCCGTTGGAAAAAGCGTTGCGCGAACCAGTCGAAGCGCAGTGGGAGTTCACCGTGCTTGATATGGAGCGCCGCCTGATTGCGTTTAAGGATCTTTCCTATGGCGAGATCGATTCGTGGCGCTGGAATTTTGGCGATGGCAAGACCTCGACCGAGCAACATCCTATCCATCAATACGAAGAGGCGGGCACCAACTATACCGTGACGCTCTATGTCGAAGGTCCCGAGGGGAAGGCGCGAATGTCGAAGGTCTGGGATGTGATCGTGCGATGAAAATACAATAACGAGGCAGGCACTACCATGGACCGACCCAATATTCTCTTTCTGCTCAGCGACGAGCACAATTACCGCTTTCTCTCGTGCCTGTCTTCGCAGCAAGGCGGCGAACCTTGTCGCACGCCAGCGCTCGACCGGCTCGCCGCGCAGGGAGTACGCTTCGACGCGGCCTATTGTCAGATGCCGTTGTGCACGCCCAGTCGCATCTCGCTATTGGCTGGGCGGCACGTGCACCGCTGTCCGGTGCTATGGCCCGAGACGCCGACCTTCGCTTCGCACCTGGGCGCGCGCGGATATGCCACAGCCGCAGTGGGCAAGATGCACCTGCCGGGTTCGCGTCAGTACGCCGGGTTCGGCGCCCGCCCCTACGGCGATTTCGCCGCGCCCTCGCCCAGCCACCAGAAAGATCCGCTTAGCCTGCCGGGGGTGCGCGATCACATTTTTATGCCGTCGATAATCGAGGACGTCGGCATTAGCGATATTCCCGAGTCGATGCTGCAGGAGCAGTATGTGGTGCGCGAGTCGCTTGCTTGGCTGCGCGAGCAGCGCAGCGCGCAACCGGACCAACCCTGGTTGCTCTACGCCTCTTTTGCGCATCCGCACTTTCCGATGAACGCGCCGCGCCGCTTCTGCGAGCGCTACTGGCCCGAAGGCGTTACTCCACCGCCCGTGGGGCCCGGCGGCGATGGCTGGGATCATCCGTCGACCCAAGGGGCCCTGCGCGCTCAGGGCGGCGAATCGCAGGGCCATTTTTGCGCCGATATCACCGAGGAACAGACCCTGCGCGCCCGCGCCGCCTACTTCGCCTGCGTCGACCATCTCGACGAGATCATCGGCGATTTCTTGGCGCTCTTAGAGCGCGACGGTCTGCTCGACAACACCATTGTCGTCTACGCGTCCGACCACGGCGAATTGGGCGGCGAGCACGGTCTGTGGTGGAAGCAGACTTGGCACGAGGCCTCGGTGCGGGTGCCGCTGATCGTATCGACTCCGGCGCACCGCTCATGCGAGCAGATGCCTACCGTCGTTGGCGACCCGGTGAGTTTGGGAGATCTCTTTCCCACGCTATGCGGCTTGGCAGGAGAGATGCCGCCCGGCGATCTAGACGGCGCGGATTTGAGCCCGATTATAAGGGGTGAAGGCAGCTCTGTACTGGCGGATCGCACGGGCATATTCGTTGAGAATCTCAATCCGCACGCCGGGGCGGGGACCGAATATCGCATGATTCGCTCGCCGCGCTACAAATATATCGCCTTCAATGAAGGCGACGACTTGGCCTTTGATTTGTTGGAGGATCCGCACGAGCAGTGCAATTTGATAGGACGAGCCCAAGGCGAAGTCGCCGATGAGTTGGAGCGTTTGCGGGCGGAGATTTACGCGGATTTCTCCTTCGCCACGGCGATAGACTCGCTGCGGCAGCAGCGCGCTGCGTTTTCGCGCCGCTATCCGAGCCGCATTGCGTCTTCGACCTCCAATCAGATCATGCGCGGTGATGGGGTGTTGGTTGAAGCGGATCAGCCGCTCTATTATCCAGATATCGCCAGCGAAGACCCGCGCATGGATTTTGCCGACTGTCCGCAAGAGCATCGCGCGTCGCGGCGGGTCCGGTGGACGTCGTAATTGTTCGGCACTGGGCCAGAGAGCACCGACGAGATCATGCGGATTTTCGACCGCGGTGATTTTGAATTGCTGGCCATGGGACGCCGAGTGGCCGAACAAAGTGCGCGCGGGGCTGAGCGAGGAGATCGTAGATTTGTCCCAGAAGGCCAACGCAATCTATCCGTACAATCCGATACTTGATCAACGAAGGCGATTTAGGCAGCCCAATACACTCTTTACCGGAACCTGAATAATGGATAAACCCAATATACTTTTTGTTTTGACCGATCAGATGCGCAGTACGGCCATGGGGTGTACTGGGGTCGAAAAAGTGCATACGTCCAATCTCGACCGCTTGGCCAGCCAGGGTACCCGGTTTACCAATGCCATATCCAATACGCCGGCCTGCGCCCCGGCCAGGGCGACTATATTCACCGGATTGCACGTGTTGTCGCACGAGTTAGTCAACAACGAAAAACAGGTGAAGCTGGGGACTTGCACATTGGCCGGCGGACTCTCCGACGCGGGGTATAAGTGCGGTTATATCGGCAAATGGCATATGGACGGAGGGGCGCGGACCGCGTTCATTCCACCGGGAGATAGGCGGCTGGGTTTTGACGATTATTGGGCCGTAGCCAATTGTACGCACAGCTATCTGGAATCGTTCTATTACGAAGACGACGATTCCCGTCTAAAATGGGTGGAAGGGTACGAGCCCGCCTTCCAGACAGACCTGGCCCTGGCCCATCTCGAGCGCAAGGCGGGCGAAAAGGCGCCGTTTTTTTTGACGCTTTCCTGGGGGACACCGCACGATCCCTACCAGGAAATGCCCGCAGAGCACGCCGAGCAGTACCGGTGGGAGGATATAGAGTATCTGCCCAACAATTCGCCCTATGAGCCGAGCGAGGTCAAAGTGGCCAAGCGCAAAATGCTGGCCGGCTATTATGCCCATATCACGGCGCTGGACGGACAACTGGGCCGTCTGTTGCGATTCCTGGACGAAACGTCGGACCCGAGGGCACCCGAGAAAAGATTGGCGGAGACGACGATAGTAGTGTTCGGCTCCGACCACGGCGATATGTTGGGCAGCCACGGGCAGTATTTCAAGAGCCAGCCCCACAAAGAGTCGACGGGCGTCCCGTTGATCGTGCGCTGGCCCGGCCGCGTCCCCGCCGGGCGCTGTAGCGATGGACCGATAAGTCTGGTAGACCTGATGCCAAGTCTGCTATCGTTGAGCGGGGTCGAGATCCCGCCACAGGCCGAGGGAGAAGATTTGGCGCCGTTTATCCTGGGCGACGAGCGCCGGGCTCAGGACAGTGTTTGGATCAATTTTCCCGTGGATGTGAAAATTATCCATAGCCCGCCCTTTCGCGGTGTGGTGACGCGCGATCACACCTATGCTGTCACCCGGGAAGGGCCCTGGTGTCTGTTCGATAATAAGCAGGACCCTTTCCAGCGCAGTAATCTCATCAGTTGGGCGGCCAGGGATAGTCCCGAGGTTGTGGGCTTACAGCAGAAATTACAGGAAAAAGTCGACGCTTGGCTGCAGCGCACTAGTGATCCTTTTGCAACGGGGGATCAGGTCAGTGACCGCTACCAGCCGGGGCACCGGGACGGCGTCTTACCTCAGGTCGCCGATGAAGAATTTTACAGCGCCTTGCAAGCGCGTCGCGCGAGTATTGAATAATGAAACCCAATATCTTATTCATCCACGTCGATCAAATGCACGCCGATATGATTTCGCTACTCGGCAATGACCGACTCAACACACCGGCCATGGATCGTCTTGTGCGCGAAGGCTACACCTTTACCAAAGCCTACTGTGCCATGCCTCAGTGCTGTTCTTCGCGCGCCTGCTGGTACACGGGGCGCATGTCCAAAGAACACGGCGTCGTTGTTAACGACTATCCCATCGATCCGGCTATACCCGATCTGGGTCAGTGGCTTCGCCGTGAACATTACGACTGTGTATATACCGGCAAATGGCATGTCTCAGGACGCGAGCTGCACGAAAGCTTTGACGTCCTACAACCCGAACATGGGATGGGGGAAATCAACGATGGCCACGTCGCGCGATCGGCCGTTGCCTATCTCCAAAACAGAACAAATGACAAGCCCTTTTTCTTAAATGTCGGCTTTCTCAATCCGCACGACTGTTGCTTTACTGCGATGCCACACGGGGGCCCTGGTAAGTATGCTTTTGCACCGGCGGTTGCAAGCGATCTGCCCCCCTTGCCGGACAATTTTGACGATGCCTATGCAGAAAATGGACAAGCTGCTATACGCGATTGGACCCGAAGGGATTGGCAATATTATATCTATCAGTATCATCGCATGGTCGAAATGGTCGATGCGGAAATCGGCCGTGTCATGGACGCGCTGCGCGCTTCTTCCTATGCGGAGAACACCCTCGTTCTCTTTGCCTCTGACCATGGCGACGGCGCGGGTTTTCACGCCAACGTCAGCAAAGGCTTCCTCGAAGAAGAAGCCTTCCGCGTGCCTACCATCGCTTGGTGGCCCGGCCATATTCCTGCCAATGTCCAGGACAATGACCACCTCATCTCAGGCGTGGACATCCCCGCCACCATCTGCGACTACGTCGGTGCTCCGCCTTTGCCCAAGGCCACCATAGCCAAATCCATGCGCCCACTCTTAGAACAACGCAGCGGCTCTTGGCGCGATTATATCGTCGGAGAAACTTCCATCGGTCCGCTCTCGGCCGCCGTCGTAGAAGAGCGCTACAAAAGCATATTGTTCACCGACCACACCCGGCTCTATGACCTGCAAGACGATCCTCTAGAAATGCGCGACCTGTCCGATGACCCAGACCATGCGGAAACCCTGGCCCGTCACCGCGCGCATTTCCGCGAATACATCACCCAAATCGAAATGTATTCCGAGCCCGACAATATAGAACAAATGGCTTTGGCCCGCGGCAACCTCTACCGCGAATACATTGACTGGTACACCTCAGTCCTCAACGAGGCCTAAACCCATGCCTGTCGAAACTGCTACCGGCCCTCATGCCGTGAAACCCATTCGTGACCTTCTGACGCGCTTCACGCCCGTGCAGAAATCCGTCTCTGATTTTGAAAATGCCACGCTCAGCTATGACATCCTCAACTGGACCTTCAACTGGAACACACCGCCTCCGGCACCAAGCACGGTCTACGGGTCACTGGTGATCCGACGCCAAGCAACACCATCCGCTGCCCTCTACCACATCCAGCAGAAAACACATTTAATTCCTTGCGCGTCTCTGGAGACATCACAGAATGGGCAGGCTGCAATTGGCGGACAGGCAACCCAGCTCAACGCCGAATTAACCTGCGATCTACGCGACACGCCCCAGTCCTGGACGCTTGAAACATACCGCGAAGATGCCCATGGCAATCCGGTACCTATTTCAATACTGCGCGAAGCCGGGCAAAACAATAACGGCCAAATTCAGTCCCAAGACGGGGCTTATGACTACCAGGCCTCCAATACGCTTCTGAGCCACTGGACCCTGCCGCATCTGTTGATGTGCAATGCGTTAACTCTGCCCAGCACGTTCGACATGCTGCAAGACCTGTCCGTTCTGCGCGCAAACCAAAACCTGATCGATGAGGGGCCTGTCGATCTTGATTCCGGCACCTACCACAGTTACGCCCAAACCGGCGAAGGCATTCTCCCTGTCCATTATCTGTTGGACGATCGACAAAGACCCCAACTGGTCACTTTCGGCCTCATCGCCTGGGCTCTCACCGACATTGTGAACGCATGAACGAATCGAGTGCATCCATGCTCAACTTGAATCGCTGCGAAGCACTCGAAGGCGTGGCAGCAGCCAGTTTGGGTCCACTTGCGACTGGAGGGTCTACAGCGTATCGAGCGCCGCAAGAAGCCGATCCCTCTCCGAGTTCCAGTTCGCCCGGGCGGGATCTGATCCGGCGGGAAAACGAAAAACCCGGCACGCGCGACTGGTTGCTTACCAATACCTATATCGACCCGGATACCTGGTGGCGTTCCCCGCGAATCGAGGGCTACTGCTCTGAGGCCAGCGTGAGTGCTGGCGACACGCTTAAGGTCATGGTAAGCGTACTAAAAGGCCCTTTATAATTCCTATACACCTTATACAGTTTTATTCATTCAAAAACTTTTGAAGTACTTTTGTCAGTTTCACCTAAATAATTTGAAAAGGAATGCTATACCCAAGGAGTTTCCTTGAGAAGTTTTTAGGAAAACATACCCTCCGCATCAGAAACTACCCAGGATCATACGAGACCCGGCGGCAACTGGCAATTCTGAAATTCCGTGCCATATTTGCAGGATGAAACCACGTAGAAAAAGGAACTTTCATGAGTAATCGGCCGAACATACTGATCTTCAATCCTGATTCTTATCGAGGCGATGTCCTGGGCCATTTGGGGAATGCGGGTGCGTGCACTCCTCATGTGGATGCCCTTGTTGCGGATGGGGGCGTCTCATATGCCAACGCCTTCGCCCAGAATCCTGTCTGTACCCCTAGTCGCTGTTCATTCATGACCGGTTGGTATCCGCACGCTCAAGGACACCGCTCCATGAAGAACATGCTCAAGGAGCATGAACCCAACCTCTTTTCAGTACTGAGGAGAGAGGGCTATCACGTCTGGTGGGGCGGCAAGAATGATCTATTTGCCGTCAAGTCGAAAGACGATTACCTCAAGCACTGTGATACGAAATACACACCCCCGAAAGCTCGGGGAGAACAGACCCTTGACGGGATAGAGCATGAAGATCCGCGGCGAAAGGTTTTTTATGCCGGGATTCTGGATGGCGAGGGAGAGGACTGGCCACATCTGGGCCGGGACGGCGGGATGGTCAGGGGAGCGGTTGATTTCATCAAAGACAGGTCGTCGGAAGATCCATTCTGTATTTTTCTGCCCCTGGGTAACCCGCACCCGGCATATCGGGTGGAGCGGTGTTTTTACGACCGCATTGATCCGGAGCTTCTTCCGCCCCGGCACGCAATTCCGGAATCCGATCTGCCGGCATTAGACCAGCTCCGGGAGACATACGGTTCGCTGGATGTGAGTGGCGAAGAATGGATGGACATTAAGCGGATCTATTACGCGATGTGTACCAAGATCGATGACCTGTTTGGTCAGGTTGTGACGGCGCTCAAAGAAAAGGGAATATACGACAATACAATTATCATCTTCATGTCGGACCATGGCGACTTCGCCGGTGATTACGCTCTGCCGGAGAAGACGCACTTTTCTCTTCAAGATGATCTGCTTCAAGTGCCGCTGGCGATCCGTCTGCCGGCCGCCATGGGACAAATAGGCGGAGTGAGACATCACTTGGCAGAGCTGGTCGATATGTGTCCCACGATTTATGAGCTCCTGGATATTAAGCCTGGATATGACACTCAGGGCATGAGTCTGAAGGCATCGCTTCAGGGCGAGGAGAGTGCGATGCGAGACTGTATTTTTGCCGAAGTCGGCTGCCGTGTTGCGGAGGAGGCCTTCATTAATCGCGATGTGGACTCCATGCCCAATGATTCTTTCTATGGGCTGCAGTCCCAGGGGAGTAGGGTGGCACATGAGAATGGGTCCTATGCGATTACGTGCCGGTCTCTCGATTACAAGTATGTTCGACGCGCATATAACAATCATCACGAGCTATACGATCTGTCTGCGGACCCGGGTGAGGTGAATAATCTGAGCGCAAATCCCGAGTTGTCAGACGTCGAGGCCAACATGGCAGAACGATTGCTCAATCATTTCATGCAGACCGGGGATGTGATGCCTCATGAGACAGACTCCAGGCAGATCTGAGCCGTCGACAAGGAACCTTCTGAAATTCGCCCCGGTTCTCGAAGACTTCCATCAAAACGGCGCGACCGTCATTCGCGATGACATAGAAAAATTGCCTCATATCTACTGAGCCAATTGGCCGTGCAGATCGTCCAAAGGAAAGATACATGAATCCCTCCCCCAATATTCTGTTCATCATGACCGACCAGCAACACGCCGCGATGATGAGTTGTGCCGGCAATCAACAGCTGCAGACTCCGGCGATGGACCAATTGGCGCAAGACGGTATCCGTTTTGAAAGAGCCTATTGTACGAATCCCGTGTGCGTCGCCAGCCGTACCAGCATGGCAACCGGCATGATGCCCGGCCGTCTGGGAGCGAATGATAATGGACCGGGAATGGAGATTGGGGCTCTGCCCGGGGCAGTCGATGAACACTCACTCGGCAAGATGGTCAAAGCCGCCGGTTATGATGCCTTCTACGGCGGCAAGGTGCATATGTGCCAAGCGCTGCACCCCGAAAAGGCGGGCTATGATAAGTATTTCCCCGATGATCGGGAGGCTCTGCCGGCCGCCTGTGTGGATTTCATCCGCAAGGACAGAGATCGACCTTTCTTTGCAGTGGCCTCGTTTATTAACCCACACGATATCTGTTTTGCACACCGGGCCCATAATGGCATGGATACACATGGGGTGCTCGAACTGTATACGGAAGCGGCTTCG
>JACLAC010014442.1_pt1 | contig 35784 bp, 31 predicted proteins | sample 8027881 | NCBI WGS metagenome assembly JACLAC01 (sample SAMN15725517, study PRJNA655200) | protist metagenome | isolation source: fluorescence activated cell sorting (FACS) single amplified genomes of... | place: Spain: Blaines Bay Microbial Observatory, Mediterranean Sea | collected 2016-01-19 | reverse complement strand
TGATGCTGAGAGTAACAGACAACGAACTGTGAGTGGGAGTTACGAAGAAGGCTTTAATGTTCCCTGCATGGCAGGTTCTCGCTGTCCCTATATCGAACTGGACGATATCGAGAATTTTGGTAGCGACTGGCGGTTGCCTACAGAGGGGGTGCAGTGGATTGAAGGGCGCGATCCCCAATCGGGTAACATCTGTCCAGACGCTCCTTGGGGAGTCAGAGGCGGACATGGAGTACTGGGAGCTGTTAACTGTGGCAAAGAGCCTACAGGTCGCCATCCCTTTGGTAAGGCGTTTAAGTTTGCTATTTGGGGAACGGATGAGACTACCGATAGCGTAGAGACAGCAATCTTTTTTCGTTTTTGTGCGAAGTCGCCCGTTGTCGATTTGGGCTGTACGCCTTATTTTATCGGTCCAATTCCATTCTTCAGTTTCCGACGAGATAACTGGATATTTCTGGGAATCTAAATTTTTATTTATTCAACCCATATACGACTTTTTAAACAAATGAAATTATTATTTAAACTACCCAATTTAAAGTTTTACCTGCCGTTGTTAGCAGCCAGCACTACTGCTATAGGTGGAGTTTTACTCGCTCAGGCATCGGTATTGGCAGCAGAATATACCGTAGCAACTAACTTGAGCTACGAGCAGGTCAGTCAAGAAACGGCGATCGCTAATGGAATTAATGTCTCTGTCAATCCAGGCAGAATTGCCGTAATTGATTTTTCGACCACGGATGAGGCGATTTCCTACATTGGTTTGGGGGATGCTTCGCGGGTAGTTTATAACACGGACTTTCCTATCCCTTCGGGTACGGCACAGACTATCTTTCTGTTGCCGATTGAAGAACTAGATTTCCCAGGAGCGACCACTGCCAAGATAACCAATCTCGTTGCTAAAACGGTTGATGCTAAAGGGGTAAGTCGCGTTTACAATTTCCAAATTAATCATAGTAATAGCGTTGCTAATCTAGGAATTAAGATTACGCCTCAAACGCGCAACAGGATAGCCAATAGCGATCGCCAGGTAATCAAAGTCAGTTACGGTCGTGCAGCCAATCTCAATGATGTGGAACGTGGATTGAAGCTGGCAATCGATAGGGGGTATACCAAGGCAGACGATCCGGTAGTAGCAAAGGTCAGACGTTTTACCACTCTAGTTAGGAATGGAGATTTAAGTGTAATAGAGTCGGCTGAGACTGTAGGTGTTGACCTCGCTGTCATCTCATCCTTAGCAGAGATGGCTTTAGAGCAATTTTCTTTTGTCAAGCAGGATGGGAATTATTTTTCTCCATTAGAGATTGAGACTTCAGCAGAATCAAAGAAGGATGCTGCCGATAAAAAAGCTCTGGTAGAAACGGAGTCACCAGAGAAAACAACGGATAAATTGCTATTGCGCCATGAAGGTGATAGGGGTAATAAGATTCAACAGAAATTCCTAAGTGTTCCTTCTACGACCAAAAGTAGTGATGACGATCGAACAATAGAAGAATCCAAAGTTACAGATCGTTCAGCAGCCATAATTCCAGATTCAAATAAGAAACCACAAGTTGAATCAAAATTTGAAGAGCCAGGTAATACTATACCCAACACTACAGGACAAGCATATCTGATAGATCCTAATGAGGACTTGTCTGTTTATCTTACCAAAGTACCCTCTGTGCCATCGTTAGCTAAGAAAACTAGTAGTAAGGATGACCAGAGAATAGAAAATGCACTCAAAGCTCACGATCTTTATTTTGGTTGGCAGCGGGTGGTTCGCCAGGGAATATTGGATATTGACGATGAGACTGAGAATAAAGTTAATCGAGCTATTAGCCTAGTGAGGCGGGGTACACCCATAAAAGTAGCTCTCAAAGATGCCCAGGTGGGAATACAGATAAGTTCGTTTCTGATGGCAATTAGTGCGGATGATACCGAAGCACTGGCTTTACTTTCGGCTAATGTAGCGAGGGAAGTTTAGTAATGGGTTCACAGATAAATACCAAAGCACCGATATACCCCCCAGAAGTAATAGATGAGGTGCGCCAGTTCAATCTAGAAGAAGTTGCCGAACGGTTGGGCATGGAACGCGATCGCCACGACCATAAAAAGTGGCGCACTAGTGGCTGTGCCATTTCTATCGATGCCAGTCGAGGTGTTTTCTTCGACCATCTGGCGCAAGCTGGAGGTGGCGGTGCAATTAGTTTGGTAACGCACGTTATGCAGTGCGATTTTGTTACGGCGATGGATTTTCTTTGGGGTAAACCCGTAGACTGTTCGCCTAGAAAAGCCAACAAAATTATTCCAGCAAAAGTAAAAGAACCAGAGAAACCGCCAAGATGTAATCGTCGCGATCGCACGAAGTGGAAAAATGTGAGGGATTACTTAATTGACCGTCGGGGACTACCTAGTTTTTTAGTGAACAATCTACACAGACAGGGCTTAATCGATGCCGACGTTCGCAGTAACGTAATGTTCTTTCGTTATTCGATAGAGTCAGGGTTTCAATTGGGTGAAGCTATTGGTGCTAGTTTGAGAAGTATCTCATCTAATCTTAAGTTGCTTACTCCAGGAACAAAGCGCGATCGAGGTTGGTTCTTTTTTAGCCTTGGTGAAGGCACTGTTCGTAAGATATTTTTGGTAGAGTCCCCTATTGATGCTATGTCTCTAGCAGCTTTGAGAGAAGATTCTATCTACGGTAGAACGATTTACATTTCAATCGATGGGGCTGGTAGTATTCCCCTACCTGTATTAACTGATGCTGTTCGACAGGGAGCAAAGATAATCCTAGCTTTAGATGGCGACCGCCCAGGAGAAGAAATGTCCTGGCGAATTGCCAAGCAGCTACCATCAGCTATCGGTGCGCGTTCCCTTGCGCCTGACGGCGAACGGCACTATTCGTGCCAGCGTCATGCTTCGCATGACTTTGCTTGCTTTGCAAGCTGTGGGTCGCACCGCAGAATGCGCCCAATATTGGGTAAGGATTGGAACGAACAGCTATTAGGAAGTAAGCGTTATTTGCCCACTTCGGAAAACTGGTCAATGTTTGCTGCTGCTCTAGGAAAAGACGAACGGGAGGTACAGCGAATTGGACTTCTGATGGAAAAAAAAGTCTTGTCTACAGCCGAAAAAAAAATGCTGTGGTCGGATTGGCAAGCATATAGTCAAAGGAAAGATGAGTTATGGCAATGGTATCGTCAGGCTGAAATCATTAACAAACCCGATGAATATCTACAGAGAATTGCCGAGGTAGCGATCGCGTTTAACCAAAAGCAGCCAATACCTCTATCTAAAAGAGCGATTGAAGCGATGCAGAAAGATTTGTTTGACAGAGTTCATACTAAACAACAATGAATCCGCCATACCTCGTAGACAAAAACAAGGATAAAAAATTAGTTCTAGCTATATTTTTTATCTAAAATAGCTAGAACTATATTCAAACCGACTTAAACTAGAGAAATGCTATTCTTCGTCAAAATCATCTAATTCATCCTCGTCAAAGTCCTCAAGGTCCTCATCGTCTGCTTCATCGACGAAATCCAAATCCTCTTCGTCCGATTCATCTTCATCATCGTCAAGCAGTTCCTCAATGTCATTCAAGTCATCATTTTCTCGTTCTTCTCGTTCACGTCGATTGCGCTCTTCCAAAGAACGGTCGTTATATTCGATGAGAGCTTGAACTGCTGCTTCGGGTTCTGTGGGGACATCGTGATAGATTATCGCCATTGCTTGAGCAACGGTTTCAGGGGGATATTTTAGGTTAGTAGGTTCGCCGAAGATTTTGGCAAAGATTTTATTCCAAGTGTCCCAACTAAAGTCATCTTTAGCCAAGCCCAGGAGATTCTTTCCCAAGCGTTCTCTAGTGGCATAACCGACCTTTTTGCCGATTCTTTCCTCCCTGGTATCGAGCTTTACACCAAACTTTTTCTGAGCAGCAGCAATTAAAGTATCGGCAAGCTTTTGGGGTGTAACACTAGTGGATGTTCTAGTAGTTTTAGCTTTGCTTTTACCGTTACTACTAGCACCATTTTTACTAGCAGATCTGGCAGTTCTACGACTAGCTGTAGCCATAATTAAACTCCTTAATTCAAATAATTTTTCCAACTCTCGCGCTGATAAGCGCATCAATAAATAAGCGCGATCGCCTATTGGAATAAAAATTAGATCTTTGAGTAAAGAAGCAATGGTAAAAATAATTTTTTCTTAATTTAAAAGCGAATTTAAAATTTTATCGATTTCGATAAAACATCTAGTTATTTTTAGGAATAGCAGCTACAAACATACCTTGATAAATTAGAAAAATACTTATTGATATTATTGCTTTTACAATGCACATCAAACATTGGTTAAATTCGATTAAGCAAAACTCTGGAGTTACAGCTGTTAAGTTAAATCCAGTCGATAATGACACTTTATTTTGCTATTTCAACGAATTTGCCAAGAGCTTAGAAATTTCAGCTTATTATTGGAATTTAGGGTACGAATGTTTTCAAAAAATCAACATAGACGAACGAAAAAATATTAAATTAACATCACATATTGAAATAGATCGAGCAGCAGAGGTAAATTACATACTCAAATTTCTTCTTCGCTCCGATCGCCTGACTGAAGGTATATATATCATAGACGACCTGTGTAATTTTGAAGAATTAAAGCCAGAGGTTGTTAGAGAAAGAGAGGCTTTAATAGCTAATTTGAATCGGAAGTATGCGATCGCAGGTAGCTCTGTTTACATCGTGTTGCTCGGTGAGTATTTTCAATTTAGTAGCAGGCTAGCTACTTCTATTCCAATCTTCAATGTTCCCTTACCCAGCCGTGTTGAAGTAAAAACTCTGGCAAAAACTTACTTTGCTAAAGAAGAATCGACAAAGAAGATCGATTGGAACAAATTGGTAACGGCTTTACAAGGTATACCGTGTGGAGAAATAGAACTGATATTGCAAAAGCATTCCGATAACGATGCAGACGTTCTGGTAGACAAAATTTTAGAACACAAAATAAGTCGCTGGCGGGGAATAGGGTTAGAGTTCTTCGCCGAACCCGATGTAAAAAGTGCAGGAGGCAACGACCTTCTCCAAAAATATCTCTATGAGGTAGTAGTCAAACTGAATGAATCTGGGGCGAAGCAATACAATCTCAGACCGCCAAAAGGAATGCTGTTGATGGGTCCTCCTGGGACGGGAAAAAGTCTTATAGCCAAACTTGCTGCTAAAGCATTGGGTTATCCATTGCTGGGACTATCTTGGGGTAATGTCTTGGGAGCGGATAATCCCGATCGGGCATTAGCTCAAATACTAGAGGTTGCTGACTGTTTGGATAACTGCGTAATCTTAGCCGATGATTTTGATAAGGGTTTTACTGGCTGGTCGGAAGGAGGAGCGAGCCGTAGGTTATCTCAGCGATTGTTGACCTGGATGCAGGAACACACTAGTAATGCCTTGATGATTGCCACAGTCAACCGCATACAGTTACTGCCATCTGAGATTAAGCGCAGATTTGATGATGGGGGAATTTGGTTTGTCGATTTGCCTCACAGGGGAGCAATTAGGGATATTTTTCTGATTCATCTGGCTAAATATTTTCCCTCTCAGTTTGCCGATGGAGGAGATCCTTGGTCAGAGCGAGATTGGTATCGTTTGCTCAGGGGATATCAGGGTTCGACTCCAGTAGAAATAGCAAACGCGGTAACTCGATGCGCTGAGGAGTTTTACTGTAACTTGAGCGATAAGGAGAGGCAGGAAGCTGAGGTTACTCCTACAGTAACTATTGAGAGCTTGATAGCTCAGTTGTCTCAGTTTAAAAAAGCTTCAATTCGCGATGCTGAAGATTTACAGGCAATTCGCAATAAAGCTTACTATGCTCGTCCTGCTGCTTCGGAAGATGAGAGCGAGTATGCAGTGGTTCGGCAGGAATTGTTTGAGTATCAAGGGCATCATTTAGAAGCTGGATAACCGCGATCGCACATGATAGGGTAAGTCAGCGCAAGTTTAGTAATTCCAATGATTGAGAGAGATAAATTGATTCTGGAGAGGAATTTTAGCAGCTTCTAAATTAACGATCGCTTTGACGATATCTTGACGACTCATTTTTTTGAGTGGGTTTGCTTCTTGATATACAGCAAAAATCCCTGGATGATTGGGATTTGCTTCGTGAAGAGCCTTAAAATCACGACAATTGCGAGTCAGCACAATTCGGTTATGTTGAGTGGCATACTCTAGAACAATATTATCTGGTTGACCCGTTAAATTTGCTTCATTAGCTGTGACGACATCATGATTGGCTTTTTGGAGTGTTTTAACTAAAGCTAGAGCCTGAGAATCTTCATCGATGAGTAATTTTAGGCTCAAGTACCACTCCTCTATCTTCTAAGTAACGACGCTCTTCATCTGCTTCAAATTTCAACAGTTCTTGATTATTTTCACAATATTCAATTGCTTCTTTAATTGCTTCTGTAGGTAAATTCCAATTTTCTGCTGTTTCGTCAAGTGTATCTTTATTGGCAATCATATCCGACCACACGGTAAAAGCAGTTAGTTTTCTTTCTTTAAAATATAGCTGTTTGCGCCATGATGAGGAACGTGGCTCTAAATATTGCCATTGGGTTTTTGAAGTGTTATTCGCCATGTTAATTGTTATCTCATGCAGATTGTAGTTTCTCAGCGGTCGCTTGCCTAACAAATTATTGCCAGTTAACTTTGGTTTCCAACTCCTTCTTCATCGAAGCTAAAACTCTGATTTGTCATCTATCTCTTGAGGGTTCATCGCGATCGCTTTCTAAGCGCATAATAATTATGCTTATGACTCTCCTGCACTTTTCCATCCTTCTATTATAGCGATCGCCACGTTTACATAGGGATTATCAAGAAATTCTTTTATTGCTTCTTTCCACCCAGAATCTAATGCGCTCAAGAACTTTTGACGGCGATTAGGAGCGATCGCCATTGAGACAAATTCTACTTGCTGCTGTTTACTGGCTGTAGGATTACTTGACTCTAACTGTTTCAATAGCTGCTGAATTTCAATAGCTGCTTCTGCTAAAGTTTGTTTTTGTTCTGATATAAATATATTTTGATTGCCTTCATTATTTCCAATTACGCCATAGGTTGGTGCATGAAAAGCTTGCTGAACTTCGACATTGTTTCGATTATCATTCATGGTGATATTATTCCCTGTAAAAGTAAGTGAATTTTTAATTATTTTGGTTGAAGAACGATTTTTATCTATACTGTTGACTATCTTAAGTATCGTTTTAACATTAACTTGAAGGTCTAATAAGTTGGTAAGTAAATCGTTTACATTGTATTGATTTAAAATTTTGGTCAAAGAATCAATGTCATCGTGAGATTGTAGCTGTTGGGTTGCGCGATCGAAGCAATCGCTGAAGGAGTCAATGAACTCAATTGCAGCTAAGGAATTACTGCCTACTTCCCAATACTGCTTGCAGTTTGACCTAACTATTTGGGTAACGGTCTGTTTGAGAGAACAGTAAAGTATTGATGCACGAGCAAGATCTTGTGGTGTACGCGTATTGACAATACAGCGTTCGAGCAAAGTATTATCAATTAGTTCTTCTAGCTGAACCAATGCTAGAATTTGAGCAATGGATTTGCGAAAATTACAAAAAAATTTTGTCAAAGCTAGTTCTTCAATAGTCATTTCCTCAGGCAATAGTCTAATCCTTGGCTTCCACATAATAGAGAGTGAATTTGCTGCTAAGATGCCGAGTAAATAAGTCCACAAATTGCTACCAGCTAACTTTTGTTCTCCTGTTCTGAGTACATTTTCTAACCAAGCCAAATCTTTAGAACGAACTTGAGAACAATTGCTTACCCCAAGGCATATACCTAACAACTCAACTGGTCGATAAAAAAAAGAAGCTCGGTCAGGTGTAAATACCTCTCGACTTGAAAGACGAGTCAAGCCATTTGCCCAAGAATTCAAAAAGTTTTCCTCAAATTTTTTGCCTGAAGCAATTTCATATCCTATTGTTGCAAGCATAGGTGCTTGGCAGAGACGGCTTTCTTCTAAACTAGCAAAAGAGGCTTCTTCAGCCGAACAAAAAAGTTGATTAGTAAAACAATTAAAAATATAGTTAGCAAAGCCACTTTCAGGAGACTCCCAGTTGAAGTTTTGCCGAATACAAATTTCTAAACTATTTAACTGATAGTCAAAGCTTTTAGATATATGTGTTAGAGAAACCATTTACTTGCTCTGAGTTGAATGTTTAACATTGCAGGAGACCAACCTTTTATATTTTGCAGACGTGCAAGAAGTTCAGAAATCAACTCAGAATAATAGATAGTTACAGGTTTTGAAATAGGAAGTACCGAACGCCAGGATAGTGAAGTGAACCTGGCTGCCTGACACATCTCAGTCTAAATTAGCAAGAATGAGATCTAATTTCTTGAATACGACTAAACCAAATAGCATCGTAGTATTGTTTTTTAGCTTTTCGAGAAGCAAAACAAGGTTGAATATCTTCAGATAACAAAGTGGTAGGAAAGAACAAATTGCGACCTTTAGACAAAACCCCTTTAAGCCATCTAAGACCAATTTTGAGATAGCTTAGACCCCTTTTCCAGTGAGGATCTACCTGAGTTCTAAGTCCTTTTAATTGAAGTGTCACACCATGACAAGTGGCAAAAAGGAGGGCTAGAGCGACAATTAGATATAAACGTTCTAAAGCTTTGCGATCGCGAATTTTTGAGTCTTCTAGCTGAAATACTCCTGATTTGGAATCTAAAAATAATTCTTCGACACGGAAACGTAGTCCGTATTGCCAAAGAGTTTGTAGAGAAGGATTTTCATCGGTAATCACTGCCCATGGTTCTTTGACCCCTCGAACGTTTGCTAGGACAATATTGCAACGGTATTTACCATCGAGCCATAAACCAACGTCATGGCACAGAACTGCCTCAGCTTTTTGTGGATAAAGATATTTTAGTTCAATTGGATGTTTTCTGACTCCATGTAGAATGACATCGCAAGGTAATCGTAGACAGTAATGCCATGTACTATTTTGCAGCCAATTGACTAATTCGTGATTAGCAAAGCCACGGTCAGCTAAGAGCATAACATCAGGATAGCTAGATAGTAGTCTGGCAGACAATCTCAACATGAGTTTGTATTCAGTAAAAGCGACAGTCGAACTTTTGTGTTCTAGCACTTTCCACATAAACGGTACTGCCCTTCCTCCGCAAACAATTGAAAGATGAATAATACAAAACCGATTCCAAAGCATAGTTGTATCTAGTGCCAGATAGAGACGTTGAGAATGCCAATTTTTAATTGCACCCAAAACCAATGGAACATATAAGCTTCGGACACGAATTCGCTGATTACTGACAAATCTTTGCCATCTCCGCTCAAAACTTTGGGCTTTAGTCGCACGACTAGGGATATAACATTCCCACTCACTCAAATTAATTTTACTGCTTTGGATTAGACCAATAACCATCCAGACTAAAGCTTTGAGGTGTCGTAAATCGCGATATTTGCAGTGTTGACTTAGTAAACTGAAAAGTTGATTATAAAGTGGGGTTGAGTTAAACATGGAATATTAGCTTGAAAACTTCTATTTTTAGCTAACCATGAATGCTCTCCCTTTTCTTCTCCGTTACCTATTTTCAATACTTTCACCTACTTGTGTCAGGCAGTCAGGTTCATCACTAATAGTTAGATCTTGATCTACTGTCCAGGGTATTCCATTCATTTTGGCGTAGAGAGCAACGCTAAAACTTTGAAGAGAGTATTGTAACGACCAGTTAGCCTGTCCCAGAGTTGATACTCGAATACTTTGTACTGGAATTCCAGCCATCAAAAGTAAGGCTTTAGATTGTAAATATGGATTTATCGCATCGGGCAGTCTCGAATGTTCCTCTAAGAGAACAACTATAGCAGCATCTGCTTTGTGTTCTCGATTTTTAAGAACTTGTTCGATTTCATTCTTGTAGGCAATCGCTGGCGGGACATTAGTATGCTTAAGCCAGGGAATTTTGTGCATTACAAATTTAGGATTAGCAAGACCAAAAATCTTAGCGAATCCACCTATATACTTAGAATTTTCTGACCAATATTCGACTTCATAATTTTTTATCTTCTTTTTGATACTAACTCCGTCGCGAAAAGTACCTAGAAAATTTTCTACTGCTCCTTGAACTGTATCTGGGAAGAAAATCAAAATTTCTGGAGATTTTTTAGAAAAGCTTTCTCGGCTAAAAGGTCCATAATTACTAATTCCTCGAAAAGAATATTCGTCTCTTTTAGTGCGTGCAGCATCAAAACAGTATTCAACAGGAGAGGCTGAGATTACAGTTTGATAATCGCTGTCATTGATTGCCTTAATACGATCTCCAAGGTATCCTTGTAAATCTGGAGCAATCTGTAAAGGAGATTTTTGATGAAGATAGTTACCTAAAGTAGTTAAAGCCTCCTCTAAAGCAGGACCTGTAAGCAAATTACCTTCTGCCGCGTTTCTTTCAGTCTCAAATTTTCCGTATTGGTTTCCTAAAAGAGTTTTAAGACAACGTGTGAATGATTTTTTGGAACCTTCGAGCCACACCTGATTTTCACTAATAGAGTTAATTTCATCAAATGATTCCGATAGATAAACTGTTCCGTTAGAAAAAGAGCTGATTTTTCCTACTAAACGGCGTTGACCAACTTCTGGGTGCCTGCGAACTACATATAATCCTTCAAGATCGATTCCAGCTTCTTGTAAAAGACTAAGTAAAGAGCGAATTTCCCAGCAAGTACCTACCTTTAAAAATAGACCGATATTTACTTCTCCTGGTCGCAATTTAACCGTTTTGGATTCAATAGAAAATCTTGGTGTTATTGTAAATGCCTTAAGTAATGAAGGGACACTATATAGTTTTTTAGAGATTGCAGAAATTAGTTCATATTTTTGAGCCAAAAAAGTAAAAGGTCTTCTCCGAGAAGGGGAATATTCAGGAAATATTTCAGGAAGAATATTGGCTATTCGAGCATTAAGCAATTTTAGATGCTCTTCACAATTAAGTTCAAAAAGTTCAATTGAGGGTTTTGTATTTAGTATCTTTTTGGGAATTCCGTAAAGTTTCCCTCTTGACCAGTAGAGAAACAATGAGTCTTCATATTTTTGTTGCAATGCCTTAAAATCTCTATTGTCTGGCATATCCTTTATGTATGCTTGAAAAGTTGATGATGAAAGCTGTACTTTAAAACCATTGAAAAGAATTGGCATAAATAGTTATTTTAAAGGATTAAATAAAACTTATCTTGTGCCAAATTTGCAATTCAACTGTAATTTTACGGATATATGTAGTACAAAAAAAGATAATATGTGAATATACTGAGAGACTGAGAGGTTAGTGACAAATAAATGTAGTTAACAGCTATTGAAGCGGTAGAAAGTTATTCAAAGATTTGAATTCCCCCAACTATCTAAAATTTTTACCTCAACTTCTACAGGGATTGGAGCGAGAATAGGTTTTGCAGCTTCAACAGCACAATTAGACAAACATTGAGCTACCTTATCTGCTAAGTCATGAGGTACTTCCAGGACAATTTCATCGTGTATGACTAAAATCAATTCAATCTGGGGAATTTTGGATAATAAAGCCGAATCCAATAGAGCGATCGCCCGTTTAATAATAGTGGCATTTGTTCCCTGGATGGGATGGTTGAGTAATTCATTGAGATTCGGTTTGGTACGTTTGCTCCAAACTCTACGCCTACCGTCGAGACTATAACTAACCCTCGTACCCGATCGCCACTCCCGTCGAATTCGCTGATGATAGGCTGCAACACCTTTGTAGAGTAAGAAAAACTTTTTACGAAACTGACTGGCTTCTAATTTTGATAGATAAATGTGATGTTTCTTGGCAGTGGTCAAACAAAACTTGGCTACTCCCATGCCGTAAATCAGTCCAAAATTGACGATTTTTCCCAGCTTGCGTTCCTCTTCAGAGATGTTTTCGATTGACTTATCGAATAAAAATGAGGCGGTTAATTTGTGTAGATCTTCTCCTTGACGATAGGCTTTAATCATACGGCGATCGCCACTGGCTTTAGCCATCAGTCGCAGTTCGATCTGGCTGTAATCGGCTTTAATAATGACGTTACCAGGAGCAGCAGTAAAACACTGTCTGGTTTGGGGATCGTGAGGAATATTGGTAAGGTTGGGTTCTCGACAGCTAAATCTACCCGATCTTGCTCCCATTTGCCACCAATGACCTTGAATTCTCTTGGTGATGGGATGGATGAATTGAGGTAAACCCACACTGAAGGTATTAATTCTGGTTGTGAGACTGCGATATTCAAGCAACCATCTAACGGCAGGATTATTTTGGGCTAAAGGAATTAATTCCCTGATGTTAGTCGATTTCACATTAATACCCAATCGATTAAAAGCAGCTACTACCTGCTTGGGAGAAGAGAGATTAATCTTAGATGGAGCTAGTAAAATACTGATAGAGCGATCGCCTCGATTGAGATGTGTCTGAAGTTTCTGTTCTAATTCAGCCTGTTGTTGTAGTAAGTCCTGTTTGAGTAACTGCCATTTGTCTAAATTCAGTCGAACACCATTAAGTTCCATTTGTGCCACTGCGTTGAGACAATCAAATTCTGTTTTAGCTGTATGGGTTAGTTTGGCTAGGTCGAGCTGACGATTTAGTTTGCTATGCAGGGGCAGTAAAACAGCAGCATCGTTGGCAGCATACTGTAACTGTTCTTGAGTAATGTTTTGGCTAAAATCGCTCTTTTGGGCAGATTTATCAAGCTTTACCCTCAAGAGCTTGCGAGCTACCATCTCCAAAGTACTGGTTTTCTTTAGTCCAGCAGTCAGCACTTTATATCCTAAATAAGTATCGAAGTAGGGTGGTGCGAGATTTATTCCCGCAGTTGCTAACATCATCAGATCGAACTTTAAATTGTGTCCGATTTTGAGACAATTACTAGCTAAAAGATGTTTTAAAGGAGTTAACTCGCTCTTTTCTAAAGCTGCTAGATCGATAATAAATATGGGATGCTTGGCAATAGCAATTTGAATTAGACGAACTTGGTTGAGGTAGGGGTCTAAACCAGTAGTTTCCGTATCGATGCCGATTTTTTCTACTGTGTTAACCAAAGGATTGAGTAGTTTATTCAGTTGTTTTGCATTCTCAATTAAATAATATTTAGTATCGAGTATTTTTACTCGGACGGGTCGCTGATAACGATAATGTTTTATCAGCGTTTCTGTTTCTTGCTGTGTATAGAAGGCATCGGGGCGATCGCGTTTATTGTATTTTTTGTACTTGAGAATGATTTTTTTAGCTGCAATGGATTGATGTTTGCCGTTCATTCAAGGTTAAAAATGGTGACGTTTAGCGAAACTGATTAGTCAAAATTGCTGATTTAGTTTGAGTAGAAGATTGGGTAGATAAAGTAATTTAATCTAGCTTGGTTTGCTTTTAATCTATAAACAGCAATTAAAAATTGAGATGATATGAAAAATAAAACACAGAAAAACATTCCCCGACCCCATAAAAAAGCAGCTATTTTTGCTAATTGGTATCGAGTCGGGGTAGTAGGGTTATTTGCTTTACCTTCGGTATTTCAGCTAATAACTGGAATAATTAGACGCGATTGGTTTTAGTCGTCGAAGTCATCATCGAGGAAACTGTCGTCATCTAGCTCAAAGTCATCCTCATCGTCATCGACCTGTTCGATCTTACGAGCTGAAGAGCGATCTTTGTTTCGTTCTACGGCAGGTGGTAATACTTCAACAGTCGATTCATCACCAGCAGCTAACAGCTTATCACTCGATTCAAATCCCGTAATAGTATCGTGAATTTGCCAAATTTCTCGTTTGCGTTCGGTTTTGCCGAGAAATAGACGGGGGAAGTTACTAAGGGTTGGTTCGACAATCTTATCGGTTTTACAGCAGAAAGATTTGTTGCTACCTTTGCCTTCTTTAACCGCTTTGAATTTAGTATAAAGTACACCTAACGAACGCCATTTATCGCTCTTATTACTAAAGGGACGATCGGTATATTTAGCAAACACCTTTTCTAGTTTACGGTAATGTTCTTCTTTGGCAGATTTAAACGACCACAAGGAAACATTTTTGAAAGTAACGACAATGGGAACTTCGTGTAGGGGCTGATTATCTTTGTCGAGAAACATCATGGCGTGTTTCGAGCAAACATCCTGTGTTTTCTTGTTAAGTCGAGAACGATACTCTTCGTAGGGAGCGACAACCGTACCAGCTTTCTCGCCTAGATTATCTTCATCGTTTTTCCAGCGCACGTATTCAGGAGTAGTTGCCAACACGAGTAAGCGAACCTGGTCTAATAGTAATCCCGTTACTGGTTCTGTGAGGTCGATGGTGGTTAGTTCGAGATCCTGTTGATACCAGTTGGCTCGTTCTAATTGTTCTTCTGGAATCAGAATTCCCGCAGGGCGATCGTTGATGACAATGCCATAGGGCAGAGAGGGAGGACGAGCTTCATTATGTTTGGGGTCTAATAGTTCTTCATCGATTTCAAATTCGCGATCGCTCGCTGCTTTTTTTCTTGTTTTGGATTCAACCATTTTAATATTCTTCAAATAGTAAAAATTTGCCTGGAATTAGAGGCGATAGCCAGGTTTTGCTCAATCGTTTGGCAATGTAAATTTTTCTAGTTTGGTTTGGATAATCCTAAAGGATTACGCGACCCATAAGGGTAAGGGTGAAAGGGTAAAGGTCGTTAAAACATTTTCTTAATAAAATAAAAATGAATAACGCTAATCAGCAAAACTTAGTCATAGCTACAGCTAAAACATCAACCACTTCTAGTAGTTTTGATGATGTTTTGACAGTGTTAAACAACCCAGATGCTCTGTCGATGATGGGTATTATGGTCTTTTTACTACTAGTGTCTTTGTTTCTGGGTAAAAAAAACCATAGGATAACTAGCGGTCGATTTGTCAACAACGGCGACAAGCTACAAGCGACCAAAAAGGCTTTGAAGCAGATAGCTGGAGTCAAGCAAGGACAACCTCAACCCTGTACTCTCTGGAGTGGCACGCCCAAGTACTGGTTCAAAGGAAAACTGAGGAAAATTGGTGCGAGTTGGCAGACGATGTTGGGAGCTTCGCCTACAGTTTGGTTTCCCCATGCAGAACGAGGCATTCTGGTCATTGGCGCACCTGGTTCTGGTAAGACGCTTTCAATTATCGATCGCGTCTTAGAAAGTGCCTATCAACAGGGATTGCCCGTAATGATTTACGACAAAAAGGGCGACCAGATGGAGCTACATACGGCTTTGGCGACTCGCTACGGCTATAGCGTCCAGGTATTTGCCCCAGGCGAACCCTATAGTGGTGTTATCAATCCCCTCGACTTTATGGACAGTCCCCAGGATGCAACAATGGCAGGGGAAATCGGTCAGATAATTATTCAGAATACGCCAGGAGCAAAAAATAGTAAGGGAGATTCATTTTTTCAGCAGAACGGGGCGATGCTAGCTAAAGGACTGTTGCAGCTAGCCAAGTCAAGTGAATATCCTGACTTAGCGATGGTTTATGCTATTGCTCGTCTGCCTCAGTTTATCCAGAGATTAGAATATGCGGTGTACAGAGAGGACGAACATCGCTTAGACCCCTGGGTTGCTGCCACCTTCGCCACCTTTCTATCGAGCAAGGATGCCGAGAAAACGGTAGCGGGAATTAAAGCTACTGCCGAAACTACCTACAGTGCCTTTATCCAAAAAGATCTGCTTAGAGCCTTTATCGGCAAGAGTACCATTCCTCTCAAGCAAAAGAGAAAGCAGTTAACGGTATTCAAACTGGATGATAAACGCAGATCGATACTCGCACCCTTGTTGGCTACCAACATCCATCTGTGCTTGGTAGAGAATTTAGCCCAAAAAAGAGACTCTCCTTACGTCTACTCCCTCGACGAATTCCCCTCGATCTATTTAGATCGCACCGTCAACTACGTTAACGAATACCGCAGCAATGGCGGAGTACCGATGATTGGTATCCAGAGTTTGAATCAACTCTACGAAGCCTATGGACTTCAAAAAGGTAAGGCGATCGCTTCGGCACTCTCAACTCACGTATTGTTCAACCCAGGGGATTTGGAAACAGCCGATGTCTACTCCAAACGTTACGGAGAAACCGAAATCGTACTTAAGAATCGTTCTACAGGCAGATCGATGGGCAGACACGGTTCTCGCTCGGTTAACTGGAGCGAACAAATCCATAAGAAGCCTTTAATAACTTCCGATGAGATTCTCCGCTTTCCTGAAGGAAAATGCGTTATTACCTCTCCAGCTTACGGTAATGCCCAAGAAGCCTTGTTTCCCTACAGGTTGAAAATACCAATTTCGTCGCAAGACAAACAAAGAGCAAAACAGTCAGAAAAGCTATGGTCTGAATCGATTAAAGCTCAACTAATTGCTCGGTGTGAGAAACTACAGCAAGAGCTTCAGCAGTCGGATACCGATAAATCTAATAGCGATCGAGACTGGATTACTAATGAGCTTGACAAGAGAATTGAAGCAGCAGCAAGATTATTGCCCCTACCAGAAGAATTAGAGTCATCCGCAGTAGCAGCTCAACCCGAAACTCAAAGGCTGATTGAAGAGTTGAACCAAGCTGGTAAAGCGATCGCTATTTCCAATAAGCGTAAAGTAAAACCAGCACAAAAAAACTACAGTTCGTAAGCCTTGGAAGGGGAAGGCGCAAAGGACTTGCACCCATTCGGGCATAAACCCGCATATAGGTTTCTTGTTTATTTTTGTTTTGGGTTTAAAGTCCCCGCCAAATCGAAAATTTTGGCGCATACGTAGATAAGTTCTTTGTCCAATCGCTGGTAGGTTAGAATCCCCTTTCGATTGTGCCCTCTGCCCTCTGCCCTCTGCCTTCGTTCAAAGTTCGTAAGCCAAGCCCGTACTCCAGCACTTAGCAATCACCTCGGATTTACTTCCTGCTACCAGTTTGTTTCTAATAGCACTCAGATGGGAGCGAACCGTATAGTAAGTAATTCCCAGGAGCTTACTTATTTCTACTTCATCTTTGCCCTGAATGAGTAGTTTTAAAACATCTCTTTGTCTTTTGGTAAATTCAGCTAAGATTTGAGCGATCTCTTCATTGCTTTCTTCGGTGATGTTTTTCAAACGGCTAACCTGTTTTCTCAAGTCGCTGAGAATTCTCGAATCTAGATAAATGCTATCTTCATCTTTTTGTGTAGCTTTGATAGCGTCGATTAGTTCATTAACCTCGATTCCCTTGAGGCAGAAGCCATTGTAGCCGTCAGCGATTAGAGAAATTAAATCCTTTTGGCTGCTTAGAGTGGCAGAAAGAAATAAGATTTTAATATCGGGAATTGCCTGTTTAATTTTGTCTGCCAAGCTCAATCCTTCTCCCTGGTTCAAGTCCATCAAAACTAAGTCTGGTTTTAAATTGACAGCTTGAGACAATCCATCTTCGTAATTAGTAGCTACAGCGACGGTGATTTCGGATTGACTCCTTTCAATTAGTTCGGGCAATCCAAGAGCAATAGCGGGGTCGGTTTCGATCAAAAGTACTTTAGTTTTCATTATTTTTGACTGTGTGTTTGTGTGATTGGGTATATATACTTTTTAATCTAGGTTTACTCGCTTTTGAGCTACCGAAGTAAAATCTACGGGTCATCTTCTAGTAGTCTTAATCAGAACTTCATGTAGATAAATTACAGCTCACGAATATTTAATACTTCCAGTCCTCGATGCCGAACTAGGGTAGCTAGGATGTTGCTGGCTTCGTCTCCTTGATAGCAAATTAGCCTCTCTATCTTGCGCTCGTAAAAGTAGTTAAAAGCTTGTTGGAAGTAGAGGGTATTTAAGTTACTGTGGTCGTTAATCGATTCGGAAACAACTATCGTTACCAATCCCTGGTGCTGACAGTAATTTTTAGCTCGCTCTACCCATTTCCTGCGTTCTATGCTGTTCTTGTCACGCACGTAAATTAGGGTATATTTTGGCTTTTTACTGCGGTAGAAATCACTTTGTTTGAATCTTTCAACTTCGGCGAGAGAAAACTTACGGTTTTTTCCCTGCCTAATACAGTGCAAGCGTCCTTCATCGACCCATTTGACTAAAGTTTTATTACTGACCTCTAAAAGAGCAGCAGCCTTGCCTGAATATACGTATTTACTGTTACTAACTATCATTTTCGTATTATGAATGTGAGATGATTTGTATGCCTAAATACTTTTTTTCAGCGATTACTATCAAACTAAATAAAGAGTTTATGAGGTGTGATGTAGGTCATAGGTGTACGGAGATCCGCTTTTTAGATTTGTACTTCCTCGATTTCGTCTATATTGAATACGTAATCGGGATATTCACTGGGGTTTGAAGTAGCTTTGGAAGTATCTTCTGCCAGCAACAATTTCAGTTCTCCCTCAATAGCGTTATGATCGCGCTCGTTCCAGTGAGTTTTTGTAACCAAACCGTTGCGATCGCCCGAAAAAGCACAAATAACTATTACTAATTTTTCTGGTGAATATTGAAGGTAATTACTGGCTACCCATAGCTTTACGCGGTCTGACCAAATGAGTTCGGCACTGCCAATTCGCCATTCATACAGGCGCACCTTGTTTTTGACTACTCCTGCGTTAATCGGAACTTCTAGCCTATAATCTGCTTTCTCAAGAATTAATCTAGCTTGCCATTTGGTATCGAGATAAATTTTCTTGCGTGGGTCAAATATTCCAGGAATAAAATTTTCTAATTGTTCCAGCCAAATCGAAAGTCGGTCGTCAAGTAGAGGCTGAATGTTTAAGCCCATGCGTTTTTGTTTTACGAGTAGCTGAAATTGCTTTTGTTGTGCTGAGTTGGTTGAAGTAACCGAATTGCGAAGGGGAAAAGAAAGCTGTCGATTGAGAAATGCTAACTCTCTGAGAGAAATAATTGCCATTTATAATCGTGTAGTAAAATCTTATAGCTATAAATGGCGTTAGCAAAGATATCGATCTTGGATTTATTGGAAGCTGCCAAATCTATATGAATTTAGGAGACGTTGTTAGCCGTATAGTCATCGATCCTCGAAAGCTAACGGAATATGCACTTAATCCAGATAACCCAAGAGGAGCAAATAAAGCAGTAATGTTTGAGCGTCACCTCGGTTTTACCAAAGACAATTATCAATTGCTGCTACAGCAAATCGAGTCGAAAGTACTCTTATCTGAGGCGACTTTACTAACAACTGACGTACACGGACAGAGATATCAGGTAGATTTAGAAATAAAGGGAGTTAGATCGAAACAAGTCGAGATAGTAAGAACAGGATGGATAGTAGAGCCGAAAAGCGACGTAGCAAGGTTGGTTACACTTTATGTGAGGAAGAGGAAATGACTCAGCCAGAATTATTTGATGTTGTTGAGTTATTGGTAGACCTACCCGAATTCAATCTTCGAGCGGGAATTCAGGGAGCAATAGTTGAATGCTATCGAGACAATAACTATGAGGTTGAATTTTCCAACTCTGATGGAGAAACATTAGCCCTGTGTAGTTTATCCACTCAACAGTTTGTCGTGGTCTGGTCAGCCAAAACAAAAACTTGGCTGCCTGTTCCAGAGCGAGTTGCTGCTATTGTCAAAAATTTGGATGACAATAGGCAAAAGGAAGTTTTGGATTTTGCACGATTTTTGTATCATAAATAATCTTCAAATATTATCTATTTGGCTCTGGCTTACACACTACGATTTATGTTCTCCGTAGTTATCAATTCGCCCGCAGCGACCGCTAGTTGTTTCAATAAACCCCGATTGCGATCGGGACAGTTAGTATGATGAAGGCATCGAGGACAGCCATTAGTACAGTCACATTGTTTGGCTAAAGCAATACCTCGTTCGGCTAATTGAGTAAAATAACGCCAAACGGTTTCGGATGCACCATTTCCGCCCTCGTTTGTGTCGTAGAAGTAACCTGTAAATGTTTTTGGATGTTCGGAATCAGAAACAATTAGAAAATTAAGATCGCTCGATGCACCCATTCTGAGTAGAGGAAGTGCTGACAGAATCAAATGACCAAAACTGTGTAACACCATGAATTCCAAGGGATATTCCCAGACAAAATTAGGAGAATGCGCCTGTAATTCTTGTTTAATGTTGTTAATAGCTGGTTGAAGCTGTTGGCAAAAGCTGGGGTCGAGTTCGATCTTGGTACAGATGGTGTTTAGCTTGTTAGTTAAGGGTTCGGCAAAGCTGTGTTCGTCAACTAGCCAATTTAATTCTGCCCGTTTTGTTTTCTGCTGACAGAAAGGACAGAGGTTGAGATTATGCAGGGGTTCTTTGTATTTGAGGCATTTGTGATTTAGGCAGGTAAGTTCGTACTTTTTCTGTAGGAGTTGATAGCCAATAGTCGATTCGGCGATCGCAACTGAGGCTAGGGTAAGCTTGACTAACGGTATTGGGGAAGTAGCATCTGGAAAACTAAGCTCATAGGGTTGAGTTAGAACTTGGGCGATCGTAGTCTCAACTTCTGTTGTGGCTCTGGTATACAATCCAACATCATCCATTCTTCTAAGGACTGCCTTATCTAAAGTAAGTTCTTCGCAGCGATATACTACTATTCCTTCAGTTGGATGCTGATGACGGTAGATTGCTCCTGGGAACACCTCTCGCTGTGCGGTCACTCCGTCTAGCTCTTCAACAATCTCGTTCCGTTCGATATCGGTCAGATTAACTCTGTAACTGCTAGAGCTACCACGGAAATTAACATCACGATGGGGGTATCCTTTAGCCCATAGTCGTTCTCTACTTTTACGAAGTACTCCTTGTGCCATTAATGCTTGTAACAGAGGAATACTGCTAGAACTGAAATATTGCTCTGCTTGCTGGAGGTTGAAACCATTTTCTACCGCAGCACACATTAAATGTTTGCCCAAATCTAGAGGATAATTGGGATTAAAGCTAACTCGCTCTACTTTGCCCCGAAGCAATATTTCAGGCTGTTGGGCATAGTAGAGGTCTAACGGAGAATACTGGGTGGGAAGGAAAATAGCTAGTCCTTTTTTGTTTCTACCTGCTCGACCTATACGCTGTCGAAAAGCCTGTAGTGAATTAGACCAACCGCGAACAATTGCAAAATCTAGACTGCCAATGTCAATACCAGCTTCTAAAGCGGAAGTGGCAATGACGCAGCGAATTTCTCCTGTCTCTAATCCTGATAAAATTTGTTCTCTTCGTTGTCGAGTGAGACTGCCGTAGAAAATAGCTATTTGCTGCTCGATGGCATAGTATTCTTGAGCTTCGGCTTCAGCAATTAAAACTGAAAACAGGCTTTTGATAGACTGTCTGCTATTAATAAAGCAAATACCCGTCAGGTTTTGATTCAGTAGAAACAAGATAATCCTGGCTGTGTCTACATTGGGGTTGTTACTGGGACGGGTAACGATTAACTGCTGTTCTGGTTTGCTCGCTCCTGACTTATCGATCCAATACAATCGCTTTTTGTCTAACTTCGGTCGATCCGATAGTTTTCTGGCTAATTCTTTAGGATTACCCACTGTAGCACTAAGAAAGATAAACTGAAGCTTCTGACTGTTACCACCGTATTTGTCTGCGGTAAGCTTTACACGACGCAGCAGGTTAGTCATGTTAGCACCGTAAACACCGTTAAATGTGTGTGCCTCATCAATAACGATAAATTTTAGTCGAGAAAAGAAGTGCTGCCAACTGGAGTTAAAGTGAACCTGTCGCAGGGCATAATGGATGAGTTCTGGAGTCGTAGTTATAATTTGCGGAGAGCGAGCCAGTAAAGATTCTCGTTCGGGCTTGCTGATATCCCCGTTAAGTAGAACCATAAAAGGTCTTGAAGAATTGGGAATAGCATCAGTCAGTCGGGCAAGTTTTTGATTCTGGTCTGCACTCAATGCTTTGAGTCCGTAAAAAGCCAAAGCAGTAGTGTCGTTCTGAAGCAGATTTTCCAGTATGGGAATATAAGCACCGAGAGTCTTGCCACTAGCAGTATCGGTCGTGATGATTACATCTTTACCTTTTCTAATTGCTTGGAGACATCGGGCTTGGTGAGAGTACAAGCTATTAATGTTGTTTGCTTTTAAAGCTTTTCGTAGTAGAGGAGGTAAAGTCTTTGGTAACTTATAGCGTTTGGCTTTTTGAGAGGGAACAGTTTCTTGCCAGAGGAGATTTTCCTGGAGGAATTCAGTAATATCTTGACTATCAAAAGTGCGTGTATCTTCTGTGCTGTCTTGACGGTTGGAAGAAGATTGTGATGACTTATCTAAAATACTTTGAAGTAATAAGTGATAATTCGGTCGCTGCATTTTACTAAAGGAGTTTCGGTTGTAAAAATCATCTCCGTTAGGAAATCAGCGAGTAGCTCAAAGTTTAGTTCTAGCTATATAATTTGTACAACTTAGCTAGAACCAAAAACTATGCCTACCGAACTATGCGCTTATGGCTTCAGCTGTGCCTCAATGATGATGCAACCAGGACTGACAGCAATAGACTGTCCAAATAAAGATGAGTGCGGTACGATTATTCAACTGACCGAAGAAGATCGAGTCGAACTATATCGAGCCAGACTAGAGGATAACCGTCGCATTGTCGAACGAGTTCGCATGACTAGAGGACAGACAGCGAGTTATCTGCTGTCTACCAGAGGCTGTCCCCAAACCCCAGAAACTTTGGGAGTGACTGAAGCTGTCGGACAACTGAGAGAAGCGATCGCCTCCCTTGAAGAAACAATTAATGAGTTGAGCGCGGGCTATGTTGCCCCAGAAGGAGTTGAAGCCCATCGTTATTCAGTTAAAAGACCCTATGCTACCTACGAGTACAATAAGCTGACAGCTAAAAAAGCCATTTTTCCGCCACAGGTAAAAGAGGCAGAAGTAAAGGTAATTCATCTATCTCGTGATGAAGATCCCCGTAATATTGTGGGGCGTTCTGGTATCGAACGTAGAAACAGATTGTTGGCAATTGTGACCCAGCTTGAGGCAGCTACAGATGTATTAAATAGGGCAAAAGAAGTCGCGTCTACTGGTTCTATTGATGAGGTGGTGGCTGAAAAGATTACTAGGGCGCAGATATAAGTTCTAGGCTGTAATAAATAACTCTGTTCAATTATTCAACAGCAACTCATACTCGTCATGAGTTCCAATCCAGATCCAGTAGTAATCATCACCTTTTTTTAGTGCCAAAGCACGATAATTCTGAGTAATACGAGCCGACCAAAGATTTCTGCCGACTTTTTTAAAACGTAACGATGGATGAGACTGGTTTTCTTGCCAAAGAAGATAAGCTTTACGAGCTTGCTCTCTAATTTTTGGAGGTAGTTTAGCGTACGAATTCCAAAAATCAGGTGTTGTCAATGATTTCATTCAAGTTTTTCACCCGACTGGCTTCAATGTCTGATTCGACTTTAGCAATAAAATTATCTAATTTTCCTGTTGACAAATCATTTTGCATTTGCCTATCCCAAGTATCATCTAGATACTGATTTAACCAATCTGCAAGTTTTCGGGCTTCTTCTGTCGGCAATTCTTTTATTGCTTTTTCAATCTCTAAAAGGGTCTTCATGTTTGATAATTTTCTAAATTATGATTTTGTCGAAATCTAATGTAGATGTTGTCGTATAAAAACAACACAGTGATATATATTTCGATGAACTAAGGGGCGGACGTTTATATCTTTGCATTTCTATTTTAGGGCTTAAGAAAGAAGCAACGACAGATGAACAGATACAGATTTAGTTCTAGCTAAATAAATCTATAAATTTAGCTAGAACTAATTTTCACCTCGCTCAAATTTGGTGAAACGCCCGACAAGCAATTAGCAATCGAGATTGTACAGCATCGTTTTTCATGCCCTGCTGACAGGCTATCTGTAGCTCGAATAAAAGAACTACGGTCTGGGATAAACTCTTTAGAGAACATTTGGCTACTTCTTGGCGCAGATAGTAGATTCGATTAACATTTCCTACATTAGCGAGCTTGGCAATTTCAGCATTGCTTCTGATGCTTTTGGCGATCGCTAATTTTGTCCACAACCAAGTCCTAAACTGAGTGATTAGAGTCGCAATAATCTTTAACGGAGGTTCTCCTTTGGCTAAAAGTTCGTTTGTAAGTCCTGCTACCAACAAAGCCCGACCCGATTTAATTGCATCAGCCAATTGTAAGCTGGTTTGTGTATTGACTGGCACTAACTGAGCTACTTGAGACTTATTTAATTTGCGATCGCCAGTATAAACTGATAGCTTTTCTAACTCTTTTTCCCTGCGTTCTGAGTCAGTGCCAATAGCATCAGCTAAATATCGAGAAGCATCTTTGGTCAACCTCAAGCCCATCTCTTTGGCTTCTGTTTCTACAGCCTTGACCAATAAATCCGATCGCCAGGGAGGAATCTGTTTGTATTCGGTTATTTTTCCTAAATCGAGTAGAAATTTAGCAACCTTGAGTCGTCTGTCTATCGAACTAGCGATAAATATCAAACAGGTAGATTCTGGTAGTTTAGTAATGGGTTGTAGCAGCGACAAACCAGGTTCGCCAAATTCTCTAAAGTTACAGTTTTCGATAACCACTACTTTTTGACAGTTGCTAAAACTTACGCTGAGTACATCGATGATTGCTTCTGATAGGCTATCAGAACTGTAACGCTGGTAATTGAGTGCTTGTAGGTGTTGCGGAATTTGTTGTTTGTACTTATTTATTTCTTTTTCGATATGATGGCGATCGTCTCCTACTAATATGTGTATCATTGCTTTTCCTCAATAATGACTTTGATAGGGTGCTGCTGTTTCAGCGAATGGCTAATGATGCGAGAGAGGTGTGTAGTATGGTTTTGAAACTTAACTACGTATTTTGGTTCTACGGCTAGTACGGCAAAGTTCAATTCTCTGTCAAACCCAATTAAGTTAGCATGAGACAGCATTTTTTGATTTGATGACTTGGTACTGTTAACAATTCTCGTCCACAATTCACCCAGGCTAGCTGTAGATTTAGCGGTTTTGGCTTGAGGCTGGCAATCGGCATGACTGTCTTCTATTTTTTTGATACAAGTGACATTCATCATGTTCAACAGGCAAGTTTCCAGCCAAACTGCATTGTTAATACTAAATCGAAGCTGCTGTTCTCTCTTTTGAAGCTGTTCGAGATTGCGCTGTATGGAATGCACTTCTATTTTATTGGCTAACTGACGAAGCCGATCGTATTCGAGATGGCAAGATAGTAGGGATTTACAGTCTTTTAGAGTTGCCTTGATTAACAGTAAATCTCGATGAGCGTTAAGTAAATCTTTAAGAATTAATTCTGGCGATTTTCCCGTTTGAATCAAATTTCTAGCTACTACAAGTACATTAAGAACATCTTCTTTGATAAGGTTGACCATCAATTTCCATAGTTCTTGAGGACTGGTTCCGCCAACAGCTTCAACCACGACATCTAGAGTAATTTGTTGCTGTAGCACCTGTAATTGAGACAATAGCTGTAGAGAATCTCGAAGACTACCCAAACTAGATTTAGCGATAGCGTCTATTGCTTCAGGAGTAATATCGATTTTTTCGGTTGTGGCTATGTAGTTGAGATGTTCTACTACAGCAGCTTGGGAAAGAGACTTAAAGTTAAATAGTTGACAGCGAGAGACGATTGTTGGCAGCACCTTGTGTAGTTCGGTAGTACATAAAATAAATACGGTTCTAGCTGGTGGTTCTTCGATCAGCTTGAGTAGAGCACTCTGGGCAGCAGAGGTTAAGCAGTGGCATTCGTCGATGAGAAACATTTTGTAGCGAACTTGAGAAGGAGCGAGATGGCTTAATTCGACGAGTTCTCTAGCGTGGTCTACTCCATTGTGGGATGCAGCATCAATTTCAGTTACATCAATCGAGTTGCTGCGTTCGATGCTCTTACAAGAACTACATTCACCACAGGGTTTAATTGTAGGTTGTTCCACCGATAGACAATTGAGAGATTTTGCCAAGATGCGGGCGGTGGAGGTTTTACCCGTTCCTCTAGGTCCTGCAAATAAGTAAGCAGGAGCAATTTTGTTTGCTGTCAGAGCATTATTGAGAGTTGTAGTGATAAATTTTTGTCCAATTAGGTCTTCAATCTGTTGCGGTCTGTATTTAAGAGGTAAAGATTTCATTTTTAAATTGAAGTGAAGCTATATTCCCGACTTACTCCCGTTAGGGACATTACTTTTTTGATTCAGTAACTTAATCTATAATTCAAATTGTTCAGAAACAATACGTCAAAATGCCGTACAATATAAATAATCGACATCCATAAGATTGCAAATGGCTAAATCGACAAGTAGGCGGAAATAGAAGGTTCGTGCGACGAAGTGCAGCCTGTCGCTGAAACCATCTTCCTGTAGGCTTTATAGCATCTCAACTACTCAAGCTAACTCCAACCCATTTTTCGGCTCATTAATAAGTTTTCCAAATGTATCTCGTTTACAGCATTTGACAGGTAATTTTAAATCTGCATTCATCATGAACTTTGAGTTAGATTGTCACCTCTTCTCCTATGCTAAATTCCAGCAACAAACGGGAGATAAATGGCTAAACCAAACTGGGATACAGAAGAACTCATAGAAAATTGGACGCTATTACCCCAAGAGTTAGAATTAACCAAGAAAAAAGTAGGTGGCAATCAAATAGGCTTTGCACTTCTACTCAAACATTTTCAACTGATGGCATCTTTTCCCGAAGATAAATCCTCCATCTCTCAAGCTGTTATTTCCTACATCGCTTCGCAGGTTAATCTCCCAGAAAATTCCTACTCCGATTACGATTGGCAGGGACGTTCGGCAAAAGTCTATCGGGTTGAAATTCGCCGTTTATTCAATTTTAAAGTAGCTTCAGTCCAAGATTCAGAGAAGATGGTAACTTGGCTCATTAACGAAATATTACCCGACGAGCAAAAGAACGAAGCTATTACAGAGCTTGTCTATCAAAGGTTTAGGGAATTACAGTTAGAGCCACTAACAAAATCTCAAGTAGAACGCTTAATCAAAAGCGCAGTTGCTAAATATGAAGCTGATTTTGCAGAGCAGACTCTAAATAAACTCACCCCAGAGATGACCGAACAAATTAATGTTCTCCTCTCTACGGAAGAAACGGAAAGTGATGGATCTATTGAGCAGTCGGGAAAAAAGAGCAAAATGTCAGACTTTGCTTTTCTTAAAACCGACCCTGGTGCAGTAGGACTGGGCAGCTTCTTGACTGAAATAGCCAAGCTCAAACGCATTCGTGCTGTTGGTTTGCCAACTAGTTTATTTGAGGGCAAATCGTCCAAACTGGTCAAAACCTATCGCCATCGAGCAGCTACAGAAACTCCTTATCTTCTCAGACAACATCCCCCTGCTATCCGCTACACTTTAATGGCAGCCTTTTGTATCCAACGCGCTCAAGAGATTACAGATAGTCTAATTGAAATATTAACGACTATCATCAAACGCATTGATAACCGAGCCGAAAAGCGGATTAATCAGGAATTAATCGAAGAGTTCAAAAAGGTTTCGGGCAAAACTGGCTTACTGTATCGGATCGCTGAGGTATCCATTGCCGAACCCTCTGGAACTATCGAACAGGTAATTTTTCCCGTGGTATCGCTCAAGACTCTTAAGGACTTAGTTGCCGAATACAAAGGAACGGGTTTGGCTTACAAGCGCAGAGTTCATAATGTCATGCGAGCATCCTTTGCCAATCATTACCGTCGCATGATTCCTCAGTTGTTAGGGTTACTAGAATTTCGCTCTAATAATGACCTCCATCGCCCCGTAATTGAAGCGTTAGAACTTCTCAAGAAATACGCTCACGGCAAAGCCAGATATTACGATTCAACGGAAGAGATACCCATTGATGGTGTTCTCAAAGCTGGAGCAAAAGAGATTCTGATGGAAACAGACAGCGACGGAAATGAGCGCATTAATCGCATCAACTATGAAATATGTGTCCTCAAAGCCTTGAGAGAAAGGTTGTGCTGTAAGGAAATCTGGGTAGTCGGCGCAAATCGCTATCGCAATCCCGATGATGATTTACCCACTGACTTTGAAACCAAGCGTCAGATTTACTATCAGGCTCTAACCCTCCCCGAAGACGTGGAGGCTTTTATCGAAAGTTTACAACAGCAGATGGAGCAAGGGTTAGAGAAACTAGACAAGGGAATGCCTAGAAATAAAGGTGTAACCATTGGAGGCAAGGGAAATAAAGGCTTAATCAGACTCAGCCCTTTTGATGCTTTAGCAGACCCGATGAATCTCAGACAGTTAAAGGGAGAAATTAACCGTCTCTGGCATAAAACCAGCCTGTTGGACATTCTCAAGGAAACAGATTTACGAGTAGATTTTACCCGTAAGTTTAAGAGTATGGGTACGAGAGAAATACTAGACAGAGAAACCTTACAGAAGCGATTATTACTCTGTCTGTTTGGCATGGGAACGAATACGGGATTGAAGAGAATCAATACAGGAATAGATGGAGAAAGCTATCAAGATTTAATCTATGTCCGCCGTCGTTTCATTCACAAAGACCAATTACGCAGTGCCATAGCAGAAATAGTTAATGCTACCTTTGAAATTCGCTTGCCTCATATCTGGGGAGAAGGAACTACTACCTGTGCTAGTGACAGCAAACATTTTGGTGCATGGGAGCAGAATCTTATAACTCAGTATCATCTCCGCTATGGCGGTAGAGGAGTCATGATTTACTGGCACGTTGAGAAGAATTCTACCTGTATCTATTCTCAGCTTAAAACCTGCTCTAGTAGTGAAGTCTCCGCGATGATTAATGGGGTTTTGAAGCACTGTACTAGCATGGAGGTGAAAAAGAATTATGTAGACAGTCACGGTCAAAGCGAAGTGGCTTTTGCCTTTACCCACTTGTTAGGTTTTCAGTTAATGCCCAGGCTGAAGAGAATTAAGGTGCAGAAACTCTATCGCCCTCATGCTGGTCAAGCTGATGCCTATCCTAATCTAGAGCCAGTAATGACTCGTCCCATAAACTGGGATTTAATTCGCCAGCAGTACGACCAGATGGTCAAGTATGCCACTGCTTTGAGATTGGGGACGGCAGAAACTGAAGCTATACTCAAACGATTTAGCAAGAATCCTTTTAAACATCCTACCTATCTAGCTTTGATGGAATTGGGCAGGGTCATTAAAACTATTTTCCTCTGTCAGTATCTCGATTCGGAAACCATACGCAGAGAAATTAATGAGGGTTTGAATGTGGTAGAGAGATGGAATGGGGTTAATAATTTTATCTTCTACGGCAAGGGTGGTGAGTTTGCTTCTAATCGTCTGGAAAGTCAGGAATTATCGGTATTGTCTTTGCACCTATTACAAATTTGTTTGGTGTATGTGAATACGTTGATGATTCAGAGTGTTTTGGCGCAGGAGCATTGGCAGAAGAGATTGACGGCAAGGGATTTGCAGGCAATTACCCCGTTGATTTTTAGTCATGTCAATCCTTATGGGTTGTTTAAGTTAGATATGAAGGAAAGGATAGAGAGGTTATCACAACCATTGGTAGCTTAGAACTTGAGGCGAGTTTTTATTTGCTGGGAGTGTCTGTGCGGATACTGCCGTCGGGCATGATGGTATTGCAGAAGATGGGAGGTTTGTAACTCAAAGAAACTTCTTCCAAAACAGCATTAGTGAAATTGGCGTTGGTGAGATTAGCAAGACGAAGAACGGCACCAGTGAGGTCGGCACTACTGAAATGGACTCCACTCAAATTAGCCCTACTCAAATTAGCCCCACTCAAGTTAATTCCGCTCAAATCGACTCCTTCGAGTTCGGAATCACAGATGTCGGCATTGAGGAACTCTCTCTCTCCAGCAGCATATCTTTTCAAGATTTCATCAACGTCATAAAACATAATTTGTTTTAACTTAAGATATATTTTTTGTTTCTCCAATTTAATCCATCCAGAAATTCTCGAACCTTTGAGGTGACATCTGAGTATAGCGAACCGTATGATGAATATTTTTATGCCCTAAATAATCCTGAATAGCCCTGGTGTCATGCCCTTGAGCAGCTAAATAGTATCCACACGCATGGCGCAGTTGATGGGGATGAACCAAGAAAGGAAGACCAGCTAATTCTCCTGCTCTGGCTATGATGTGGCGGATTGAACGAGTTGAGAGAGGAGCTTTGCGTTCGGATACAAAAACATAGCTCGTATCGGCATAGTCTCTCTGAATTTGCCGTAAGGCTCTGATTTCGGGCGAACGTAGAGGATGAATGCTGTCGCGACCGTTCTTGACCCGATGTACTTCAATGTAACCATCTGCTAAATCTATCTGCGTCCATCTAAGAGCTACTAATTCGGCAGTTCTCAATCCGTGACGGAACATCAGTAAAATAATTCCCCCGTCCCTGATGCCATGACGACCTACTTTTTTGGCTGCGCGAATCATCGCTTTAACCTCTGGCGATCGCAGGTATTCTCTTTCTCTGGTTGAGGGTTTTTTCGGTGGAGGAGAAAACTTTGCCGAAAACGGAAGTTGGACAGTTGTTTGTAGCATGGGTCAATTCCTCATGCTGGTGTTTATGTCTTCATGATACTTTGCCTAAAAGGAAGCGAACTAGGCAAAGCTAACATTTGTATTTCTTATCAATCAGAGTAAAAAATGGTATAAATAATCACAAAATTTTTGAGGCTGCACTTCGTCGCACGAACCTTCTATTTCCGCCTAAAGGTAGCAAAGCGACCTGGTTGCGCTGGGGTGGCAAGCAAAAAGTCGAACAAGAGGTAGAAAGCGAAACAGGAGAAGTTGAAGTCCAAGAAACTTTTATCTCTAGATTCAAGTGGCTGCAAGTATTCAATCTCGATTGTGTTGATGATACCAATAGCGATCGCAAAATCGCCGAATTCATACCTCCTGAAGTCAAAGATAAAGAACTTATTCTAGACAGTACTATTGAAGAGTTTCTCAAAAATATTGGTTCTGATGTTCGCTATGGCGGAAATGAAGCTTTTTACGATCGCAAAGCCGATCTTATTGGTATGCCTCACCGCCATCAATTTTCCTCAAAAGATGCTTTCTATGCCACGAGATTCCATGAAGAAGGGCATCGCACTGGGCATCGAAATCGGCTCAATCGACAGCTAGGTAACAACAGGCACGGATCCTCTCTACCACCAAGAGGAATTAGTAGCAGAACTGACTGCTGCGTATCTCGGCAATGAATTTGGTTTGGCTTCTATTGAACTAGAGCATCATGCTTCTTATTTAGACCACTATTTAAGACTATTAAAGCGAGATTCGCGATCGTTTTTCTCCGCTGCATATGAAGCTCAAAAAGCTACTAAGTATTTGATGCAATTTAATGATATGAGCCAAGAAAAAATAAATTGAACTGACAAAAATCACGGTTTACTTCTTATTAGCGATGAAGATAGTAGAAAAAGTTATTTATCCAATTATTACCAAAACCAGATCGGTATCGGGATTTTACGTTAGTGCGATCGCTTGTCAAGCTAACCACTATGGCATAGTTACAGATATCGACCCTGAGAGTTACCGACCAGTTACTATTGATTGGGATAGAAATGAGCCATTTGCCTACACTGAAGACGAACTAAGGGTCTTAAAGATCGAACTTGTCGAACAACTATTGCCCCAGAAAACTATTTTAGCCATGCCTCCTGCCACTACAGTTCGTTTGACTGATGGAGAGCAAGTTAAATTTGAGCCTCAAGAAAGGTTTCTGGTTGGCAGGGTTTGCAACAGTACTCTAGTAGTAGAAAATATAACTACCAAAGCAACTTACCAGTTTATGCGAGAGGATTTTCCTGGAAATGTATATGCTCATATAATTGAGCCACCAAAGATAATTGCCAAACCAATTGAAGAACTACCGTTGAGTCTTCGGGAACTTCAACATAAAGCGGAGATTTGGCTGGCATTAAATTTTCACTCAATTATGCTGGCTGGTTTAACGCCTGCAATAGAACAGAAACTCAAACACCAATGGTCACGAAGTATTCAGCAGCCGTATACATCTAGCAATTTAGATTTTGCTTGGCCAGTGGCATTAGATCGTTACTTTCAGGAGCAAGCCCGAAGGATAGGACTACACGGACTAAAAGTAGGAACGAAGCTGCTCTGGCGATGCACGGATGAGCAATTAATGTTTGGACAGGTCACTGGTATTAATTACCACCAGCGTCGCTTCTCACTCGAATGGGATGACGGAAAAAGATCTTGTTTTTCAGTTTTAGAAATGAAAGCACTTTCTATTTCCATAGTAAGCTCGGTATATTTATCTAATAACGTAGCCTACGAAATTAGTAGCGATCGCTCTTACTTAAAAGCCTATATTGGATTTAGAACTAAAAAATTAGCTAAAGCATGGCTGAAAATAATCAAAAAGATTGTTGGTAGGTTGAGTAACTTGAAGGACTATCGTGCGGTCAAGTCCAATTATTTGTCAGAAAGTAAATGGCAATATCAAGTCGAACAGTTTCGCTACAAAAGCATGAAAAGACGTTTACAAAGTTTGGAAACAGTCAGCCAGTTAAATTTAGAAAAAATGCCTTTAAAGTTTCGATCTTAAAGATTGAATAGGTTGCATCTAGCTAACGCTTTTCAGTTAAAAGCATATTTTTAATTGAAAACAAGGGCATATGTATAACAACTTGAGTAAAGCACGGCAAATCGCTACTAATGCTGAAAACAATCTGGATCGACATAGCTTAGAAATGAAGTTCCAAGAACAATTACAGCACTTAATTTCTTCTTTTGAACTCGAATCAACTACAGATCAACAAAAAGCACTAACCAAACTCTGGCAGTTTATTCACTCCACAAACCATTTTTTTCTCTTGGCTGGTTATGCTGGTACGGGAAAATCTACCATTGTTTTTGCTGTTATTAAAGAACTATTGCGTCTTGGTAAAAGAATTGCTATTACAGCCCCAACCAATAAGGCAGTAGAAGTTGTGAGAAATATAGCCATTAAACAAGGTCTTTCAATAGACTGTTTTACGATTCACCAGTTAATGGGTCTATCCATTGTAGACAAGCGAGGTAAGCGTAGTTTAGAGCAAACCACCCCTAGCAAAGTTTACCTATACGATTTAATTTTTCTCGATGAATGTTCGATGGTCGGAAAAGAACTGTGGGATTCAATTACCGCTCAGTTTTTAGACCGAAATCTTTTACTATCTAATCGTAAATTGATTCTTATGGGCGATCCCGCTCAACTTTACCCTGTGGGTGAAGGACTATCTCCTACTTTTAAAGTTGAGCAGAAGATAGTAATGAAAGATGTAGTCAGACAAACAGGAAATAGTCCCCTACTCAATTTTGTCACTGCCACTAGAGCAGCAATCAGAGCCAAATCAAAAATATTTCGACCCAAAGCCTGTTCTTACTCCGATGGCAATACCAATAGTGCTTTTAAGGTTAACAAGAAAACATTAATTAAATATGCCCTACACCAAATAAAAGCCAACTTTGACAGCGATCCTAACTGCTTTAGAATTCTCTGCTATACCAACAAGCAGGTTAATTACTACAATCAAATTATCCGTCAGGAAATATATGGTAAAGATAGTCCACGATATATCCCTGGAGAAAGGTTAATCGCGAAAAAAGCTATTTTTAATCCTGAAGGAAGAGCGATGCAGCGCGGTCTTGGGGGTTTCCCCCATGAGCGACTGCATCAAGAAGCGATCGTTATTTCCACCTCCACTGAATTTACCGTCCTTGATGCAGTAGAAACTAAATATTTCAACTATCAAGCCTACCGTTTAAAAATTAGCGATGCCAAATCAATTAAGCAAATATATGTCCTCCATGAGTCGGAGCAAAAAAGATTTCAAACCGAACTAAAAGAGAAATTAGAAGCTGCTAAGGAAAGACCATTTTTTTGGTATAGATACTACCAGTTTAGAGATAAAATCTTTGCCGAGGTGGATAACTGTTACGCGCTTACCGTACACAATTCTCAAGGTAGTACGTTCTCTGAAGGCGCGATCGATAGTAAAGATTTGCTCAAACGATTGTATGTGGGGGATGAATCGGAGAGGAAAAAACTGAAAGAATACCATCGGCTTTGGTATGTAGGCAGTTCCAGAATGCAGCATAAATTATTGTTTACGTAGTTCCGATCGATTCATGAAACCCCTGCTCTCGAACCTGGCTATCGCCATATTTACAGTAACTTTCAAATAATTATCATGACAAACAATACTGCTACCAAAGAGAAAAAACCTAGAAACAGTTCCAGAAAAAAGACTACAGCTTCCACCACCAAAGCTACTAAGACAAAAACAGTTAAATCGGAAAATAGCAAATCTAAAAAGATAGAGATCGAGCTATATTGCGATCGCACCGAATTAGAATCTGCACTCACCTACGTTAAAAGAGCCATCCCGCAAAACCCCCACCATCCTCTTCTCAATCACGTATCTCTAGTCGCTAATGCTGAAAAAAACACTTTAGACCTGACTACCAATAGTCTGGAGTTTGGCGCAAACACTAAAATTAAAGCTAAAGTCAATCAGCCTGGTCAGTTAACCGTTTCCTTTGAGGTTTTTGAAAAGCTAGTTAAAAAATTCCCTCAAGGTCGAATTAAGCTAACAGCATCGCTTACAGAGGCAGCTAAAGATACAGACTCCGAATGGCAGGGAGATAGTTGCCAACTAATCCTAAGTCCAGATGATGAAGATGCAGAATTTGAGTTGTCGGCTAATGTCAGTGATGAGTTTCCAGCACTGCCTAAAGTCACTAGTAGATTGCTAACTGTTCCTGCCAATATACTGCTCAAGCAGATATCTAGTGCCTTAATTAGCGTTGCTACCAAACAAGATAATAAAATCCTGACTGGCGTTCGGTTTAATTTGACTGTAGATTCGGAGAAATTAGTCAAGATTGACACTATTTCAACCGATAGCAGCCGACTGACCTTTACCACATCTCTTCAGCCCGCGAACAAAGTAAAATTAGCCATCCCTACCAGTTTTACTCTACCTGCCAAGGTGCTAAAAGAACTGAAAAACAGTTTAGCAGCCACTTCATTTGACCAAGGAATTAGAGTTTACTACGATGAATTAGAATCCTCGGAAAAATCTCCAGAGAAAAGTGCTGCGGTGATGTTTGCTTGGGACGATAAACGGCTTATAGCCAGAGTCATGCAGGGTGATTATCCCGACCTTTCAGCACTACAGGAGCTAGTAGAGAAAAATGACAAGATAGCTGTGTTTAATCGGCTTACTCTGCTTCAAAGCTTACAGAGATTAGCAGTACTCAGTGAAACCAAGAACAAAATATTACATATCTCACTGAGGAGCGACCGCGCTATTCTTCAAGTACAGCGCAGTAGCGTTGGCAAAGGTTACGAAAATCTGCCTATTGTCATGTCAGGAGAGGCAACAGAAATTCGCTTTAATATTAAAAATTTGACCGATATTGTTAGCACTATTGAATCTGATGATGTTTGCCTAAAAATAATAGACAAACAAAGTCCCTGTCTCATTGAAGGATACGGTACATATGAATCATCGACTATTCCCGTTCGAGTAGAACATATCATCGCGCCCTTGCTAATCGAGTAGACCTTCACTCTGACATAGTTCTTTAATCGACTGCATCGTCATATATAGTTTCATAGGGCTGCTGGAAAAGGAACGAAAACCATATTTCCGATAAAATGAGACTGCTTTTTCATCGATAGCCTCGGCGATAACTGCTATAGAGGCTACTTTTTCCGTCGCCACCAAAGATTTTCTCAGAGCATCGACTAACATAAGTTCTCCCAGTCTCTGACCGCGATAATTTTTATCTACTGCCAGGCGACCTAGTAAAGTAGCAGGTAAAAGCGGATATCTTGGTAGTCTTTTG
>JACLAC010004110.1_pt1 | contig 35821 bp, 30 predicted proteins | sample 8027881 | NCBI WGS metagenome assembly JACLAC01 (sample SAMN15725517, study PRJNA655200) | protist metagenome | isolation source: fluorescence activated cell sorting (FACS) single amplified genomes of... | place: Spain: Blaines Bay Microbial Observatory, Mediterranean Sea | collected 2016-01-19 | reverse complement strand
TTCATAGGTGATGATATCTGTAGGCTGGCCCAAATTCGAGAAATCAACGACCCGAACTCCAATATCACTGTCCAATATATATGCTTTACTACTTTTTACAGCAACACCGAGTGCGTTGCCATCCATTTGATATCCTGAAATTGGTCGAGGATTAGCTGGGTTCAGAACATTGAACACCCGCACTCCATCGGTCAGTGCTGCGACATAGACAAGATCATCTTCAAATGCTAAACGGTAAGCAGTACCACTCATCTGAATTTTGCCAATACGACGGATATTTTGCGGAGATGAGATATCCAAGATTATGATGTCTCCTGCACAGATGTAGAGCAAATCTTCATTAATCTGGATGTTAATAGCAGGCAAGGGAGTTGGTATCCGAGTAATTTCAATAGGTCGCTGTAGATTCCTCAGATCATAGACAATAATTCCAGATTTACCGACTGCCACATAGGCATGATCGTCTTTGGCTGAGACACTAATGCCAACTTCAATATCTAGATGGATTGCCTCGTTTTGTTTGTTAATTACTTTTAAACTTGATTCTGTGGTGACATAAATTTTTTCATTCTCTACACAGAAATCCGTGGGTTTTCCTGAACCCTTAAAATGCTCAACCCATTTTGGTTGGTGCAAATTAGTTACGTCTACAATTTGCAGGCCGTCTAGTCCGTTTGCTAAGTAAACCCTATTCTCATTGCGGACGACGTCAACTGTAGTTCCTACTGTCCGTTGCCTGGCAATGATTTTCGACCGTTTTTTATCACTAATGTCAGCAATTACTAGACCTCCTTGCTGCCCGGCAATGTAACCATATCCATCTTGAATCTTAATAGATGTTGCAATTCCCGAAGTGCCCATCGTTGAAATAACTTTTGGCTTCTGAGGATTGCCAATATTCGCAATCTTTAACCCACCTCCGACTATATAAGCATAACCGTCTAGCAGCTGAAAATCATAGCCCAAAATTGGTATTGTTCCCATTATGACCGGAACAGTCGCACGACCAAGACTGAGCGTGTGAATACCACTTCCATCACTGAGATAGATCTTCCCATCATAGATATCAACATGAAACGCCTCACCTCTTGTTGGATAATAACCAATCATCGGTGGTGCAGATCTTTGGCGAAAAGCGTCGAGATCGTAAATATGTAGTCCCCGTTCAATATCTACGACGTATACTCTATTATCCACGACTTCCACCTGACCGACATTTTTAAATTTATCAACTGTGTGGACAATCTGTGGAAATTCCGGTCGTTCAATAGAGATTATTTGCACACCCGCAGTTCCGTCCGCTATATAGGCAAGGTCGCCTTTGATTCGGATGCCCTGTGCATACCCTGGAGTAGAAAGTTCAGCAATACGATTAAACTGTTTAGATACATTAAACACTTCGATTCCCCAGCCGCTTGCTGCATACAAGAGGTCCCCAATAACAGACAAATCCTGATAATCACTGGTCAACCGAATTCGTTGGGTAGGTTTAAGTCGATAGGAAATGTTTTTGTGCAGGTGACTTGGTTGAAATATAGTTTCTGTGTCTTTTTGAGTAATTTGACCTGACGGCATGAGCAAACGATTGGACCGAGGGACACCAACATCAACCGGTGAATCACCAATCGCAGTGAAACTATAGCGAAAATCTTGATCAATAGTTGAAGTAACAATTAAGATAAGTTGCTCAATGGAAAGTAGGTCTTTCATCTCCAGTTTTGCGTCATCATCCATATCGAAGGTAAACTTTTCTATCGAAACATGACCACTATTGTAGGAACTCACCAGTTGCGCATAAAGATGATTGGATGCCTTGCCATCCAAAGCGATCTCAAGTTGCTCAGGTAAATTACTTAATCGCATATATGAGGCCCCAAAGCTCTTTACACTCCCTATCCCCTCTTTTGGATAATTCGTTACTTCAGGAATCGGTGCAGTAACCTTGTAACGCTCATGTAAATCTCGGTAACCAAACAGCGAGCCTTTAGATCGATCGTTGAAAAGGTTTGCCACCAGCCAATTTTGAAAGATATCCATAGCTTTTTCCTGCCGCCCTAGTGTTTCTAATGTTGCTTCTACTCCAGCCATACCAAGTTGATCTTGACGAACCAACTCTTTGATGAACTCTCTACCTCCATAATTTTCATATGCATACAGCAGAAACATAAAACCAGCTCCATACCGAACATTCTGCGTGTTAGCTTCTGTCAACGAGACGGTCGGATCCTTGAGATACCCCTCAATGAAAATTTGGTGCATATTACCATAGATAGCGTATTCGGCAAAAGATGCCATTCCTTCTTCAAGCCAGATTTCATCTGTGTGTCCACCGTTCTGATACCAGTTAACAAGATGTGTTATCTCATGGGCTAAGCTGACATAAAACGTCCTCTTCCCACGCTGTAGGTAAGTATAAATATCCATAAAAAGAATTTCACCACGATTACTATTTGGAGCTAACGGATTCTGATCTGTCGATGAAAAATAGCCCCCGTAATCACGACCCGATTTATCGTTGCCAACATCATGTAATAATAATGTAAAACGTGAATCGCGATCTAGACCGGGGCGCGGTTCTTCGCCAATCCACTGGTGTATCTTAGGATAAATTTTTTCGTGGAATTCTGTTACGATTTCTGCAGCTTCTAAGTCGGTAATCAGATTTTTAACCGAATTCTCAACATAGAGGTAGACATTTTTACCAATTGCAATGCAAGTAGCTTGAATCTTGTTCTCAGGAATGTGTGTATAGAAATCTTTGATACTACCGACTTGAATTTGGGCTCCAGCTATAACTTGGTTATCTAAAACAAGCCATAAAACAGTCAAAACCAGGGTATTAATTAACAGTTTTTTCATCTCAATTTAGGTTGGGTATTTACTAACAACTTACTCTGGTTCTACAGGAAGAGGGTTCCGTACCAACTTTTCGCTGCTGATCATCTTGAAACGTCCTCCAGTTTCACCTGCCAGTTTCTCAAAAAAACCGAGTCTTTCCGCATCTGCGTTTCTGAGGTCTATTTCCAACCCTACAACAAATATTTTCGTTTGGTTAACATTTTTCATCTTGACTGCTTCAAGTATTTTTGGGGGGTTAGTTTCAAATGCTTGCTCCATTCCTTTGGGTGCCTGTGGTAACCCATCAGTAATTAGAACTATAATGGTTGGATTAGATTCGAACGATTTTTCGATGGCCCCCAAGACATTTGTGCCTAAATTTCGGTTAATCCGTTCAGGTGTATACCTATCGAGATAGTTCATCGCGCGCATAATCTCATCCATATTTGCTGGTTTCATAGTTTTATGCCGAGACTGTGCAACAGCATGAAATGTGACAATATTAAAATTATCGTCTTCACCAAGTGCCAGCATGGAATCCTTAATAGAACTAATCGCGATTTCGAGTTTTTGTAGGCCTGCTGCCTGCATACTTGCTGATATATCTAAACAAAAAACAACGTCCTGCGGCCCTCCAAATTCACCTAGGAAATCGATGATACCGAGAGGGTCAGCAACACCAGGATTTCCACCGCCACCTAGCAATCCGTCTTCTGAATCGCCATATGAATCAACGATATCCATGCCGGAGCGTTGCCCTTTAATACGATCCCGTCCAGTCACTTTGCCTCGACCACCAACAGCGGGATTTCGTGTGACAAGTCGACTGAGATTTGAGGCTTCTGCATCCTTCAGCTTTGCATCTGTCATCAAATCGGGGATTTCATCGCTTAACTTTGCTTGATCTGCATTTTTTAGGAGAAGCCTTTCTTCCCATTTTTTTACTTCAGTTAGTTTGTTTTTAGGCGTTTCGGCCTTTTTTAGTTTCGCTGTACGAGCAAGTAGTTGATCCGGTTTAAGAACCCTCTCCGGTTTAACTTTTGGTTTCACTTGCATTCTTCGAAGGCGCTCCTTCGGAACTTCCTGCATCCAGTCAATTTTTACAAAGTTATCATCTCCAATATGACTTTTATGTGGTAAAAATACGATGACATTCAACACAAAAAGGTGGGCAATGAGAGAGAGGAGAATCGCCGTCTTGCGCTTCTTTTTTTCGCGTTCCTTCTCTGATAATCGATCCGAAATTACGGTCCCCACTACTATACTCACTATACCCCAAATTTCAAAATATCTAATCGTATACTTTCAATTGTCTTAATCATGACATAATCACGTACTTGAAGCTTATAAATATAATAACATTATTTTGATCAATTATGCATTTCATGATACACTTCGGAAATTGCTTAAAACAATAGCTTAAAATGTATACTTATTGACTTTTAAATTTAAAAGAGTTTTTATTGCCAGCAAAGGGTTTGCAATTCGAGAAAACGCAACTGATAATGGCGCAGTTTTTTGTTTTTATAAGTAATTAGTAGGAAAACATATTCGCTAGTTAGGTGAGAGCCAGATTCCGGATTGCTATAAACCCCTAATCAAATGGAGGTGTTAGCATGAATTCATCCGATGAGCGAATAATCTTTGAAGATAACTTTGAGAACAAACTAGCCGAAGGTTGGTCATGGTTGAGGGAGAATCCGGATCATTGGCGCATTCAAAATAACGGATTGGAAATCCGTGTTGTGCCTGGTGTAGCAGATACTGTTAAGAATGCCTTACTTCGCCCAGCACCTAACCGTAATGATGGTATATTTGCCATCGAAGTAACAGTTACCAATTACACTCATCCTATTCAGCAGTACGAACAAGCTGGAATTACTTGGTATAACAATGGCAATCCAATATTCAAGGAAGTTAAAGAACTGATTGATGGAGATCTCTACATTATTCCAGGAAAACAGTCAATGGTTACAGAGAGTGTTCGATTACGTTTAGTTGTCTCTGTGGACTCATGGGAGGCTCAATATTGCCCTGAAGACAGTACAGAATTCCAAACAGCCGCGACTGGAGAATTGCCCTTACCAAGCGACGACCAAGTTAGCATTCAATGTTACAATGGGCCGGAGGATGCCGAACATTGGATTCGTTTTGAGAACTTCCAGGTTAAACAGTTATCGTAGCTAGTGTGTTCCGTGTGCATACTATAGCCTTGGATACGTATGCAAGGAAAAAGTTAAGTTAACACGTCACCTCCATCATTACCATTGTCTTCTCCATCGACTAGCACATTGATGGGGGTTTAATCCGCCTTTGATCTTAGTACTAAGATTGTTCTGTCAAAAGAAGGATGGGAACTAGAGAGAAGTAACTGGAATCCATTTAATGCTGGAAGGTAGCTGATTATGGAACAAGACAGAATAAACCCCTGAATTGTCATTACTATTTCCCAGTGTTTCTATTGCCTGTTTTCTGTCTACTGTAATTGGTTGTATTATATTTAAAAAACTAGGATACTCACTTTTGTAATATATCTTTAATATTATTTTCAAGGGCCAATTTTCCATGAAAACCAACTTCAGCTTTGTTAACCTTTCCCAATCTATCAATATAAAAATTCGTTGGTATCTTACTGATACCGTAAAGGTTGGAAGTAGTTTGACTCTCTCTAAGCACTAGATAGGATGTTCTCCCTTGTGCAAATCGTCGGAGACTCTCGTAATTCCGATCAACACTCAGACCAAGTATAACCAATCCCTGGTCTTTGTACTTCTGATAGAGTGCCTCCAAGTGTGGAAACTCCACACGGCATGCGCCTCACCAAGTCGCCCAGAAATTTAGGAGGACAGCTTTGCCTTTTAAACTTGATAGAGTCACAGAATTACCATTGAGATCCGTTAACGTAAAATCAGGGGCCGCCTGACCGACAAGCGTACTTCTTTTAGAAACATGTTCCCTAGGTTTAACTTGGACCATCATTTCTTTTATGATTCTTACTTGTTTACGTTTGTGGGCTTCCTGAATCGTCTCACATCCGAACAAAATAGTCGTACTGAAACATGCAATAATTGCTAGGTTTATCATTCTAAACTGTTTTGGAAAACACATGATTACTTCCTTAAATTTGCAATCCAGTTTTCGGGAACACTTGATTTAGTACTTTCAGAATGGTTTCAGAAGGCAGTTGTTTTTTTAGACAAAAGCGTGATTGAGGAATCTGAGAAAGTGCTTTTGATAATATTCGAGCAAGTTCAGAATGTCAGAAGTTGATCAATTCTCCGTAGAAGTGAATATATTCGTTTTTGTATCCAATCTCTCATGCAAATTAGTAACCTGTTGGGTTTGAAAGATATTTTTCATCGTGTTAATATCAGCAGAAACCTAAGTTAATATAGCATATACTTACCAAATTCATTAAAGTCAATTAGTTACTATGATTTCCTTGTTTCAAAAACGGAGTCAGGTGAAATTGGTTACGTAAGGAACTGAGGAAACTTTATCATCAAATTCAACAGGGAGCTTTAAAATGAAATATTTGTCAGCCTTACTTCTATGTTACATGTTGTGCGTTGGGTCCGTGATTGCCCGGAAGGAATGGAAAGTGGCCGAAATAGGGGGGGCAGACAGTGCGCAAGGTCCCTATAAACTTGAGAAGAAAGTTAAGTTTTTAGACAATGGCTTCATCACCAACGCCACTGGCGGAGATGTCTGGGGAGGAAAACTTGGCTGTACACTTGTTTATATGGAAGAAAAGATTAGAGGGGATTTTGACATCCAATACACCATAGAGGAACATACAACCGATCCCCCCACTACATGGAGCAAATGCGGTGTCATGGTTTGTGAGGAGCTTGATCCAGACACACCATATGTCTTTATACAATCAGCCTGTAGTAACCACGACACCGCTCTCAATGACAAAGGCACCAAAATTATTACTCGCCCAACTAAAGGAGGTGCTGCTGGACCCGGAAGTAATGGCTGGACAAAATTGAAATGGCCTGTTACCTATAAGTTTGTACGGGAAGGTGATCTGTTTACAGCCTCTGTATCTTTTGACCGTGGTAAAAAGTTTCAGTCCATTAAAGCCGGTGATAAACTCGATACTTCCAAAGTGAAGCTGACAAATCCAGTCATCGTTGGTATTGCTATTAATGGTCATAACAGTGGGCAAACAACTGGAACAGCGACAGTAACAGATATTTTTTTAGATGGTTTGGATACCTTTGCCGTTGAAGCTGAAGACAAGCTGGCAGCCGTCTGGGGAGAATTAAAGATTAGGGAGTAGCACCTTTACACGCTTATGGGACAAGACAATGTGACAAAGTCAAAATGAAACAACAGTCCCTATCCTCAGGCTTGACAGTACGCGCCTTCCTGTTGGCGATGTTCGCCACAGTCATCATGGCGTTTTGGACACAACACAGTGAACTGGTCATAGATAGCCCTTCTTTTAACAGTATCCATCCCTCTGTGGCGGGTTTCTTCGCTGTGATTTGTATCTCGCTGTTTATTAATCCCGTGCTCAAGGCGATTCGAGGGGCATGGGCGTTGAAGCAGTCCGAAATGCTGTTAATCTACAGCATCCTGATTGTGACAGGTCCCGTGGTTTCAATTGGCGGTGTGCATTTCTTTCTGCCCACGCTGATTGCCCCTTACTATTACGCCACGCCCGAAAATGAATATGCTGAGCTCTTTCATCATGCTATTCCTTCTTGGTTCGGTCCCAAGGAGACCGAGGTTATCCGTCAATTCTACGAAGGGGCTGAAGGCACGGGAGTGCCGTGGGAGTTTTGGATAAAGCCACTGGTACTGTGGACACCCTTTTTGCTCGCGGTCTATTTTATTTTTCTCTGCATGAACGTGATTATCCGTCGACAGTGGACTGACCGCGAGAAGTTAACCTTCCCGTTGGTCTCTCTGCCACTAAAGATAACGATGAATGCTGAACCGAATTGGCATTTCAATCGGTTCTTTCGGAATAGACTGATGTGGGTAGGTTTCTTGATTCCGGTCGTGCTACACGGACTCAACGGCTTGCATGTTTACATCCCATCAGTTCCCTCCATCCAATACAGGAATTTCAACATCAGCCAGTATTTTACGGAGCGTCCGTGGAGTGCAATGGGATACACGACGGTATCCTTCTACCCATGTGTGGTTGGGATTTCCTACATTCTGACGCTTGATGTTGCCTTCAGTGGCGGATTTTTCTATGCCTTTACCAAGGCTGAGGCAATTTTCGGTGCGGCGGTGGGTTGGAGTGGGAGTTCGAGTTTAGCACGCTTCCCATTCCTTGAAGAGCAAGGCACCGGTGCGTTTCTCGCCATCGCCGTGCTTGGATTGGGGTTTGCGTGGCAACACCTGCGAGATGTCGTTCGCACCGCGTTTGTTGATACAAGGCATGTGGATGATTCGAGCGAACCGCTCTCCTATCGGACGGCAGTATTAGGGTGGCTTGGAAGTATGCTGTTTCTGATTTTGTGGTCTACGGCAGCGGGAATGACTGTGCTTGTGGCGGCGACTTTCTTTATCCTGTTTTGCCTGTTTACCATCTCACTCAATCGTATGCGTGTACAGTCGGGAATGGGTTGGATTCACGGACCGCTTTCGGTTCAAGATTTTATGCTTGCGACAGTAGGAACCGCCAATCTCGGTGTAACCAACTTGACGGTGCTCTCGCACTACTACTTCATGACAGGGGAGATGCGGGGTGTTATGTCGGTGATGCCCGCTCAGTTGGAGGGATTCAAGGTTGCAGAAACAGTGCGAATTCCTCCCAAGCATCTCGTGGTGGGTTTGTTGCTAGGTACATTTATTGGACTGATACTCGCGTATTTTGCCGCGTTGGATACCATCCACGAATTTGGTGGGAACATCCTTAATAACTGGCGGTTGCGTTCGATGCCAACCATTCCATTTCGACGGTTACAAAGTGTATTAAGCCAGCCTAGAGACCCCGACTGGCTCGGCATACAGTTTGTGGTGGTTGGCTTTACGATCACTATGTTTCTGATTTTCATCCGCCGTCACTTTGTATGGTGGATGTTCCATCCCATCGGCTATGCCTCAGCCCACACAACGCGCACCGTGAGATGGGTTTGGTTTGCGATGCTCATTGGCTTCCTGATTAAATATCTGGCTTTAAAACATGGCGGCATTCGCACGTATCGAAAGCTATTGCCATTTTTCTTGGGGCTCATCCTTGGTGATTTCTTCATGGGTGGATTCTGGGGCGTGGTCGGATGGTTCTCAGACAAGCCAGGATATCTCTTCTTCCCGTGATTCAACGATGCACGGGTTAAAGTTGTCTCGATGCTAGTATGGATTTACTTATTGCCTAAGACTAACAAAGCTTTATTATGATAGTATGGAACAGGCTATGAATGTCACCATGGTCTTGGCCAAATTTGACGCAGGGGAAAAACAAAGTTGGTTACATTAGTAACTGAGGCAAGTAGTTATCAAATTCAACAGGGAGCTTAAAAATGAAATATTTGTCAGTCTTAATTTATTGACCAGCTTAATCAGTTTTGATACAATCTTTACCTGAACCAAATGTCTCCAATATCTGGTTCAGAAGAAGAATAAATATTTTAAAGAGGATTTCCACCCAACTAAGGAGAATATATCATGCGTTACTTGCTGTTGATTATGTTTGTCGGAATCTTGGCACCTTTTGCCATTGCTGGTCTAGACTGGCAAGTGGCCGAAATTGGAGGTGCTGATAGCGAACAGGGGCCTTATGGAGGAGGCTCAGTTAAATTCATAGGGGATGATGGGTTTACTATTACTGCCAAAGGCGGCGATATTTGGGGAGGAAAAATTGGTTGTACACTAGCTTATATCAAAGGTGTAGTCGGTGATTTTACTGTCCAGTATACTGTCGAAGAGCATACCGGTGATCCGCCTACAACCTGGACCAAGGTTGGTGTGATGGTTGCACAGGATATCAAATCAGATACACCTTATGTTTTTCTAGCCTCCATGCCAAGCAATCATGAAACTGCTCTTAAAGACAAGGGAACCAAGCTCGTCACTCGTGCCGAAAGGGGAGGAGCAGCGGGTCCTGGAAGTAATGGTTGGGCGCCACTGAAATGGCCGGTGACCTACAAATTGGTTCGTAAAGGAGATCTATTTACCTGCTTACTTTCGTTTAATGGTGGAACTGCTTGGGAGTCCATTGCAAAAGGTGACAAAAAAGATAATACAACCGTTGCTTTTAAGGGAGCGGTGGTTGTTGGAATCGCTATCAATGGGCACAATGCAGGTAAAACAACCGGAACTGCCCGTGTGACCAACATTACAATTCGAGGTGATGGTGTACCTGGAGGTTCTACTGCTGTTGAAGTGCATGGCAAGTTGGCTACAAGGTGGGGAGATCTTAAAACCAAACGTTAACTCCAAGTAGTGGGAAACTTATCGCCAAACAACAGCCAGATTTAACTGTGTTTTTGAAAGGTTTTTTGTTTTCATCGTTATCTTTAACTTTAGCTTTAATACTCTGGGTTTTTAGCCATTAGCGCATAGGTTAGGAATAAGCCCTAATCCGTTTGAAGGTGTGGGTGTGAATTAGGGCCTATCCGTATAAGGAGCATGGCATCAATGTTGCCTGTCAATTGATGCATAGATTAATTACCGCACGGAACTTATGATGTCAAATTAAATTCCGTTCAGGATAGATAGTATCTAGCGTTTCTGCCGGTGCAACACAGCTTTGAGTATGGGATAGTGTGCTGAAGCCGTTGAGCTTCAGCAGTGTTTTGGCAGGTTACATGAACTTGCTGTAATTATTTATATTGAAAGTTTGGTGTGTGTCAATACCTAGGAATTGTATGTTTATCATGTGTCAGGTATAATGCCAGCCCTTTAATATCAGAAGTCAATCTGCCGAGGTTAATATTTTCTGTAAAATATGGAAGTCTGTGTCACTTCCTACAGGGTCAAAGCTAACTACAGCCTCTCCTTTCACTAAATTCTGATGTTTGATTTCTAGATCAAACATCAGAATTGTAGGTTGCGATATAAATCATAACCTGATTGGGCTGATCAGAGATTTTGACTGAACCTTCTATTTGATTCCAGTTCACATCATAAATTCCATCAGCATCGATTCTAAAAACATCATTGATCTGTTGCAAGTAAGCTGGGAGTTCAAATGTCCATTCAGCCTCTTTCGGAGGTTCAAATTTTAAAATTCGCTCTTCCAAATCCGGTTTGTAGTTCAAATCCAATGCGAATAGGGGACCTGCTCCAGAGCCACAGACAGAAAGCTAAATCACCGTCTATGTCTACTATCTGAATAAAAAGTGTTTAATTGTAAGAGCTCAAGCTAGAACACAATGGGTGGCAGGTGACCATCGCCATGCAATTGGCTTTCACGACGAATATCTGCACCGCGGGTATGGATTTCTGTCACGCTTTGCACCCCAACGATACGCATAGCTCGATCTAGATCAGACTCCATAATCTCAAACGCACGAGTTAGGCCTATGTGGCCTCCGGCTCCAATTCCGGCCGCTGTCACGCGGCCGATACCAACGGCCTTAATACCATAAGAAAGAGCTATCAGGACATCGGTGCCATTGCGAACACCTCCATCCATCATAAAGTCTAGTTGAGTGTCACCTACAAGAGGCATCTCCTGTGCTACTATATGGAGTGTTGGTGGGACTCGATCCTGTTGTCGTCCCCCATGATTTGACCAAATCACCCCCGAGGCCCCCATTTCCTCGGCTTTCCGAGCATCGTAAGCACAGTGTACGCCTTTCACAATGAGCGGTTTATCGCCCCAAGCTTCTTTGATCCACTTTAAATCGTTCCATGTGACAGCTGAAGCCGCAAGTTGTACCCCGATATCTGCATAGGGCATTGGTTGGCCCTGTTCATCAATTACATTTACAAACTGCATCAATCCTCCGTCTCGAAAATGATCTATAACCCATGATAAACGTGGGAGCATTTGCGGAGTGAGCATCAGCTTGCGGACAGCAAGTTTCAGTCGGCCTCCTAAGCTTAGACCACGAAAAGGCCCTGTTACTTGCATTGGTTTCATTCTAGCATGTAGTGCTCGCAACCCAGATACCCCTGTGTCAATGGTCAAAATAAGCGCACTGAATCCTGCCTGTTTTGCGCGTTCAATGCCTCTTAATGCCGTTTCACGTCCACCACATAGGTAAAGCTGAAACCAACAATTGCCATTAGAGGCTTCCGTAACAGATTCCATTGGTGTTCCCGAAAGGGTGGACAGGGTCATTACTGTGCCAAATTCTCCAGCCACTTGAGAAGCAACTGCATCTCCCATTGGGTACAGTGCTCGTAAACTCCCCACTGGGGCAATGTACCAAGGAACAGCTAAATTGTGATCAACGACTGTTGTGTTGAGGTCTAGTGAAGAAAAGCTTAACGCTCCATACGCAGTTGTCATCGATTGTTGAAAAGCTCGTACGTTTCCACGTAATGTCGTTTCATCATCTGCTCCACCACGGAAGTACTCGGATACGATTGGTGGAACTCGCTGCATCATCAATTCCCATAAGTCTGCCGTTGTTAGGCACTCTGCAATTTGTTTTTCTTGCTGACTCATTGTTTGTTAATCTATCTTTGACAATGAAACTCACCATTGTTTTTTTTGCCTAGCAGTAAAGCGAGCTTTTTGTCAACAGTCTCCTTTTGATTTCGAGTATTATGGCATATTTGATGAGAAAAATCATATCAGATAGTTTTCGGATTCGATTCGGTAGAGATGATCTTAGGCTCTCTTTTTAATGTGTTTTTAAATTAACTTGTTACAAGCACTCCTGGAAAACCTTCGGATACTTCTTCAATATACATGTAATTGGGTAACTCCGTCGGGGGTATATTCATAATACATCATGACCTAATACTGATGTCTGACTCCTGATATTTTGAAGATTTAGGTAACTGTGTCTATGGTTTTGATATCACTTTACCAAAGTGACGCTAGGAAGGTACCTGTGGAAACGTCTGTCTCGGCCCAGTTCTTTGGTACCTAAGAGTTTATGCTGTTCTGGAAAAGACCTAGGACCTCAAAATCAACATGGGTAAGAAGAGGATAGTGACAGATAATAACAAAATGTTTATTTCCATAGCAACCACTAAGCTGGTGGGAATATGCTATATTTGGAATCCTGCTTGGCTGGGTGACCTAATTGGGGTTCATCTGACTTCTGATCAGTACTCTCATTAACATTCGGACGCTGTTTTCTCAAGTAGTGTTTGGAGATGAAGATTGCTGAATAAAGACAAACGCCTCCAAATCCGAAATTAGTGGGCAAGGTATACAACTCTTTACACAGGTTTGGGATTGTGCTATTTTGAGGGATAGCTTAGATGTGGTGTAGCTGAAAGTCGTGCAGGCAGGTGTAGAGTTTGAGTCGATTTCATAAAAATGATTTTCAGTATTGTATTGAACAAGGCATTAGTTTAATCATGAACAAAGGGTTCGAGGTTGCTTTATCTGTCGAACCTAATCACAAGCTTGCTATTATGGGTTTCTGTTAAAAGGTAGTTTTAACAGAAACCCATGAGGTGAAGTAAACTGGCGTGAATACACAATGAATATGATGCGTATTTGGATTGTTATTTTAATTATATTGCTGGTAGATATTACTCAGGCGGAGGACGAAAAAGCGGCTCTGACACTGTTTCAACAGAGTTGCATCAAATGCCACGGCAAAGATGGTGAGGTAAAAGGGAAAGTAAATTTGCTAGAGATTGCTACTGTAACTGATTTAACCTCTAATGTCGAACTTTTGCAGGCTGTCATTGCTGTCTTGGAGATTGGCAAGATTAGTGGTATGGCCATTGTTGATGAGACTTGCAAAAGAGTGTTTTCTATGATGGAATAGACAACCTAGGCTGTAGAATTCATTTTGAGCATCCTGAAAAATGGCTTCAATTTTTCAGGTTAGATTCAAGATTTGAAAGTAAAGTTTATCTTTAGTATTTTACTCGAATTTCCAGAAAAGGATTTAGTTTAGATATAAGGAGTTTTATATGGCATCAAAATTTTTTGTAGTTCAACATTATGTCAAACTAGGCCAAGCAGATGCTTGGTGGGGAAAAGTATCTACCATCTTAGGCAATGAAGCCTCAACAGAAGCCATGACTCAAGCTCACTTGGATCATGGGTTTTTTTAATCATACTTTTATGCCTAGTTCGAAAGAAGGTCCCCTCTTTATGTGTTTGGGAAGCAAGAGAAGACTTAACCATTGAAGACTTCCAAACCTTTATTGATGGTCCTGACGGGGTAAACACGGGTTTACCTGCATTACACAATATAATTCATCAACTTGATACGGATCTAACTGGTGGACAAGTTCCATTTGAAAGAAAATTCGACTAGGTGCTGGAATTATTATGAAGCGTTCAATTTAAAGTATGTTGAACGCTTCTCTTTAATTTACCCAAATTTGAGACTTCACTGATATCCACGCAGTACATTTGCGTACGGGATTAATGCCCATAAACATATCCCCATTCAAGCAGAGATTACGTACAGCCTAGCAGTAATCCTGTTAATTATTCAGGATCTAGTTGCTAATCTGATATGAGTTCAAAAGATTACGTTTATAGTCCTTCGCCTTCCGATTTAGCCCCAAAACCAAACAGGTTAAACGAAGCCATAAATACAGCTAGGTAATCCAACATGCCGACGGCTACAAGTTGACAGCGATGGCAAACGGTCAAATCAAGGGTGTATTAGCTAAAATTCTTGATGAATAAGGGGGGATTCAGTTTTCATGACTGTGGATACTGAAAACGTTTTCGGTATGTGCCCAGTTTTGCTACTATGTATATACTTAGCATGAATTCTGATTATATGACACTAGGTTTGATACTTGGAATTATGCCTTTTCCGTTCGATTTCAATGGTACTGAAAATAATTTAACAATCTATGCTAAGTTTGCTTGGCCAGTCAAGGGAAGATAAATGAAAATTACAGATTTGAAATGTGCGGTTATTGGCAACAATCCGGTAGTGAGAATCGTGACAGACGATGGCATCGATGGATTTGGAGAGGTCGAGTCTTTCAAGCAGTATCTGAAACCTCATGTGATCTTTTATAAGGATTATATTCTGGGTCAAGACCCAACAAATGTTGAGCGGGTGATGATGCAGATCCGGCGAATGGGGAGTTTCAAGCCATGGGGCAGTGCGGTTAGTGCCATCGAGATGGCGCTGTGGGATATTGCCGGCAAGGCGGCTAACCTGCCTGTCTATAAGCTGTTGGGTGGAAAAGTTCGTGACCAGGTTAGAATTTATAATGGTGCGGTACGCTTTCCTTCAAGAGGTCCTGAACCCAAGCACTATGCCGAGAATATGGCTGCGATGAAGGCTTCACCGGAAGGGTTCACCATTATTAAGCAAGGTGTGGCCTTTCATGGCCCTATGGCACAACAAGTACCCAATTTTTATTATGGCGAAGTGCTACCTACAGGACACCGTGCCAATCGAGGATTGATAACCGAGTCAGGCATGAAACACTTAATCGCCTGTATTGAAGCAATGAAAGCGGTATTGGGTGATGAAGTTGGATTGGCACTTGACTGTGGACCTGGATTTACGGTACCCGATGCGATTCGGCTAGCGCAGGCAGTCGAGCACTTGAATTTGGTGTGGTTGGAAGATATGCTGACGGGGGATTATGTTCCGTGGGTGGCTCCCGATTCCTATCGAGAAGTAACACGGGCAACATCAACTCCTGTCCATACCGGCGAACAGATTTATTTGCGTCAGAATTTCAAGGATCTAATTGAACAGAAAGCGGTTAATATTATCGGCCCGGATCCGTGTGATATTGGAGGAATCGCAGAGTTGAAGTGGGTCGCTGAATATGCGGATTTGCACGGGATTTTGATGGCCCCACATGGAATTGGCGATGGCTTGCTCGGTTTAGCTGCCCTAGTACAGGTGTGTGCCACCTTGCCACAGAATTATATTGCTTTTGAATATCCGATAGGCGAACCGGAATGGTGGTATGATATTGTAGAAGGGTTGCCAAACCCAATTGTGAAAGATGGCTTTATTGAAGTTTGGGATCGACCTGGTATGGGGATAAATTTGCTTCCGGAAGCAACTAAGCCATTTTTGAAAGAAGAAGATCAATCGTTTTTTGATTGATCTTCTTCCGATAAGAGGTACTGATATGTTTTTTTGTATTCCTTACTAGCCATCCTATGCGCAAGAAATGTCCCTTGTAGTTCTTACAAGTAAAGGAGATTAGAAGATGGACGACGCGATACGCGACACATTCGCACGACAAGGCTATGTCGTTGTGCCCGACGTGCTCAATCAACAGCAGCTCGACGAGCTTAATGAAGTATACGATCAGCACATCGAAGAGCGGGAGGAGATGCGGTCTAAGGGCGGCACCGATAAAAAGATTCGCTTCTCCATCCGGGGGCGCGACACTCACCAGACAACGGATCGGCATAGCAACACCTACGTGGGAAGAAGGTTCTGGAGCAAAGCCTACAGGGACCTGATCGACAACGAAACCATGCTACCCATTTTGGAAGAGATTCTCGGTGACCCGTCGTGGGGCCATGCCCCTGCACACATGCCGGTAGAGCTTCGCCCCTTGTTCCGGCTAGATCACGACAATATACACTACAAGCCTGGCCGGAAACCGACAGACGGCGAAGACAAAGGCGGGACGCTCCACGGAGACCCGGGCAGCTTTCATATCACCTGTGTGTATGAACTCAAGACCGTCGGACCAGATGACGGGGGCTTTGGGTGTGTTATGGGCACACACAAGCCGGCCAATGAGCAGAAACTGCTGGACATTGACGGCGACTGGAAGCGGAACTGGTGCGACACCCAGTGGACGTCGCAGCTGCCAAACTGGGATGAAGATGTGCCGGTGCACCGCGTCTTCGCCAAGGCAGGGGACTGCATTTTGTTCACTGAGAAGCTCAAACATGGGACAATTCCGTGGGCGGGGAGCGGCGAGCGGCGCACGCTCTTTTACAAGTATGTTCCTTTTGGTATGCACCACGGCGACGTCGCGTACGACACCAACGACCCTGAACTCACTGAGCGGCAGAAACGCATTTTGGAGTTTTCGCCGTGCTGGTTTAACGAGCCCCGGGAGGACAAAGACTACTCTGCGAACCCAGCGCTCACAAAGCTCCATCCACTGGCGCATGTGGAGAGCGACCCTTCTGTGTTGCTGCCGGGCATGTCCCCGCCGCACATCCGAAATCGCTGAACATAAATTATAAGATACTCGATTACGAGATTGAAACAATGAAGAGGTTAGAAAAATCACACTTCATGCCCTAGTTCGAAAGATCATCGTAAACGTCGAAGGGAAAACCTGGGGATCCCCCTCGCTTTCTCAGTGATCGAAATTAACTTAACTTCAGTCAAAAAGAAGGAGAATTAACATGGTTAGAGACTCTATTGTATATGTCAGTGTCCTCCTTACAACGTTGATATTCATGATACAAAGTAACGCCAGAATTGACCCCAAATCCGCAGCGGGCGCCTGGCTCTTTGATGAAGAGTCAGGCAAGGTTGCTAAGGATAGTTCTGACAACGGTTATGATGGAATGTTCATGGGTGAGGGTAATCCGAAGAGGGTCGATGGGAAATTCGGCAAAGCGCTGGATTTCAACGGGTCGACAGATTATGTTGAGGTCGACAGTGAGCCGGGCTTGAACATCACAGGTGATATTACAGTTATGGCGTGGTTTTTTAAAAGACCTGCTGGTCGTGGTACGATTCTCGGCAAATGGCGACAGGTTGGCGACGTTTGGTCATATGTCCTTTATGATAGGGGAGAACCTGGCGGTGGCTGGCGGTTGCGCTGGGATGATCAAAGCCAAACCAACTTGGAGGGTCCGTACACGTTCCCAGATAGGAGGTGGGTGCACAATGCGGCGACCTATGACGGTTCTGTGATGAAGGTTTTTGAAGATGGGAAAGAAATTGGAAATGCTAAAGCGGATAAAAAGATCGATGTGACAGACAATCCGGTATGGATTGGCAATGATGGTTACCAACAGCATTTCAATGGTCTGATTGACGAGGTTGCCATCTTTAATGTGGCGCTTACGGTTGATGAGATTAAGCGCATTATGAAGCAGGGACTGTTTGAGGTGTTGGCGGTTTCTCCACGAGGGAAAATTGCGCTCACATGGGGACGTATCAAAAACGACCAATAATTGTGCTCATCAGGTGCGCTCTGGAAGGTAAAAATACTGGGCGTGAGGAAGCGCCGATGAAGGCGATGCATTACTAGCATTGATCCAAGCCATACAGAATCTCCGGGCGTCTTTGGAAAGTGGTCTAGAGATTGATAAGTCCTTTGAATAATTTGGTTATCACTTTCCAAAATGGCATGTCTGGGAGCATTTCAGTCGTGGGATTTCTCCGGGAATTTTCAAGTATCCGTTTTTGTAGAATTCGCGTTTTTGGCAATAAGTGAGTTCCATAGATAGAAAGATCTCCTTTCCTACATTAAGGCATAAAAAAGCCCGCGAAAACGAGACTAGGCACATTTTTTATTGCTTACGCTTTAGACTGCTCCAGAAGGTCGCCAGCTTATCCTCAGGAAGAACAGCGAGAATGTCTTTTTGGGCGAGGTTCATGTGTTCTTCGACCTCTTTTTGGCTTAACCCCCGATTCCATATTTTCACTTCATCGATAAGACCAGCCCCGTATTCCTTTTTACCCGCTCCGCCTGCATCCACGATATTGCCAATGCATACTGGGTCAGCAATCACATTGATTTTTCCTTTTGCTAGTACATCTCCAACTGAGGCTCCATTCAGATACAGAATCATCTTCTTGCCATCATAAGTATTAGCGACATGCGTCCATTTCCCAATTTCGGCTACAGGGCCAACAACATGGTGCCAGCTACCCATGTTGAGCGAAAATCGGTATGTCCTCGCTTTGTCTGTCCGAATGTCGTAAGCAAATGTGGTCTGCCCCAGAACGTTGGTCGGCGATTTGCCGATAATCGTCCGCCAGTCTTCTAAGAGGCTTTTCCCTGGATTAACCCAAGCCATCATTGTTATTGCATTCTTAATATCTAAGCTCTCGCTAGTTGGTATAATCACTTGGTCATCAGTGCCATCAAAGGTTAAAGCTTTTCCAATCTTACCCTTATCCCATTTCGGATTACCAGAGATTTTACCGTTATTCTGATGCACCGAAAGGTCTTGGATTTCATCGTGCACTCCCTTATCAAATGAAAAATACAGAACCAGGGATTCGTCCTGAGTTTTGCCAAGAGAAGGCCAAAATACAAAAAGGCTTGCCAAGCTGATAATTAATAAAACTCTCAATCTATTTATCCTTTTCATCATTACCTGAAATGAGTTTATCCGCGGTTGAGTTCAAGGTCAATAATTTAAGGGCCCTTGACTTGCCTACAGTTTTTTGTGGTTGGATTTGACGAGGGATTAGAAGCCACGGCGGTCCAAACCCCAGCAACTGCAGTTTACTCCTATACTTCAACTTGGCAATACGTTTCAGCTAGAAGCTAAAAACCCTGACTAAGAGACGAGGCGATCATTTGCTGACTCGTCTCTTGTGATTAGGTGTCCGCAATACAATTAGGAACATCATCTTTTGGGAAGTTTCTTTCTCATGTGTAAGGATTATAAACAGCTATTTAAGATTGGGCATCTCTTGCCACTACCGTTGTGATTAGATCCAACTATAGACTGTTGATCGTAGAAACAAGCTCATCATTGGCCAGAAACAACCAATCAAAGCTTCACCTAAAACCAATCCGATAAAAAAAGGAACGGCACGTTGATAAGCTCTAACACCACCATGATTGAGTAATAACCACTTAGTAATCATTGCAATCAATAGGGGGAACCACATTTCATCTGCTGTCCCCTGGGCTAAACCAATAACATAACCAGCCGGGTGGAGGGGACACCAAACGAATCGCGCCCGAAGAAACACAATGCCAAGGTTAAGTGTGAAGGTTGAACTTAAAACGCCTACAGCGATCCAATCTGTGGTTTTCGGGGTAACTAAACCTGACACAAGGTAGGTGTAAGTTCCTAGTCCACCAGAGTGGATTTGTTCTGAACCAACTGCAATGCCTTCTTTGTAAATGATATATGGGTATAAGATCAGGCCTGATGTAATTCCTACAGCACAAGCAAGCACTAATACAACAAGCATCGTTCGATTTTTAATTCCGGCTCTGTCAGCTATTTTAAATGCTTCCATTTGTTCTGGCATTGGGTGCGTACGAAAAGCAGCATAGTGTGCACCACTTAGCCAATTCATCAAGGAAAGCAACGTCAAATTACTTGCTCTTAGGCTTCGCGCGCCAAAGATGGAGATCATTAAGTACTGAGGAGTAACAAAACCGATAGAATGCATTGGAGGTCCGAGTTCTGCTCGCATACGTGTCAAACCAACAACAATTAGTAGATAGATTGCAATAAAAACCACACAAGTCCAAAGTGACATCCCTCCTTTCAAACAGAAACCTATCAAAAACAAAGAGCTGATACATAATGCGACTGTCATCCATCGGTAGGAAACCGGTTCGTTTATCTTGTTTTTTTGAGTAGGGCGAATGATTTCATAAATTACTGTGACGAAATGTTTCTTGCCATTCCAGCAGGTAGCCACCAATAAAGCAAGTAACGCACCAGCACCTTGCTCTCCGGAAAATGGGTAGCCTGGCAGCATGACAATCCCCACCATACTACCAACTATTAATTGTATCTTTTTAAGTATGTAGAAAAATAAACAGGAAAAAGCCAGGTCCAAAGGGAGCAAGAAGCCGAGACCAATTAGGTACGAATGCATACGCAATGGCATGCTACCTAATGCGTCCCACGGTTTCTCTGTGAAATGAGTTGTGAGGTTAAACCCATCTCCTTGTGATCCTACTGGAATTGATGGGATAGAAGGAAAAAAGAATGCAATACCATTGAATATGTTGATGCCTGCTGCGATCAAAAATCCAATCCATAACACCCGATTTCTGAAAACATTCCCGGCATTTTCTGTGATTTTAAGTGGGATTTGGGTAGTTGGGTAAGCCAAGTTCTCTTGGCTTACCCATTGTCGTCTTAGGAGTAAAGTTAATAGGAGACAGATAAACATCAATAGAAAGATAACTACCGACCAAGATAAGATAGGCTTGATCCAGTACTGGATATACTCACCTGTGAAAAAATTTACCCCTCCCTCAAAGAAATCGTTGACGGCTTTGGAGTCTGAGACGACAAGCCAGTCAGGTAGATGCCTAAATAACAGAGCCTCCCAATCATTTTCAGGTGTGGCGAAGCGAAAAGCATAGGGAATCACACCCATCAAGCGGGGGATACAATCATGGCCTGAAAATGCGCAGCCAACGGCAAGCATAGAATAAATAGTTATCAGGTCTTTCTCGTCTAGGGCAGTGGCAGGGGAAATACGGCGGATAATTATATTTAGCCAAGTAATTATCAGGACTGCGCAGACGACATTGACTGACGGATTAACATGTGTTAGATGCGCAGTATGCCATAACATCTCGACGTAAGCGAGCCAGTAGCTATTGGCAATTATAAGTAAAACACCAATTAAAACCGCACGTTTTTTTATCAGAACAGGCTTCCAATCTTGTTTTTTCTGAAAATGACCTTATTTTGTTTAATGTCCCATCCAGTAATTTTTAGGCTAAATTTATGTTCAAGTTTAATACAATTATTTTACCAATATTTTTTATAGGATGTAATAACCAAATGGATAAAACAGCGCCTTTAATTCCAATGGAGGACTTTTTCCGTAACCCTGAAAAATTTTCTTTCAAAATTTCCCCGAATGGGAATCATATTGCATACATGAAGCCTTGGAAAACAAGAATGAATGTGTATGTATTAGATATCAAAACCAATAATGAAACACGATTGACATCATCTGAAGAGCGTGGAATATATGGATTTGCTTGGTTAACTGATGAAAGAATCGGTTATATAAAAGATGATGGTGGTGATGAAAATATACACTGTTATGCAGTAAATATAGATGGATCAAATGAACGAGATTTGACACCCTTTGAAAATGTTCAAGCTAGAATTATTGATGATTTGGAAGATGACCCTAACCATATAATGATTGGTTTAAATAAGCGTAATCCACAAATACATGCCCCTTATAGAGTAAATGTCAACGATGGTACAATGGAAATGATAGCTGAAAATCCAGGAAATATTTCAGAGTGGATGACAGGCCATAATGGAAAATTAAGAGTGGCAATAACAAGTGATGGAGTAAATACAAGTTTACTGTACAGAGACTCTGAGTCTGACAATTTTAAACCAATTTTAACAACTGACTTCAAAGTCAGTGTTTCACCTTTATTTTTTACTTTCGATAACAAAAACTTGTATGTTTCCTCAAATAGAGGTCGAGACAAAGCTGCAATATTTGAATTTAATATTGATACAGCTCAAGAGGGTGAATTGATTTTTGAGCACGGCCAAGTAGACGTAAGTGGCTTAATGTATTCTGAAAAGAGAAAGGTTCTCACAGGGGTTAATTACACAGTCGCAAAAAGTGATATGGTCTTTTTTGATGATTGGAGAGAGGATATTCAACAAAAATTAGAATTGCAACTCCTTGGATATGAAGTTGGCATAACTAGTTTTTCAAAAGATGAGACAAAAGCTATTGTTGTTACATATAGTGATAGATGTAGAGGCACATACTATTACTACGATGTAATTAAGAATAAACTTACTGATTTAGGAAAGATCAGCCCATGGTTAAACGAAGACCATATGGCTGAAATGAAACCAATAGAATACAGATCCAGAGACGGATTAACTATACATGGATATCTCACCTTGCCTAAAGGTAGCGATGGGAAAAATTTACCAGTTGTTGTAAATCCTCATGGTGGACCTTGGGCACGAGATTCATGGGAATACAGATCAGAGATTCAATTCTTAGCAAACAGAGGATTTGCGGTCTTTCAAATGAATTTTAGAGGTAGTACTGGATATGGAAGGGGATTTTGGGAAATTAGTTTCAAAGAATGGGGTAAATCCATGCAAGATGATATAACTGATGGAGTAAACTGGCTCATTGATGAGGGTATAGCAGATCCTGATCGAATTGCAATTTACGGAGTTTCTTATGGTGGATATGCAACCTTACTGGGAGTTATATAGAAATATGTTCTATGAGATGGTTGGACACCCTGAAAAAGATAAGGATTTACTTGCTTCATCCTCACCTCTATTACACATTGATAAAATAAAGGTTCCTCTATTTATTGCACAGGGTGCAAACGACCCTAGGGTCAAAAAATCAGAATCAGACCAAATTATCGAAGCTCTGAAAAGTGTAGGTATAGACGTCCCATATATGGTGAAAGATAATGAAGGGCATGGTTTTGATAATCAGGAAAATGAGTTTGACTTTTATAGGGAAATGGAAAAGTTTTTGAAAAAACATATAGGTTGATTAATACTGATATAGTTTTGTTAATCATACAAATATAACATCATGCCCACCTTCGTGGGGTTCTTGGTTTGTAAAGAAGATGATGGGCAGATTTTGATATGGCAGAAAAAACTGTAGCACTATTGAATTAAGTCAAGTTATTGCGGATATTATCCAACTCTGAATGAAATCTAAAATGAAGCAGGAAAGCCAGAGCCTAACGTTAAGAACTATTGTCATTGTACTCTTTCTTATGCCCATAAACTGCTACTGGATTTTCTACTCAGAAAATATGTGGTGGATGCAGTTTGCCACCTCAATGTCTTTGTTCTTCAACGTCGTCTTTTTCCTGCTAGTGATCGCCGGACTGAATCTGCTCCTCAAGAAATTCCTTCCAAGAATGGCTTTATCTAGAGGGGAACTGCTAACTATCTACATGATGATGTGCATAGCTACGTCCATATCCGCGCTTGACTGTATGCAGGTCTTGATGCCTCTGATGAGTCATGCTTTCTGGTTCGCCACACCTGAAAATGAATGGGCCAAGCTTTTCTGGTCATATATGCCAGAATGGTTGACAGTTAGCGATATACGTGTACTGAACGCCTATTATAATGGGGAATCCAGTCTCTATACGACAAGGCACATAACGACATGGCTGACGCCTATTCTGTCCTGGACAGCTTTCATCGTTGTCCTATTGTTTGTGATGCTTTGCATAAACGTTATTCTGAGAAAGCAGTGGCTGGAAAGAGAGCGGTTGATCTATCCTATCATCGAAGTTCCGTTTGAGATTACAAGAGATGTGGAGAGCATATTCAAGAATCGACTGTTCCTTCTTTCTTTTGTACTTACAGGCCTGATGACTCTTATAAATGGCATTAGCTTTCTAAGCCCTACCATTCCTGGGATCATGATCAGACAACCGGACATCAGCTATCTTTTTACTAGCAAGCCTTGGAATGCTATTAGTTGGACTCCTATGGTGATCCAACCTTTTGTGGTTGGGATGGGATTCCTTATGCCCTTAGAGCTATCCTTCTCATGCTGGATCTTTTACTTCTTTAGAAAATCCCAGCGAGTTTTTGCCAGCCTGTTCGGTATTCGTGGACTTCCTTGGAGCACTACTAGTCCTCTGGGTTTTCCTTATGACCGGCAGCAATCTCTGGGAGCTTATCTGGCTTTGGCCGCCTTCGCCCTTTGGATGGGCAGAAAACATATCCTAAGTGTACTTAGGAAAGCCATCCATAATCCGGATAATATTGATGATTCTAACGAACCTATGTCCTATTGGACAGCAACCCTAGGAGTAATAATAGGCATAATGTTTCTGGTGTTGTTCTGTGTAAGGGCAGGGATGTCATGGTGGGCAGCTCTTCTCTTTTTCTCTATTTATCTCGCTATGTCCATCGGTATCACTCGTATGCGTGCGGAGTCAGGAGTTCCAGCTCATGATCTTCATTATATCGGTCCTGATTACCTGATCCCTGCCATAACTGGTACGCGTCGGCTCGGGCATGGCAATCTGACTATGCTCTCACTCACTTGGTTCCTCAATAGAGCACACAGAGCTCATCCCATGCCGCATCAGTTGGAGTCATTCAAAATGGTGGATAGATTAGGGGTATCCAGTCAGAAATCCGTATATGCTCTGATTCTAGCTTCAGGAATCGGCACTTTGGTATCCATGTGGGTATACCTGCATATCATGTATCGAGCGGGGCTCAAGGACTACGCGGGAATAGCCTCACCCCCTCTAGACCGGCTTCAGCAATGGTTGATGGTGTCTGAACCGACCGATTATCCATCTCTGTTGATTATAGCTATAGCTGCGGCATTCACCTTTTTTCTTATTGTCATGAGGACACGTTTCGTCTGGTGGCCTTTCCACTCCGCGGGATATGCCGTCTCGGGTATAGAAGATTGGAGCATGAACTGGATGTGGGCATCGCTTCTCACTGCGACCTGTATAAAATGGATGGTCCTCAGATATGGTGGAATTAGAAATTATCGGAAGGCAATCCCATTCTTCATCGGGATGATACTCGGGGAGTTTGTTGTCGGGAGTATCTGGAGTGTCACTGGCATTGCTCTTGGGATAAAAACATATGCTTTTAAGAACTGGTAAAAGATGAAGCTGTTTCCATTTACTCTGGCGTCAGTATGGGGGAAGGCATTCACAATTTGGTCAACACTTGGTACGACATGAAGCCGTTTACCGTTCTTGAAAACCGGGCATAAGACGAAAAGATAACCTGAAGGCTCTGCCAAGCAATCTACAGCTACAAAAAACTGTCAACTCATTTTTGTGTTTTTTGACAAAGTGGTAAAAAAATTGACATATTTAGGATGAAAATATATAATGCAACTTCTTTTTCCAGGTGATCCTTCGAATTACTCATTTTAAAAAGGAGATAGCGTATGTTGAAAACGTACGGCAGCATATTGCTGGATGGGAGGTTGGATCATCAATAAAGACATGGGTGGGCAGCAAGATACCACCGATTGGGCCGTTGCTAATGTCGATGGCAATCTTGCTTTTGTAACAGGTAATAAAGAAACTGATAAAGATGATATCGTAGCATCAACTAAAGCGATCAGTGATGGTAAATGGCATCATTATGCCCTCTCACGTATCAAGAAATCAGGTCTTAATACACTTTACGTTGATGGCGTTAAGAATATTAGTGAAGAAAAAGGGCCTGATTTCCATGTTTCCAATCAGACAGCAATGACGATAGGCGGCCACCTAGGAGGCGCAGCCCATGCTTTCGCTGGATCGCTGGACGATATGGCTATATTTGCCAGAGTAATCACCGAAGCAGAGATCAACACGATTATCGAGGCATGGGCAGTTGAGCCAACAAAGAAATTAACGATTAGCTGGGCCCAACTCAAGCGTCTGTAGATGTTGAGCATGAAACAGGGATAAATACAGCCAAACAGCATAAGTGTAATGCGATTTTGCTGTATTTGTTCTCTGTTATTATAACCTTGGCCCAAATCGCGGGACTCCAAGCGCGATATTGGTTCGATGTTGGCTGGTTGTTACATGGGTTCTGATGGATTAGACTATAGACCGAACTATTGATACTACCAAGTTTTTGCTTTTCAATTGAATGTTTAATACAATCATTATACACCGATTACAGAACAGGGATTTACCACATGAGACGAAATCTACCTAACCAAGACCCCAACAGATATGCAGAAGAAGGGTACTGCGTGTTCCACGATCATCTATCTAGTGATGAAATGCAACCCTACCAACAAACGCTAGACGGTATGCTGGCCCGAATGCAGCCGGATGAAAAACCCCAATTTATGTTTGAACCGCACGTTGGTAGCCGGCACTGGCGTACATGGCTAGGTTTGGCCCGAAACTCGAAAATTTTGGATGCCGTTGAATCGGTCTTGGGTCCCAATTTAGTACTAATTTTATCTCACTTCATTATTAAAGGCACAGAAGATAATATGTATGTCGGTTGGCATCAAGACCAAAGCTACTGGCTGAATGGAGTACAAGGCGATCATTTAACGACGGTTTGGATGCCTTTTAATCCGGCTACCCGTCAAAACGGCTGTATGCGAATACTACCTAAGACCAATCAATCGGTTCTGCGTGAGGTGCGAATTAAGGAAGACGATGGGATAACCATAACCACCAAAGAGGTAGACGTAACAGATGAAACGGTCGAAACTGCCGTCGATATTGAGCTGAAACCAGGGAGTTTTTCGCTACATGATGCCTATGTAGTTCACGGCAGCGCCCCCAATGGGAGCGCTGATTTTCGCAAAACCTATACTATGCGTTATGCTAATGCGGATACCACCAGATTTAGGCCAGAGAAATGGCGAATTCCTTTTTTCTTAGTTCGAGGTCAAGCCAAAAAGCTAACCTCTTATATCGATATTCGTCCGCCTCAATCGTTACCAGACCAACAACCCAATTGCCAGCTGGTAAGAAATTTAAAAAGCGGTGATGACGGAAAAATACCCCGTGACTACTAAATCATTGGCATAATAACAAAGACAGCCTCAAGACGGTGAATTGTCAGAAGTTAGAAGGGCTAAGGTTACTTATAGCCCAAATCGGAATTATCATGGCGAAGATTCCTTCACATTTACAATTGCGTCCAATACGAATAAAAGTGACATGGCAACAGTCGAGCTGACCATTACGGATGTGAATGATGCACCTATTGCCAGAGAACAATTGGTTACCAAGTTGATCACGCTATCGACGAAGTCAACCAAGAACGCAGCTATATCGGCTCTGCGCAAAACAAGCTACAGTTCACCATGTCTAACCTGAGCAACAACATTCAGAATATCGAAGCCTCACGATCGAGTATAGAGGATGCTGACTTTGCCGCTGAAACAACTGATCTGGCCAAGAGCCAAATACTGACCCGATCAGCGACAGCTATACTAGCCCAAGCCTCAGCTATTCCGCAGAATGTCTTGGGACTCTTGAGATAAGCTGATAAGTTTTCCCCTAAGAATCTGGCTGACACAGTGAGCCTCCACTTTGGGTGCTATGCACCCAAAGTGGCATGAGCAGTTCCTACCAATACCTCACCGCTTTACCCTGAGACTACAATCGTGATAGAATGCAAAAAGCAGTTCCTTTTGAGAGTCGAATTCGGGTCTAATATGTAAAAGGCAACCTAGGGATGTCCCCACTTTTTCAGCGATGACAAATGGTCAAATCAAAGGTGTGGGGAATCTTGGTAAAGGCGCAAGGATTGGGTATATGAAGAAGTTTAATGTACTCTTGATATTGGTGCTAATTTCATTAAGTAGTTGTGGAGATGATGATCATACTGACGAATGGGTGGAACGTGGACGTTGGAAATGTCAAATAAAAAACGACACTAGGACGATTAATTCCCAGTGTCGCTAGTATTGAAAATGGCTAATTATTTTCAACAGAGATAGTCTAACTTACGGGTTGTACTTTTTGCGACATTAAATACGATGGTATGCAGAATAAAAAAGGTCGAACCATTACTTTTCGTGCAAATTATTACCAAACTGTTATAAAAGGCTGGAAATCAGCCTTGCGTTGGGCAAGGTGTTTTCCCCGAGGTTTACTTTTATGGGAAGGCAAGCTTGGTTGCAAAAAAAGAAAAAAACTTAGAAACCCTCAAAAATCGCTTAAATCGCAAAACGGGCCCATTATCGGGGTTGGTAACGGGTGCTGGGTGAGCGTTTTTGGTGTAATTCGTCTGGTGTCGGGTTAACAATTTATCATTTTGTTAAAATGGCTATAGCAAAAAGGTGGAATTTATGATCTTAATTTTTCCTAAGGCTTTACCTGCTGATGAGGTTCAACTTGAAATGTAAGCTCAATTAATAAAATTAAAATGGAGGAGTGTATCTAAATGGAATTGCAGCGACGATTGGTTGATGACATAGAACTTACCATTACTTGTGTAAATCCAAGCCCAAATTCAATCGAAATAATAGCGTCAGGCCCGGCTGGACGTTACGGCACCGCATTTTGGTCATGCGTCCTAGAATCTTTTGACGGAAATAGTGGCTCTCTCCATGGCAATGGGTGTGGTTTCTTTGACGAAGGCCCGATGATGACTGGTGATCTACTAGGGTTTTGGCGGCGCGATGATGGTAATAAAATAGAAATTAAACTACTAGCTTCAGCATCTAATGGCGACCAAAACCTTGACTTCGTCACTATTGACATGCGCACAAAAACAGTACTGATTCGACCTTATGTATTGGATTCGGTTACATTATAATTCAACTAAATTTATGCATGTTTTTGTAAAGGGCTTCTTTTTCCAAAAAACGTTTTCCTGAATTAAGATGGGTAGCTATCCTACATCAGACTATATTATTGCTATTATCTTCTTTGTAATAGTTATTGGAGGTCTATCTATGCATTATGGAGATTGGCTCACTGTAAAGAATATGGAAGAAAATCGATGATTAATACTGGTGAAAGTACCGGTAGGCATAATATTTGGAAATGTAAATAATGTGGATATAGGGAAGGTAGGGAAGATGTTCCAAGTTTTTCACCGAACGCCCCAAGTGGCTAGTGGGTGAATAATATGGACAATGAACTGGCAAAGACATCAGCAGGTCCGCAGAAAAGGTGTTACACAGGTTGAGGTATTAATCGTTGCAGAAGAATAGAAGCAGATCCGTCACGTTTCAGATTGACAAAGATAAATACGACAAGTTGGAAGCTTATGCTAAAAGCCGTAAGACGTCCGTTTCTGAGGTTTTGCGGGAATGTGCTGATTGCGATACTAAATTTGATCTGTTCCAGGATATAAAGGAACGGTTAACCAAAATCGCTGCGAGCAGGAACCTATATACAGTGGGGAAATTGATAGAGAACGCAGTGAAACAAGTTTACGGCTGCGGAAGTATGTAAGACGAAAACGGCGTCCAGGGTAACGGGAAATAAGTTATCCATAGACGATCTTAAGCCGATTAATAGAATTATGAAAAGGCGCGTTCATAATCTTTTGGTACATTTTAAATAGGGAAGATTATATGTCAAAGCAAAAAAAAATTAAGGATTATCGCCAGCAATTTATTAATCAAGGTTACGCAATTGTTGAGAATGTTCTTACCACCGAAGAGGCAAAAGTAGGTTCGGCCATTCTGCTTGACAAAATTCGACCTGAATCTCCAGAATCTTATGCTGGTATTTGGGGAACACGACGGCAACTTAAGACGCCCGACCATAGTATTCCTGAAATCGCTCGCTTTGCCACGCATCCGAAATTATTGGAAGTTGTATCGCACATGATTGACGGTTCGTTTCGGCTTACTGCGGAACCCCTTCCTGTCGTTACTTTTCCAGGGAAAGTGTGTGGATGTTTAAAAGATGGAAACTGGCGAGGTCATACTGATGGATTATCACGCGTGCCTTTTCTGGAAAACGAAGGGAAGACGGCTTGTGTTTGGCTGACGTTTGCTGATATTGAGTCTTCGGGTGGGGCAACGACGTTAGTTCCAGGTAGTCATCATTTAATTGAAAAAATGGCAGTTGACCCGGAATTTCGGACGAAAAGCTATACTGGCGAGGACAATCTTGATGGGCTTAACTGGAATCCGAAGGAAGTTACCCTAAAAGCGGGAGGTGTTTTTTTCTTTTATGATCAGGCTATACACAGTGCCTCGGACAATCTATTGCAACAACCCAGGCTTATTTGTGCGTATGGTTTCGCCCAAAAAGGAAATCAAGAAGAAGAGTTAAGTACTCGCCGGACTATTCATGAGCGCTTCAATTCTGACCATCTGGAAATAATGGATGATCAGATGAAACAACTTATTGGTTTGGTGTGACATCTCAGTAACTTTTTTCCGTAGTTATGAAGAGACCAACATTTTCAGGCGCTGCCAGCTACTTTATTTGCCTGGTTTCGGTCAATCTTTTTATAGTTTCCGGTATTTCCGCACTGGAGATTTCCCCGATATCCTTTATGTCAAAGACGATAAACGCCTTTTCAGATAGGATTCATCCTTACGGCGGTAGTTTCTATATCCCGGTTAAAACTGAAATCTTCTACCAAGCAAATATTAGCAGTTAGCTACGGATTGAATTATGTCCCAACACAGCACCACACTCTCCTCTCCAGAAGGTTGTAAGCCTTAAGGTAGACGGGGATGGTCCCCAGCCGATAGATAAGCAAGCCATCCACGCTGGTCATGACTAAGCTTCAGGGCAGTATGGGTGGGTTTGTTTTGCCCTCATTACAGTCTTAGAATACCCCTCCAGTTGAATAAATGTAACCTTGGGATATCATGCCAGCCAACTTTTTGTCACATTTAGCCTAAAGTATTTGGCTGATCCTGCCGATGTATAGGTAGATCATATTATATCTGTATCTATATCCATGTACTGGTGTCGATGTGAACTCCTTCAGAATCAAAAGTAACTCAATTTCATCATTAGCCTACAGGAATCTGTCCAAGTCCCAGTCCAATCTGCAGACAACATTGGAGCGGTTATCCTCAGGATTGCGTATCAATAAGGCATCTGATGATTCTGCTGGGTCAGCTATTAGTACTCGGATGTCCAATCAGATCCGGGGCATGAAACAAGCCAATGAGAATGCCCAGCAGGCCAATAACCTGATTCAAACAGCGGAGAATGGTTTGAATGACATCAGTGGGATGCTAAGTCGCATGCGGGAATTAGCCGTACAGGCTTCAACAGACACGCTTAATGATACAGATAGAGCCAGTATCAACTTGGAGTTTCAGGCATCGAAAAATGAGATTGGAAGAATCGCAGATTCAACTAAATATAATGGTATTAGTTTGCTTAAAGGCTTTAATCCTAAAATGGATTTTCTTTCTGGTCAAAGCTATAAAGTTTCAAATGCAACCGCCAGCAAGTTGGAAACTACCAGTATTCCTGTCAGTACCACTTCATTTCCGAAAACCAGTGAGACATCGGATATGCCACATGTTTCTAATGAGATTATTGTCCGCTTCTCAACTGAGACACTAGACAATTTGAACATAGAGATAAACGGAGATAATAAATCGATAGTAACTTCGTCGAACCAAATCAATCAGCTTTTTGAAGAGATGCAAGTTATAGAGATAGCCCCCGTTTTTACCACAAAAATTTCTCCTCTAAGCCAATTTTACAAATTAAAATTAGCACCTAACCAACAAGTGACCGAAATTATTCAAGAACTGAACGACAACCCAGTGATTGAGTCCGCAGAACTCAATTATATTGTAAAAAAAAGCAGTCAACCCAACGATCCTTTGTTAGAGGCTCAATGGGGACTTACCAAGATAAACGCAGAACAAGGCTGGGAGTTCGAGAAAGGAAATTCCGGTATTACTGTTGCTGTTATTGATACAGGAGTAGATTACGATCATGAAGACTTAACAGAAAATATGTGGACTAACCAGGGTGAAATTCCCTCGAACGGCATTGATGATGACAACAACAGTTATGTAGATGATTATTATGGCTGGGACTTCTCGGCTAATGATTCAGACCCCAGTGATGGAGGTAGTCATGGCACACATGTAGCAGGAACTATTGCTGCAGTAACTAATAATGGGAAAGGAGTGGCGGGAACTAATTGGCACGCAAAAATCATGGCGGTTAGAGTTTTACCTGGAACAACTTTTGATGTTTCTAGGGGGATTGAATACGCAACCAACGCTGGTGCGGATGTTATTAATATGAGTTTAACAGGAGGAAATCTTTCGCACACGGAAGCCGCAATTAGCTATGCCTATAATTCAGGTGTTACTCTTGTCGCCGCAGCGGGGAATTCTAACACGGACTCGAAATATTACCCAGCAGCAAACCCAAATGTTATCAGTGTTGGCTCTACTGACAATAATGATGAAAAGTCGTGGTTTTCAAATTACGGCGATTGGGTCGAAATTGCTGCACCAGGAAGTTCCATTCAAAGTACAGTACCGGATGATAACTATGCTAGTAAACAGGGCACCTCAATGGCCTCACCACATGTTGCAGGTTTAGCTAGTCTGGTGTTATCGCAAAATCCAGACTTAACGCCTGATCAGGTTAGAGAGGTTATAAGATTCACATCAGACAAAATCGAATGGATGATGGGTAACACAATTGGGCGAATTAATGTGGCTTCAGCCTTAGCACCCGATTTCGCCAAACCTGCTGAATTTTCTTTTCAGGTTGGCACAGATAATGATGTACAAGGCAATATAAGTATTTCAATTGAGTCAGCTAAGCCTTATATTTTGGAAATTAATAACGCGGATGTAGCTAATGTAGATGAAGCACGAGAATCCATCCGTGCTATTGATGGAGCTATCGATTTTAACAACAATCAAAAAGTTAGTCTAAGTAGTATTCAGAACCGTTTAGCTTTCACCATGTCCAACCTGACCAGTCAAACACAGAATATCGAAGCCTCACGTTCCAGTATTCAAGATACTGACTTCGCCACCGACGCTACAGGCCTAGCCAAGAACCAGATCCTAGCACAATCGGCGACAGCTATGCTAGCCCAAGCCTCAGCCATCTCACAGAATATCCTGTCGCTTTTGAGATAAGCCTTCTACTAAGAATCTGGCTGATACGATAAGCCTCCTCCTTGGCTCCTATGCACCCAATTGGCGTGAGCAATTCCTGCCAGCACACTCCTTTACCCCGAAATCGCAATCGTGATACAATGCCATAGCTAGTCCTTTGAGAGTCGAATTCAGGCTTAATATGTAAAGGGGGATCTAGGGGCATCCTCACTTTTTTTGCGACGGCAAATGGTCAAATCAAAGGTGTGGGAAATGCCGGTAACGATCGTGCGAATTATTGCCAAACTGTTATAAAAGGCTGGAAATTCGCCTTGCGTTGAATGGTGTATTTGCTCCGAGATTTACTTTTATGGACAGGCGGGCTTGGTTGCGGCGAAAAAACCGTTTGGAAGCCTCCGAAAATCGCTTAAATTACAAAATGGGCCCATTGTCGGGGCTGGTAACGGGGGTTGAATGGGCGTTTTTTTTGGTGTAATTCGTCTGGTGTTGGGTTGGCAATTTATTATTTTGTTAAAATAGTTGTAGCAAAAAGGTGAAATTTATGGTCTTAGATATGAAGCGAGAATAATATGGACAAAGGGCTGATTAGATTTTCGTTAGCGGTCTATAAAGTTGGACAGAAGGTATGTTTCATCAATGAGAGGTATTATCGTTGTAGAATAAAAAAGACTTTACCATCGGCATCAACATCTATAACGCAACGGAAACCGTAGCTACCACTCCTGACACTAGGATAGTTGCTGGGGCGCTCAGCAACACGCAGAGCATCAGTACCACTGCCCCAGCCCCCTCCACGATGGACACGGCGTTGGCCTGTGTCTGGTCCTTGAGGGTTCTTCAAAGGGGTTTGCGTAGTTGTTATCGAGCCAGTCTGAAGCGCGTTCAAATGCACAGCGCTCGACGGAATATTCGTCGGGTAGATGGCCGTTGTATTCCTGGGCATAGACGTTATAACAGCGATTGGCCGCCCCTTCGATTTCTCGCATTTCTCGCGGATCGTCCTGGTAACAGCCTTCTTTTACTTTGTTTTTGTCGATTTTGCTGAAGAAGTTTTTGTCTTGCAGATAGTGCAGGTAATCATCCCAGTCGGTGTAGCGCTCAAATCCGCGTTCCATATCGTGGTCCGCAAATCGCAGGTTATCGGCAATGAAATGCGATTTATCCGAGAAGCAGGTTTTAAATCCGGCTTGCTGAAACTTGTGCCCGAGCGTTTCAGCGGTGCTCGCGTGGTCGTGTTTGTTGTGCAAACTTCCGAGGTCTAACGGATGGCGGCCGGTGATAAAACTCTCGCGCGAGGGCACGCAAATGGGGGATTGGCAGTGGGCATTGGTAAAGATTTGGGATTTTGCTGTGAGCTTGTCGAGATTAGGCGTATGCACGGCTTTATTGCCCATATAACCTACGGCTCGGCATGCTGGCTGTCCGTCAAAATCCATACGATGTTTTCTTATATTTTTCATAGAGGCATTAATTTCTTATTAACTCTACTTTGTCCAAATAAAGGACCTGTTCCTTAGAGCCTACATCAAACTCCAAGCGCACATCCATTTCGCTCTCTGCGTTGTGGGTATAAAGCCTGGTGTGCGTTTTGGTCTCTTGGCCGATATGTATCCACCCGTTATCGGCTTCATAACTATCGTAGATCAGGTCCATGTTATTCGCATTTTTCAGCATAATTCTTATGCGACCTTTGACGCCTTCACTTGCCGACATAAAACTTATCCTATAGGTCTGTCCCTTTATCAGGTGGAGCAGTGTTTTGCCCGGCGCTCCGATATATTCTCCATTGCCTCCATAAGTCTGTTGGTATAATTGACCCGCTGCGTTTTGGGGTACGGTTATTTTTAACATGGAATTTCCGCTAAATGCTTCGCTGCCGTAGACGTACTCTTCGGTTATCTTGTCCGAAGTTAGACGCCAGGAAAGGCCCGGCTGATGGAATTCGCTATTAATTATCTGTGATGTTTTGGGCAGTGCCGTTGGCGTGAAGCCTGTTAATTGGTCCAGTACCGTCTGGTTCCACCCCAACTCAGAGTCAAAAATGGCGTATGATCTTTGGTTGTTCTGAATTCCCGTGTACCATATGCTGCCGATGTCGTGTTTTCTAAAGTTGGACATGTGATGCCGCAGCCATTCGGTTAGTTCTGCGTCCGGGCGCCCTGGGAAGATCCAACAATCCCATTCCGTAGTGACAATCGGAATGTCGACGCCAATACGGTCTCTCCAGCTGACTGCCGTGGTTATTTTGTTTAAAACGATGGGTTTCCACTTTTTATCTTCTGGGAGGGGGGCGATCCACATGGCGAAATTGACGCCGTCTTCGTGCCTCGGATTATAAAAATGGATAGCCACTCCTGCATTTGTATCGTCATAGAATCCTTTACCGCCGTCAAACGCATAGGTGAGGTGTTTTTCCGTCACGTATGGGTCTAAGTATTCGGGGTCATTGCTGCGAGGAGCGCCAATTAGAATGGGACGCGCCGGGTCTTCGTTGCGAATCGCCT
>JACLAC010014896.1_pt1 | contig 35827 bp, 24 predicted proteins | sample 8027881 | NCBI WGS metagenome assembly JACLAC01 (sample SAMN15725517, study PRJNA655200) | protist metagenome | isolation source: fluorescence activated cell sorting (FACS) single amplified genomes of... | place: Spain: Blaines Bay Microbial Observatory, Mediterranean Sea | collected 2016-01-19 | reverse complement strand
GCCGAGTCGCGAAAATCTGGCCAGAACTGGCTGAGCAATCCCGCGAGAAAAAAGAACGCATCTCGGATCTGCGGAAGATGCTGACGTCAGAAACTCTCGCCCGCGCTGACACGTCGCACGGACGATTGCTCTTCAGCAAGTCGTGTGCGAACTGCCATACACTGTTCGGTGAAGGCAAGAAGATCGCTCCTGACCTGACCGGGGCTCAGCGAAACAATCTCAACTACCTGCTGGAAAACATAGTCGACCCCAGCGCAACTGTATCGAAGAATTTCCAGATGAGGGTCGTGCTGCTGGAAGATGGCCGTGTGCTGAACGGAGTCGTGCTTGCTCAGAACGAAAAAACGCTCACCATTCAAACAGCAACGAATCAGGTCGTGATTCAACGAGACGACGTCGACATCATGCAGGATTCGAAACTGTCGATGATGCCCGAGAACCTGCTGAACGTTCTCAAGGACAAACAGATCCGGGATTTAGTCGGTTACCTGATGTCGCTGACTCAAGTTCCACTGCCAGAATAAAAAAGCCGATCCAGTAGACCGGCTTCGGTAGACAAAGCGTGACAAGCGTTGATGCCACTCATGTTTCAGCCTGCGTATACATTCATACGTAGCGAGGAATGAATGTCTCGACTTGAGCATCGGCTGACTTCGTGAATTGCATCTTTGGAGCAGGTTCTGCAGCGTGCGGCTCGTCAATCCGAATCGCCTGGTGCTGGGATGACTCCAAGGGGACGACACCCGTTGATGTCACGACATTTTGAGGAATTTCGACAAGGCTCAGGTCTCGATCGATGCGACGCATTTCATTGACGACGACGCTGTGCCAGTCAGAGTCGCAGCGTTCTGCAGCCGAGACGTAATTTCGACGAGCCCACTGTCGCAATCGAAGTTCTGCTATCAGGTCAAGTTCTCGATTATCACTGTTCATCATTGTTGCGCCTCAAAATTGTCACAATCGGATCGTTCGACCGAAGCGGTAGAGTCCAGCGGGCACACACCGCCATTCAGAGCTGAACCACTCACAACGATCGGCAATCGTTGGCGGGAATCCAAAACGAATTTGCAGAAGTCCTGACTGGATTTCAACGTGCTCTTAGCGCGAGGCCACGTCGTTCGGCTCCTGACTCGAAATTTGTTTTGAACAGCATTGCGGGTTGAGCCGGACGAATGGGAGGCCGATGCCCCAATGCTACCCCACTCACTGTTCAGGCTACTCAGGCACGAATGCTGGCTTACAGAGCGTCAATCATTTCCGAGGCGACGAAGTCGGATCGGTCGTCACGACTGAGCCGAACCGCCGCGTAATCCGGATCGTGATCGAGCGTATTGATGGCTTCGCGTTTCGCCGCATTTCGAAATCCACCGAACTTTGAAACCAGCAGTTTGGGAGTTTCTTCGTTACCGAACGCGGCCAGACCATTGATCGCGTCTTTCGCCAGGTCGCGATTTGTCAGCAGGTTCTGAAGATAAACGACGATGGTTTCGTCCCTCGCCAGAACCAGGGCCCTGATCGCCGATCGCCGTTCTTCCAAAGGCACGCCGCCATCTTTTGCCATCTTACGTAGCTCATCCATTGCACGTCCGTCTCCGAAAACCAGCGAGAGTTCTCGAGTCAGGCGTGAGATTTCGTCATTGGACGACTTGTTGAGTGCCAGACTGGCCTGCTTCCAGAGTTTTGGCTGAGGAGCCTTCCGCCAGCCTCGAAGTGCGTCGGTCATGCCATGCAGGATGTCGTGCTTTTGAGATTCGCTCGTCACTTTGCCAGCCAGAACACTGACGAGTTGCTCGACAGTGTTCGGCCGTCGCTCGATTTCTTCAGTCAGTCTTCTGGCGATGAATTCTCTAACCAGCGGCAGCTTTGAGTTGACGGCAAGCTGAACTGCGGCTTCGGCGTTCGACAGCAAAGCTGGCTCGATCGCGTACCAGACCATCAGTGGAAAGACGCGGTCGTTTGCAAACAGTCTGTGCCTCACAAGTTGCCTGGCGATTGGCCAGCGCTGTTCGTACGGCAGGCGGTTCATGATCGAGGCGAGGTAGGTCAGGACGAGTCCCGACTCGTCGGACTCCGCCATCGTGGTGATTTTTTTCTGGAGTGCCGGGCTTAGTCTTCCAGCTTCAGCGGCAAACCGAACGGCCCACACGCGAATGTTTTCTGAAGGATCGTCGAGTAGCCGCTCCAGGACAGCCTCAGGACAGCCGCCAGTGGCGTGCAGAGCCCACAGAGCTGGCAGCCGTTGCGTGACCGGCCGTTTGGCGAGTACATGATCGATCTGAAGAATCTCGCGAGGCAACTTGAGGTCCTCGCCAGCCGCAGCTCTTTCGGCAAGGATTCGGATCGCGTGGAAGTTCAACCAGGGTTGTTCAGAAACAAACACGCCCGCGAGTCGGCGACTGCTGGCTTCGCCAATGCTGCCGTAACGTCCGGCGTCATACGGTCTCGATGGATCGTTTTCCGGTCGGATTTGATAAATTCGACCGGACGTGCGATGGACGCCATCGTTTTCGTGACATTCTCCGACGTCGGACCAGTCGGCGACATAAAGCGTGCCGTGCGGGCCGAAGTGAAGTTCGACGCCGCGGAACCACGGGTCGGATGCCTGAAGGAAATCTTCCGCGTGTTTGCCGACGTAGGTGGCACCTTCGCGGACGAGTCGGTCGCGGTTAATTCGTCGGCCGTGAAGGTTGACGGTCAGTAACGAGTTGTCGTAGTCCTCGCCCCAAAGACCGGGAGGGACGATCGCCATGCCCGAGTGGGCGTGTCCACCTCCTGCTTCATCGGTTGTCTTCGTGACCCCTAGTTTTCTAATGTCGTGCCATTGTTCTTTGGTGTCCCAATGAAAATGATCGGCCGTTTGTTCGATGACCTGGTAAACGTGCGGGTTGAGATGTTCGCCGTACATGCGGCGTAAGTACGCGCCGGGGATCGCGTGCCAGAGATGGCCGATGACGGTGTTGATGAAGAAGAGTTCGCCATTCCGATCCCAGTCCATTCCCCAGGAATTTGTCGTCCCCTCGCAGACGACTTCGAACGTGTGTTTCGTCGGATGGAAACGCCAGACGGAACAGTTGAGCGATGTTCGCTGGTCCGGAGTGGCTCCGGGACGGCCAACGTGGGACGTCGCTAGAATTCCGTGTCGACCGTACAGCCAGCCGTCCGGTCCCCAGCGAAGTCCGTTAACGATGTTGTGTCGCACGGCGCCGTCATCCCAGCCGTCGAGCATGACGACAGGCTCACCATCCGGCACGTCATCGCCGTCACGGTCCGGAATGAAGAGCAGGTTCGGAGCGTCGAGAACCCAGACTCCGCCGTAACCGATCTCGACACTCGTCAGACGCCGCCCCTGATCCCAGAACTCAGTGCGTTTGTCGAATTTTCCGTCGTCGTCATTGTCTTCGAGAATGACGACTCGGTCGCGCATGTTGTTGTCGAAGTTAGTCTCTCTCTGGGCGTAAGTATAATTTTCGGCGACCCATAGCCGGCCTCGATCGTCTGTAGCCAGAGCGATCGGCTGATTGATATCCGGTTCCGAAGCAAACAACGAAATCCTGAAACCATCTGGTAGTTTCATTCCGGCGAGAGCGTCCGCTGCGGTCGTGAGCTTTGCTTCAGGATTCTCCGTATTGATCAGCTTCGGAAAGCTCCCTTTGTTATCGGTACTCGTGTCGGCAGCGTTCGACTGATAGATGATCGTTCCGGTGGCTGACAGAGCGGCCAGCACGAGGATTGTCGAAAGACGATGTGCGGAGTTGGTGGGGGACATAGTTTGCTCGCTGGAGATTCCTGGACCGGCCTTGTGACGCATCTCACCGTACTCGACGGATCAACGACCAAAGATGCGTCTCGTAAATCTAGCTTCTTTGAGTGCCACGGTCATTCGAGTGAACAATCAATCGATTGTCACATTGAGCATTGACCAGGGCAGCCTTTGTCGAACGAAATTCGAGACGACTTCTTCATGTCAGGTAAACTGACGAGACGCTGGACGTCTCTTTACTTTCTGCCACGGAAGTGCGCTATGGTCTCAGCAGTGACCGCGAAAAGTGCCATCGCTACGTATGAAAATCGTATGTATCGCATCGTTGCTTTCAGACGAATGGCGCGATGCACGAATGAGTTCCTCGATTTTACTTACTGCCCTTTGAAAAACTAAGGTCCGTTTACAAAGGTCAATCCCGACGCATAGTCACTCTCTTGCGGAATCTGCATATATTGACATCGGGCAACGCCAGAACTAACGTCACCAGGACTTTAGGCCAATTGACGAAAAAACTCTCTCACGATCATTTTCAGTCCCAATAGTTCTTACCAGCCAGGCTGACTGACGGATAACAATCGCTCGACTGGTAGCAGCTCCGTGAGTTGTACTTCGCCAGGCAGACGCGACCTTATAAACCCTGGACTCCTTTTTGGATTTCAGACTCAATCGTCCCTCCCGTGTGGAATATTTACGTGTGCGGCTGTGGCCATGATGGCTTAGCTCTACTCGTCTCGCCCTTTCCCACTCGAACACTCAGCAACGAGGCTGGATCATGATCACACGGCGTCAATTTGTTTCGCGTACGCTGGCAACCGGTTTGGCCACATCGACGGCCTTTGGAGCTTCGGTCGCTCAGGCGGACGAGATGTGGGCCGAGAAGATGTTCGAAAAGACGACGCACGACTTTGGCGTTGTCGCTCGTGGATCTGATTCCAGCTATCGACTGAAATTAAAGAACCTCTACAACAAGACGGTCCACATTCAAGAGGTGCGGACCACCTGCGGTTGCTCAGCCGGGAAGCCGAGTCAGGAGACACTGCTGAGTCTTGAGGAGGCGTACGTCGAAATCACGATGGACACTCGCAAGTTCACACGAAGAAAAGACTCCAACGTGATCGTCGTGTTCGACCAACCGTCGTACAAGGAAGTGCGAATTCCAATTACGGCTTACATTCGTACCGACGTCGTGATTGACCCGGGCTCGGCTCAGTTCGGGAAAATTGACCGGAATCAGAAGAACGAGCGTACGCTCAAGGTCGCCTATGCTGGCCGCGACGACTGGGAGATCAAGGATGTTCAGACGAACAGCAAACTCGTTAACGCCGTCGCCAAAGAAACGTCTCGCGGTGACGGGCGTGCCAATTACAACTTAACCATAACGCTCAGCGACAAAGTACCGTTCGGTCCGTTTCGGCACAGCATCACACTACTGACAGACGACGAAAACAGTCCGAAAGTGCCGCTGCTGGTCGAGGCTGAAGTGACGCCGGACATCGTCGTTAATCCTTCGGTCGTGTCGCTGGGGACAATGTCTCCGGGACAGGAAAAGACAGTGCAGGTCGTTCTTCGAGGTAAAAAGGCGTTCGAAGTTTCGGCGGTCAGTTGCGTTGAGGCGAAAGATGTTTTCCAGGTTCGATTGCCGAAGACGGCGGCTCCGATCCAGATTATCCCGCTGACCGTCACTGCACCGCAGAAAATCGGAAAGCTCGATGAGCAGATTTCTGTGACGATCCCGGGCCGTACCGATCCGGTGACGTTCCGGGCGTACGGCAGAATCGCTCTCGCTGGTTCGTGACGGTGGTGGTTAGTTTAAGATAGCTTTGGATTATCAAAGCCCGGCCTCTTTGTAAGAGGCCGGGCTTTTTCATCGTAGTGCCGATGCGTGTGACCGCTCCTTCCATTGAAGACGTTTTCAAATGCCAGTGCCGAGACGCATCAGCTTTCTGATCACCGAGCTTGACCACGGTGGAGCCGAGCGGGCACTCGTGCGCATCGTGACCGGCCTTGACCGTAGCCTGTGGGAACCGCAGGTAATTTCGCTGAACAACCGAGGTCCGCTCACGGAGCCGTTGAAAGCTGCGGGTATTCCCGTGACGGCGATCGGTGCCGGGCGTGTACGGAGTCCACGAGGGCTGTGGCGAGCGACCATCGGACTGACTCAATGCCTGAAAGAGCAACGACCGGAAGTGCTGCAGACGTTCCTCTTTCATGCGAACATAACCGGACGTCTTGCTGCGAAACGAGCTGGCGTTCCGGTTGTCGTTTCCGGGATCCGAGTAGCTGAGAAACGAGGGCGCTGGCGACTGACGCTCGATCGTCTGACTGACCATCTCGTGAGCCGCCACGTTTGCGTGAGTCAGTCGGTCGCGGACTTCTCGATCTCCGAGTCAGGGCTTCCAGAGTCCAAAGTTGTTGTTATCCCGAATGGTGTCGATGTTGAACGCTTCGCGTTGGCTGAACCGACTGACCTTTCTCAATTCGGGATTCCAAAAGATGCCGCCACGATTCTTTCTGTCGGGCGGCTCGATGAGCAGAAGAATCCTTTCGGGCTTCTGCAGAGCTTTGCGGAGATCGCCGATCGGCATCCGAAAGCACACCTTCTCTTCGTAGGACACGGCCCCGACGAGGCCGTCCTGAAGAAGGCAATTGCCAGGCAGAAGCTGGAATCCCGAGTCTCCCTTGCTGGCTGGCAGGCAGATGTCCCCGGCATCATGCAGGCCTGCGATCTGTTTGTACTGGCTTCGAAGTGGGAAGGCATGCCGAACGTGCTGCTCGAGGCCGGAGCGGCTGGGATTCCCATCGTTTCGACGCGTGTGGAAGGCGCGGAAGAGATCATCACCTCAGGCGAATGTGGAGTGCTGGTGGGGATTTCCCAGCAGGATGAACTCGCCAATTCTATCAGCGATTGCCTGAATGCCCCGCAATCGGCCCAGCTCCGAGCGAGTCGATTGCAAGGCGTGATCAGAAAACAGTTTACGTGGTATTCAGTCGTCGAATCGTACTCGCGTCTGTACGCGTCGCTGCTTGCGTGAAACCGGCCTCTACCTATTTGATGAGCCGCCCCGACAAAAAAAGTTCGAAGTCACAAGTTGCTTTGTGGCAAGTACCTGCGGTCAATCGAGCCACCGGTCTGTCGTGACTTTTCAAACACTGACTTGACCATCGGGATCTGAAGATTAATGTGTGGGGAGCTGTGGGGAATAATGGAATTTTGTGGTAAATCAGGGAGTAACTGGTGACGAATGGCTCTGACGGGGACGTGGCCAAGAACGCTCGACGACAAAGGACGGCTAGCCGTCCCGAAGCGTGTACGCGAAGACCTGGGTGGCACGGACCTGAAGTCGCTGTTTCTGGCTCCATGGACGGAGAAGTCGCTTGCTGTTTTTACTCCGAAAGATTTCGAATCACTGGCTCACCGCTTCTCCGAAAAATCGGCGGGCAAAGCCAACGTCCGCAACTACATGAGACTCTTCTACGCCAGGGCGGAGCACCTGGACGTAGATTCTCAGGGCCGCCTGCGGGTTCCCGACCGACTCAAAGCGTTTGCAGAACTCAAACGCGAAGTCGTGCTGCTGGGCGTCAGCGATCACCTGGAACTTTGGGACGCAACACGCTGGGATGCGTACGTTGCGCAATTGAATCCGCAGTTCGACGAGATCGCAGAACACGCTTATGAGTGACTCGAACGAGTTGGACTCGTTTCGAACTTCGAACACAACAATTGCAAAGGAGGCTGCAAATCGACCACGGAAAGGTCAGGGACGACGGATCGTTTCTGTTGATGGACTGAAGCCATGCCAATGGGGAAACCTGTTGGACTCGTCAAGGACGACGCCTACTGGCTGAGCTGTTCGGTACGAAAATCATGCATCGATCGCCGCACCACGGCGAGCAGAACTGGCCATGGATTGGCATCTGTCGCTGGTGTTCGTTGCGTGAAATCAATCCTGGATTCGCACCAGGAAAGTACATCACGGATGTTGTCCGCTGCCTGACCGGGCCTCGCGGAACTGGACACTTGAGGGATCGAGTGCAATTGGTGTCGCTCCATCTTCGACACCAACTGGCTGACTGTTTCTAATCGGATGCAAGGATGCGTCCGGGAAGCACGAAGTTCCAATCGCTCATGGAAGAGCGTGACAGAGAAGAGATGGCGCTCACTCAACCGCCTCGCAAGGATGCGAGGCGGTCTTTCTTTACTCGGAGCGATTTCCGGACGAGCTTCTTTACGCGGCCAATTCGCTGCGCGAACCTGCTGCTGATTGTGGTCGTTACATTTCGGCGGCGTAAGTTTCGAACCAGTTTGAAAGTTGCTCTTTTGAGGCCGGGCCACGATGAACGACCAGACGGTAACGCAGTTCGAGTGGTTCTTTGGTTGGAAGTTTCACAAGCGTTCGCCCGGGGTAGACCGGGTTCTGCATGCTTCGAGCTCTGCGAAGGATCCACTTTTGAGGAAAGCCCGGCAGTGATGGGTGGCAAAGAATCGTGACGCCACTCGTCGAGTTTTTTCGATTACCGTTTGCTTCGCCGAACGTGCCCGAGATGTCCATCCACGGACTCGAGTCGATGGCGATCTTTTGAGGCTCGACCTCACCTGATTCGGCCGTGAAGCGAATGTCTGTGGGGAGTTGAAGACGCGGTGAAAATCCTCCGTAACCTTTAGCGTCATCTGATCCACCGATTCGAACTTCCGGTTCGAGAGCTGTCAGTTTGATCCGAAAATCGATTACCCGACTGTTTTCCTGTTCAGGCCATACTTCAACCCGCGTTTCCTCGCGGACAATCGACTTCTGAGCTCCAGAGGCGTCCAGCCAATCCGGAGAAACCCAGTGCGAAGTTGCCAGTATGGCGGCCGTGTTGCCACTTCTTTCAACGATCGCGACCTCGTCAACCCGCGTCAGAAAATTTCGGCAGATCCACGGATCGCCGATCCGTATGTCGCCAATGTAGAGCTGGTGCCACGCCCAGAAGATGCCACGGTGGTGAAGATGGTCAACAGGGAAATCTTCAGAGATGATATTGCCATCGAGGTTGTAAAGCGGATGCACATAGCTGGCCCGTTCGAACTTCCCACCTAGAGACTTTGGTTTTGTCTGATAGAACAGGACTGGTTTTTCACCGTCTCGGAATTCAAAACCTCCGGCGTGCTTTGAAATCCGAAGGGGTGTTGTCGAGCCGTCTTCCGCTGACAAGATGGTCCTGCCGATAAGCAGGCCGAGCATCACGATTAGCGCTGGAGGAGTCAGGATTGTATTTTTCATATCGGAGCCTTTTTCGGCGGACCAGTTGTCACGGTAGCCTGAGCCTGTTCAGTTCTTCCTGTGAGGATGCCGGAGCGTCTCTGAAATGACAAGTTTATCCGTTTCTTGAGCACGTGCTGGAAGTGTCATCGCACGAAAAAGTCGAGCGAAGCCAGTGCTTCGCTCGACTCGAAATTCATCTACACAGTTAACGTATGACTCGTCTTCAGGCAGTTGCCATTCGTTCTTCTTTTTCCTTACGGCGTTTTTCGACGACTTCGGTCTGTACGTTTCCAGGCACCTGTTTGTACCTCAGAAACTCCATTGAGAACTGACCTTTGCCCTGCGTCATCGATCGCAGTTCATTCGCGTAGTCGAACATCTCGGCCAGAGGAACTTCTCCGACGATGTAAGTCGTTTTGTTCTTGGCGTCGCTGGAGTTGATCAGTCCTCGTTTGCTGGAAAGGTGACCGCAGATCGAACCCTGGTATTCTTCGGGAGCTTCGATGTCCAGGGTCATGATCGGCTCGAGTAACGCCATTTTTGCTTTCTGCAGTGACTCTCGGCCACAGTTGAAGCCAGCCGTGTTGAACGCCATTTCTGATGAGTCAACATCGTGGTAACTGCCGTCGTCGAGGTCGATCTGCATGCCGACAACTTCACATTCGCAGAGAGGGCCTTTAGGGATGCATCGCTGAAAGCCCTTATCAACGGCCGGAATGTATTCCTTAGGGATACGTCCCTGCGAAATATTATTGTTGAAAACGTAAGGCTCTTCGGCGTCTTCCGGCAGTGGAGTCAGTTTTCCGACAATATGAGCAAACTGGCCAGAACCACCCGTCTGCTTTTTATGTTTGAAGTTGAACGCAACTTCTTTAGTCGGACATTCGCGGTAGGCAACTTTCGGCTCACCGACGACCGCTTCAACGTTGTACTCTCGCTTCATCCGCTCGATGTAGACTTCAAGATGAAGCTGGCCCATGCCAGCAATGATCGTCTGGTTTGTCTCGGGGTCGGTCATGACGCGGAACGTTGGATCCTCGCGACGGAATCGCTCCAGAGCCTTGCCGAGTCTGTCGGAGCCTTCACGCGTCAGGGGTTCGACCGAAAGTCGGATGACGGCTTCAGGTACGAAAATATTTTCCAAGGCGACGTTTGCGCCTTCGCCACAGAATGTGTCACCAGACGCACAGTCCACACCGACCACGGCGACGATGTCACCTGGGCCGGCTTCTTCGATTTCTTCACGATCGTCAGCATGCATTCGGAGGAGGCGTCCGAAGCGAACCTTGCGACCAGTTCGGGCGTTAATGTAGCTATCACCTTTGATGATCTTGCCCTGGTAGACACGGCAGAACGTCAACTGACCGAACGCTTCCATGACCGTTTTGAAAGCCATCGTGACGAGCGGTTTGTCTTCGTCTGGTGTCAGGGCGATCGGCGAGCCTTTGCCGGATTCGTCAAGGTTTTTCAGATCCTGCCCCATCACTTCACGCTCTGGCGGGCTGGGCAGGTAACGCACAACGGCGTCGAGAAGTTCCTGCACACCGGCGTTGCGATAGGCCGTTCCCATCAGTACCGGAGTGATCTCTTGTGAAAGCGTCGCTCGTCGGACAATCTTGTGGATATCCTCGACCGATGGTTCATTTTCTTCGAGCAACGTTTCCATCAGGTCGTCGTCGAACAACGACAACTGCTCCAGCATGTGAGCTCTGGCCGCGTCGGCTGCGTCTTTCAGTTCAGCTGGAATTTCCCTGCGAACGACGTCTACTCCCTGTTCGCCTTCGAAGTAGACCGCTTCCATGTTGATCAGGTCGACGGCACCCTTGTAGTCGGCTTCCTTGCCGATCGGAATCTGCAAAGGAATAGCCGTGACACCGAGCTTATCAATGATTTGTTCAATGACACTATCAGGATCGGAGCCGGTACGGTCCATCTTATTGATGAACGCGATTCGCGGGACGCCGTACCGTTTCATCTGACGATCGACGGTCAAAGACTGGCTCTGAACTCCACCGACGGCACAAAGAACGAGGACAGCTCCGTCGAGGACGCGAAGCGAACGTTCGACTTCCACGGTGAAGTCAACGTGGCCCGGCGTGTCGATAACATTGATCGGGCTGCCGTTCCATTCGACGGCCGTACATGCAGACTGGATGGTGATGCCACGCTCACGTTCCAGATCCATGAAGTCCATGGTTGCTCCGCCATCGCCGCCTTTAACTTCCTGGATTTTGTGAATCCGTCCGGAGTAGTAAAGGATACGCTCGGTCAGTGTTGTCTTACCCGAGTCGATGTGGGCTGAAATACCGATGTTGCGGAGTTTGCTTAGGTCTTGCATGGTTCAACTACGACTGGCTGGCGGGGCATACCGCCGGAATGGATTGTTTGACGCAACGTGCCGATTGGAGTGTGCACCAAACGTTGCTCACCGCGAGCAACTGACTGTATCGATCGAATTCTGACCACCAGAAGACGATTTCAGTTCGACCGAAAATCGGCAAAACCGAGTCTGCAGAGAACCTCAAACCGAGACCCTTCGCAGAAAACCCGTGGCAGGAATTGCAGTCAGTCTGCTTCCTGTTGGAGGCTAAGTACCGAAAGCTGGTCCACGACATCAGACTTTTCGTGGAAACAGTTCCGGGAAACAAAAATTTGACCGGGGAAAACGAGCCAGAAAAATGCTCTGTGGAAGGACAACACAGCCCGACCCATTGGGCTAAGCGTTGATCAGCTCTCAGTTGCATGCTCGATGCTCAGGCGGGGTCGCGACCGAATTTTTCAAAGGTTTGCCGGACTTATCGGCACTTTCAGGTGGTTGGCCTGAAAGTCCTGACCAGAAAACTCCGGTTCGCGGGCGACGCATCCTACCGATCAGAGAAACAGATCGGAACAGGAAATCTCGACATTATTTACCCAAATAGGGGGTTTAGATGACTCCAATCGTGCTATTTAATTTGGACTGAAACGCTCAGTGGCAAATTCCTGGCGTGAATTCACGTTCACACGAGCGGGTCGAGTTTCGCACGCCCCAGTGTGTAAAACTCTTTCAGCACAAGAGGTTAGCCACATTTCACGAGTTGTTTTGTGAGACATGTTGGTCATATATCGAAAACTCGCGTTGACGCGTTTCGAGAATTTCTGCAAAACTGACAGCCACTTCAGATTCTCCTCAAGTTTCCCCGTCGCAGCTCTGCGAAATTCCAGCTTCGGCATTTCCCGTTCGGAATTTTCTCGCGATACCTTCCCGTAATTCACGGTTCAGGTCGCCTGTAAACCCCACTCCACCTCTCTTAGAGCAAGGACGCTCGACCATGCTGTCAGTTCTCGTCCTGAATTCAATGCTGGCAATCAGCCCAGCCGAAATTGACACCACTAAGAGTGATCAACAGGCAGTTTCGCTTGTCGCTCCGGAGTTGGTGTTCGCACAACCGTTTTCGGCGTTGGAAATTGATTCTCGCCCGATCGTTGCATCGTTAAAGACCGTGATCCGCGGCCAGGCACCGGTTGTCGCCTACGACGAAGAGCCGGTTCAAGCCAACCTGGGAAGCCAGCAGTATCTCGGCCAACTACCGATGCAACACGGCAGTCGGTGGAATCCGATGGCCCCTGCCTGGCCCGGAACGCCGCTGATTGATCCGAACGGAATCGGTGCACCATTCTCATCGATTCCCGGTGTAAACGGAGCGCGTCCGTTTCAATGTGGTTGGGCTCGAAAGCTGAATGTTGCGTTTCTATCTAAAGAACGAACGAGCAGTGCTGGCGGTGGAGCAAGCGGCCAGTTCGGAGTCTTCGAAGTCAATTCCGAATTCCGATACACCGCTCCGCTACCAACTGGGTGGGTTTTTCAATTCGCACCACAATTCAACATGCGAAACTGGGACGGACCGACGGCTCCGGATCTTCCGGGCGATGTTTACCGTTTTGGCCTCGACCTGCAGTTGAACTCTCCGACAGTCGGACCATTCTCAGCAGAGCTCGCGTTCAATCCGTCGCTCAATACTGACTTCAACCGCAGTCCTGGTTCCAATGCATGGAACTGGGATGGTCGAGGTGCGATCCACATCGCGGCCGGTCCGGGGACACATGTCGTTCTCGGGGCACTGTTCTGGGATCGTGTTGATGATCAGGTTCTTCCATACGGTGGTGTAGTCTTCAAAACTTCCAATGACTACTTCGAAGTCCGAGCACTGTTTCCACAGTCGGAAGTCAGCATCTTCCTGGGAACGCCGTGGGGAGTCCCGCAATGGCTGTACGTGAACGGTGAATACCACATCGAATCCTACGAGATCGGCGGCGGCGCAGGCAGCCGACAGGTCCAGCTTCAGGACTGGCGAGTGATGCTCGGAGTCCGCAGCGATGCCCGCGGAGTCGAAAGCTTCCTCGAAGGCGGCTGGGTCTTCGACCGCGAAGTCGAGTTCAGCCAGGGCGGCGGAAACTTTAACGTCTCATCAGGCTTCCTCGCCCGCTTCGGCATCAAGTTCTAAGGTAGCTCCTGGGCACTGAAGATAGTTTTACGATGTTAAATCCATGGCTCCGCCCGAGCGAAAGTACCAGTTGAGTTGGCCTCAACCGCAGTTAAATCAGTATGCGAAGCTGGCAGGGTAGCGCCGATTAAAAACAGAGCCCAATCGATAAGACAGGTTTATCGCATCAGACTCATGATACTCTTCGCGACGCTTTAAATGCTCGCTGCTTCAAATGAGGAATTGCGCGTCGTGGCACTCGCGACTTTACGCTTTGACGTTGTCGTTGACTTCTTTACCGAGGAAGTCCAGTTCGACGCAGCTGACTCGGACGAAGGCTTGATCGCTGGCTGAAACCCCGAGTGTACCGCCGCTCGATTTGATCAGCTGAATTGCCACCCCCATGCCGGCACCGAATGAGAAGTTTGAGCCGGGGTTTGGATTAACGAAGCTCTTTGACAGCTCAGCAGTTTGCCACTCGTCTGAATTGGATTCGACAAGTCTCAGGTCGACGGTTGCCGAAGCAAGTTCGCGAGACTCGTTGACATGTTTCGTTCGTGCGTTGAATTGGAAGAAGACGAGTCGGCACGTGAAGTTAGAGCGGAACTTGTCTTCGAAGAACTCGGGCGAAGACGCTTCCGCTCGAAGTCGGACTCGGAAGACGTACGAACCGGGGTACGGGCTGCGGACTTCCTGGGCGAGATACACTTTTGAGTTCTGTGCGATTTCGAGCGGCGATCCATCAGCAAGATTAAAACCAAGTGCGGCGGTTTGCTGATCAAGATCTCGTAGTACCGCTGTGCCGAAAGAATCATCTCGCACAAGACTCAAAGGGCTTGCTCGCCAGCCCTTTGGTCTTGATGGCTCCGTGATTGGTTTTAACGGTTCCTTCTGGGCGAAGTCGGTATGAACGAGGTATCGCGTCGGATCAAACGGTGGAACTCGGTCGATGTCTCCGGTTGCAGGGACTCGGATGTTGGTTGCTGGTTCGCTGCCGAGCATTGTCCAGAGAGGCTCGCCGCCAGTCAGTCGGTGAGGACGGTTCTGGGCATCGATAAAGTGCCCTTGGTGCGGCACTCCGAGCAGATGGAACATTGTCGCGGTCAGGTCGCCAGGTTGAACTCTGTTACTGGCTGGAAAGCCACCGTTCTTGTCGCTTGAACCGTAGACCTGTCCGCCGCTGATGCCCGCTCCGGCCATCGCGAAACTAAAGACCGACCCCCAGTGATCGCGGCCGCCCTTGACGTTAATCTTTGGCGTACGGCCAAACTCACCAATCGTAACAACAAGTGTTTCATCGAGAATGCCTCGCTGATCGAGGTCCTCGATCAATGCTGAGAAGCCGACGTCGAACATTGGACACAGGACGTCCTCAACTCGGTCCGCGTTCTGCGCGTGGGTGTCCCACAGCGGATTGTCAGAGGCGTTGTCGCCGGGTTCGCGAGGCCAGTGAACGTGAACCAGCCGGACTCCGGCTTCGACCAGTCGCCGAGCCAGGAGTACGCTTTGCCCCCAGCGGTTTCGACCATAGCGATCGCGAACCGCATCCGGTTCCTTTGCAATGTCGAATGCCTGTCGAGCCTTTCCGGACGTCAGCAAGTCGAAGGCTTGCTGCTGGAACGAGTCGTAAGTTTTGAATGAGCCGTCGAGACGCCGGAAGCGATCTTCGAGTTGCGACAACAGTGACTGGCGACGCCCGAGTTGCACCGGTGTGATGTCTGTCTCGCGGAGGCTTTCGATTTCGTAGGTTGGTGCGGCGGGGTCGCCGACAAACACCTCCGGGTTCCATTGGGGTCCCAGAAAACCCGCCGTCTGACCAGAAGGGGTGACATTCTCGTTAAGCCGCATGACGTCAGGCAGCCAGACAGACGTCAGCGCGGGAAGCTTTTCGCTGGGCTTCAGTTGTTTGAAGACGGAGCCAACGTACGGCCAATCGGATGGCTGAATCGTTCGCGCGTTTGGGCCTCGGTATTTGTAACCGGTCAGCACCCATGCACCGCTTGACGAATGCACGTTGTCGTTCGTGGCCATTGATCGGCAGATCGCCAGCTTGTCGCTCATTGCCGCAGTACGAGGCAACAGTTCGCAAAACTGAATTCCAGGGACATTGGTGCTGATCGGCTTGAAAGGGCCCCGGATGCCGTCAGGAGCGTGGGGTTTTGGGTCAAATGTCTCGTGCTGAGGTGGCCCACCAGCCAGATAGAGGAAGATCACGTTCTTCGCTCGTCCAAATGCCTTATCGGATACAGGAACTGGCTGTGCGAGTTCCTTCGCCGCAAGCAACTTCGTAAGTGACAGTCCGCCCAGCGTCAGCGAGCCAACCCGCATCAATTCACGCCGCGAAATCCCGTCGCAAAGTTGCGTGCCTTTGTTAAGAATTGAAAGCACCGCAGCACCTCGCCGTTAGACTGCCCTCTCGCCGGATCGCCAGACAGATCCACAGCAATTCAGTCTGACCGTTCTTCGAAATCGATCAAGAGCAATGGCCCACCAACGAACCTCGCGGCCAGTATGTTGTCCAATCCGCATCTCCTATCCCACGCGCATAAAGAAAGCCCGGCCAGACATAAGTCTGACCGGGCTTCACTGCTTACTCTGATATCCGCACTGATCTTTAAAGCTTACGTTCTGTGTGACTTCCCTGCCACGTCAGCCATGAGCTTCCCCTGGCGAATGACTCCCGACCTGGGTTTGATCAGGCGAACTGCTTCTTACGACCGACAAGCGTTCGAATTCGTTCTGCAAGCAGAGCTGAGTCGAACGGTTTACGGAAGGTCTCGTTAAATATCGTCCGGTCAAAACCGGCTGCATTGTCTTCGTCGCTGAGCAAACCGATCAGTACCGTTTCGGCGTACTCAGGATTGCGGCGAAGGTTTTGAGCGATCAGCAACGCATCGTTACGTCCCATGGCGAAGTCAACGACTACGCAATCCGGGTGCAACGATTCGGCCTGAATTCCAGCCTCGAATCCGCTCTGTGCGTATTCGATTTTGAAGTCTTCAGGCGTGATCATCTCATTCAGGCTAGACTTGATCACAGGTTCTGCACCGACGAGCAGGATTTTACCCATTGCCTCGTCTTCAAGTTCACCAAGTGGCATTCCGTGTTCTTTCAGGAATCGGATCAAATGCTCTCGCGGGATCCGACGGTCCTGGGAACCAGGAATTCGGTAGCCACGAAGGCGTCCCGAATCAAACCATTTGCTGACCGTTCGTGGTGCAACTTTGCAGATCTTAGCTACCTGTCCAGTAGTGAAGATCGTCTTCATCGCGGGCTCCAGTTTCACTTTAACTATGCAGAAGATCGGTCTCACGCGAACTTCTACACCCCCCTACGATGGCTGGCTCTCTTAAGCCGCTGGGTCCTTCCTGAGAGCCACCGTTGGTTTTGGGTCGGGGTTTGTCTCCAGTTACCGGGTGAACGAATCGATATCTCCCATCGATCCCTCACCTGCCTTACGTCGGCAACACAAAACTGAGGACTTTCGTTTCTCCGCTTCTCTTACTCGAGGAAACTCATTTTCCAGGGTCGCCCCGAAAAGTCTCGACCCAGACTTCCTGTTGTGAAGTCTTTGCCGACTCGCTTCTCAGGTGTCGCTGCCGACCGACGTGCCACGAAAGATGTCTCGATTGAGATATCTCTTTTGACAAACCGCTCGTCATTGACTACGGGCGACAGAAAAAGGATGCCAATCGCCATTGCACCAATGTTCTGTCGAGCAGCTCTCCCTGCTGCCAATCCCGAAATGGCCTTCGTCTGGCAGTTTCGTCCTGCTCCCTCCAAGTTGCAGGACGAGACTGATCAGTCGCCGAACATCTGACCTTACTTTCGGTCCTTACCGGCCTATGACTTTAGAATGATTAAGTCAGTGTCAAGGTCAGAATCGGGATCGAAGCTTCAGACCGGCTCGCGAGGAGATTTGCCAGTACCGGATCAGAAGCCACGATAAACAGAAAACATCGTTACAATCGCTCCATCCGAGTCCGTTGCAGCCAAGGCCACTGTACGAACCTTTACGATTGGAACAACCAGCCCTCTATCCAGTATTTCGTATTGTTCGCCTTTGACCGGCAGAAAAACGTCTGCGGGTTTGTGAATTGAGAAGGTTTAGGCTACCTGTAACGATTCTTCCGGATATTCCGGCAGCGTGGTCATAACGATGATGTCATGTCGCACTGGTTTGTCATGAAAGGCCAGTCGCAGCCATTACAGACCCAAGTCTGACAACCGCGAAATTGAGAACAGGACAGCACAACCGTGGAACCAGAACAGTTCAAAACGACACTCAATCAACTGCTCGACGGCTCGTTGTCTATCCCAGACGTGGTCGACAGGTTGGTTCGCTCACAGTCTGGCGTCGAACATCCCTCCAATTCAAAACAAAGTCCCTCACCCGCAAACAAGACTGCCCTTACCTCTGAAGCCTGCGTCGATCTCGGCCGAGCCGAACGTTGCGGATTCCCCGAAGTTGTCTACGGGCGAGGCAAGACTCCCAAGGCAATCGTCGGAGTCTTCGAAGCATTGACCGCTGCTGGCCAGGCATGCCTCGCAACACTGGTGAACGATGAGCAGGCCACTGTCGTCCAGGCACGCTTTCCCGACGTCGTCTTTAACAAAACTGCAAGGACTTTGCGGATTTCTCCCAAAAACCAAAAATCACGAGGACTCGTCGCCGTGGTCAGCGCCGGAACCAGCGATCTCCCCATTGCCGAAGAAGCCGTCGAGACAATCCGATGGGCGAACTGCGAGGTAGATCTGATCGTCGACGTCGGAGTCGCAGGCCCGCAACGACTACTGAATCGAGTCGAGCAACTTCGTAGAGCAGACTCGATCGTCGTTGTAGCCGGCATGGAAGGAGCACTTCCTTCCGTCGTCGCCGGCCACGTGAGTACTCCCGTTTTTGCAGTCCCAACCAGCGTCGGCTACGGCGCGAACTTCGGAGGCGTTTCCGCACTCCTTTCGATGCTAAACAGCTGTGCTTCAAACGTCGCCGTCGTGAACATCGACGCCGGCTTCAAGGCAGCCTACCTTGCCGGCATGGTCGCCCGAGCGACAGCCACCACATCAAATAATTGAGGGTTTGAGTAACGTCATGCAAAATTCAACCGACAAAGCGACCACCAGAACTCTGCATTAGCCAAGGCCAAACTCGTGGACTAAGATATTTGACAACGACGGAACCGAGCCGGACGCTGGTTCCGCAACAACTGATTCAATACTTGCGGCCCAGAGAAACCATGAGCATCCAGGAATTTGTTGAGCCATTAGGAAGCCGTCTCCTGATCCGGAAAGACGAAGCCCGCAACACCACCAAGGGAGGCATTGTCCTTCCCGATCAAGCCGAGATCCCCACCATCACAGGACGAGTCGTCGAGATCAGCGCTCAGATTGCCAACGACGAAGACTTCCCCGTAAGAAAATACGACAAGGTCCTCTTCCATCCAAAGAACGCCATTCCGGTCGATCTGGAATCCGACAACGTACTCTTCGTCGTTGAAATCGACTCCGTAGTCGCCGTCTTCCGCCGCAGTTCCCGTTCTGAAGAAAGCGTCGACTCAATTGACGACGCCGACGAACGCGACGACTTTTAGCATGGTCGGAAAAAATGCTCGGACACAGGAACCACTGATCGACGCGAATTCGGAGTATCATCATTTGTGTTTATTCGTGTCGATTCGTCGTTCAAAACGTTCTGAAGCAGAACACTGACCAATAAGAAAAGGGCGAGCATTTCTGCTCGCCCTTTTGCGATTATCACAGTAAGTTGGCCGATTAACATTCAAACTTCAAACAGCCTTCTCTTTGTTTACTCTTCTTCAGAGGCGTCTCCATCTGAGTCGTCGCCTTCCGCTTCAGCGTTCTGCTCGGCCAGCACGGCTTTGCGAGACAACTTGACTCGATTCTGGTCATCAACGGCGATGACTTTGACTTCGAACGTGTCGCCAACTTTGCAGATGTCGGAAACACTTTTCACAAAGCCGTCAGACAGTTCGCTGATGTGACAGAGGCCGTCTTTGCCAGGAGCGATTTCGATGAACGCTCCAAAGTCTTTGACCGAGCTGACCTTGCCGTTGTAGATACGGCCGACTTTGACGTCTTCGGTCATGGCTTCGATGCGAGCCAGGCAGTCTTCAGCACCGGCAGCTTCTGTCGAAGCGATCGTCACGACGCCTGTTTCCTGGATGTCGATCTGCGTTCCAGTTTCTTCCTGAAGTGACCGAATGGTCTTTCCGCCAGGTCCGATCAGCATGCCGATTTTTTCTGGATCGATCTTCGTCTGGAGAAGTCTCGGTGCGTGCATCGAGATTTCCTGACGCGGACGAGAAATTGCTTTGAGCATGATCCGAAGCAGTTCGCGACGGGCGTCTTTAGCCTGTTCGAGAGTCGCTCGAATGATCTCTTCGCTAATCCCATCGATCTTCAGGTCGAGCTGAATTCCGGTGATACCTTTACCGGTCCCAGCAATCTTGAAGTCCATGTCACCGTAGTGGTCTTCGTCGCCCAGAATATCGGTCAAAAGGTTGAACTTGTCACCTTCCTGAATCAGACCGATCGAGATACCAGCGACTGGCTGGTTGATCGGCACACCAGCGTCCATTAACGCAAGCGTTGTTGAGCAGACCGAAGCCATCGAGCTCGAACCGTTTGATTCGGTGATGTCGGAAATCGCTCGAATGACGTAAGGGAACTTGTCGTCTTTCGGCAGAACCCAGGCGACAGACCGTTCAGCCAGCATACCGTGACCGATTTCTCGACGCCCTGGCCCTCGGATCGGGCGACATTCGCCAACCGAGTATGAAGGGAAGTTGTAGTCGAGCATGAATCGCTTTTCGTATTCTTCTACGGGGCCGTCGACTCGTTGAGTATCACGGGCAGTGCCAAGAGTAATCGTCGCCAGCGACTGAGTTTCGCCACGTGTGAAGAGCGCCGATCCGTGAACGCGAGGAATAATCCCAACGTCGCCCACAACAGCTCGCAAGTCGCCAGGAGCTCGGCCGTCAAGTCGAACGCCTTCGAGCAGCAAGTCGCGAACGGCCTGCTTGCCAGCATTGTAGAACGCTTTATTGAACTGCGCCAGCGTTTTGCCGTCTTCGGTTTCTTCCGCTTCATCCGGGAAGAATTCGCCCTTGAGTTCGGCTTTGATCTCGTCAGAAATCGCATGGCGGTCAGCTTTGGACTTACCGACTTTGCTTTCCTTGAGGCGAGTATAAGCTCGCTCAGAAATGATCGCGTCGAACGGATTGACTTCCGGAGCTTCGACAACTGGCGGCTCAACGCCACATTTCTCAGCCAATTCAAGCTGGAGATCGCAAAGTTCCGAAATTGCCTCATGGCCGAACATGATGGCATCAGCCATGACGTCTTCGGGCAACTGATCGCCGAAGCCTTCGATCATCAGAACCGATTCTTTGCTGCCGGCGACGATCAGATCTAGTTTACTTTCAGCCAGCTCAGCAGCCGTTGGGAACAGAACCAGGTCTTCGCCGACGAGGGCAACCCGGACAGCACCAATTGGACCGAGGAACGGACACGGCGAGATCATCAGGCCAGCGCTGGCACCGTTGATCGACAGGACGTCCGGGTCGTTCTCGCCGTCGTAGGCCAGAACGTTGCTCATGATCTGAACTTCGTCGTTGTAGCCTTTCGGGAAGAGCGGACGAATTGGACGGTCAGTCAGTCGACAAGTCAGAATTTCTCTTGTGGTCGGTCGGCCTTCCCGCTTCAGGAAGCCGCCAGGAAATTTACCGGCTGACGCGAACCTTTCGCGGTAGTCGACCATCAACGGGAAGAAGTCGATTCCTGCACGCGGAGTACCGGTCTGAATGGCGACCAGAATAGTAGTTTCGCCGTATTGAACAATGACACATCCGCTGGCCTGTTTGGCGATTTCGCCAGTGGTCAGACTCAGCGTGCGGCCACCGATTTCTCGTTCGACTCTAACTTTAGACATCCTGTTTCTTTCCTTTACATTTGTCGCCGGCGCAACCCCAATGGGTCCAGAATGCAAACGGCGAACGAGGCTTCAGCCAAAAAACGAATTGGAAGCGGACACTCACAACAGTCTCAGGCCGTTCTCTCCACAGCAAAAGCTGGCGGTGGAGTGACTTCGAAAAACGGTTCTGCCTTACAAGTCAGGTAGAACGGAGAGTTCCAAAAACTGAGACGGCAACGGTGAATGCTCATGACCAGAGCAATGACGACCGAGCCTCTTTACCAACACGAAAACTGACAATGACTCGACGGCTGTGAATCCGAGCGACAATTCCTCATCGAGTAGCCACGCCGCGATGACGCACACTCTGGCAGCGATGGATTCTTCCAATCAACCGTCTGAGAGTTCCGCAACGAGCAGAACTCAAACTTGTTGGAACAGGCAACTCCAGGAGCGAATCAAAGAGGAGAGAACCTGCACCGGAATGCGGCTGCCTTCCGTTCGAACTGGCAGGCAACCAAAAGAAAAAAAGGCGACGCAATTGCGTCGCCTCAATAGCTACTTTCGAAGTCCGAGTTGCTCGACGAGCCCCTGATAGACTTCTTCGCTGTTGTTTTTGACATAGTTCAGAAGGCTTCGACGGCGGGCGACAAGCGTCAGCAATCCGCGGCGGCTCGAATGGTCCTTCTTGTTCGACTTGAGGTGTTCCGTCAGATTCGTAATTCGATGACTAAGCACCGCAATCTGGACCTCAGGGGAACCAGTGTCGTTGTCCGACTTTTTGAACTCACTGATCAATTCTGTCTTTTTTTCCGCTGTAATCGACATTCTCTACTGACTGCCTTACTGTAAAGAGTATTCCTTTTGCCTCTGATTTACGCCGCACACTTTAGCGAGCGGCACTGAAGATTCAATCGAAGCAAAACATTTGCCTTCCTGCAGTGCCCGCTCACCCAGCCAATTCACCACATCACCCGTCGCCGAAAGCGTTTATAACGACCTGTCGCTCGTTATCTTCACATCGGGCAAACTTCTCACTGAGCAGAGTTGACGGAACTTGCCCTCACCGTACAGACTCCGAAGCAGTCGCAGGGAGCAAATTCTGGCCTCAGCGGCCATAAGATAATTGACTCGCAAATCTTGTGCACAACTCGGCGCATTCACCTATGAGCAACGATTTCGATTTTACACCGCCTGATAACTCGGACGACACCCCTGAGAACGAAGACCACGACGACGAGAACAATCCGGATGTCCAGAGCCAGGAAATCCAGCACAGCCAGGTCGGTGCTCTGGTTCCTGAAAACGTCGCACGTGGAGTTTTCAGCACAGGCGCGGTCGTTCTGAACGGAAACCACGAATTCGTCGTCGACTTCTTGTTACGAATGACCCGCCCCCATCAGGTGGCCGCGCGAGTCGTCATTCCGCCACCGGTCGTCCCGAGGATGATTCAGGCACTCACCGACAATATCGAAAACTACAAAAAGCGATTCGGTGAACCAAAACTGCCAGACGCTGCTCAGCCAAAACCTGACCAACCACAACCGCAGGTCAACGCTCAGGAATTGTACGATCAGCTCAAGTGGGGCAAAACCGAAATGAGCGGCACGTACGCCAACGCCGTGATGATCGGCCATACGCCGACCGAGTTTTCTTTCGACTTCATCACAACGTTCTTCCCGAAATCGGTCGTCTCCAGCCGGGTATTCCTGTCCGCCCCGAACGTCCCGAGACTGCTCGAATCGCTGAAACACTCGTGGGGGCAGTACGAAAAGAAACTGAAGAGCTCTCAGGATCCACCGCCGCCGACCGAACCGGAATCCTTTGACACGACTCAGTTCTAAGCAGTCGGACGGACTGACCGTTGAGTCCGATCTTCGATTGCGAACCAAACTCGCAGGCGTCCCCGTGAAGAATTCCAGACTCGAATTCACCGCTGCGAATCGTGGCGCGGCCGCACGACTGATCGATCTTGCATTGCAGGAAGATCTCGCTGGAGTCGGCGACCTCACCTGCAACTCGCTGATCGGTGAGGCAGACCGAGCTGAAGTTCTAGTTGTTGCTCGCGAAGCCGGCATCATCGCCGGATTAACAATTGGCGAACTCGTCTTTGCGAAAATTGACCCACTCGTCGGTTGGGTTCCCGAAATCTCCGACGGCACTTTGGTTGAACCCGGTCAAATTGTTGCGCGAGCGGCCGGCCCTCTGAGAGGCATTCTGATCGGCGAGCGCACCACGCTGAACTTCGTCGGCCATCTCAGCGGCGTCGCCAGCCTCACACAGGAATTCGTCAAAGCCACAAGCGGAACCGCAGCAACAATTCTCGACACAAGAAAGACACTGCCCGGCTGGCGAAGCCTCGCGAAATACGCCGTTCGAGCAGGCGGAGGGACTAATCATCGAATGGGCCTTTTCGATGGCGTCCTCGTCAAGGACAATCACATCGCGTCGTGGTCTCGACAGGTTGGCAACTCGCGTCTCGCCGCCGCTGTGCGACAGGCCCGTTCAGAATCTCCCCCCGGAGTGTCCGTCGAATTTGAAGTCGACACGCTCGAACAATTTCGAGACGTCCTCGAAGGCCGACCGGACATCGTCCTTCTCGACAACATGCCGACCGATCAGCTCCGTGAAGCCGTCAGATTAAGAAACGAAACCGCTCCGCACGTTCTACTGGAAGCTTCGGGCGGGATTACACTTCAAACCATCCGAGCGATCGCTGAAACCGGAGTCGAGCGAATCAGCATAGGCGCGTTGACGCACTCAGTTCGATGCTTTGACCTCGGATTCGACTTTCACCACATTGGTTGATTATTGACCTACGGTTACCCCAACGATTCGCTTTCCGACGTCCGGCTCAGTACTGGAGACACAGCATGCGAGATCAGAAGAACGCAGGAACCCTCCAGCGATCAATCAACCGCCGCGACGTGTTGACGAAAATTCTCACGACTGCAACATGCGTTGGAGTTTTCGATCGTTCATCCAGTGCAGCAGGTATTGCCGATCAATACGAAGTCATCAAATCGGGAAAATATCTGAGCAACCTGAAGATTCTGGCGACGATCGCAGACAAGAAAGTTTTCACTGAAGGGCCGGCTGCTGACTCGCACGGAAACCTGTACTTCACCAATGTACCCGCAAATAAGATTCTCAAGTGGGACGGTAAATCGCTGACAGTCTTTCGCGAAAACTCCAAAGCCGCCAACGGACTTTACTTCGAATCGGATGGCAGCCTACTCACGTGCGAAGGCGGGGCCAAACGTGTTACGCGTACAAATATGAAGACGGGCGAGACTAAAGTTCTTGCCGACAGTTACAACGGATTCCCATTGGCGTCCCCCAACGATCTTTGCTGCGACGCCGCCGGACGGATTTACTTCACGTCTCGGCCCGGAGTTGAGGACCCGACGAAGGGGAACGCCAATGCCGTGTACCGAATCGACCCGGTCGGCAAGCTCACTCAGCTTCTGAAATCGCCGGACATTCACATGCCAAACGGCATTGTCATTTCGCCGGATAATCAAACACTTTACCTGATCGAAGCTCACCCCGACGCCGATCGAAACCGTAACATCCTGGCTTTCGATCTTGGTAGTGACGGCTCGCTGAGTAACCGTCGGACGCTGATCAATTTTTACCCTGGCCGCAGCGGCGACGGAATGAGCATCGATTCGCGAGGCAACCTGTACGTCGCCGCGGGACTGCGTGCGACTCGGAAGACCAGCGAAACGCTCGACACTCGACCAGGAATTCACGTCGTGTCTCCAGCCGGCAACCTGCTCGCATTCATGAGAACGCCCGAAGACACAATCACGAACTGCACTTTCGGTGGCCCTGATCTCAAGACGCTGTTCGTTACCTGCGGAACAAAGCTGCTCAGTATTCGCACCACGATTCCCGGCAAGGCGACTTATCGGCCCCTCGACAAATAAATTCCGGGCGACCGTTCGGTGATTCTGGCGGTGCAAAGCACTGACAGTCTTTCCCGTCGTTTCATTCAGATCAGTCCTTCAATGATGAACGCACAATCGTCCGCCAATGAAACAGACCAGCCAGCGTCACGTGAAATTCGCATTGGCGACCGAGTGCTGCCGTCGCGATTCTTCCTCGCTCCTCTGGCTGGTTACACGCATCTTGCTTTCCGAACTGCGATCCGTGAGCTGGGTGGACTCGGGCTGGCAACAACTGACCTGGTACATGCAACGTCGCTGTTATCTAAGAATCGAAAGTCATTGGAACTGATTGCAACAAACGAAATCGACCGTCCGTTGTCGATTCAGATTTTCGGCAGCAAACCAGACGTCCTGGCGGCAGCCGCACTCTGGCTCGAAGATCACGGCTACACAGGGGTCGATATCAACATGGGATGTCCCATGGCCAAAGTGAACGGCCAGGGCGGTGGTGCAAGGATCACATGCGAGTACGACTCAGCTTGTGAACTGGTTTCCCGAGTTGTTAATGCGGTGAAGATTCCAGTCACCGTCAAAATGAGACTCGGCTGGGACCGTGACAAACTGACGGCCCCTGAACTCGCCGCCGCTTTTGAGCAACTCGGAGCAGCCGCCATAACGATCCACGGCCGCACCCGGGCACAAGGATTTGGCGGCTCCGTCGACATGGACGGGATTCGGCAGGTTGTCGAAGCCGTTGAGAAAATTCCTGTCGTCGGAAACGGAGACGTCCGAAGTGTCAAAGACGCTCAATCCATGCAGAAGACAACTGGCTGTGATGCAATCGCAATCGGCCGCGGAGCGATGCTCGACCCCTGGCTCTTCCGCCGGCTGGAACTGGCGTCGCAGAGCAAAGACTGGGACTTCGAGCCGACGCCTGACGAGCAGGTCCATTTCCTGCGTCGTCATTTCCGGCTGATGACCGGGCAGCACGAAGAGTACAGTTGCAAGCTTTTCCGAAAATTCGCCGGCTGGTACGGCGCCAGACTCGGCATCCCCGAGGATCTGGAAAACCGACTCCGCCGTTTCGACTCATTCGACGAGTTTGAATCGATCGCCGACGAAATCCGATTGCGTCACGGCGAACGCGAATCCACGGTCGCAACAGCTCTGGTCAAAGTACCCAACGGTCCCGTCGAACGCTGGTAAGAAATTGCCGTCGGGAGAGTACGCAGGAACGAGCACAACGCTGTTCCGACAGTCCCAATAAAATCGTCCTGCCTATGCGGAGCAGCGTTGTGCTCTTTCCAGCCCGCTTTGTCATTCGTCAGTTTCCGTTGTTGACTGAGCGGTTGACTCTATCAGCTCATTGACCCGGCCCATCAGACGTTCTTCGACGTCTGGTGCGAAGGCTCCGGGCTGGACAACAGTCGTCATATACCGCATTGCTCCGCCGGCTTCGTAGCCACCCTCCTGAAGAATCCGCAGGCTCGGGATATAGGCGAAGACGTCGTTCGAATAGCCAGCTACCCAGACATCAGGACCGTCTTGATGTCGGTTTTCCCGTTTGATACGGAGCGAGTAGTCAACAACCGTCTCGCCTGGCAATGCTACGAACAAGACTGCGTCGCCGAATCTCACGACCTGAACCGGCGCGGGATAGCTTGAGATCAACGTTCCAGCTTCCATTTCCTTCAACAGTCGTTCGGCGTACTTCTGATCGTACTTGTTAGTCGATTGAGCTTGTTCGAGGAGTTCTTCCTTTGTCTGAGCTTCGGCATATTCCAGGTCGGCCGTTGCAAACGCCATCTTCAACGAGCCTGTGATTGGTCGCTTCGGAGTTTCCAGCCCTGCTTCGACAGCCGTAGCAAGAGTTTGGCCATGCTGTTTGGCGAGTTCGAGCTTCCGGCGGGGGTAAGGATTCTGATCCCCGCCGCAGCCCATCATGAACATCGCGACGGTGCCGGGGTGAGCTTCTTCGATGTAATGCTGAGCGTAGCCAGCATAGTCACCGTTCATCTGATAGAAGCCGAGCGTTGTGTTATGGCACGCATATCCAAAAACGATCGCCGTAATCGCGCCTTCGGTGTCTTCCACTCGGAGCAGCGGAACATCGTGATCGACACGTCCTTCCGGATTAGGGCTGTTTCTGTATCCGGTGTCCGATGGAAGCCGGCGGTTCATTGCAAAACCGGCGCGGGCCTTCTGGAATGAAATCTTTGCCGGAGCCAGTTTGATGAATGCCGCGTCAATGGATGAGAGAATTTTTGTCTGCAAACTTTCGACATAGGCAACGGCTTTCTCACGTCGCTCCGGATCGAGACCATCCAGCGCGGTTCCAGTTGTCCTGATTTCCGGGCCGCTGTGAGTGTGCGAACAATTCATCAGCAGATTCTCAGAAGCAAGACCGTGAGACTGCTTCAGCTTGTCTTGAATGTGTGCCCGCAGCGGGCCTGGCACGCTGATCAGATCGAGTGTCACCATCACCAGCGTTTCGCCGGTTCCATCCTGAATGACCAGCGACTTAGCAAACAGGTCATCCTCAACGCCATCGGAAGGTTTGTCGCGTGCCGCGTAGCCGGCCATCCATGCTGGACCTTCAGGCGTGATCTTCACGCTGCTGACACCAGCCTTCCATAATGCCACGTCTTCGCCCGAACTCTCGGCAACCGTCAACGACACCGGTATGCAAAGCAGCATTGTGGCGAGAACGAATGTCGGAAATCGATTCATGGCAGATGATTCCTGATTGCAAAGTTGTCGATCGGACTGGAAGTCTGGACGGGCTCGTTCTTACAGCAAGCCGTCCCGTTTAAGGAAGGCAAGAATCTTCGCAACCACGTCGGGATGGCGAACAGCGATGTTGTTTTCTTCGCCGATGTCTTTCGTAAGGTCGTACAATCGCCAGTCCGGTTTGGTCGGAACTTGCGACTTCTTCGCATCTTTCCTGACCTTGGCTGGGCGATATTGGACGAGCTTCCAGTTTTCGTAACGAACTCCGACAGAAGTCTGGCCTTCGAGGCTCTCGCAATAAAGGTATTCGTGCTTCTTCTGTTTCTCCGACTGGCCGAGCAGCGTTGGCAGATACGAAATACTGTCGGTATTGGCCGGCACTTTGGCGCCGGTTAGTTCGCAGGCTGTCGCAAAGAAGTCGTAACCACCGGATGGGTGATCGGATGACGTTCCCGCCGCAATCTTTTCGGGCCAGTGAGCGATCATCGGAACTCGATAACCTCCTTCGTGCATCGAACGTTTGTAGCCTTTAAGCGGGCCATTCGAGTTGAAGTATTCGTGATTATGGCCGCCTTCATTGTGAGGCCCGTTGTCCGAAGTGAAAACAACCATTGTTTTCTGGTCGAGCTTCAGTTCCTTGAGCAGTTTGAAGAGACGCCCGACATCGGCATCCATGTGGGTAATCATGGCTGCAAACCCTTTCTCGGGATTCGGCCAGTCTTTGTCGGCGTAGATTCCGTAACTCGGAATTTCCATGCCGTCACCGTGCACGCGCCCGCCTTCGTTGTTCGCGTGAGGGATCGTCCAATGAATGTGCAGCAGAAACGGATTGGCTTTGTTATCGCGAACGAACCGAAACGCCGCGTCTGTCAAAAAGTCGTGCGAGTAGCTCACTCGCTTTGAGGAGACACGGCCTCGACCGTTTAGATAATCGCCAATGACGTTTCCAGGTAGCGAGACCTGTTCATCGTTCTCCCATAGGAACGTCGGGTAGAAGTTGTGGGCGTTGCTCTGGTTGAGGTATCCGAACCAGTAATCAAACCCGTTCTTGTTTGGGTGTCCGGCGTTGTTGATCTCGGATGGTTCATTGACATTCCCTAGCGCCCACTTACCGACTCCGCCCGTTGCATAGCCCACATTCTTAAGGGCCTTTGCAACGGTTGGTTCCGTCGAGGTGAGGCTGCGAGCGCGATTCCCGGTCAGTCCGGTGTGCCCAACATGCTGCCCCAGCCACAACACCAGGCGTGACGGCCGACAGACAGTGTGCCCGGCGTAATGATCAGTCAGTCGCATCCCCTCGGCGGCCATCCGGTCCAGATTCGGAGTCTGAATCACTTTCTGCCCGAAGCAACCAAGGTCTCCATACCCCAGATCGTCGACCATAATATAGATGATGTTCGGCCGGGCCGCGTCTGCGGCGGCGAGTTCAGAAACCAACTCGATGGCTGAAAACGCCGAGGTAACTGAGAGCATCAGAAGCTGGGTGTGGACTCGTAATCTCATTTCTGATCGCTTTCCAATTCTGATCCGGGCTGTTTGCCGATTGCGAAGAGTCAGGAATCTGTCCGATACCCAAGTATCTTCGCGACGTCGAAGATGGTCAAACGGTCGCCTCAGTAAATCTGCCTCGACGAACGGCACAATCACGTCTTGACCTGTTTTTCCAGCTGTCGCATAGTTTCGCTACTACTCGGTTTACGTCGTCAAAGGAGTGACGGGATGAAACGGTTGATCGCAGTCGGGACGATCTTTGCCTACCTCGGAGTTCTCGTGGCAGGCCTCGGATCGCATGCGTTGAATTACAAAACGGACGCCCACCCGACCATGTATTTCATTGTTTGGGACATGTTCTGCGGCTGGTCTGCGTACGAAGACCGGACCCACATTATCGGCCAGGGAGAGAGCGGTCGGTACTACGATCTGGCTCCCGCTCCCTGGGGGGATTACCGGCCGTTCGGCGACATCGAGCGACATCACTACGACCCGTTCGCCACGCACGCCGGCAATCTGGCCATGAACACGCTGCGGTACTCGGACCACGAGCCAATCCAGCAAATCTTCGTTGTCCAGGAAGCGTGGGCCAAAAAGTTCAACCTGCCGGACGAACTCTGGGCCGAGCGGTATCCCGAGCCGAAGGAACCTCATTCGTACTTCCATGTCCGAAAGATTCTCGGTCCCAACGGAATGACTCAGGCATCGAACCTGGCGTGGTTTGATCACCAATCAAAGTTGTGCCTATCCGACAATCCAAGACTGGCTGCCGATTCAAATCGCGGCAAACCTTTCCTTGAAATGCAGTCTCAGGTTCAGGTTTCGGACACGGGTTCGCGGCCAACGTCACATTCGCAATAAATGAAACAGCTCTTCACGTCCTCTTGTGACCAATGATCAAACATCAAAGACTGGAGAACGGGCATGAGTGACCAGCACTCCCCCGAAGTAAAACGAAATTCACTAACGGAATTCTTCTTCGCTGAAGAGGTGCCGTACGGTATGGCCGTGGTAAGGATGCTGCTTCCGGCAGTTCTGCTGTTGGTGATGGTGCCGCGATGGTTCCACGCGAGAGAGTTGTTTTCGCTCGACGGAGCACCCGCACCGCTCGCTGACAATTACGGGTACTTTGATTTCCTGCCCGTGCCGAGCGGCCCTATGGCCGTTGCATTGGCGACGTTGCTCGTTCTGACGCTGTTGACGTCGAGCCTGGGCTGGTGCACTCGACTATCGCTTTGCGTTTCGCTCGTGCTCTACACGTATCTAAATCTGCTGGACTGTCTGTCAACGCTGACAAAGTATTCGGCAATCGCCGCTCACGGATTACTGATTCTTTCGATATCGAACTGCGGATCCGTCTGGTCAATTGACGGTTTCTTAAAACGTCGATCGCTGCGGTACGACCGGCCTGAAGAGCCGGACCTGCTGAAACCAAAGCGTTACGCCGTGTGGCCAAGACGGTTGATACAACTGATGATCGGAATCGTTTATCTGGGGTCTGCCTTCACCAAGATGCACACACCGGCGTTCTTCAGTAGCGATCAGATGCTTCACTGGCTGCTGACCAACGTCAACAATTCCAACCCAGTAGGCGAATACCTCTCGTATTACCCCGCGACGCTCGTCGTGTCGGCATACATCACAATTTTATGGGAAGTGCTTTTTGTATTTCTTGCCTGGCGAGGATGGAATCGCTTCTTCATGATCGGACTTGGGGTTGCTTTCCACCTTGGAACGACGTTTCTGCTCGGACTCTACATCTTTCCACTCGTGTGCTTCGCCATTTACGCCTCGTTTATTTACGAGGAAGACATTCAGCGATTCACAGCGTTCTGCAAACGGGTTGAGGAACGAGGCAGTCGCCTGGTTTCAAAACTCCGGGCGATTGGCAAATCAATTGGACGTGCAATTCCTGAAGCCACCCCACGGCAGGGTTCGCTGGCATTCGGTGCGGTCGTTCTTCTGGCCACGTTTGGCGGCGTCGGAGTCGAGTACCAGCTCGATCCAATGGGAACACGCCGGGTCGAAGGCGCATGGCCGCTTAAGGAATTGGATCCAGCGACCGTCGTGCCGATGCTTCAACAATCCGAACGGATCCGCGAATCGGACAAGTACTTGTCATTCAGCATCGGCTCCGACATGCTTGGCAATGTGCTGATGGATCGAAAAGATGTCTTCCATCATGGCGAACCAATCGTCGCGCAATGCACGCTGAATCCACCTCACGAAGACATGTGGATCGAATGCAACCTGCACGACGGCGACGGCCGGATCCTCGATCGAGTCGGCCAGGTCGCAGACCGAACCATGCTCCGCGTCAGTTACGCGTTCGTGTTGCGGGAGTCACTGCTGCCTGGTCAGTACTTCCTCGTCATCCGCAGCGGCGGACAGGAAATTACTCGGCGACCGCTTACTTTAATAAGTCGCTGAGCAGCGAGTTCTTGCGTCTCGTAGACACAGAATGAATACTCAGAAAGGGGCGGTGTGGCCACACCACCCCTTTCTTCGCATGTCATTTTTTGGAACTCAGCATTTAGAGCTCAATTTCGGTAGGTTCCGCCACCTTGCGGTAGCCGAGGCTGTGAAGTACCTCCAGCACTTCGCTCCACGTAGGAAACTGCCGACCACTTCGACGCTTGTAATTGTCCATGGCACCCATGAACTCGACTTCGGCATCACCGTAGTCACGCTCGCAGGTTGTTGGGTCAATCTGCCGCCGCCGCTCTACCTTGGTTCGGCGTTCGGGCGGCAGTTCGCGTCCTTCTTCTTCGTCCGACGATTCCAATTCAACATCCAGAGCAGTTGCCACGGATCGTTTGGAAATGCGTCGATTTGCCGCCCGCCGATCTGTAATAAGTTCGGCAGTGGCAGAAACATTGTCAAAAGTCATTGGTAAGGACCCTCAGTCAATCGATGAGACGAGATATGTCACCTCCATGTACATAGGATCCATTGGTCCGACAGGGGAAGCCGGAAAAACGTCAGTCATGGAATTCGTATCACGGAATCGGTGCTGGAACGGTCACCAACCTGTGAACTGTCAGCCAGAATTCATGGAGAACGCAACCTTCGTACGATGAAGCATTGACGTTCGAAAACTCGCTGTCGAAACCACGGTCTCAAGCTGAACTTCGCCTTGTCAACTACTACTGCTGCTGTGTTAACACCCAGTAGTTGCCAAAACGGAGCCAGAGCCCAAGAACCAGATACGGTCCCACGTGGATCGGTATCGGATTAAACGCTCGATAAACTTTCCCGGTCACGAAATTTTTCCGAATTGGGCGAACGTGGCAGCTCAGGCGAAATTGTCAGATGAGGCAAACATTCCGGATTTGAGGGTACTTAGACACCAGAAAAGGAAAACCGAACGTTGCCATTGTGGAGCAGGAACCCAGCTGATCCTGAATATTGCCACCATGCGGTAATACAGGAACTTCTGTTCTTGATGGATTTCGCCGCCTTCGGCTACTATCAATGGTCCAAATTCCGTTGCAGAAGGAACGTTACGAATATCCAGCTACTCGAAATCCAGTTATTTGCCGGTCCAACGTGCCTCGACGGAAAGTTCAAAGTATCATCCACCACCGACTCCAATTCGAATCTGGTTCGATTTATCGCATAGACCGTCAGACGCTAAGTCGCACCACAGAGATAAACGATCACCACCACTAAACACCTATGCTTTACGGACTTCAGTTCGAGTAGCATATGCTAGAAATTCTTCCGAGCCACGATCCTAGTTGCTACAGCGGGGACGAATCCTGAATGTTGGAGTTGATGGTCAATGGGCCCGAAGCCAACCAGCAGTGGCGACGTGAGATACCCGCCGGCGAAGTAATTCGCATTGGCCGGGCTCCACGCGCCGGATGGGCTGTCCCGTGGGATTTGTTGATCTCTCGAGAGCACTGCGAAATTTCGATGGATGGTCAGTCGATCAACGTCAAGCGGCTCGATGCCGCCCGCAACCCCGTCCACTTCAACGAAGTAGACACTCGAGAATTCAACATTTCAGCTGGACAGGGTTTTCGCATCGGCCAGACGGTGTTCCAACTGGTGGCAGTCAGCCTTTCCGATGACTTGTCGGCTTCGCATCTTGAAGAGCAGTCGTTCGCCCCTGACGAGTTGAAGCAGTTCAAGTTTCAAAATGCTGAAGAGCGGCTGGACGTACTCGCAAAACTGCCGGAAGCAATTTCTGCGACACGCACTGACAAAGAGCTGGCACAGGTGGCGATCAAAGTGATGCTCGACGCGATGCCACATGCCCGCGCCGCAGCCTGTGTTCGTTACCCGCCAAACATGTCAGTGAAAGACGAACCACTGATGATGCAATGGGACAGCCGAACGGATGACATCGGACGTTTCAGTCCAAGCCGCAGGCTGATTCACGCGTCCATCGAACGAGCAGAAGGGATCCTGCACGTCTGGCAGGACGCCGATGATTCTAATCCAGCTTTCACGGTCACAGGCAACCTGGACTGGGCATTCTGTATCCCGTTCAAAGGCGAACATTCGAAAGGATGGGCGCTTTACGTCTCCGGCCAGTTTGGTGCCCCCGGAGCGTCAGCAATCGGTGAATCTGATCTCAAGGGCGACCTCCGATTTACCGAACTGATTTCCGATCTAATTGGCTCGATCCGCCAGGTCAAGACCCTGGAATCTCAGCAAGCAGGACTGGCTCAATTCTTCTCGCCTGCCGTTATCGAAGCCGTACGAACAGTCGGTGGCGAAGATATCCTGGAACCGCGCGAAGCTGACATCTCAATTCTCTTCTGCGACGTTCGAGGGTTCTCGCAAAAAGCAGAAGAAGCAAAAGACCTGCGTGAACTCCTCGACCGTGTCAGCGAAGCACTCGGCGTCATGACCGCTGGAATCATACGTTATGACGGAGTTATCGCCGACTTCCAGGGTGATGCTGCACTGGGCTTCTGGGGATGGCCTGGCGACGCGGAAGAGGGGCCAGTTGCCGCCTGCAGGGCAGCCATAGACATTCACCAGTCATTCCGTCGCGCAAACAGCCATCCCGAAAACCCGCTTTGCGGCTTCTCAGTCGGAGTCGGAATCTCGCACGGACTCGCGATCGCAGGCAGAATCGGCACAACTGAGCAGATTAAAGTCGGAGCATTCGGCCCTGTCGTCAACATGGGGGCACGACTTGAAACGATGAGCAAGCAACTGCGAGCTTCAATCGTGATCGACGAAGTCACTGCCAGCTATGTACAGAAACTACCCGACAGTGATCTCCGCTGCCGAAAACTTGCGCGCGTCAGACCGGTGGGCATGGAGACGGACATGAACGTCTTTGAGCTACTTCCGCCCATCGCCCAGGACGACTCTGTCAGTGATGAGACCGTTGCAACTTATAATCGGGCCGTCGACGCGTTCATCGGTGGCAATTGGGATCAATCAACCGAACTTCTTAGCAGCGTTCCAGCAGAAGATCACGCAAAGGACTTCCTGCTGGAATTCGCCAAAGCGAACAACAATCAACCGCCACAGGACTGGACCGGTGTCATTCACATGACCCGCAAATAAACAGCACAAAACTCAGTACCCGTGCAAAAGCACCCCATTCGGAAGGACGGGTAAGTCTCGTGAAAATCACATTGGCCGAGTCATCGGTCGGGCATGGATCGCGGCAGCAGATCCTGGCTTCGTACATCGTCAACGACTCGATTGTTATCGATGCGGGAAGTATCGGCTTCGTGTCGCCACTCGACGTGCAGAAACAGGTGAAGCACGTCTTCATTTCGCATTCTCATACGGATCACCTGGCGTCGTTGCCCATTTTTATCGACAACGTCTATGTTCCAAGTCCGGAATGCCCGACGGTCTACGGAAACGCCGACGTTCTGGACTGTCTCCAGAAGCACGTCTTTAACGAACGAATCTGGCCGGACATGATCCGCCTGTCAGGCGAAGAAACGCCCTTCCTGAAGATGGAGGAGATCCAGAGCGAAACGACAATCGAAATCGACGGAGTAAAAATCACTCCTATCGCACTTGACCATATCGTGCCGGCACTCGGATTCATCCTGGAAGACGACGAAGCGGCAATTGCCATCGTCTCGGACACAAGCCCGACGACTCGGATCTGGGAAGTTATCAACGAGCAGAAAAATCTGCAGGCCGTCTTTCTGGAAGCCAGCTTTCCCAATCAGATGGACTGGCTAGCCGAGAAAGCCATGCACCTGACTCCGAACATGTTCGCTGAAGAGCTGAAAAAACTCACGCAACCAGCTCGCATCGTCGCCATTCATATCAAAACGGCGTTTGACGAACAGATAAAAAACGAACTGGCCGAACTGAATTTG
>JACLAC010008594.1_pt1 | contig 35918 bp, 23 predicted proteins | sample 8027881 | NCBI WGS metagenome assembly JACLAC01 (sample SAMN15725517, study PRJNA655200) | protist metagenome | isolation source: fluorescence activated cell sorting (FACS) single amplified genomes of... | place: Spain: Blaines Bay Microbial Observatory, Mediterranean Sea | collected 2016-01-19 | reverse complement strand
CGACATGTCGGAAACACCTGACAATCTTGGGGAATTGCACGCGGCGATGGCTGATGAAGATGCAGACATCGTCAAAATCGCAACCATGGCGAATTCGTTCGATGACAACCTGCGGATGATCGAACTTGTCCGAAACGCCAAGGTCCCCACCATCGGAATCTGCATGGGCGAAATTGGTGTGATCACTCGCTTGTTAGCAAACCGACTCGGTTCACCCTTCACTTATGCGACATTCTCTGGAGGCCGTAAAATGGCACCCGGACAACTCGACTGGCAAGAGATGAAGGATCTGTACCAATACGACACCATCAATGAGGAAACAGAGTTCTTCGGAGTCGTAGCTGACCCGGTTGCCCACAGCTACAGTCCGCTGATCCACAACAAGGCATTTGCAGAAGAAAACCTGAATGCTCGATACTTTCCATTCCGTGTTCCCAAGAACGACTTATCCAATCTGGTGGATAGCTGCGCCGACCTGAACATCAGTGGCTTGAGCGTCACCATTCCGCACAAGGAAGACGCCATCGAATGTTGCTCACAGGCTGAATCGAGTGCGACAGGGATCGGTGCTGTCAACACAATGGTATTTCAGAACAACGACTGCCTGGGCTACAACACTGATTATCGCGCCGCAATGGACTGCATCGAAGAAACTTTCCAAATCGACAAGTCGCAGGAAAGACCAATGCAGGGACTCACTGCAATGGTACTGGGTGCAGGTGGTGTCTCGCGCGCAATCGCTTGGGGACTGAAACAACGGAACTGTGATGTCATCATCAGCTCAAGAACTCACGAGCGAGCCCAACTTCTTGCCGCGGAAATTGGTTGCCGAACCGTGGAGTGGGGTCAACGACATGAACCGAAGGTCAACTTGCTAATCAATGGAACGCCGGTGGGCATGCATCCGGACATGGATTCATCACCCTACAATGCTTCTGCGATGAGCCAGTACTTGGCAGTGTTTGATACGGTGTACAACCCCGAAAATACACTTTTGATCAAGCATGCAAAGCAAGCCAATTGCCGAATCATCACCGGCATCGACATGTTCGTAAGACAGGCTGCATACCAGTACAAGCTATTCACGGGACTCGATGCCCCGGTGCAAACCATGCGTCAGACCATCAAACAGGCCACCAACCCGGTGCAATTGAATTGAGCAATCGGGATTCAGAGTCAAAGTTTAAACAAGACACCAACATACAACTGCGGCAAGCACAGCCGGTTGATGCTGAAGCCATCCATGCCCTGATGCGACCCTACGTGATGCAGCGTCTGCTGCTGGCCAGAACGGAAGCTGAAATCATCGAACTCACTCGACACGGTTTTGTTGCTTTTCAAAAAGCCGAGAGTCCGCCCCAGAAATTAATCGGGTTCTCAGCGATTGAAATCTATGGGCCTAAACTTGCCGAGCTTCAATGCTTGGCGGTGGATACAGAATTTCAAGGTAGTGGCGTAGGTCGACAACTCGTGGAAGCCTGTGTCGCTCGAGCACGCGAACTTAATGTGATGGAAATTCTCGCGATCAGTTCCTCTGAACGATTCCTGCAAAGCTGCGGATTCGACTATTCACTCCCAGACCAGAAAAAAGCCCTCTTTTGCCAACTGCGACCGCGACCAACCGAGGTTAGCAATCCGATCTCGATGAATCAGAATCGTGACGAAACAGATAAGCCAATAACATGAAGCCGAAAACAGGCCGGCCAGCCAGTCGTCCAAGGCACTAACAGGGGTCAATGTGCCTACCGCGCAACTGTAACTATCGAGTAGCTTTAACTATCGAGTTTCACTGGTAAAAAATCGACTTTCCACATGCATGGATTGCAGAGTTGATGATCAAACCTTCGTTTCTTGATCGGCATACTGGACTGCCCCTCCGGCGAAGCACAACCATCTCATTCATGGCTTCTCTTTGAGTCGGTCGCTGTTTCCGCTGCTACCATCATCGAAAGGCAACACGGAATCACTTTCGGCCTCGCTCTGCTAAGTGTCAGCGTCACGCTTTCGTTCTGTGGGTTCCCGAGCAGCTCCGGACGCATCACCCAATTTCCTATCCTCAACGGCTAGTTCCTGCTCGAAGGCAGCATCTTTCAATGCCAAATCACTGGAAAGTTCGGCATCACCAGTGTTCGGATTGGTATTGGCAGTGTTCGGATTGGTATTGGCTGGCGACTCTCGAAGCCAAAGCGGTACCATTCCCACCATGAACAGCCAGAACAACATGACTCCGGGAGATGAATTCTCGGATGGCCACAACGGAAATAGCAAACCTGTTGCTGTATCTGCTGAATCCAGACGTCTCCAGAATACGATTTGGAAAGTCAGAGCCACTGGCATGGCAATAGCGAATCGCCCGAAAGCATCCGTCTGACGGGGCATGATCGGACGGATCCAGAAAGCCAACACACTAGCGAGGACAATCACTGCCGGTGAAGCCTGCCAGCCAACCAACAGCGATGGAATTGAAAGGATGACAATCAGGTCGATCAACCGGACCGTCGATTTTCCCAAAGGATCAAGCTTGGGATCCGCCGTGGGACAAAATACTTTTGCCAAGTACCGACCCAGAGCAGTTGCTGCCACGATCGCCGTGATTACGCGAATGATCGCGTCGACGTATCTCCCGTCGGGCCGCCAATCATCCTGCACTTCCATCTGCCACGGGACGATCATCAAGGTCGGAAAAACTAAAATGGGCACGATAGTGACTATCAATGCAAAGTAAGACAGATTTGCAGGTAGCCGATTACCATCGAAGCGAATCAAGCCCAGTGCCCAGCATATCGTCAGACCCACAACATGGTAGATCAGAGTAACCAATATGAGCGGATCAAGTCGGGGAAACCAAAGTGCGCCACCATAGGTTTGTGCCTGTCCCGGCAGACTGACTTGATAAAGTTCCGCAACGACTGTTGCGGTAAGTGAAAACCCCACCACCGATTCCACAATGGGATACCTTGATGAAATTGGAAGGCGGCACGCACGACAACGCCCATGCAAAGCCAACCACCCAAAGACCGGAAAATTATCACGTGCCTTCAACTGGGAAAGGCACCGTGGACAATGCGAACGGCCATTGATCGACTCACCGCGAGGCATCCGCCAAGCAACCACGTTCAAGAAGCTTGCAACCGATGAGGCCACCCAAAACGACCACACGACTATCATCACATCGACGGTTCGGTGCAGGTAAAAATCGGCACCCGACAGAAACGGATAAGCCCGAGCCTGCAACTGGGCAACACCAAGGATGTACCCAGCCCCCAGCAGCACGATTGATGCGACAACACACCAGAGGGGACAACGAATGCGTGGAGGCCAGTTTCGCAATGCAGGTAACTCGGCAGTTTTTCAGGGCGAAGATCGCCTCTGAACGAAAAAGGTAAAATTAAAAAAGCAGTCGGTCCCGTGAATCGACTTCATACATGGCGACCGAAGCAACCAGCATAGACAGTGTTGAGAAAAAAGATCTGCATCGGGAGCAGAAATAACCATCGTACAGCAGATGCAGGCTTCTGTGATTCCAGCGATCGAAAGACGACTTAACGTGTTGTCACGGTTCTGAGCCGGCTTTTGGACACACATGGCCGAGCAAGAGGTTAGACTAGTGAACGAAAGTGATCTAACACTGGCAGTCACTCGACGAAGAATATCTGGAACCGGCCCCTCACCTAGACTAACCGTCACAGGCTACCCGGATTCGCATCAGCCCGTTGAAACCGTTTATAAATAGTAACTGGTGGTATCGCGAGAGCCAGCTTAGACCCACCCGTCTCCTTGAAGAACCAACGCCCAAACCCGAGAATCCGCGACTTATATTTGCCGAAAAGTCAGTCCAGAGACGAGGATATGAAGGATTGCTGCCAACATCACCGATATCTAATCAGGCAAAGGGTTCTGCCCAACATCACCCCAAATTTCAAATCTGCCCAAAAGAACTTACGAGACAATATAAAACTATCTGAGGCGATTGCCGCCGACTGATCACAAACTTATGTCTGACCCTTCGCACATCCTCGTCGTGGACGATAGTCCAACACAACTTCGGCAAATTCAATTTTTGCTGGAACGAGAGGGTTTCGTCGTCCACTCTGCCCTCGATGGAGTTCAAGCCCTAGCGTCCATTGAAGACAATATGCCGATGCTGGTCGTGACCGATTTGCAGATGCCCGAGATGAATGGCTTGGAACTGGTTGCCTCTGTAAAAGAAACGATCCCATCGCTTCCGGTCATTTTGACCACCAGTCAAGGCAGCGAAGAGATCGCGAGCGAAGCCTTAAAAGCTGGCGCTGCAAGCTACGTTCCAAAACGCGAACTGAACGATACACTGATTCCTGTGCTGCAGCAGGTGATGGCCGTCAACAAGGCAACCAGAGCTGTACCGAACGTTGCTCAAAATGCGGTCGAAAGCAACATCACATTAGAGGTTACAAACGACGAAGCACAAATTCCAGACATCATTTCCAGGCTGGAATTGCCGATGGTCGAACTTGACTTGTTCGATGAAGGCGAAAGAATGCAAATTGCCATGGCTTTGGACGAGGCACTCTTGAACGCGATGATCCACGGCAATCTCGAGGTTTCTTCCGAGTTGCGACAAAGCGATGACGGAGCGCCCTACGTCAAAATGATCGCCAAACGAAAAAAAGAAGCTCCCTACAGTGATCGAAAAGTCACTATCAAACTGGAAGCATCTAACGAACAAATCATATTTACCATCCGCGATGACGGACCTGGGTTTGACGCTGCAGCGTTGCGCGACCCCACAGACCCGGAAAATCTTGAACGTGCCGGCGGTCGGGGTTTGTTGCTAATCAATGCATTCATGGATGAAGTCAGTCATAACGAGGTCGGCAACGAGATTCGCATGGTCAAACGTAAAGTGACTGGTGATGGTGAGGAATCTGACGACAGCGATGAGTAAAAAACCCAACAGAGATTGGCCCAATTAATCTCATCGCAACGCTTGAATCAAAAGTCTTGCATCTCAGTCGGGGATCGCAACTCTGGCTGGGTCAGGCACTTTCTAAAAAGCTTTCACCGGTGCAGCGTTGATAATCCTGACGAATCGGCTTTAACCTTCTGCAAACGAACAAGCGTGAGGGCTCAGCAGAGTGACTCAACCCGTGAATCGCATATCTGCTACCCCTGCCGGTACAATTCTTCACCTTCCTTCAGCGTTCAACATTGCTTGTCGCAGCTTCCGGCTCACGGGGTGACTCAGTCGACTTCAGCCTTGGAATCAAAACAAGCAAAACAAAAACACGGGGAGATGAAAACAGGTTCCATACTGTTGCAAGTCGATGCTGCGAGATGAGACGAAACCCTGAAAGTGCCACAGGCAACCGTGGGAATTCGCAACACCTGCCGCTTCCCAACTCCAACGTCATGGTTCCGAAACATGAGGCCTGCACTTCGGGGAATTGAGCCAAACGATCAGGCTCACCCTATCACTTACACAATCTGAATGACCGATGGCGATTCCTTCGATCCGGCATACGCATGCCAATGACCATCTTGTAAAAGAAGATGGTGACTACGTTCTATACTGGATGACCGCTTTCCGACGCCTCAACGACAACTTTTCTCTGCAGCACGCCGTTGATCGTGCTCGCCAATTCGGCAAGCCTCTGATCGTTTTCGAACCGCTGCGATTGCGTTACCGCTGGGCGAGCGATCGGCTTCATCGATTCGTGATTGAGGGAATGAGAGATAACGAGAAGTCATTTCGCAAGCGACCCGTCACGTACTTTCCCTTCATCGAAACGGAATCCGGGACCGCATCTCTTCTCTTGCATGAATTGGCAGCGAAAGCCTGCACAATTGTGACGGACGAATACCCATGTTTTTTTCATCCAACGATGATCCGTGTGGCTAGAAATCGTTTACCGGCAAGGCTTGAACTCGTGGACAGCAACGGCGTAATACCCCTTCGCACGCCGGAACGCACCTTCACTGTGGCTCACAGTTATCGGCGTTGGATGCAGAAAAACATTCTGGACAACTTGCTGGAAATGCCAAAAGAAGATCCGCTCAGCGGAGTCAAACTTCCGCGTCTAGATTCGTTACCAAAACGGATTTTGGAAAGGTGGCCGCCTTCGGATCTGAGTCACTTTCTCGACGGTGGTGGGATCCAGACTCTTTCCATTGACCATGAAGTCAAAGTCAGCACCGCCATCACCGGTGGTGCATCAGATGCAAAATCGCGACTGGATCGATTTTTGAATCAAAACCTGCAAGTTTACGGTTCCGACCGGAATCATCCAGACGAAAGCGTCACGACTGGCCTCAGCCCGCACCTTCATTTCGGCCATATTTCCGCCCACGCAATCGTTCGACAATTGTTAGATAAGGAAAGTTGGACGCCGGACAGAGCGTCACCAGCGAATGGAAAAAACCACGGATTCTGGAATACAAGCGAACCATCCGAGGCATTCCTTGATCAAGTATTGACTTGGCGCGAAATGGGTTTCAATCTGAGTTTCAGGCAGCCTCACAACTATGACAAGTTCGAGTCACTGCCGGATTGGGCTCAAAAGACTCTACACGAGCACGCGAGCGACGAACGCCCTTACCTGTATACCCTCGAAGAATTCGAGCACGCCCAAACCGCAGACCCCATCTGGAACGCTGCTCAACGCGAAATCGTAGAAACCGGTGTGATGCACAACTACATGCGAATGCTTTGGGGAAAGAAAATCCTGCACTGGACCAAATCTCCGCATGAGGCCCTGGCCGTGATGATCGAGTTAAACAACAAATACGGACTCGATGGGCGAGACCCCAACTCGTATAACGGTATCTTTTGGGTTTTGGGGCGTTACGATCGAGCTTGGGGACCCAAAAGACCGATTTTCGGAAGTGTGAGATACATGACCAGTGAATCTGCAAGCAAAAAGCTCAGGCTGAAAAAGTACGTGGATCGTTTTGGTCCTGACCGACTTGTCTGACTTACCAAACTGGCACAAATGCAGTTCAATGCCGCCCCTTTGGGTCCTCCAGGCAAAAAAATTGGCTCTTAACACCCATCTGGAGCCGTTTTCATGCTTAATCGTGCCGAAAGGCCTTGCCCAGTAGGGCGAGGCTCGATAGATTTCTCGATTCCCCGCATTACGGCAAATTTCCGTAATCAGCGGTTTTCGATCCCGATCCATTCCAACCATAAGTTAATTCCGTGGTGGCCCAACCAACAACCATGGCCAAGAAAGGCCAAATTGAGCAGCAGTGGTATGTCGTCGATGCCTCCGACGAGGTCCTCGGTAGATTGGCAAGTGATATCGCTGTCGTCCTGATGGGCAAGCATCGTCCTACCTACACTCCTCACGTTGATTGTGGTGACTTTGTGGTCGTCGTAAACGCTGAGAAGGTCGGCATGACCGGCAAGAAGATGGATGATCGCCATTACACGTGGTACACCGGATATCCAGGGCTTCGCCTTGAAAGCTATGGTGATCGAAAAGAGAGAAAGCCGGAAGATTTGATCTATCACGCGGTTCGTCGGATGCTGCCAAAAAACAAATTGGCCTATCAGATGATCAAGAAACTTAAAATCTACTCGGGTCCTGATCATCCCCACACCGCACAACAGCCTGAAACACTTCAGCGAACTGGCAAGAAAGTTTCCTAGCCGGAACGATTGTCATACCCACTCCCAACAACACACACCTAAGCAGCATTTGAACCTATGGTCGCCGTCAAAAAGGACAAGATTTCCGGAGATGCACTCGGCACTGGCCGACGAAAAAGCAGCGTAGCTCGCGTTCGTGTACGCCCCGGAAATGGAACGATCACTGTCAACAGTAAGCCAATGTCGGACTATTTCGTTAATGATCAGCATCAGGCTGCGATCGTGGCGACACTTTCCGCCGTTGAGAAGTCCGAACAGGTCGACGTAATGGTGCGAGTTTCGGGTGGTGGCATGACTGGGCAAAGCGGAGCTGTTCGCATGGGCTTGGCTCGTGCTTTGGTGAGCATGGACGAAGCCCTCCACGAAACGCTTCGTGAAGGCGGGTTCTTGACTCGTGACTCGCGAATGAAAGAACGTAAGAAGCCAGGTCTTCGAGGTGCTCGTCGCGGTGTCCAGTTCAGCAAACGTTAACTCGTTTGTTTTTTCCTGATCGCTTCGCTGAGTTGCTTGAGCCAAGGCTGTAGAAGACATCAATATTCCACCTCTCGGGGGGTGGCATAGAAAAAATGTCCCGCACCATTGTGCGGGCAGCGCATATTGTGCTCATTGTTGAACTTGTGGCTCACGCTTGACCATTCCGATGTGAACAGTGTCATTGCCACTCTCTCGAACATCGATACAACCGATGTGTTGGTGATTCCGTTTCACCTTTCGAGAGCGATCCCTGATTTGAGGTTTGGTTTTGGGAAATAAAGAAGAGGCCTTTGAGGTCGAAGGAACCGTCACACAAGCATTGGCAAATACACGATTTCGCGTGCAACTGGAAACAGGCAGCGAAGTCATGGCACACGTGGCCGGCCGAATGCGAAAACACTTCATCCGCATCGTTCCTGGTGATAAGGTCCGGGTCGAACTGTCGCCCTATGATCTCACGAAGGGTCGAATCGTATATCGCGAGAGATAGGTTTCACCCCTTCTAAGGAGGGGCATTCCAAAGATCGCAGACGACACGGAGAGGGGAATTGAGCGGACACGCCCATTCATCGCTCGGATTGGCCGATCATCCGCCCAGTTTTTAGATAAACTAGCAAGCAATGATGGCTTTCTGCGCCCCAAGTCGAATTGTTTGTCGCCAAGTCAAAGTCGCTTTTTTAAAAGAGTCCCGAAACCGTCACTACGGTTCATGGGTACATAGTAATATCCGAGCTTGAACAAGCGGGCTGTGGTCCTAATTCGTCTTGATTGCACGTCGCTATTCGCTGGCTCGACAGATCGAACCGTCAAATTCCAATACCCCGGTGGGCTCCTTTGCCCTGCCAGTCACTGCTTCCCAGAGGAAGGTTTTTACAATGGTGTTCTCGAATCGTTTGATTCGCCGTGGCTTGATGGCCTCCGCGATGGCCATGGGGCTCCTTCTGTCCGCTCCCAACTCATGCTTGCCTCAAGCAAGCGCTCAAGATAACGATGCTGCTTCTGATGAGCCCGTCCTTGTTGTGACTCTTGGGTCTGTCAACAAACTGACCCAAGACATCAATTACGTTACCGGGGTCGCTGGACAGGCGCAAGCAGGTGGAATGTTCGGTCTGCTGGCAGGCACATTCACCCAGGGACTGGACATGACCCGCCCGATCGGCGTGGTCGTCCCGATGGTCAACGGAATGCCCCAGCCACTTGCTCTGCTTCCTACCAACGACATCAAAACAGTGCTGAAGCGTTTGGAGGCTCAGACAGGCCCGTACGACGAAGAAAAAGATGGCACACTAAGAATCATCGTTGGTGCAAACGTGGTTCACATCCAACAGAAGGGTGATTGGGCAGTCATGGGCACTGCCAAAGACGTCCTGGCTCTGGCTCCGGAAGATCCCAGCACTCTGTTTGACGGGATGGGTAACAATTACGACATCGCCGTTCGAATGAAAATGCAGCAGATCCCCGCAGAAACACGCGGCATGCTGACAACCCAACTCAAAATGGGTTTTGAACAGGCGATGGCACTGCAGAATGGTCCCGACGCTGAAGCCAGTCGTGAAACTGCTGAAAACGCCATCGAGCAACTTGAACAACTGATCGAAGATACCGATCAACTGCAGTTTGGATTCAACATCGACCAGGCTAAGCAAAAAATATCGATTGGTGGCAGCTACACCGCCGTTGCCGGTAGCAAACTAGCAACGATTTATGATGGCGTCAAAGCAATCCCTTCTCAGTTCGCATCGGTGATCCGGGAAGATGCCGCTGCATACGTGCACCAAGCTGCTTCCATCAGCCCGGAGGCGATCGAAGACACCGAGGCCAGCATGGAAGCATCCATGGGTGCTGTCCGAACCGCTCTGGATAGCCAAGCTGGCCTGACGGACAGCCAACGTGATCACATCAATGCTTTGGTAGATCGAGTCATTGAACTCTCAGTCAAGTCCGCAGCCGAGGGAAAAAGTGATCTGGGTGCTTTACTGTTGGCAGACGAGGATGATGGATTCAAGTTTGTGTTCGGTGCATTCGTTGCGGACGGAAACGAAGTTGCTGCAATCGCCAAAGAGGTTGCAGAAAAAGTTGAAAATGAGCCAGGCGCACCCGAGTTCAAATTCGACATTGGCGACTACAACGGTGTCACGATGCACTTGGTGGAAGCTGACATCCCAGCATCCCAGGACGAAGCACGTCGAATGTTCGGCAACAAGTTGCGTGTCCACATCGGTACCGGCAAACAATCCATGTATTTGGCGTTTGGAAAAGGCAGTGACAGTTTGATGAAAGAACTGATCGACTCCGGCAAAAAGAAGAACTCAGCTGATCGCCCTGTCGGCCAAATGAGAATGACCATGATGCCCATGCTGAAGTATGCCCAGTCGATTGCGTCGACCGACACTTTGGCTGCCATGATTGATGCCCTGACAAGATCCCCTGATCAGGGCGACATGAGTATCGTTGCTGAATCAATTGAGAATGGTCAGAAGTTTTCATTCGACATCGGTGAAGGAATCCTTCAAGCAATCGGTGCGGCGGTGCAACAGACTCAGCAGGCCCTGCCGGCCGGCCAGTTCTAAACTGCCATATGTCCAACGAACTACGTTTCCTCAAAATGTATCGTCAATGATGCTTACAAAGGCCGCCGGAAATCTCACCGGCGGTCTTTTCTATTGATGTAGGTAGTCAACCAGAACGAACGGATACCAAAACAGTGAACCCGAGGGAAAAAAAGAAGATCTTCGCAATCTGCTTTGTCGTCGGCATGGTGGGTGGTTACTACTATTACCAATCACTCGAACGCAGCTCCGACGAGACCGTCAACGTTGCACCCACAGCAGCTGAACAAACACCCAGTGCTAGGGTCACGATGTCTGATGTACTCGACATGGCTAAATCAGTAAGAGCACATTTGTCAACGACATTGAATGATTACACCGCTCGATTCGTCAAACAGGAACTGGACGCCAGTGGAACAATGGCACCCGAGTCTGAAATCCAATTAAAGGTGCAAACACGTTGTCGCAATGAAAGCAACGATGCTCCCAAACGCGTTTATCTCGCCTTCAATGCACCTCAAAATTTGAAGGGTCGTGAAGTCATCTGGGGTGCTGATCTCTTTGACGGAAAAATGGCTGTCCATGAAGTCGGCCTGTTACTTGGGTTGAAAACCTTGTGGCTCGATCCAACAGGCTTCCTCGCCATGCAGGGACAGCGGTATCCCATAAGCGAGATTGGCATCATGAAACTGATCGATAAATTAATTGAGCGTGGCGAAAAAGATCGGGATAACCCCGACATTAGCGTCAACATTATCGCGGACCAGAAACTGGATGACACCCCGACACAGGTGATCCAAATCCGCCGAAGCAAGCCATCGAATCAAGAAGACGACTTCTCTCTGGCCGAAATCACGCTTGATCCTGAACGCCAATTGATCCTTGGCTACCGAGCTTTTGGCTGGCCTGATGAACCTGAAGGTAAGCCAGTCTTGCTTGAATCGTACACCTACCACGATGTGAAAACCAACGTCGGACTCACTGATGCTGATTTTGATCCAAAGAATTCAGAGTACAATTTCCCCGCATTGTAACTGTTGAATACAGGACGAAGAATAAAACTGCTGTTCCACAAAATGAATTCAGTGCAAGCCCCTATATTGATACTGATCAATACTTCATTGCATGTAACAATGCCACACAAGTGGGTTTGCCAGATGGTTCTTACGGCACACACTCAAGCTAACTTTGCAAATTTCACATGAAGGCCTGAACACGAATGATCCATGCCCGCCCACAGCATCGCTTTACTGTTTTCATTGCTGCCTTGCTTTCTTCATCGTTTGTCTCCTCATCGTTCGCCTTTGCCGATGACTTCCCACAATGGCGTGGAGTCAATCGTGACGGTGCAATCAATGAAAACAATCTGATGAAGGAACTACCCGAGGGTGAATTGCCCCGAAAATGGTCTGTGCCCATTGGATCAGGTTATAGTGGCCCGACCGTCGCAAACGGAAAGGTTTATGTCACGGATCGCGGCATTGGGGAATCTGATAATCAAGTCGAACGCATCCTCTGTTTCGATGCAGAAAGTGGTAAGCAGGCGTGGGAACACAACTACAAAGTCAACTACAACGACGATGAATACAATATTGGCTATAAGGCGGGCCCACGAGCAGCTGTCACCATCCACGATGGCAAGGCAGTATCGGTTGGGGCGATGGGAGATCTAAAGTGCCTTGATGCATCCACCGGAAAAATCATCTGGGAGCACCATTTGGCGAGTGAATACAAGGTAAAGATGCCAATTTGGGGCATCACTGCCGCACCACTGATTTACGAAGACTTGGTGATTCAAATTACTGCTGGTTCTGCTGGTTCATGCGTGGTCGCTTTTGATCTGAAAACTGGCAAAGAAAAGTGGCGAGCAATTGATGAACTGGCAGGCTACAGTGCCCCCATTCTGATCCGCCAAGGTCAGCAAGATGTCGCTGTGTGCTGGACAGGCGAGAGCGTGACGGGCTTGGATCCCAAAACCGGTAAGACGCTTTGGAGTTTGCCGATGGAATCAAGAAACATGCCAATCGGTGTTGCAACTCCTGTCATCTCAGACAAATATCTCTTTGTGTCGTCATTTTATGATGGCTCAATGTTGATCGAACTGAATCTTGAAAAACCTGAGGTCAAACAGGTCTGGCGGCGAATTGGCAGAAACGAACGTAACACTGATTCCCTGCACTGTATGATCAGCACTCCCTTGATCAAAGGTGAATACATTTATGGTGTCGACAGTTACGGTGAACTACGGTGCCTAGACCTGACCACGGGTGACCGCATCTGGGAAGATACCACCGCTGTCCCAAGAGCTAGATGGGCAACCATCCACACGCTGCGAAATGGCGATCGGGAAATCATGCTGAACGATCAGGGAGAATTGATTTTTGCAAATCTCAATCCCAAAGGCTTCGAAGAATCGTCAAGAACAAAGTTACTTGCTACCACCCTTCGACAACTTCCCAGGCGAAATGGTGTGACGTGGGCTCACCCCGCGATTGCAAATGGTGTCATCTTTGCACGAAGTGATAGTGAATTAATCGCAGCGTCTTTGACCAAATGATCAGCATAATGAAGACCATCTCGAATCTCAGTTGTATGGCAATCGCTCTTCTGTGTTTTCAAGTGACTGTTGGTTTTCACTGGGCTTCTGGCAAAAATCCAGACATTGTCATGATTGCTATCGATGATCTGCGCCCAATGCTCGGGTGTTATGGTGATCGAAGAATCAACAGCCCCAATATCGATTCACTAGCGAAGAGTGGCATTGTTTTTGAGCGAGCGTATTGTCAATACGCAAAGTGCGGCACTTCACGATTGTCGCTCATGCTAGGACTCAGACCGGACTCGATTGGGATTTTCAGTAACAAGGCCGCAGATGCCAAAAAATTCCGTGCTGATCATCCCGATGTGGATTCAATCGCCAGCTGGTTAAAAAAATCTGGCTATTACACACAAAGCTTTGGAAAAATTTATCACGACGGTTGGGACCAAAAAAGCGATTGGTCAACCAACTCGTATCCTGGCCGTGACCGAGAAATACTTGAGGTCACTGACATTCAAAATGTCTCCGGCCCAACGATTATCGCCGAGCGACTGGACTGCCCTGTGCTGCAGGCTCCTGATGTGAATGATGAACACCTGTTTGCCGGTCGCATGGCGACGAAGGTCATCGACACAATCAATCATTTCGACGAACCGAAACCACTTTTTATAGCCATTGGTTTTCGAAGACCCCATTTACCATTGGTCGCGCCGAAAGCCTACTTTGATCAATACCAAGTCGATCAATCATGGCTAGCTACCAATCAGCATCCCGCGGCGAATGCACCATCAATGGCATGGTTCAACTCCGATGGGTATGTAGGTTCTGCGAGAAAAGCCGGACTGACGATGCCGCTGCGGCCAAGCGACAATGAGGCAAGGGACTGGAACGGCTACGAAATACGAAGTTATCGTGGCGTTCCTAATCAGGGTCCAATTCCCCGCGCGACGCAGGTCAAGTTGATCCATGCTTACGCTGCGTGCATCAGCTATGTCGATGCCCAGATAGGTCGCATTCTGGAGAACATGAGACAGTCACCACGATTCAAAAACGCGGTGGTTGTCTTGTGGTCCGACCATGGCTGGCATTTGGGCGAGCACTCTGCCTGGGGAAAAATGACCAATTTTGAAATCGCAACTCGTGTTCCGTTGATCGTTTCTGCTCCCCACCTAACACCGGGTCGCACCGATTACCTCTCGGAACTGGTTGATCTCTATCCAACACTCTGTGATCTCGCCCAAGTCGCTCGACCCGACCACTTAGAAGGTGACAGTCTGCTTCAAATACTGCAGCAAAATGCTTCGAAAAAAAGCGGAAATTCGACATCTGTGGCACTGAGCCAGTACACCCGATTTCGTGACAGATACATGGGGCGTACCATCCGCACGCAGCATTACCGATACGTCGCGTGGTTTGATCAACGCGAAAACAGGATTGTCGCTCGCGAACTTTACGATCACCGGATTGATCCCAATGAGAACAACAATTTGACTGTGCAGAACCAATATGAATCGATGGTAGAAAATTTTGACAGGCAAATTCACCATCTTTTCAAGTTGCCCGTGACAGTGCCGTGATTCTGATATCGATGACTGGAATTTTCCGCTCATCCGCTAGACTATGTACTTACGCAGACTAATTTCATTCTCCCACTGACATCAGCTGAATTCATGCCAAACATTGGACCCATGATCGCCGCCTCCGCAAAACTGGGACTCGGCTACGCAGAGCGTTTACTAAAAGATATCCCTGCCGAGAAATATGCGCGTTTCGCAAAGGTGCAGGACACAGTTGTTGAGTCAAACCATCCGGCTTTCATTTACGGGCATCTTGGGCTCTACGCCTCACGAATAATCGCTGAACTTGGCTGCGACGCATCAGCCTACAGTCCATCCGCGGAATACGAAAAAATATTCTCCAAGGATGCCGTGTGCGTTGATGACCCGGACAACTCCATCTACCCAGCCATGGATGACGTGAACCATCACTTGTTCACCAATTATCAAGCTGCCATTGCTGCACTTGAACAAGCTGAAGATGCAGTTTTCCAGCAACAAAACCCTAACGAAGCCATGCGTGAAAAGTTTGCAACCATCGGTGCAATGCACGGTTTCTACGTAGGTGGACACTTCATGATGCACATGGGCCAAATGAGCGCGTGGCGACGAGTGGCTGGATTGGGTCCTGCTTGATTACTGCTGATTGCCCGGTAGATTCCTACCAGCCATTCCCTACGGTGCTAGCGACCCAGCTATGGATCCGATTACGGTTAGCCGCAAATGAGTACTTGATGCGGATTGTTGGCTTGAACTAACGACCTTTGAATTTATTTTCAAATCGACCACTTCATCCGAAGAAATCTCACATGCGCGACTGGAAGCCCACCTCATGGAAGAACAAAACTTCCGCACAGCAACCGCTGTATGATAATCACGAAGACCTCGGTGCGGTGGTGGGTGAGCTATCGGACCGCCCACCGCTGGTTACCAGTTGGGAAATCGAAAGGTTAAAGAGTCAGCTCGCAATCGCAGCAAGCGGAAAAGCGTTCTTACTGCAGGGTGGTGATTGCAGCGAAAGTTTTCAGGCCTGCCGCGCTGATCCGATCGCGAAAAAGTTGAAGGTGTTGCTACAGATGAGCTTGGTGCTCGTCTATGGAATGAACAAACCGGTCATTCGCGTTGGCCGCATTGCAGGACAATATGCAAAACCGAGGTCCAGTGATAATGAAACTCGTGATGGTGTGACCCTTCCCTCTTACCGGGGTGACTGCGTCAATCGGATTCCATTCACAACGGAAGATCGCAAAAATCGGCCGGAATTACTTTTGGAAGCCTACAGTCGATCAGCTCAAACATTGAACTATTTACGAGCTCTCGCGGAAGGAGGCTTCGCAGATATTCATCATCCTGAAAATTGGGAACTCGACTTTGTAACTCACTCCAAGAAATCCCAGCAGTACCATCAACTTGTCGGTGGAATTAGTGACTCACTACGGTTTATCGAAACCATCGGAGGCATCGCCAGTGGCGACCTGTCTCGTGTCGATTTTTACACTTCGCATGAAGCACTGTTGCTACCCTACGAGCAGGCCCTGACTCGAAAACCCATCAGCGGTAGTGGCTGGTACAACCTTGGAACGCACTATCCGTGGATTGGTGACCGCACCCGGGCGATTGATGGCGGGCACATCGAGTACTTTCGTGGAATCGAAAATCCGATCGGGCTCAAAGTTGGGCCCACCGCTTCACCCACAGAGCTGATTGACTTGATTGAGATTTTGAATCCTGAGCGTCAAGCAGGGCGTCTGACGCTCATCTGCCGTTTCGGTGCAGATAAGATCAACGACTGCTTACCGCCGCTGATCCAGATCGTGCAGAAGGCCAAACATCCCGTACTGTGGTCAATCGATCCCATGCATGGCAACACAATGACCACAGATAACGGAATCAAAACACGTCATTTCGATCAAATCCTGAGCGAAGTGCGTGACTCCTTCTCAATCCATCAAGAACTGGGCTCAATCGTCGGTGGAATCCATCTTGAATTGACGGGAAATAACGTGACCGAATGTATCGGTGGCACAGGGGGCCTACAGTCGACCGACCTGAAAAGAGCCTATGAAAGTGCTGTGGATCCAAGGTTGAACTACGAGCAAGCGATGGAAATTGCTTTTCTAATTGCTGGCCAAGCTCGAAAGTCAAACTGATCCAGCGTTCAAGTTCCGATACGAATGAAACCGCTGTCGGTGTCCCTGTCCCTGGAATCACGCAGACTCCGATGTCCCAGCTCTCCCGAACAGATCGCAAAGCGAGTCAGCCAGGGCAACCTGCATCCGGCACCCCTATCCACGATGCCGTAACCACGGCAGTGCTGAACCTGAGGGAAGGTGAGGTCGTGAGTTTTGGCGACATTGCTCGAAAAGCTGGTCACCCCCGCGCCGCCCGAGCCGCTGGAGCCATTTTGAGCAAATCTGGTGACAGCCTGCCGTGGTGGCGTGTTGTCTATGCCAATGGGCACCTGCCACCATGTAACCCCAGCCTGCAAGCCGAACGATTGCTGTCGGAAGGAGTTCAATTGCGTGGATTCCGCGTTCTGACATCACCTCAGGGTCGTTTCCGATCTTCTCAATCCAGGACGGATTCATAATCCATCACGGAATGATCTGGCGACGGCTCAAATTTGCAGCAATTCCGGCTAAACTACTTGAGTAGCTAAAAGCACCCCTCCACTGCACACCCCGCGCAAGCTCACTCAACAACATCGAGCCGAACTTCATGAGAATGATGACCACACTGAAGGTTTTATTGACGCTGTCGATCACTGCATTCTGCCTGACGACCTCGGCAGCAGAACCTCCCAACATCCTGTTCATCATGTCTGATGACCACACGGCGCAAGCAGTCGGAGCTTACGCCACCTTGTTGAAAGATCTCAATCCTACGCCCAATATCGATCAAATAGCTGCTGAGGGAATTTGCTTTGACAATGCGTTCTGCACCAATGCGATCTGCACACCCTCGCGAGCTTGCATCATCACTGGGCAATACAACCACATCAATGGCGTCTTCGATCTTGGTGGAAGAATCGAACGAGAGAGGCAGACTCTGCCCAAACTGATGCGATCTGCTGGTTACCAGACCGCAATGATCGGCAAATGGCACCTCAAAGTTGAGCCCAACTTCGACTACTACAAAGTGTTGCCAGGCCAAGGGAAATACTTCAACACAGAATTCCGAGTTCAAGGTGATAAGAAGTGGCCCAAAAATGTGATCAAGTATCCGGGCTCACATTCCTCGGATGTGATTACCGATGCAACCCTCGACTGGTTCAAAAATCATCGTGATGCTGACAAGCCCTTTTTTGTCTGCCACCAATTCAAGGCACCACACGACTACTTTGAAAGTCACCCTCGGTATGACAGTTACTTGGCAAACATGGAGATCCCGGAACCCGAATCCTTGTGGACCAAACCGGATACTTGGGGTTCACTTGCAACGCGTGGATACAAAGACGAACTCGTGCCCCACATCGGCACCTCGATTGGTCGGCGAAATCCACGAAGGTCCTATGCCGCCGACCTTCCAGTAAAATTCCCTGAGGAATTCAAGTGGGACCACCGTGACCCAAATCTATCCGACGAACAAGTCAAACGACTCTCTTACCAAGCCTATCTGAAAAAGTACCTTCGCTGTGTCAAAGGTGTCGACGACAACATGAAGCGTCTAATGGACTATCTGAAAGCTGAAGACCTTTATGACAATACGCTAATCATCTACACCGGCGATCAAGGCTTTTGGCTCGGCGAAAAAGATTACCAAGACAAACGCTGGGCATATGATGAGTCTGCACGCATGCCCTTCATCGTTCGATACCCAAAAGCAATTCCTCAGGGAGTTCGCAGTGATGCCATCATCGAAAACATCGACTACCCAGCCTTAATGCTTGATTACGCTGGGGTTTCAATCCCAGCAGAAATGCAGGGACGTTCTTTCCGCCAAATTTGTGAAACTGGCAAGGAACCGAATGACTGGAAGCAGGCCGCGTACTACCGGTATTGGATGCACATGGCACACCATGACAATCCGGGAGAAATGGCGATGCGTACCAAGACCCACAAACTGATCTATTTTTATGGCTGCAATTATCAAGGGGATTCCCTGACACCCCCAGCCTGGGAACTTTATGACCTGACGGCAGATCCCAATGAACTGAACAATGTCTATGACGACCCTGGCTACAAAACTGTTCGAGATCATCTGAAGTCACAGTTCGCACAACTGCGTCTGGAGATTGGAGATAACGGCTCACACTACCCTGAATGCGAAGAAATTGTCCAAGAGTTCTGGGACTACGATCAGGCAGATCGCGAGAAAGCAATCAAAGTCTCCCGGGCTTTCCTGAACAAGCGTGAGTCCGAACTTGCAGAGATCAAGAACAAGCAAAAGTAGGGCTGCGAGAACATTTACGACCGCACAGTACAAAGCACAAAGTCAACACTTTCGATCGAGATCCCTGCGTGATCTCAAGTTGCATGACTATGATGCAGGCTGAGCGTGCCCCACGCCTGACGGTGCAAACAAGGCAACACGCTTACTGAGTGCAAGAAATTCATCCATTGTTGCTGCGAACAAGAATTCCTTGCTGCTAATGATTCCCTGTCGGACAAGCATCTCATGCACTACGATTTGTCGGCACCGTGCGTTCGCCATAAGACCATTTTCAACGAGCCTAACGAATGAAACACATTCGGAACTTTTGCATCATTGCCCACATCGACCACGGAAAGTCAACCTTGGCTGACCGACTCATACAGGCGTGTGGTGGCGTGACACAGCGCGAGTTTCAGGACCAGATGCTGGACTCAATGGACATCGAGCGAGAACGCGGCATCACAATCAAGAGTAACACTGTTTCGCTCTCATACACTGCGAAAGATGGTGAAGAGTATCTTTTAAATCTCATTGACACACCGGGCCACGTCGATTTCTCTCATGAGGTAAGACGATCTCTAATGGCCTGCGAAGGCGCCTTAATGGTTGTCGACGCGTCTCAAGGTGTTGAAGCGCAAACGGTGGCAAACCTCTATCTCGCCCTCGAATATGATCTGGAAATGCTGGCGATCATTAACAAAATTGATTTGCCTGCAGCTGACGTTGATCGCGTACGTGAGGAAATCGATTCGGACCTCGGCTTGGATCCATTCGAAGCAATTCCCGTCTCTGCAAAAACAGGTGAAGGCATCCAGGATGTGCTGGAGGGAATTGTCACGCAATTAAGCTGTCCCTCAGGAGATCCAAATGCTCCTCTCAAAGCATTGGTGTTCGATGCCCACTTTGACAAATACCGGGGAGTTATCCTTCAATGCCGAGTGGTACAGGGAACACTGAAACCACGGCAGTCCATTCACTTCATGCACTCCGGGCGCGATTACAAGGTTGATGAACTTGGCTACAACCAATTCAAGTTGAATCCAAAAGACCAGCTGAGTACTGGAGAAGTTGGCTACATCGTGGCTGGCGTCAAGAGTGTCCAAGACATTGAGATTGGCGACACGATCACGGCACTGGACCGCCAAGCCGACGAACCGATACCGGGCTATCAGGAAGCTCGTCAGGTTGTCTTTTCCTCGGTATATCCGATGAGCACAGATGAATACCAGGATCTGACCAAAGCACTCGACAAACTTGCCATCAATGATGCTGCACTGACCTACGAAAAAGACAGTTCAGCAGCGCTTGGCTTTGGCTTCCGTTGTGGGTTCCTCGGTCTCTTGCATCTGGATGTCATTCAAGAACGCTTGCAGCGTGAGTTTGATATCGGGCTGGTCATCTCCGCTCCCTCTGTGAAGTACAAGTTGAACCTGAAAGATGGAACCACAATTGAAGTCGATAACCCCAGTTATTGGCCTGACCCCACCAATATTGACTCTGCCTCAGAACCTTACATCAAGGCGTCTATCCTCACGCCTGAAGAGTATGTCGGCCCAGTCATGGAACTATGCCGGGAACATCGCTCTGAAACGCAAACGATGAATTATTTATCAGCTGGCAGGGTTGAAGTGAGCAGTGAAATGCCACTGGGGGAAGTGCTATTCGATTTTTATGGCAAACTCAAAATGATCACGCGTGGTTATGGATCATTTGACTACGTTCCAATCGAATACCGCACAACTGATGTTGTCAAAGTAGATATTCTCGTCAACAAGGAGCCCATCGACGCACTGGCCTACTTGGTTCATCGGGAAAAAGCACGGGCGCGGGCACTGCATTACTGCGAGCAGTTGGCAGAAGCGATTCCACGGCACCAATTCAAAATCCCCATTCAGGGAGCCATTGGTGGGACGATCATCGCACGCGCCACCATTCAGCCTTATCGCAAGGATGTCACTGCAAAACTTTATGGTGGTGACGTAACTCGAAAGAAGAAACTGCTTGAGAAACAAAAAAAAGGAAAGGCCAAAATGAAACAGTTTGGCAGCGTCAATATCCCCCAGAAAGCGTTCGTTTCGGTACTACGTGCGGATAAAGACTGAAATACAAATTGAAGTCAGATGAGGTATCACCTGTCGAAGCAAGAGGCGGAAACTACACATGCGGTGATGGGTTTGTGGTGAACATTTTGAATCAACGATGACTACCGGTAACAACGCATTCAACATTTACCAGATGGACACCACGGCCATGCCCCGAACCGCCATGAATGCTCACACCTTGCCCGGCGAGTATTTCACCTCGCAAGAAGTCTACGATCAGGAAACCGAACGGATTTTTTCGAAATCATGGATCTGTGTAGGAAGAGCTTCTTCCATCCCAAATTCTGGAGATTTTTTTCTACATGAAATGGACGGTGAAAGTCTCATCATCATTCGTACTGAATCGGGCCAGATCAATTGCCTTTACAATGTCTGCCGGCATCGCGGTACCAGACTACAAAAAGAGCCATGCGGGCAGATCAAAACTAGATTGCACTGCCCGTATCACGCATGGGCGTATGATACCGATGGAAATCTGAAGTCGGCCCCCAACATGATGGGGACAACGGATTTTTGTGCACAAGATCATTCTCTACAAAGCTCGGCGTGTGTTGTCTGGCAAGGATTTATCCTCATCAACCAACAGCAACAAGTCGCTTCATTCGAGCACGACTTTGCTAGTATTCTGCATCGCTTTGATAATTGGGAACTCGGTCGACTGACAAGCGCCCATGAGATCACTTATGAAGTGCAAGCGAACTGGAAAGTCATCTTCCAAAATTACAGTGAGTGCTATCACTGTTCTCTCGTTCATCCGCAACTGCGTCCCATCACCTCTGTAGAAACGGCATCGAATGATTTCGAAGACGGGCATTTCCTCGGTGGACCTATGATTCTGGCGGACGACTACCAAAGCGTCACAATGAATGGCGAATGGTGCGGCTCACCCCTGCCAAACCTTTCCACCGAAGATTTGCGCCGCGTCTACTTCTATACCCTGTGCCCTTCCCTGTTCATCAGTCCACATCCTGATTACGTTCTGACGCACCGCATCGAGCGGGTTGAGGTCGACTCAACGCGTATCATTTGCAACTGGCTATTTCCCAATGAGGTCTTGGCCCCTGACACCTTCAATCCGACCGAAGCGATCGAATTTTGGGACCTGACCAATCGTCAGGACTGGCAAATTTGCGAACTGACCCAAAAGGGAGTCCAGTCCCGGGCCTACCGACCTGGTCCCTATTCCGGATTGGAAAGCATGCTAGCCGCGTTCGATCGCCATTACCTTTCTGTGATGGCAGCCATCTCAGAAAAATAGTGCAAGACCAGATCGTGGCTGAACAAATCATGACCAAGAAGATCACTGCAAGCTGGCATCGCCCTAGCTCTGAATCGAATCAAATGATCCGGTCTCTCAGGATTTCTTCAGCGGCATTCATTCCGCAAGCACCCATGACTCCTCCACCCGGATGACTGGCGGCACCACAGATGTATAAGCCCTGAATAGGCGTTCGATGATCTGCCCAACCGGGCACGGGTCGCATCATGTGGAGCTGGTTTAAATTCATTGAGCCTTGAAATATGTTGCCGCCGGTCAATCCGTAAGTCCGTTCGATGTCGACAGGACTCAACACTTGGCGGTGCTCGATCGCGTTCTGAATATTCGGTGCGTACTCAGCAACTCGCTCCACACAACGATCGGCAAATCCTTCCTTGATGTTATCCCACACCAAGCCCTCTTTAAGTTGATAAGGAGCATACTGCACAAACATGCTCATGATATGCTTGCCTTCCGGAGCGATGGTCCGATCAACACTCGTGGGGATCGTAATTTCGACGATCGGATTTTTGCTCGGTTCGCCATATTTGGCATCGTCAAAAGCTCGTTCAACCTCTTCCAATGTTTCGCCAATATGTATCGTACCGTTATGTTGCGGCGCGATTCCGGTTGACGGAAGGCACGTAAAGTTGGGCAACTCAGAAAGTGCCAAGTTGATTTTGGCTGTTGCAGAGCTGTAATCAATTCGATCAACAGCAGCACGGAAAGAAGAAGGCAAATCACCTTCCTTCAGGAAGTGATTGAATGTCAGATTAGCATCGACGCTGGAAGCCACGACAGAAGCCCCCAATTCACGTCCGTCATCAAGCAGAACTCCGCGAGTCTGATTTTTTTCAACTATGATTTGCTGAACTTCGCACTCTGTCTCAATCGTCACACCCAGTTGGTGGCAAACGGTCGCAATCGACTCGGACAAGGCTCCCATGCCACCCTCCACATAGCCCCAGACCCCACGGGCTCCTCCTGCTGTTCCCATCACATGGTGCAACAGTACGTACGCAGTTCCGGGCTGTGAAATCGAAGCAAACGCACCGATCACAGCATCCGTCGCAAGCGTGGTTTTTAGCACCTCGGTTTCAAACCATCGTTCCAACACAGGCCGCGCTGCTGCTGTTAATAGTTCAATCCCTTCGGGAATCGTCTCTTCCATGGAAGCCAATGCCTTACGCAGCGCCCAGCCTTTTTTAAGGTCACGTATTTTCTTACCCATGCCAATTCGTCGCCAACTGGCTGGTAAGGGCAACAGATCTGGGGCCGCTTGATTCAGCACGGGCTCAAGATGCATCGCGACATCCTCGAGCACTTTCTCATAACGCGTGAAAGATTCCGCATCGGCCTTACTGAAACCAGCGATCTGATCGTAATTCTGTTGCTTATCCGCGCCCAACATCAAATGCCGTCCATCCCGCATGGGAGTGAAGGAAGATGGGACTCGGGGCAGAATGGTCAATCCATTTTGTTTGAGTTGCAGGTCCGAAATTATTTCAGGCAACAGCAAACTGACAACGTAAGAGGCTGTCGAAACCTTGTAACCCGGCCACAGTTCCTCAGTCACACTGCATCCCCCCAACATGGGACGACGCTCCAGCACGCAAACGCGTTTGCCTCGCTTCGCAAGATAAGCGGCAGCAATCAAACCATTGTGACCACCGCCGATAATGATGCAGTCATACTTCGCGGATTTACTCGAATTTGCCATGGTCTCTGCCCTGCCTCGGGTTCTACATGTCAGATCAATACAGTCTCTAGGTTTGAGCGTCCCCTTAGCGGAACAGTCATGCTGCTCCCATTCAACCATTCAACTGCGTTTACCGCGAGGACCCGTCTTTGAATTCGCCCTGATTTGAAGCGATCACAGCCTTTTTGTCCGGCATTCGAGTCTAACTGGGCAGACGTTCCCTAACCTGATTGACGACAGTGTTTCTGACATAACACTCTTGCCAAATCAACAACCCGTCCGAATCACAGCAACGCCCGACACACCTTTGAATGCGACCAGGCCCTAATCATTCAGCTTCGCATTGATCTCAACTCAAGAAACATATTTTCTTCTGACCATCAGCATACAACTGGACATCTTCAGGCCCAGCAAAGAGTTGATCTGAGCCAACAAGCCATCTTCGCTGAGTCGGAGAGTGCAGGAGATGACACAAATGCGATTACTGTCATTGTTTCGATCTTCCGGCACCGAAATCGTGTCAAAGCATCGCAATACCAACTCATGATGCATTATATTTTGGATCCAGATTTTCCCCGCCAACAGGAATTCACCCATGCTTCGATCAACCCTCTGCATTGCCCTGACACTTTCTTTAGGCACGAGTTGCCTTGCACAAAAGCTCATCGCCGAACCAACCAGCATCGATCCTGACCTGCCGAATGTTCTATTGATAGGTGATTCCATTTCCATTGGCTACACGCTGCCAGTTCGCAAAAAGATGGCTGGAGCAGCCAACGTTTTTCGTCCCAAAACAAATTGCGGTCCCACAACCAAAGGTGTCGCAGAGCTGGACCAATGGTTGGGGGATCGAAAATGGAGTGTCATTCATTTCAATCATGGGCTCCACGATCTAAAATACATGGGTCCCAAAAACGAAAACCTAGCAGATCCCAAGGGCTCAAAATCCCATCAACAAGTCCCCCCAGCTGCATACGAACCCAATCTTAAGAAGATTGCCGAGCGACTGAAGAGGACCGGTGCAGTTGTGATCTGGTGTGAAACAACTCCCGTACCCGAGGGAGCGAAGGGTCGTGTTGTTGGTGACAGCAAAAAGTACAATGAGATTGCAGCCAAAGTGATGAAGGAACTAGGCGACATCAAAACCAATCCACTTTGGCAATTATCGAACAAAGAGGTCCCAACGCGTCCTGCCAATGTTCATTACACAGCGGAAGGATCAAATAAGCTGGCAGATCAAGTTGCCTCGATCATCAAGAAAAATCTGCCACAAAGTGATCGCAAATGACTCTGATCAAGTCGTTTGCAGGAAACGACGAAGAATCGAATGGGACATCGGTCGATATAAAATGTATGCACTGAGAACCGAAAACCAAATCGCAGCGAGAGCCATTGAAAAGCTGATGAGCAATAAAAATTCGCACCGTTCCCGCATCAACGAAGTGTGTGGATTTGGTTTGGGTTGCTTACTCGGAGGACTTCTTGGTGCTGTTGCTGGATTGTTATCCTCGAATGAAACCGTCGTCATTCTCTACTACTGCATCGGGTTCATTGGCGGTGGTTTTGTCGGTGCATCTGCTATGAAACGACTCACCATGCGAGGTGACTAAAGAATACGCTTCAATGCATCTCGATGCAGGTAAGCGGGAAGACGCTTCTTTGACTGTTCTATGTGTCACACAAGCCTCATGAAAAATACAAAAGAGCAAGTTGCATCTGGCACAGACTGTCGTGGCCCGCTTCATCATGCAGATCAGTTGTGCTGACCAGTTCTGGGGTTCTGCAATGCGACAAGGTCGATCTCAAGCCTAGGCCTTCTAGGAAGACAGACGCCTAGGGATCCGAACCCAAAAACCGTGCGAACGTTATTGCAAATAAGCGTTCGCTGTTCCGCAAATATGCGAAAAAACGCTGTCTTCGGGATAATCCAAAAACAGCGTTATTTACTTAGTACCGGAGGTGGGACTCGAACCCACATGAGATTGCTCTCACCGGATTTTGAATCCGGCGCGTCTGCCAATTCCGCCACTCCGGCGAGTGTTAGAAAACGCAGTATATATTGCGTTTTTACCTTCTTGACTACCCCCCAGTCTTTGCACCAGGTTGAGTGAGAGAATTGGGGTTGGTGATGCGGCTGTGTTCTGGAGGCTGAGGCGTAGCCGAAGCCGGAAGAACACAGCCTGCCGCATACGCGGCAGGGGTTTGATAATCCAATGAACTATGGATGCGGTGATGGTTGTAGTCGAGTCGCCAGCGATCAATCACCCAGCAAGCTTCCTCGAAGCTCAGGAAGATTTCACGGTTGAGTAGCTCATCGCGAAGCGTGCCATTGAATGATTCGACATAGCCGTTCTCCCAAGGGCTGCCCTTGGCGATGAAGAGTGTTTTGACATCAGCTTCTTTCAGCCAACGGCAAATTACTCTGGATACGAACTCTGGGCCGGTGTCATTGCCAAGGTTGTCACTGCGAATGTGTTCGGGCGTGCCGCGTACGGCCAACAGGTACTGCAACACACCCATCACATCTTGAGCGGTAAACGAACGCCCCACTTCTATCGCCAGGCATTCTCGCGTGTACTCGTCGATCACTACCAGCAACCGAAGTTGACGACCATCCTCGGTCCGATCTGTCACAAAGTCGTACGACCACACATGATTCTTGTATCGGGCACGGTGACGCACGCAACCATTCTCACTCCCGCCAGAGAATCGTCGCTTCCGATGCTGTTTTCGCGGGACTTGCATAGGTTCACGCTTCCAAAGTCGATGGACACGTTTCTCATTCACCGTCCAACCTCGCTGCGTCAACAGCCGATAAATGCGTCCCGATCCGAAGCGATTTTCATCGTCCACCCGACGCGAGTGGTATCGCTGGGTGTTGCGTGGTTGCCCCAGAACGGGGCAACCACGACGCTCCGAGACTCTTTCTGGCCCCAAACGGCTACGCACGGCGGATAACGTGCGTCGGCGACGTTCAGGGCTTACCAGTTTCCCTTGGCAGCCTCCTTGAGGATCTCCATATCGAGGGCTTGCTCGGCAACAATCTTCTTCAGCCGTGCGTTCTCTTTCTCCAAGGCTTTCAGCTGCTTGGCCATCTCTGGTTTCATGCCACCGTACTTCTGACGCCAGCGATAATACGTCTGTTCGGTGACCTCTTAGCAGCTTGGACCTCTAGCAGCTTGGACTTCTAGCAGCTTGCAAATTTCGGGCACCTTCTTCCCCTTACCGAGCTCAACATCGGCTTTACGCAGTTTGGCAACAATCTGATCCACTGTGTGACGTTTCTGAGGCATTCTGAAAGTCCTTTCCGAGCGGTACGCCCGAGCAAGATTCTCTCACTCACAATGGTGCAATTCTATGGGGGGAGGTCACACGATGCGGCAGAATATGTGAGGCCATTCATCTGGCATCTGAGAGAACTTTACCGCTAAAAAGTTACGAGTAGCTATTGGTCTAAGACTTACTGTGAAAGTTCTGTCAGGCCTCAAACGATCTAGGAACTCATGAGCCGAATTTTGACTCCAGCGCATCTACCAATTCCGCCACTCTGACAACTGCTCGAAAATGCAGCATAACGAGTGTTTTTTGTTCGCCAAACTGCCATCGACAAGGATGACATGTTTCCGGGGAAAGCGAGTAGAATGTCGTATGATGGCAAGAGTCATAGTCACTTCGTGAAAGCACTGGATTCGAAGCAGTTTCCGGTGTGCCTCATTTGGTTCGCTGGCTACCGTCAAACTTCAGTGCTACATGGAATGGAGACCGACTTCGGAATATACGCAGACCTGAGAGCAAATGCGTTTCTGAATACTTGGAACTGCCTTTCGACTCTCCGTCAGTGACATCGGCTTCGGGCACCGGTAAACTACCGCAACCGTGTTGCATCGAATTGAAGGTCTCTATCTGGCCTGCCAAACATAGTTGAAGTTGAATTCTTTTCCATCGTTGGTAAATCCAAAGAAAACAATCATCTATCGATTCACTCTCGGTGGACCCAAGACTCATACTCGCCGGACTCAGGGAAATCAAAATATGCCACAAAAAAGGCAGTCCATGAAGTATCTATTCATTTCGGGGATCGTTGTGTTTGGCTTCGGTTGCAGGAGCGAAGTCACCACCCCTACAGACCAGCACTCGTCAGCGACATCGGAGTTGCCAAACAAGCTCTGGGTGGCAAAAGACTTCAGTGGTAGTTGGCACGGGACTGCAAGAGTAGTGAACAAGGCTGGAAGCTTTAAGGTCTCACAACATCTCGTTCTCGAAGTAGATGACGGGGGTGCGGTCAAAGGAACCATCGGCTGGGTTCTCATGCCGCAGAGTTCTGAAGTCGGAAACGAAAAGAAATTCGGGCACAATGCCGATGGTGAAAAGGTGGACGAGCATACCGAAGACATTGTTGGATTAGCCAACTTCCAACGAGGAACACTGGCATTAGTTGAATGTGAGGAGCCAGGGACGCTTAGCGGTACTAGACGCCAGGATGGCACCATTGAGCTGTCGCGTAGCCAACCAGGTGAATTTCATGTCGTGACCCACGCGATTTTGGCTCGAGACAGCAACTAGGATATGTATAAACTACGAGTATCTGAGTGCTATGCAGCATACACCGGTACCAGCGTTAAAATAAAACCATCTAGGACCAGAAAGAATCTTCAAACTTGTCGTATTGGCTGGGGTGACTAAATAAAGGTGCAGAGAAAAATTTCACATCGCTAATAGCGGCAGAAGAAGCAAAAAATACGATTATCAGAGTCAAACCGGATGATTACGACATTGGGAGTCCAGAAACTAGAACTCGCAGCTTTCAGCGAGCAATAACGACCCGCAATTCACTTAGCGACTTATCGGCATTTGAATACGTGGAAAAATCCCGAGCCATTACCTCACTGTGCACCAGGCTGCGGGTAGCAGCAAACGTGTCGAATATCCGTTATTTACTAACACACGACTACCAACATATTGACGCTCTGGCTGGCGAAAGGACACAGAATCTGAAGCAATTGCCGAGGATACCTCTCCAACTCAAAAGCAATTCGGACTTATTGTCCTCAACTGATCGCACATTTGATAAGCCAATTGAATTAGAAAAAACTTCAATATTGGAACTTTTATTCTAACAACCACCGCTGCCTGCTCGTTATGACAGGGTTGGCGTGGATGCAAAACGCCATGTGGCTACGAACCACCTGCATTTTTCAGTTGGTGACCCTACTCCTCGGCCCTTAAATCAGCTTCTCACGAAGGCCAAAATCCTCGCATGTCGATCTCGAAATTGCGTAATCGCATCGACCTTCCAGCTTTTCTTCAAAGGTTTTTGAACGTGACTCGCTACATAAAAGTTCTGACATGTATGTCTGTCCTCATCGGTGTTTCTATCCTGCTCGCAGCATCGCCCAACGAGGCGGACTGGAAACAGGTTCAGGACGCAATGAACAAGGGTTTGCCCAAAACTGCTATTGAACAACTGGGCCCCATCATTCAGCAAGCCACAGCAAGCAAGAACTACGACGAAGCCATCAAAGCCATCGCCATGAAAATTTCGCTCGAGGGTGATATTCAGGGCGGAAAAGCCGAGGAGAAGATCACGCGGATGCGCGAGGCGATTGCGAACGCGCCCGCTGAAATGCTACCGGCGATGGATGCAATCCTCGCGAATTGGTTCTGGAACTACTTCCAACAGAATCAGTGGCGTTTCATGAACCGTACACAAATGAATGCTCCGCCTGGTGATGATATCACCACTTGGGACCTGACCCAAATTCTATCCGAAATCGATGCCCAATTCACCAAGGCGCTGGCTCAACCTGACAAGCTCAAGGCAATCCCGATCGCCAACTACGATGAACTCCTTGAAAAGGGTAATGCACCCGATGCTTACCGTCCCACGCTGTTTGATTTCCTAGCACACAACGCGATTGATTTTTATTCCTCTGGGACGCAAGCGGGCAATCGCCAGCAAGACGCCTTTGATCTATTAGCTGAGAGTCCCATCTTTGGCTCAGCGGAAGACTTCATCCAATGGCAACCGAAAACAGATGATGAATCCTCGCTAACGCTCAATGCGATCAAACTCTACCAACAATTGATGGCATTCCATGAATCCGATTCTGACCGATCCGCCTTCCTCGACAATGATCTTGCTCGACTGACTTTTGGTAATAACAAAGCTTTTGGTGAAGAAAAAACCTCACGCTACAAAGCAGCTCTGCTTCGTTTTGCAGATGAACACGCCGACAGTGTGATCTCGTCTCGTGCGCTAAGCGATTTGGCCACAGCCATCTACAACCAAGACGGTGGTGACGCGGTAAAAGCACATGAGCTTGCAAGTACCGGACAAAATCGCTTCCCTGAATCAGTGGGCGGGCGACGATGCTACAACTTGATTCAAAGAATCGAAGCGAAAGAAGCTCGGGTTGCCACAGAAAGAGTTTGGAACAATCCCCGCCCCACAATTGACGTCTCTTACCGAAACGTCACCAAGATTCATTTCCGCCTCGTGCCTTACCGCTTTGAAGCCTACATCAAATCAGCTCGCTGGAATCCTGAACAACTCGATACCAACTCACGGAAATCTTTGCTTTCTACCCCACCGGTTCTTGCGTGGTCTACCGATTTACCTGCAACCACCGATTACAAGCAACGTGTCGAGAAAATCATCGCACCGGAGGATGTCGCCAGTGGTTCTTACTACCTGATTGCGAGCGGCAACAAAGAATTCAGCGAAACCGATAATCAAATTTCATTCTGCGAGGTCTGGGAAAGCAAGATCGCTCTTGTGACCCGTGTCAGCCCCAACAAAGGATACATCGATGGATTCGTACTCGAGGCTGAATCGGGCAAGCCAATTGGCGAGGCAACCATCAAAGCGTGGCGGAGAGATCGCAACACCTATGTACCGCTGCCTGATGCCACAACTGACGCAGATGGCCTATTCAAAATGACAGTGCCTGATCGTCAGCAGATCATGCTGTTAGCACAGCACGACGATCAATCCCTCGCAGCAGCAAGTGCCGTCAGTTCTTACATCAACCGACGGAGCAAGAAGAATGAGCGGACAATGATGTTCACGGACCGGTCGATTTATCGTCCCGGACAGACCATCCAATACAAGGGCGTCTGTATGTCAATGGATACAGATACCAACGACTACCACAGCATCGGAAATCGCGACATCACTCTTTTGTTCACGGATCGCAACGGAAAACTGATTGAGCGTAAAAAACATCGAACCAATGATTATGGCAGTTTCAATGGCAGCGTGACTGCCCCCCGTGATCGGCTCATGGGAAACATGACTCTGCGAGTTGAAGGTGGACCTTCCGGCGCTACGTCGGTCAGCGTCGAAGAATACAAACGTCCAAAGTTCCAAGTCAAACTTGATGCCCCTGAAATAGCTGCAAAGCTAAATGCCAAGGTTGAAATCCAAGGTAGTGCCAGTGCTTACACGGGAGCCGCGATTAACGACGCAAAAGTTACATGGCGAGTCGTTCGAAATGTACGTTATCCCGTATGGTGGTTCAGCCGTTGCTGGTGGATGCCACCGCAACAGGTTGGCAGTCAAGAAATTGCACATGGAAACTCAACCACCAGTGCCAATGGAAAATTCAACGTCATCTTCAAAGCCACCCCGGACGTACAGGTTCCGAAAGAGTCCGAGCCGACATTCAGCTACACAATCTACGCTGATGTCACAGATACTACCGGGGAAACGCGTTCCGGAAGCACCAGCGTCAACGTGGGTTATACCGCACTGACTGCGTCCATCACCACGCCTCAATGGTTAACCACTAGCAACCCAATCCAACTTACAGTCAAAACGACAACCCTTGACGGCACTGCCCAGTCCGCGAAGGGAAACCTTCAGATTTATCAGGTTTTACAGCCCAAAAAAGTGACTCGAGCACCTTTGTCAGGCCGCTACTATTACCGCCCCATGAGTGAGCCCCAGCCGGATTCCTCGAATCCTGATTCGTGGCCCTTGGGTGAGAAACTGGAAACAATTGCGTTTACCACCGCTGCTGACGGTACTATCCAATTGGACACGGAACTTGCCGCTGGCATGTATCGGGTGAAACTGAAGACGCAGGACCGTTTCGGAGCCCCCGTGACAGCCGAGTTACCACTGCAAGTTCTTGATCCTAAGGCGAAAAAACTCAACCTCAAGATTCCGAATCTATTCACGGCGCCCACCCAAACAATTGAACCCGGTAACGAATATCAAGCTTTATGGGGAACGGGTTACGACAGCGGGCTTGCCTATGTTGAAGTGATCCACAACGGAAAGCTTCTGCAGAATTATTGGACCAAGCCAAAACGGACACAGAAGATCATCAAGCAGCAAGTTGATGCATCTATGCGAGGCGGATTCCACGTGCGCACCACCATGGTGCGTGAAAACCGATCTTATGTGAACACCCAGTTTGTGAATGTTCCATGGACGAACAAGCAGTTGCTGGTGAAGTGGGAACACATGGTGTCGAAATTAAAACCGGGTGCAAAGGAAAAGTGGACTGCGATCATCACCGGTGCTGATGCAGAGAAGCGTGTTGCTGAACTGGTGGCTACCATGTACGACGCTTCTCTAGATGCCTACCGGCCACACTCATGGCCATCGGCAATCAACGGATTTCGCCGGGACACACTTTTCTCGACAACGCACTTCCAAAATCAACAGAAGAATCTGAAAAACTTAGTACGCTCATGGAGAAGTTCTTATCGCAATGCAAGCCTGACTTACCGCCATTGGCCATCACGCATCACCCAGAGCCTAACCATGCGACCAATCGGCCGTAGGATGTTTCGCTCTCGCGCTGGGGGCGGCATGGAAGACAGCGATATGCTTATGGAATGCATGGACGCACCTGCTGCTGCAATGAATGCCGCCGCCCCAATGAGCGCGGCTGCCAAGAAAAAGAGTATGGGTTATTTTGGTGGAGAAACTGACAAGCAGCCCGGAAGTTCCCAGCAAGCTACTACGCAGCCTGCCGAAAAGGCTGTGAATCTCGAAACCGTCTCCATTCGTAAGAATCTCAACGAAACCGCATTCTTCTATCCGGATCTTGTTTCCAATGAGGATGGAATTGTCCGCATTGAATTCACGATGCCCGAAGCACTCACGGAGTGGCGTTTTATGGGATTCGGCCATGATCAGGAATTGCGATCTGGATTTCTAACCGGAACTACCGTCACCGCCAAAGACTTGATGGTGCAACCCAACCCACCAAGATTCCTCCGCGAAGGCGATGAAGTGGAACTCACTGTTAAAGTCAGTAATCAATCACCGACACAGCAGTCCGGTACCGTTCAATTGACTTTCGCTGACGCACGAACGGATGCCAAGGTCGATGCAAAGATTGGCAATTCAATGCCAAAACAGCAATTTGAGATGGCTGCTGGTGAATCAAAAACTTACTCATGGCGATTGAAGATTCCCAATGACCTCGGCTTCCTGACCTACAAAGCGGTTGCTTCGACAGGAAAACTGGATGATGGCGAGATTGGTTATCTGCCGGTCCTCTCAAGACGTATTCTTGTGACCGAGTCGCTGCAGTTACCCATTCGCGGTCCCGCTACCGAATCGTTCTCATTTGAGAAACTACTGCAATCAGGGCAATCAAAATCCCTGAAGCACCAGTCATTGACCGTACAAATGACTTCGAATCCTTCATGGTACGCCGTCATGGCCCTGCCCTACCTGATGGAGTATCCCCACGAGTGCAGCGAACAAACATTCAATCGACTGTACGCCAACGCATTGGCCCGACACATTGCAAATAGTGATCCTACGATTCACCGCGTCTTCGAGCAGTGGCGAGCAACCCCTGCCCTCGATAGCCCGTTAGAGAAAAACGAAGACCTGAAATCGTTGATGATTGAAGAAACGCCATGGTTTCGACAGGCACAAAGTGAGAGCCAGGCACGTCGAAATGTCGGGATCCTGTTTGATGACAATCGGCTCAACAGTGAGACGGGAAGAGCACTCCGAAAGATTACGGAAATGCAACTGCAAGATGGTTCTTGGCCATGGTTTGCAGGTGGCCGATCGAACAGCTACATCACTCTCTATATCACCACTGGCTTCGGACGCATGCGGCATCTTGGCGTTGATGTGAATGTTTCTGCGGCAGTCAAATCCCTTAAACATCTCGATGATTGGGCCACAAAGCGATACAACGATATCAAGCCCGAACACCGCGACAAGAATCATCTCAGCTCCACCATTGCACTGTACCTTTACGGTCGAAGCTTCTTTCTGAAAGATCAAACAATCGCCCAACAACACAAGGTCGCCTTCAACTACTGGATCTCGCAGGCCAAACAACATTGGCTGAAGCTTGGTTATCGCCAATCTCAGGCCCATCTCGCCATCGCACTCAAACGTATTGATGAACTGGAAACAGCCAAAGCGATCATGGCATCTATCAAGGAACATTCCGTGACTGATGATGAACTGGGAATGTTTTGGCGTGACACAGAACTCTCGTGGTGGTGGTACCGCGCCCCTATTGAGACTCAAGCCATGATGATTGAGGCTTTTGATGAGGTGATGAATGACGAAAAATCAGTCGAGGACTGCAAAGTCTGGATGTTGAAGCAGAAGCAGACTCAAGACTGGAAAACAACCAAGGCGACTGCTGATGCCGTCTACTCGCTCCTGCTACGCGGCAGCGATCTGCTTGCCTCGAATGAAATCGTTCAGATTGCGTTGGCAGAAGAGTCGATCAAGCCACAAGACATTGAAGCGGGAACAGGATTCTACGAAGCACGTATTGTCGGCTCGGATGTGAAACCCGACCAGGGAAATATCGTCGTCAAAAAAATCGATAAAGGTGTAGCGTGGGGAAGTGTCCACTGGCAGTACATGGAGGACATGTCCAAAGTGACCGCCTATGAAGGCACACCCCTTAAGCTGACAAAACAGCTATTCACCAAGACGAACACCGCCAGCGGACCCACACTCGAACCAGTCACAGGCCCCGTTGCAGTCGGCGATGAATTAGTCGTCCGCGTCGTTTTAAAGACTGACCGGGATATGGAATACATCCACCTCAAGGATTACCGCGGCAGTGGAACTGAACCAGTGAATGTGCTGTCTCGATACAAGTTTCAGGATGGACTCGCCTATTACGAGTCGACCCGTGACACAGCCAGCCACTTCTTCATTGACTACCTACCCAAAGGGACCTATGTCTTTGAATATTCGACACGTGTCCAACTGCGAGGCAAGTATCAAACAGGGGTAGCTGAAATCCAGTGCATGTACGCACCTGAATTCAACAGCCACTCTGAGAGCTTACCCATCACTGTAAAGTGATGAATCAAGCATTCGGAGATCACTGCGTTACAGTCATCAGAACTGAAGTGCTATTTAGGGCCCCGTATGCACCCGCAAACGCGGGCCAGCATGTGAAATCGTTGGCAAAAGGGTTCAGCAAACTCAATCCCTAATGTAGCAAAGCATCAGGATGACACTGTCATGGAAAGCAACTTGTACACACCAGTGGCAAGAATAGCACCTGCGATCGGTCCAGCCACCGGTACCCAAGCGTAACCCCAGTCACTGTCCCGTTTACCTTTGATGGGCAACAAAGCGTGGATCAATCGTGGCCCAAGATCACGCGCTGGGTTGATGGCATATCCCGTCGTACCACCGAGTGACATCCCAATTCCGAATACCAACAAACCGACCGGAAGTAATCCGAGCGATCCCAATCCCAGTGTTGATTCGGGAAGCAAGGAT
>JACLAC010019406.1_pt1 | contig 35948 bp, 35 predicted proteins | sample 8027881 | NCBI WGS metagenome assembly JACLAC01 (sample SAMN15725517, study PRJNA655200) | protist metagenome | isolation source: fluorescence activated cell sorting (FACS) single amplified genomes of... | place: Spain: Blaines Bay Microbial Observatory, Mediterranean Sea | collected 2016-01-19 | reverse complement strand
AACTCAACGCCTGTAATTTCATAACCTTGCTCGACTGCCGTATCCAAACTATATCCAAGACCACAACCAATATCTAAGATCGTGTGAAATTCTTGAATTTTTCCAATTTCGAGAAGCTGTTTCTCATAAGTTTTCATTTTAATTTTACGTAATGCATTCTCTGCTTCTTTACTTCCCCATTCATCAAAATAGTTTTCTGAATAAATCTCATCTAGCTCCTCTTTTGTAGGCTGCGGATGAACAAACATAAAACTACATGACTTACACTGGAGCAACCATCTGAACTTCTTAATATAAGGGTACGAAAAATGTTTATTACCACACCCCAAGCAACTCACTTCATCAGAAGAATAATTGAATGAATTTAGATAGTTGTTAACGATTTCTGGTCCTCGACTATCGTGCCCAACGAGCTTCCTCAGCATGAACCGGAATAATGCTCCCAATGCTCCAAGTCCAATTAAACCAGTCAAGTTTACTGAATTTAGGACAAAGAAGGCAAAGCCTAAGACAAAGATGTACTCTCCCACTGTGATTAACGAAAAACTGATCCAAGGGAAGCCAACTTCTATCTGATCAGCGTTGTAATGAACATATCTCCCAAAAAAGAAGATATTGGTTGCGATGATTCCGAGGTAACTGAGAGCAACTGGTAGGATGATACCTTGTGAGTTGGGTAAACTCAGCCACATCAACAGCATTAGACTGATTCCCAATACGTTTACAATCAAATACTTGAGTGCTGCGCTCCACTGAGGATGACTGAAATCAATCAATCTGCTGAGATGATTCAGATAGTTCATCTGCTCGCGCAGGTTCAACTTCGACTCACCTTTTGCGCGTTCCCGGAACGTAATCGGTACTTCAGAAACTCGTGAGCAAGCACATTTTACCAGCAATTCCAGCAGGATCTTGTAGCCAATTGGTTTGATGTAGGCAGCCCGCCGGTAGACCTCCTGACGAATGCAGAAATATCCGGACATGGGATCCTGGACTCCCAGATCGTAAATGACTAAGTTCGCCAGCATCGTTGAAATTCTGCTGTTCCATTGGCGATATTGATTCCACTGCCCACTAAAACCCCCTTTGTCAACATAGCGACTCCCCACAACCACTTCTACATCTCGCTGTTCTTCCAAAACGCCTATCATTTTGGGAATAACCGCAGGTGAATGAGAAAGGTCCGCATCCATGCAGAGTAGGTACTTTCCGTTTGCCCGGTCCATACCGAACTTGACGGCTGTCGCCAAGCCCCGATTCTCCAGGCGCTGAAGCAACGTGACATTGATGCCTCGGTCATAAAGTATTCGGATTTGTTCATCAATCCCATCCTGGCTATTGTCATCAACCACCAAAATTTCTAAAGAATCCTGTTCACAGAACTTTAGTATTTCCTCAATTAGGTTCTTGATGTTGCCAGCTTCTTTGTAGGTGGGGATGATGATCGAGAGTAGCGGTGAATAATTCATGTGCTGTTATCAAAAATAGCTGATGATTTCCAATTTCTTAGATGTTGTAAATCCCCAAAGCAAACCCTCGTCTGCAAAGCTCACATAACGCTCCTAACACATTACTAAGTGATCTAGCAGCGGAATACCGAGTACTTGACCGGGCTCTTTGAGTCTCTGTTTAACCTTGTAGTCTTCTGACGATGGTTCTAGATCTCCGAAAGGGAGGTTGTGCAAATAAACTAGCGCAGCCGCTCGTTATTCAACAGCTTGTGCAAATACTTCTCTTGGATGAACCAAACTCCGATTGAGAAGGCCTAATGTGATCAATTGTTCGCACAAGTAGTGAGGCATGTTATCTAATAACACGACTAGAAAGATCTCTCGCTTAAGCAGCCTCAATCGATGATGAAAGTGACGAAACAGATTCCCACTATTGTGAGATGAAAGTGACGAAACAGATTCCCACTATTGTGAAAAGCCTCTCCTGGTTGCAGACGTTCCTCGCCGTGACATCGCCACAGTTCCAGTAATGACTGGGTTTCTTGAAAAGCTTTCTCACTTTGTTGTTGCCACTGCTGAACAGAAAAGCCCTATACTCTGTGTAAAAGACTTCCTGCCTTCATCTGTCATGACTTTTCAGTTAGATTCAATTTGGAAGTAAGATCTCTATCAATTGTTAAGTGAATACTCATTAGAAATTCTGGACCTTTCAGGCTAATTCTACATCGCTTGGAGAGTTTTCCTCTTGAGCTTATCAGCAGTGTACTTGAATTCGACATGTCGCGCAGTTGGGACTTGTTTGGCAAGAGCCTTCTCAACATAAATGCGTTCCAGCCAACTGTGTGAACTACTCTTCAACCTCTGTGAATTAGTAACCACGTTGCTAAGTTCTTTGCTGGCATAAGCTCACCCACTGCCTTGGGTGTTCTAGCACAGTCTGTTTGCATTGCTGAAAGCGCCACCAAACTTGCTAGGATTCCCTTAGCTATGCGACATCAAGGCCCCGACTGCACATTAGCTTTAATTGATCCCACACAAACGCCTCAGGAAGCGACTGCCACCAGAGTTCTAGCATCTCCGAAGTACATAGGTGGATCGGTTGCAGCGAGTTGCTCCTCACCATATCTAGGAATACCTGCAAACCATCTGTCAGTCGTTTGACTTCCCCCTCGTCAAAAACACCTAGTTGAATCAGTTCCCTCTCCAGTTGGTTACTGCAGTAATGGAGAGAAATTTGCTCGGTCAACAAATATAGACCTCGTAGTTCCTGCATGCTCGGCAATGGCGGGCTAGGTAAAATGGTCAGTCTTCACCTTCTTCAAAAAGCTGATCGAACAAACGCAAATCGGAATTCATGTTGCATGAGGTGGTTAAATAATCTGTCTTCAACAGGCGATCCGCGCCCCAGTCCTAACGGAGTTCATGCACACCATCGTTGCCATCGCTCGGATGAAGGTTCCGGACATCGGCTACATTCCGGCACCGCCTGATCCCATCTTTTATCTCTCCTACCTGCCACTGAATGATGCGTGCTGAGTTCAAAGTTGGTGGGCTGATCCTACTGGCAGCTGGCCTAATCGTCACAGCTTCGATTATTGTCACTGGCTGGAATCCTGAGTTGGATGCAACCTACCGCATTGGTGCGCTCTTTCGCAACTCTGGAGGCTTACAAACCGGCTCTGCGGTACGCGTTGCGGGGATTAAGGTTGGGACCGTGGATGCGATTGAACTCGAAGGCTCCGAAGCGCGGGTTATCCTCAAACTTTACGCCAAATACCCGATTTACCGTGATAGCGCTGCGACGATCAAGTCTGTTGGCATCCTTGGAGACAAGTTTGTCGAAGTTCTGCAAGGTAACTCGATGAGTGGGACCATGCAGGATGGGGACGAGATCGAACTGGTAATTCCAGGAAGTGATATTGACAGCATGATCGATAGCCTCGGTTCCATCCTGCGTGATGTGAAAAGTGTGACAGGTGCGCTGGATCGTTCACTCGGTGGAGTTCAAGGTGAACAAAGACTGACGAGGATTCTTGATAATATTGAAGGGCTTACTCAGAATACTGAGGAACTGACTGGAACTGTCAACGAGCGAATTGAATCCATCATGCGTCAGATCGAAACCTTCAGCAGTGATCTTGCGGAAATCTCTGGCGAAAACAAGGGAGAGGTGAAGATCATCCTGGCTAATCTGAAGCAGTTCTCTTCACAACTCGAGACCATCACTACCGAGAACCGATCTGGTCTGCGCCAGGTGGTAGACAATCTCAACAATTTTACTGAATCCCTCGCTAAGGATGGGCCCGAAATCACAGGTAATCTCCGAGGAATTCTTGAAGAAAACCGTAGCTCTCTCAGGAGTAGTGTCGATAATCTAGACCGATCCCTGGCCAAGCTGGATCGTACGATGGATAACGTCGAGTCGATCAGCGGCAAGATCGAAAGAGGAGAGGGCACCATCGGCAAGCTAGTCAACGATGAGCAAACCGTCGATGAGTTGAACGAAGCTATCGGCAGCATCAACGGATTGCTCGGGGATGTCAACCGCCTCAAGCTCGATATTGGCGTCCGAGCTGAATTGTATGGTTCCAATCAGGCCGCCTATGGTCCAGAAAGTTCTTCAAAGGGCTACCTGAGCGTCCAGTTGCAACCGCTCAAGGATCGTTTCTATCGCTTGGAGTTGGTCGATAATCCACGCGGAATCAGAACCCGTACCAAGGATTACATTACACGTGAAGAGAATGGCCAAATTACCTACATTGAGGAAGAGCGACTGGAAGTAGAACAAAGTTTACAATTCTCTGCTCAAGTGGTGCAACGCTTCTACGACACTCTCTTCAAAATTGGCCTCTTTGAGAACAGTTTTGGACTGGGAGTAGAACAACTCTTTGGCCGTGATGAACAGTACCGTACCTATCTGGACGTATGGGATATTGGAGGTGAATTTGGCACACATCTCAAGGCAGGAGCCAGTTGGCGCTTCCATTCAAATCTCTTTGTCACTGCAGGGGCAGATGACTTCATAAGTGAAGAAGAGTCCTTTCGTGACTACTTCATCGGAATTGGGGTGACCTTTAACGAAGATGTCCTCAAACCTTTCCTCAGCAGCGTACCGCTGGACGCCATCACCAACTAAGCTTCCTTGCCCCTCCTTTTTGTACTGCAAAGGTTTCTTAAACCCTTTATTGAGGTGCGATAAAAATTTTGATAGAGATAGTTTTCCAGTTGACAAGTATCAACATCTGACAGGTTGCTCCACAGCAGATGTTTCAGGCAGGGAAGTGTCGTGAGAGTGGGCCTCCCCGGACTTGAACCGGGAACCAACCGATTATGAGTCGGCTGCTCTAACCGATTGAGCTAGAGGCCCATTAGGTAAGATCAACAGAGAACCCAAATCAAGCTTTGTTTGCAAGATTTTTCGGAGTTTTATGAAGAAATTAAAATACATCACACTGGGGATACTAGGAAGTGGATGTTTCGCCTGCGCTCCTCTCCCCGTCCAAGAAGAGAGTTTTTCCTTAGCCAACGCCCGTGAACGCCAAACTTCATCCCCTCAATGTGAATGGGAACAAGCAAATTGCGAACTGAGTGTGACTGTTAAGGAGCAGTCCTTCCGCTTGTACTCCAAAGTCGGTTTGGTCCGTATGGAGAGATTTGACCCACAAACTAAGTCCTGGCGAATCGAAACAGAACGTGCAACCGGGGAGGACTATCGCGTTGTAAGGGCTGCAGCTTTGCAAGAATTTATCTACCTCACAGAATGTGATCAGAAGGGGAATCGCAAGATTCAACGTTATCGACCTACTGACCAAAGCTGGCGACAATTACACTACAAGTCTTTGGGTTGCCAGTCGTAACTTAACCCAACCAGTCTTCGCATGGCTGGCTGCACAGCTTTCCGCGCCAGCACCAACACAATCGGTCTTCTTCTACCCATAGCAGCACACCTTCCAGCATTTTCGGCCAATCTTCCTCATCCAATGCTTGACGACTACTCAGCGCTCCCAAGATTAGTGATAACATCGTGTCATGTGTTACAGCCAGACGAAAGGTGCCCTCCGGTAGGCCTTCCTTCCAGAGATCCTGTAAAAGTTCCTGCGTTGCAGCTCGTACTGGGTTCAGTCCACAATCACTGGCCCCGCGTAAGCCCGCATTGACTAATCCCAGTGGGCCCTGCTCTACCATGTACTGATGATTGCGATCTGAATCTTGAACAAAAACCCCTTTGTCCCCCAGTTTTGGATTAGCATGAACTGGTACCATTTGACCAGAACCACGACCGATCGCTTCTGCCGTCTGCAGACAACGACTGGACGTGCTGGAATCAAGCGAAATTAATTGCGTTCCCAATCGTGTCCCCAGTACCTCCGCCAGTCGAACACCCTCAGTGGTCAGATCCACCTGAAAATGAAAAACTCCTGGAGGAAAAGGTGGCCGCACGGAATGGCGCATCAACAACAGTTTACCACAGGTCAGTGATGCTGCATGGGCTAGAGTTGCTTCCAGGTCGCCTGGAGTTTGAGAGTGGTAGTAAATCATGGGAGTTGGGGCATTAGGCTTGGCGTAAAGGTTTGTCTCGCTTTTTGCATGGGGTCATGCAAATTCAGACAAGCTTGCGGATACCATACCACGTGACTTCTACTACCAACCAGTTCACTTGCTGACCTGAGTCGAGCAACAATTTTTCTCAATGACTGATCTCATGTTGAAACTGCGAAAGCACTTCCTCGCTTTGTTAATTTGCATTCCACTACTGCTGCATTTGGGCGCTTGTGCTCCCGAGAGTACACAGGGCACCACTCCTGATTCAGAATATGGGAAAGGAAGCCTAAATGTGACTATTTCAGACACAGATCTTGATGAAAATGGAAAATCCGCAAATATCACAGTTAAGCTGGACAATCCTCCCAAAGAAAATGTTGCTATTATCGCTACGTCAAGTGATCCGTCCGAAGCTCAGTTTGTTGTTAATAACCAATTTCAATCTAGTGCAGAATTGATCTTCACAGATATTAATTGGGATGTTCCACAAATACTAAAAATTCAGGGACAATATGATGAGATTATTGACGGTCCTCAAAATGTTTTTGTGAGTCTAGAAGTTCTATCTGATGATCCAGTTTACAGTAACCCAGATATCAACCTGACAGATCCTACTGGTGGACCAACAAATCTTATTAATGACATTGATCAGGTTTTCCGCAATTTCGATAATACTCCTTCTAATGGAATTGCTTCGTTTACAACAACTGGAACTGTAACTGAATTAAATCCCAATGAACCTGGATTTAAAAAAGCTACTTTTCCTATTCAATTGACCAGTAGACCATCATCAAATGTAGAAGTTTCAATTAATTTTACCTCTGGTACACCAGAAATAGCAGATGCTCTATTAAGTATATCACCGCCAAGTAGAGTACTTACTTTCACACCTGAAAACTGGAAGATTTCACAAAGTTTTATCGTCACAGCTAAACAAGAAGATATTGATTACAGTTTAAACACTGAATTCAGTTTTAATATCAAATCAGCAGGCCAATATCCGTTCAACGGTAAATCCTGGTCGGTCACTGTCAACCGTGAAGACAATGATGTCCCTGGGATCTTTATTGATTCTCCTAATTCGATGAATACCAGTGAATCTGGAAATAAAGTCACACTCGGAATTAGACTAAAAATGAGGCCTGATGAAAGTGTAACAGTCAAATTTGTTAGTAGTGATATAAGTGAGGGCAAAATAACAACTTCAAATCAAGGTATTTTAACTTTCAGTAGAGACAGCTGGAATACAAATCAAATTATAGAAGTTACTGGACAACCAGATAGTGCAGCCGATGGTGTACAGGATTATAATCTTACATATACTTTTAGTGGTGATCCAATTTACGAAAGTATCAACTCTAACGAGCTTTTCAAAGAGAAGCTTACACTTACAAACCAAGATATTAATAGCCCAGATTTCACAATGCAACTGGGGAATCTTGGACTCTCTGAATCAGGAAATTGTGATTATTTAGCTATACGTTTAAACACAAAACCAACCAATCAAGTAACGATTACGTCCAATATCACTACTAACCCTAATGAAGCAAGCTTTGTGAACGATAGAACAAACTGCAAAAACTATAATCAGATAATTGGAACTTGTCAAAAAGGACCTTTATCTTTCGATCAAATCAACTGGAACCAGTCCCAACTTTTATGTATCAAAGGTGAGGATGATTCAGAGATTGATGGATCCAAGCAAATATCTCTAACTATCGATTCATCTAGTGATGACTCAAACTACAACCAAAAAGATAGTAACTTCTCTCTAACCAACACAGACAATGACTACGCAGGTATTCAGTTAGGTTCTGTCCAGTACATGACTAGCCAAGAAAAATATGTACTCCCTGTTCAATTACGTGCCAAACCAAGCTCAACAGTAAATGTACGATTAGCAAGTAATACTTCGCAAATCATCAAAGATGTTTTTGAAACTTCGTCGATTTCCTTCAATAATAGCAATTGGAACCAGCAACAGTTTGTCTATCTTAAGTCGGGAGTCGACCTAAATGCAGAAATAACCTTTGAGGCTACAGGAGGAGGATTCAATACCACTGCTACTACTTCTATAAATTTGAGAAGTGACAATAGCAGTGCAGCTGCGGGCTACGAATTCGTTTACTTCAAAGAGGCAGCCGAACGTTTTACCAGCGATGACGGAGGTGTCTACGCCTTTCGCTTAAAGCTAAGGAATGAACCTACTGCTCCGGTATATCTTAAATTGAGGTCTGACAGACCTGGAGTTGGTAATCCAAATCGAACTGGAATTACTCTGGACTCTACCAACTGGAGCTTAGGTGAAGAGATAAAAGTCATTGGATTAGACGACAATTTGAATGAAAACCAAGCCTATCGAATTCAATTCTACGATGTTTCCAGTGCTGATCCCAACTATAACGATCTACTCCCACAAGATATCCACCTTGTTAACTTGGATGACAACTACCGTCCTAATCCATTATCTTCTAATTTCTATGAATTCAACAACACTGTAACCACTCCAAATAGCTGTAGCACAGCTGGAGAAATATCTGGAGACACATCCGATTTCAACATTCCACCACTACCAGTAAGTATTCTGAGAGAAACTGATTCACCTGTGGCTACAATTAAGATTGCACTATCACAACCAATCGAGGGCACTGTCAAAGTGAGGGCATTTTCTGAGGATGAAAGTGAGGGCTATCTGATCAATGGAAGTAATCGTGCTATTAACTTTCAAGATATTATTTTCAATGAATCTAATGCTACTACATACCAAGATATCAATATACTAGGCGACCAAGACTGGATTGATGACAGAAACCAACGATTTAAAATTCAAATCTCTGTATTGAGCACCAATATTCCTGATTACCTTGGAAAAAGCGTATCTGTATGCCTTGAAAACGAAGATGATGACAAAGCTGGGATTGAATTAAATTTTGGCATGTCTGATGAAAACTTACTCGCCACTTCTACTTCCCAGCCCAATACCAAACTTGGGGTAAGATTACTTTCCGAGCCAGTTGGCAGTGTCTCATTTAGTCTTGTCTCTCAAGGATCTCTGTCCTTCAATTCAAATAACTGGAGTGAATTTCAAGAGATTACTGTTACTAATCAATCAAAAGCCTCCTCATCTGGTAGCTTAGCAAGCTCTTTAACAACAAGTGATCCTGTTTACTCGAATGTTTCTATCCCATCTATTCCTATATATCATCAAGATGACGAGGTTCATGACGTTCTGATTGAGATGCCCGACAATGAATATGTTAACGAAGCAGGAACAACCAATAGCTTTAAAGTAGCTTTGAGAAGCCAACCGAGTAACTTAGTCATACTACCCTTGGATGTTAGCAATCCATCGGAAGGCCGTGTCTCCCCTTCAACACTTGTTTTTGATGACACAAACTGGACAGAACCTCGGACCGTCAGAGTCTCTGGAATTGACGACTATCAGATTGATGGCAATCAACAATTTGAAGTGAAGATCGGTGTAGATCCCAATTATAGAAATCAGGAACGAATAGTTCGCTTCATTAGTCTAGACTCAACGGAAGCTGGATTCATAGTGTACGTATTAGATGAACAAACTGACGAAGCTGGTGGGGATGCACAAGTTACCATTCAACTTAAAAGTAAGCCCAAAGCTGATGTGATCATAAGTGCCTCTTCGACAGATACAACTAAGGCTGTGATCACGCAAGGTAGCTTCCTAACCTTCACTACCAGCAACTGGTTTCAACCCCAGACCGTCAAATTAGTTGGACTCGCTGATGGTTCCACAGCAAATGACCAAGATTACTCCCTCGAATTCTCAAATTCTTCCAGCGATGACAGTAACTATGATGGGCTTAAAATTCAGAGTGTGCCCCTGAAGCATCTCAATCTGAATTGACGATGAGCCCGGTACGTCTGAAAAATCAGGATTCTCTGGCTTGGCTCTGTCTCCAACGACCTGAGGCCTATAACGCCTTCAAACAAGAGATGGTCGGCGAGTTATTGGAGTGCCTGTTTCAACTCCGACAACGAATCCATCAAGGTGCTGGCCATCACCGGGGAGGGATCTGAAGTGGTCTAGTTCACATCTATAGGACCCCATTACGGCTTTCCATGAGTTGACCACTCGTGTTCACCTCTGCATCGCTGAAATTCAACGCTTCCTTGAGCTTATCCTAGCAATCATCAATGGAACTGCAACTGGAGGTGGTTTCTCTCTTGCCCTGAACTGCGACTTCCGAACGATGACCAAGACAGCACGTCTAAAACAAGCTCTCACTAGTCATAGACTCTGTTTGGATGTCGGAGGAACTTGTTTTCTTCAACGTTTAGTTGGGCTTGAACGTGCCTTGGAGATTGTGGCATTAAATGTATGGATATCGGAAAAACAAGCCCTGAACTGGGAACTAGTCAACCGAGTTGGGCAAGTCGTTTAGCTGAACGCTCCAATCACGCCTTCACAACCGTCAAACAACTGCCCAACGAATCCTGGAACACTCAGATCAAGACCCAACTAGAACACGAACGTCAGGGTCTGGTTCGCACTGTCAAACATTTTGATGGCCAAGAAGGACTGTCTGCTTTCCTCCAAAAACGGTCCCCACGCTTTGCCTGAAATTCCCAAAAATCTCCACGCACTCAGCTCAGCCTTTCAGATTTTACCTCGTTCAACAGAGCGGCAGGAAGTTCTTCAACTAAAAATTGACCAAAAGACCAAGCCACTCAGAGCCTTGGGGCAATTGGAGATCTTGGCGCTACAGCTTGGTCAAATTCAGCATACTCTGACCCCTCAAATCAAAAATCCTACCCTGTTCCTCTTCGCTGCAGATCATGGAATTGCCCAAAGTGGAGTCAGCGCCTATCCCCAGGAAGTCACCCGCCAGATGGTCCTAAATTTCCTCAGTGGAGGAGCTGCAGTCAACGTGTTTTGTCGACAAAACGGCTGGGACTGGAAAATCATTGATGCTGGAGTTTGTGGCGAGTTACCCTCCGATTCAAACCTCATCTCAGCAAAAATTGCTCAAGGTACGCGTAATCTCTTTACAGAAGCAGCCATGACGCCCAAACAATGTACTCAAGCAATCTCGGTAGGCGCTCAGTTGATTCGGGATTATCATGCACAGGGAGGAAATCTGATTGGTCTCGGGGAAATGGGGATTGGCAACACATCTTCCGCCAGTCTGCTGACTAGCTGCTTGCTCAATGTACCCTTGAAAGATTGCCTTGGGCAAGGTACGGGCTTGGATGAATCCGGTTTGGCTCGCAAGCAACGTCTACTGCAGCAAGGCCTTGAGTTACATCAGGATGTTCAGAATCCCTGGGAGGCTCTCGCTACTTTTGGGGGCTTCGAGTTGGCGATGCTCTGTGGGGCTGCGTTGCAGGCAGCAGAATTGCAGGTCACTATATTGGTGGATGGATTTATTGTCTCAGCCGCCCTTTTGCCGGCACTGCTGAGCTATCCACACTTGGTTGACTACTGTATTTTTGCCCATTGTTCACGAGAACCGGGCCATCGCCATTTGCTGGATGCCATCGGCGCGACCCCTCTACTGGATTTGAACCTAGCCCTCGGAGAAGGTTCCGGTGCGGCCCTTGCGTTACCCTTGTTGGAGTCTGCAGTGCGCTTCCTCAATGAAATGGCTTCCTTCGAATCTGCCGGAATCAGTCAGGCATGTCCCTAAATATCCCTGACTTGCTAGATCGCGAATGGCAGGCGTTCTGGCTCTCTGTCAAGTCCTTTACTCGCCTACCAACCCCTCACGTTGCCTATTCCACTATTCAGATGCAAAGGGCCTCCAGTTATCTGCCCTGGGTGGGCTGGCTGATCGGTGGCGTCTGTGCACTAGCCTTTCTTGGTTTGCAGAGCTTGTGGGGCACTAGCTTGGCCATCTGGACCACCTTGGCTCTTGGTATCTGGATCACTGGGGCTTTTCACGAGGATGGCTTCGCCGATTTCTGTGATGGGATGGGAGGGGGCTGGACTACAGATCAAGTACTGCGAATCATGAAAGATTCGTATCTGGGGACCTTCGGCGTACTCGGTCTGATCACCAGTTTTCTTCTGAAGGGCAACGCACTTTTGTTGCTGGAACCAAGTCAGATTCCCCTATCTCTGGTGCTGATGCACAGCTATCCACGCTTTGGGGCCGTGCTGCTGCAGAACCTCAGCAGCTACGTACAGCGTGACGAACACAGCAAGATGCGGCTACTGGCTGAGCCCCATTCTTCATGGCGATTACTGATTGCGGGATTAGCATCTGTAATATTGGCAGCCTTTCTGGTCGAAGGAATTTTCTTACTGGGTTTGCTGGTCGGAGGCTTTGTGATCGTGCTGTTGATGCGCCACTATCTCAACAAGCGACTTGGAGGCTACACTGGTGATTGCCTAGGAGCTTTAGAACAAATCTTGGAACTCTTCGTCGTACTGTGGCTTGCGCTCTTCTAGATTTCGCAACTGCATAGTGAAAAATTATACCCCTTCCTAACTTGCCTCATTTTAATTTCACAAGGAGAATTATCCCAACCCCACGCACCTGACTGGATCCAAGCAGTTTTTTCATAAATCGGTTGATCTTCATTTTGACCACTCATAGCTGCTATCCAAACAGATCCTCCATGCTCTCCGAACTCTAAATCTCCGGAAGTTCCTCCCTTTTTCAAAGATAATTAGTGAATTTCTGGGGAGGAATTTTGTCATCTCACTGCCAAGGATGTCATGCAGCAGGAAGAGTTTGTCTACCAGAAAATTAATGAAGACTTTAGCTTTGTGATGGACTGCTTCAGCGGTTTTGATAAGAATGAGAGTGGTCGTTTACGACGTATGGTTCAGGATAAAGAGTATAACAGCTTCTATTACCTCAGCTTCGACAATTCTGTACCTTCAATCATTTTGATCCGGGTGCGACACGCTGGCTGCCCGAAAGACCTGGCTGATCGCATCATACGGATGATGGACACTAACAGTCTCGAGGTTGAAGAACCAATCATCGCTCCAGATATTCGCAACCTAGTTTTCTTGCACAACAATGACTGATGCTTTTACACAGCGGCGGGGTGGGATTCTACTCCACCCAACTGCCCTCCCCGGTCCACATGGAATCGGAGATCTGGGTCCCATGGCTTATCGATTTGTTGATCTGCTTGAAGCGACTAAACTAACACTCTGGCAGGTTCTGCCACTTGGACCTACCTCCTTTGGCTGCTCTCCCTACCAGTCTCCCTCTGCATTTGCCGGCAATCAACTGCTGATCAGCCTGGAGTTGCTACAGGAAGAGGGCTATTGGGAGGCTCCAGAATTCCTGCCAGATTTCTCCATTGATCAAGTTGACTTTTCCCAAGTTGCTTCATGGAAACAGTCCCAACTGCGTCAAACCTTCCAAAACTTTCAGCTTCAAGCTTCTGAAGAAGATCAAAACGCCTTTGCAGAGTACTGTTTGCAGGAAGTCAATTGGCTGGATGATTTCGCACTCTTCATGGCAATCAAGGAACATTGTGGAGGTACATCCTGGGATCAATGGCCCGCTCACTTCGCACAAAGAGAACCCCAAGCACTGACTCAGTTTCGAACTGAGCACGCAGCCACAATCACCGAAGTACAATGGCAACAATTCATCTTTGACCACCAGTGGAGGCGTCTACGAGATTATGCCACTCAGCGGAAGGTCGAGTTCTTTGGAGATATCCCGATTTTTGTCGCCTACGACAGCGCTGATGTCTGGGCTCATCGGCACTGGTTTCAACTAGAGGAGAACGGACAACCTTCTCATGTAGCTGGTGTACCTCCTGACTATTTCAGTGAGACGGGCCAACGTTGGGGCAATCCTCTCTATGATTGGCAAGCTCTTGTAGCAGAAGACTATTCCTTCTGGAAACAAAGACTCTCTGCACTACTGCGCTGGGTACAATGGGTCCGGATTGATCACTTCAGAGGATTTGAGTCTTTCTGGTCCATTCCTGCTAATGAACCCACGGCTGTTGTCGGCGAATGGGAAGCTGGTCCCGGTTTGGAGTTATTCAAATCGCTGAAAACTGAGCTGGGCGAGTTACCGATTGTAGCAGAGGATTTGGGTCTCATTACCCCGGAGGTGCATGCCTTGAGACGTGACTGTGGCTTTCCAGGGATGAAGGTGCTACAATTCGCCTTCTATAACGATCCCCAGCATCCCTTCCTACCCCACAGCTACAATCCTCGAGCAGTCGCCTATACGGGCACTCACGACAACAACACCACTCGTGGATGGTGGCAGGAATTGAGCGCTGCTCAACAGCTACAGGTCCAAGATTACCTTCAGCAACCCGTGGATGAAGCCACTGTCAGTCTTGCCATGATAAGACTAGTCTGGTCTTCTTCAGCAGTCTGGGCAATCGCTCCATTGCAGGATTGGCTCAACTTGGACGCAAGCTGCCGTTTCAACATTCCAGGTACTACAGAAGGAAACTGGCAGTGGCGCTGCCGCTGGGAATCACTGGAATCACTGGATCTAATGTCCCTCCACCAGTGGACACAGATCTATGGTCGAGCACCCGGGTAAGATACGTTTCCCCGCATGGCATTCTAACCACTAGCAGGACTGCCACACCTTACACATCTGGCTGGGGAAACACTCCTGCTGCCTGATCCAAGTAAATCAAATCCTCCACTGGCACCAACAGACTGAACCCATCCAGCCTAAAATAGTTGTTGAAACGCTCAAAGGCCAGCGGTACAAGCGCTGTCGACTACTACTGGAACTCCACTGGATTTCGCTGGAAGCAGTAGAAACGCTGCATGTCCTTACAGAAGAATAGCCCTTCTACCTGCGTCAGGATCTTCAACTGCCTGAACCACCTGGGCCACGATAACCTGTCGGTTGGCAACACCTGAAAGGTTCTCTCCCAAAACGCTCCTAGCCCAACTCAGTCCACAGGCCTGTGAGTTACAGAGCTTAATCTTACAAGGATGACCACACCCGCTACAGGCCTTACTGGCACTACAACCATAGTTCCAGATCCTACCCATCGAAGGAGACTAACTTCTCAAAGGCTTGGAACAGACTACAGTCCTTCGTTGGAACAGTGGAAGCCTGCGACAACTTTGGTCGCTACTCCGGTGGGAACATCAAACCGAGGAACTCTGGTGGGAAGATCTGCTTGACCAGGTTTTCTGGTAGGAGCAACGTTTGGTCGATGACAACAGAGAAACGAACCGTTTCCTGCTTCAATAAATTCTACAAGCACCACATACAGAGAAGAATTTTCAGTGGTATCATTCTCGAACTTCATCCAAACCCGTCATTCATTGGGTAGCCGTCTTGTTCGTGCTGCTCGGTATTGCGGGCAGGGCTTTAACAATTCATCACTGGGAATCACGATGAGATCAACTGCGACAGGAGCTGAGACAGCTGGAAGCCAACCCGGAACAACACTGCAAGGAGAAGCCCCCAGTTGATCCACAACTCGAGCAAGCTAGTAAAGCCTAGGAAGCTGAAATCGCAGCTCGTTCTCATATGAGCGTTGATTACCAGGATGCTATCTCAACTGCCTTGAGAGAATCCTGGCTGGAGCAGATACAACTTACCCCCCCCCACTGACGCCAACTTGATCCTGTTACTGATGGACCCAATTCACATTGCTAGCATTTCACAGCAATTTGAAAAACTCCCCTTTGTCGACATGGTTGAACTCAATCTGCAACGTTCCAATGAGTTGAAAGGGCAAACAGTCCAACAATTGCAGATGCAACTTCAATGGGTCAGCAAATCGCCCTAAACATAACAATTTTTTGTTGTTGTAGTAGCAGTGCTGACAAGCCGGGTGTGTCTCCCTTCAGTGCGTCAACGCTTTTATCATAACTGAATTGAACAACCCAACATGCTTCATGGATGAATATTCTTCAGATCGGGATTATCCTTATGCGCAAAGAAGAAGCTCCTTCCCAAGAGCTGGATTGGGAGAGTACGGAGTGGGTACAGTTACGTAGCTTGTTTCTGGATGAATCAACCCGAGAGCGGATCGTTGCGTGCCTAACACGGTGCGATCAAGAAGTACCCCTGAGTTCGGTTCCAATCTTAAGACCACTGTTGATGAATCAGGAAGTTACGCTGGGCGTGCCGTTGGGGCGGAAATCCGCAGTGACTCGACGAGAGGAAGGCCGGCGTTGACGTCAGCCACCACGGCGTAGGGACTGAACGTCGACTCGAAAAAAGTTACTTCATTTTACCAAACATGCCGATGTTGCTGACCGGAGGAATAGTCGGTTTGTCTTCCTCTTCAGCTGGGGTCTCTGGAGCAGTTGTGGACTCAGGAAGTTTTTTCTGAGCATCCGGTAGGGCTCGTTGCTTAAGGGCCATGAGCTCATCATCCATATCTGGAGATTCGTGCTCCAGTTCCTTGAATTTTTTGTCCAGGCTTTCGCGACCATCTTCCAGGCTCAACTCCTGATACGCCTCTGCCCGCGCTGACATCTGCTCAATCTTTTCTTCTGCTCGGTCAATTGCCTCCATTGCACCGACGTTATCTCCAAGACCATCAATGGTTTGATAGATCTGCTCCTGAGCTTCTGCTTGCTTCTGCTTGGCAACGAGCAGGCTCTTCTTACGTTTGATCTCTTCGATCTTGTCTTCCAGCTGCTGGTAGCCATCTCGGAGTAAATCCGAATTGCGAGCATGTGAAGCAAGCTGCTGCTGAAACTCTGCGGAACGACGAGCATGGTCTTTCTTGCGCATCAGAGCATCTTTCGCCAAATCATCTTTGCCCTTCTGTACGGCCAGTACCGCCTTATCTTCCCACTTCTGTGCCTCTGCTTCTTCCTGCTCAGTTTGACGCTCAAAGCGTTTTTGAAGGGCCAGCGCTTCAGTCATTCGCTGCTTGGCCTCTCTCTTTTGGGTTTCCAGGTCGCTGATCATCTGCGTCAGCATCAACTCCGGATCTTCAGCCTTGTCCAGCGCAGCGTTAGTGTTCGCGCGTAGGACGTTGACGAAACGATTGAAAATACCCATAACTACTTTCTCAGAACAATTGTTTGCGTTTATTAGAAGGCAGGATGTTGAGTGCCTCCCGATACTTGGCAACCGTACGGCGTGCAACCTTGATGGAACTGCGTTTCTGCAGAATATCTGCAATCTGCAGGTCTGTATAGGGGGAACGCACGTCTTCGTTCTGAACCATCTGCTGGATCATGTCTTTGATCCGCTTGGAAGAGACGGCTTCGCCCTGCTCCTGATCAATACCGCTGGTGAAAAAATATTTCAGTTCAAAGATACCCTGTGGCGTATGCACGTACTTGTTGGTCGTGATACGACTAACTGTTGACTCGTGCACATCAATGTCTTCTGCTACATCCTTGAGTACCAGAGGTTTGAGGTAGTGGATACCTTTTTCGAAGAAACTTCGCTGGAAGCGCAGAATACTCTTGGTCACCTTGTAGATTGTCTTCTGCCGCTGCTCAATGCTCTTCATCAACCACTGGCCCGCTTTGATTTTCTCTTGGATATACTCCTTCGTCAAGTTGCCGTCTTCCTCCATGTTGTCTACAAGCTCCCGGTAGTAGTTGCTGATTCGCAACCGTGGCATACCATGAGCGTTGAGAGCTACCTTGTATTCGTTGTTAACTTGGTAAATGAAGACATCGGGGATGATGTAGTGGTGGGAAGGGGGAGGGGTGAAAGAGCGTCCGGGCTTGGGTTCAAGTGCCATGATTTCACGGTAGGCCTCTAACACTCGCTCTAGGTCCTGTTTCTGACGACGTGCAATCTTTTTCAGATCCTTGCATTCCAGTAGCTCCATGTCCTGCTCAACGATTCGATAGCACAATTCATCACTCCGACCCAACAAGCGCAGCTGGATCAGTAGACATTCCTGCAAACTGCGAGCTCCTACTCCGTTGGGATCAAAAGTCTGAATCTGGAAAAGCACCTCTTCCACGAAAGCTGCGGCTCTGGGTGAAACCCGTACCTTGCTTTCCAGATCTTCCTCCAACTCTTCTTCCTCAAAAATCGGTGGAGGAGGTAGGTTCTTTCCTCGGCGAGACTTTCGTTTACCGTCACCCATCGCTGCTTTTTCCTGCTGATAACGCAGGTCCATCCAATAATCATCCATCTCACGCTCGACTGTGATTTCATCACTGTCCAGCACTTCCAAAATTCGATCCTGCAATTCTGGATTGCCTTCCAAAATTTCCCGGATACTCGTGACCAAGTAGCCATTGTCGGCAATGTTACCAGCCAAGTAGTGAGCAACTTCAACCTCCAACTTACTCATGCGCAACAGACCGACTTGCCACAACAGATGGTCCTGCAGCGATTCGTCCTGGGCCAACGTGGCTTCCAAGGAAGGCAGCTCATCATCGTCGCCACCGCTACGGATTCGCCGGTCCTGGTACTGACCATACTGATCGACCTGCTCCACATACTGCTGCCAGTCCACCTCTTCCTGGGCATTCGTTTCCTCTTTATCTTCTTCTCGAGCTGTTTCGTAGGTCTCTTCGCTGACGGGCACTTCGGTCTGTTCTGTCGTCATGTCGCGCTGTTCCTCGCTGGGATAAGTGTCGATGTCCATCGACTCTTCCAACACAGGGTTTTCAACGAGCGACTGTTCAATCAGTTCTTCCAGTTCGGCGCGTGACAACTGCAATAGCTTGATTGCTTGCTGGAGCTGCGGGGTCATGATGAGCTGCTGCGTCATCTTCATTTGCAGCTTCATATGCATGGCCATAAGGACGTCTCGGCTGGGAAATTGAGGGGATGTTACCAACAATCCGGTTGGTCTTGGCGAGTCTTTTCCAAAAGTGAATAATACCCTAATTGATTGGCATTTAAATTGCTAGAGTAAAATATGAAATTTGCTCAATTCGCTCTCAGAAAGTGAAAGACTCACCCAGATAAACCTTCCTTGCTTGCTCATCCTTCGACAATTCCTCCGGTGTTCCGCTGACTAAGAGAGTACCCTCGTTCATGATGTAGCCCCGATCAATGATGCTAAAAGTCTCTCGGACGTTGTGATCCGTGATCAACACCCCAATGTTGCGTCGTGCGAGCTGCCGGACTGTCTCCTGGATATCTGCGACAGCAATCGGGTCAACACCTGCGAAGGGCTCATCCAGCAGAATGATTGAAGGCTCCAGCACCAGCGCCCGAGCAATCTCGGTGCGACGACTCTCTCCTCCAGAGAGCGCGTAGCCCTTGAGATGTCGAACATGCGCAATCCCCAACTCTTCCAACAGTATCTCCAGGCGCTCTTTTCGTTCAGTCGTGCTGATCGGTAACAGTTCAAGAATCGCCATCAGATTGTCCTCAACGGTCAGCTTGCGAAAGATCGAACGCTCCTGCGACAGATAGCCGATCCCACAACGTGCGCGCTTGTGCATGGGGTAGTGCGTGATTTCGGCCTCATCCAGATAAATCACACCCCGATCCGGACGGACTACTCCAGCGATCATGTAGAAAGTGGTTGTCTTGCCTGCGCCATTAGGCCCCAGCAGGCCCACAATACTACCCTGCTCGACTTCCAGCGAGACTCCTTTGACGGCCTGCCGACCTCTGTAAATTTTGACCAGTTGCTCTGCAGAAAGTTTAAGTTGTGCCATGACTGTATTTCGAATCTCTTTTTTTCAGTGAGATGGTTATAGGATTCTGGGAGAGTCTGCACTACAATGCAGTCGTTTTTCGGTAGAAATCTGCATTTTCTTTAAGAAAAGAGAGCAGTTGTTGTCGTTATTGTCGAGAGTAAGAATCGTGAAAGGAATTTGTTGGATGGGAACGGTAGGGATCATCAGTAAGAAAAATGAAACAATGCAAACGCTCTCGGGCAATCGGTGTTTTTCCGACAGCCCTTAGCATTTGCTGGTTCTGCAGAGCTTATTCTGCCCTTGGTCACCTAGAAGGAATAACCGGCACTCAACTGCATTACGTTGGCGGTTCCCTTGTACTTACCAGTCAGATCTGGATTAGTACTTGTCTCACTGGGCAGAAAGTCACTCACCAGGTAGGCCAAGTCCATTAAGAAAGCTCGACGCTTATAGCCAGCACCTACAAAAAAACTATTTCTTCCAGCCCCATCTGGAGTGATTGGCCCCAGTGTAGACTCTGGAATCGGACTAGCTGTTTTGTAGTAGCCTCCTCGAACCTTCAAATAGTCAGTGAACGTGTAGAAACCACCAATCTTATAGTCAATTACGTCTTCCCAGTTCTGCTTGATAACTGTTGTCCCATCACCTGGCAACCCTTTGTCGTATCGGATTAAGACCTCATCGTAGGCAGACCAGCCACTACGCAACAGTCCAGCTTCAATTGCATAAGCACCTGGGATGTAGCCATCTCCTGAAGAAAAGGACTTCAAAGAAATAGCCATTTCTAGTAGATCCGGGTACTTGATGTCGACAGAGATTCCACCATCTGGAAAGAGGTTTGTAAAAACTGGAGGAGCCTTACTGGTATCAAATTTAGCATCTCCCTCTCCACTGACTGTGAAGCGAGAGGTATAATTCGCTGCTGCCGCTATTGTTCCTGCGTCGTAGAGAATCGATGCGTTATAACCATTAGCAGTTCCCTTACCCCCAAGAGTTACGGAGAAGCTGTCATTACCACTGTAAACCACCTCCTGTTCCAACTCGATATGGGCTGCATAGAAGTTAAGACCTCCTCCAACTGAGAAATCTCCAAAACGTCCAGCTACCACAACCGGTTGGTTCAGTGTTGCCAATTTAATCCGGGTCAACACATCTCGCCCAGCCCAATCTTTAGGCCACTCAACACTTGAATTGAAGGGCAGGTTCGCACCTGTTCCTACTGCCATATTTCCATTGTTGTAGACCGCATAAATGTGTGGAGCTACTGATGGATCAGTCTGAGAATCTGCACTGCTCCCTCCATTAAGGTCTTTGTAATTGTATTTGGTTTCGTAGCGAGCAAAACCACCGTATACATGAATGCCTGTCTCTAGCTTGACCATCGCTGATGGATTTTGAACAACCAGACCAGCGTTGTCAAAGAAGGTAATTCCCCCCTGTCCTTGAGCAGTGTAGGAGGCTCCAGACTGGGGTGTATTGAAACCAGCTGCTTGAACAGTACCGCCCAACACCACAAAGGAGAGGGCTGCGAGAAAGTGACGTAGCGCTTTCATGATGATTCTCCTTAGTTATTGGTACAGGTTGCAATATCAATTTCTTTTGATGGATCCAACACTTTTCCTGTTGCTAAGAAACAGGAAGCTTGTTGTTGCCCTCGCAGAGTAGCTTTAGTTTTCCAATCAAGTAGAAATGTATGTACTGCTGACTCTGAATTCCCTGTTGTTGGCTTGTAGGTGTTCGGATTGAAAATCCAGCGACTCCGAGTTACATTATCCAAAGCGCCATCACCATCTTTATAGGTGGTCAGTCCCTTTGCTAAAGAGAGCAGATCTGTATTTGAATTTGGACTAGTTAGGTCTCCTATAATTTGCTGTATTAATAGTGTAGCTGTATTTGATGGAGAGGCATTTGAAAGAGGATCAATACCACCTTTAAATGTTGCATGAGCAGCAGATAATTCTACGCCCAACATTTGGGTATTCAGCGCTTCTTTTCCCTTTTTGGTACTTGTATCAAAGCCAGAAGCGGCGGCAACACCTGCACGGATTTGTGGACCGAAACTACCACTGAGAAGAAGATCTACTACGTCCCCACCTGGGTTATTTATCACAAAGCGTTCAGCTGGAAAATTACTACCTAACAAGTTGCTCCCAATTACACCTGATCCACTATATCCAAAAAAGTGTATTGGTGTCTCATTTGGTGTATTGCCAATGGCATTAAGGATTGTTGGGTTAGCTTCAAGCAGTGTCCGTAGACGGAATAAGTCGAACTGTGTCTGGAGGAAATAGCCAACAGTCAGTGCTGGGTTATCAGGACGCAGAAAAGCTACACCGGAATCATCTGCCAAATTACCATTGCCATTCACATCTTCATAAGTACGATCCCCATGGCCCCAAAAATCTATAACGACAGTGGCAAAGTTCTTACTGGCCAGAGTATTCATCACTGTAAACATATCTTCTTTCACGTCTGTAAGTCCGGACATGAAGATAACGACCCCCTCAACAGTATCTGGCATAGCAAGCCAAAAACTTATCTTGCCATTGAGTGCTGAGTCACTGTTTGGACAATCTGTGCCTGGTTTTACTGCACGATTTAACAGATCTAACTCCCATGTATTTATTGTCTTAGCCAAAAAATTCTGACAAGGGAAGTAACCCTTGTAAAGTTTGCTCACATTATCAGTTGGAATATTGGCAACAATGACGACATCCTTCACAATATTTGTATCTAGGTTTGCTAGACTCGCTACAACTGCTGATTTTAAATTAACAGGCTGATCTCCCGGTGTGCTTGAATTACTTGGGTAGCTTGTTGCCCAACTCACATTGTCTAAGCTTGCTGATGACGTATTCGTAAGATTTGCTTTTACAGCGCCGAGTAAAGATGCTGTTCCCGCAGCTTCTATTGGATCTTCAGGCTCTGTAGTGAATGTAAATAATTGGGCCAAATCGTTATGTGTTTTGATTTGACCTAATGCCTGAAGTCCCAAAACCAGTGGAGCGTATTGTGTTCGGAGTCCTTCCAAACTGTTAGCTGCAACTAAATCGGTGAAAAGGGTATTCACAATTTTTCCATTCACCACAATTGGACTTGGGTTGGTAAGAATGTTTGTCAGAGCATCTGGTGAAATGTTATTACCCTGAGCATCTACCAAACTAGTTTTGACAATTACTGCATACTGAGTACTTGCTTGGAAAGTGCTATTATCTGGTACAAGTACTAAATCATTATTTGCATCCTGATAGACAACTTTAAATGTTCCTCCACCAATTGTTGGAAGAGGATACACAGGTGCCGTTGGGTTTGAGGCTGGGAAAATCAATAGGTTCTGGGCCAGATTCGATCCAGCAGCCAAATTCCAACTACCATTATCATGGTAAAGACTCGCTAATGGTGCGCTGAAAGGAATTCGGATTGGCATCAAGCGACTGATTCCTGGTAACGGGCTCTTTCCTGCAGTAGTTAGTGCAGTATTAACGCTAAGGAGAACTACGTCACTGGGTTGAGGAACTAGACCCTCAGCTTGGCTAAACTTAGCGATAGTGTTCGCAGTGTTTTCCTCTCCACTCGTCACTGATGGAGCTGGCTCGTTGCTAGCAGAATCCAGAATTTGCTCAGCACAGCCGCTGAGAGTAAAGGCAGTGAGCAGCACACCACAGAGGAGACGCAGGCTCATCTTCATAAGTCCTCCCGAAAAAGTTGGAAAAATCGTGACCATCTTCGCCAAAAGCAGGCGACAGAAAGTTGTAAAAGGACAGGAGAGTCCGACACAATTCATTATATTGTCAAACCCTAATTTTCTTACAGGCTTCAGAAATTGTTAGCATACCAATGGTAGTTCGATTCCTTAGACTTGTTCCGAATACTGGCTCGAAGGTCGCTTTCGTTCGTAGTCATTCCTGGTTCAAAGAACTCCTATGCTTCCAATCAATTCAGATGGAATCCTAGGTGTTTTCTGGCATTGACAACGAGTGCCAGCTTAGATAGCTTGCTAGCAAATATATTTTTATCGCACAAAAGAATTTCCACTTTTGAAGTTGCGATATTTCCTTTAATACATTGGAAACAAAAGCAAGATGCCAATTTACGAATATGTGTGTAAGAGTTGCGGGCATGAATTTGAAGAAATGCAACGTTTCAGCGATGCGCCACTGGAACAGTGCCCATCCTGTCAAGAAGAATCGTCTGTGCAGCGCAAGGTCTCCAAGAGCGCATTTCATTTGAAGGGGGGTGGCTGGTACAAGGATGGTTATGGGAATTCTAAACCAGATAGTTCCGACGAAGGTAACAAAGATTCCAAGAACAACGAAAGTGGAACTGAATCCAAAAAAAGTGAGAGTGGGGATGAAACGAAAAAGACCGAAAGTGGAACTGAATCCAAAAAAAGTGAGAGCAGCACAGAATCAAGCTCAAAAGAGAGCAAACCTGTGGAGTCCAGCAAATCCAGCGACTCCAGTTCTTCTTCCGCTTCTTCCGGATCGGGTAGCAAGGAAAGCGCTGCCTGAGCCAACTTGATTCTTCCAGTCCCTCCACTCATGTTGGGACTCATGTCTCAACTTGAGTGGACCCCTCTTTGATGCCCAGTTTCCTTCGCCAGATCCTGATCCTGCTCTGGAAAGACCTGCTGATTGATTTGCGCCGTAAGGAGAACTTTCTCTCCATGCTGCTCTTCTCAACCCTGACGCTGCTAATCTTCCAATTTGCGATGGGAGATGATCAACGAACCTTTCGCTTGGCTCTGCCTGGGATCATCTGGGTGGTCTTCATGCTGACGGGCGTCCTCAGCCTGAACAAATCCTACCAGCAGGATTCTGAGCATGGTTGCATTAGTGGATTGTTGTTGGCGCCACTGGACCGTACCGTCCTCTTCTTTGGTAAGTTTCTCGCCAATGTCTGCTTTCTGCTGGTTGCCCAGTTACTCTTTCTGGCGCTATGCTTTCTTTTCTTCCCCCTGAGGGTTCAACATTGGCCTAGTATGCCTGGAATTCTGTTGGCTGGCACAGTTGGCTTCAGTGCACTTGGAACCCTACTGACAGCCATGACAGCATCACTCAAAGGACGTGAGGTGCTGCTGCCAATTCTGCTGTTCCCATTGATGGTGCCCGGACTGCTTAGTCTAGTGAATCTGACGGCCTACCTGTTATTCGATACACGCCCTGAACAAGTCAATGCCTGGTGGAATCTACTGCTGGGTTTCGATGTCTTGCTGTTGGTAGTCTCAGTACTCGGATTCGAGTTCGTGATGGAGGAATGAGGGGAAGGTAAGGCCTGAGCGATTCATACGAAGGCCCAGGCTTTTTTGAAAAGTTTGGCTTAGTCGCCGAGATCGCTCAAACGACCTGCTAGTCCAGCAGCATCGTTTCCAATCAACGGCGCCAATTGCTCCAGTCTCTCGCGGACCAGACCACTGGATTGCTGTCTTCTAACTTTGATTTCAGGATTTACTAGTTTTGTCGCTGAAACAAGGTTTTCTCCGCTCACATCTGCGGGACGTAGCACTCCCTGCAAAGTGGTCACATAGCGCACCTGATTTCGCTGTCGGTAGTCTACTTTCTGTCCAGAGATGAGCATGTTTCCATCCGGATAAACGCGAACGACTCGAGCACTGATCGTGTTCAATCCCCGTAGAATCTCATTCTGCTCTTCTTCAATCGCATTCCGCAGAGTCAGCGCTTCCAGAGCCAGACTCGCTGCTTGAACCTCATTCTGTGGCGCAGCTGCTGCCTGCTCACCATCTCCTCCTCCCTCTTTGGGTGGAGGAACGTTGCTGATCAAGTCTACTTCCTGGATGGTGAGTAGATCACCCCGATAGCGAGCGCGGTGATCACGGAAGAGATTACCGAAGGAAGCCTCACTGCGCCAAAGGGATCCTTCAAGGGCGTTGCGGCTCGTATTGAGCGCAGGCTGGCGCTGGCGACGTGCCGGATTATCTACCAGCTGTTTTCTGATCGGTTGTGGCGGCGGCGGCGGCGCCAAAGCTGAACAGCCAGCAATGACTATCAACAGTCCCCACAAAATCAGATTCCTAACCACTTTGTTCTTGTTTATCATCATTGCACCTGAACCGTGTTCTCGTCCTGCACAGTTGCATAAACTACCAATTTGCTATCTGCGTTACGAACCGGAATTTTTTCACCCATACGCCCCTTGGACATTGAGATGCCAGGAGCGGTCAGGCGGAGTAGAGGAGTTTCATAAAGGATAGTCAGGCGATCTCCATTGTTGACCAGTGGTGGAGTGGTAACAGTCCTCTCCTGGATCACTTCCTTCGGATTGATTGTGCGGGTTGCAATTTTACCTACCAGATCCTGGGGTTTGGTGACGTAATCAGCTGTTGTCCGATCAACGTTACGGCGCACTCGCACCAGATCCGCCTCTTCAATGATTTTGTCCCGCTGGATGGTATCCTTGGCAACGAAAATCTCCTTGTAGACCTTAAGGTACGCCCGAACGGTTACCTTGCGAGCTGGCTCTCCATCAATTCGAAAGTTGACCTGGTAATTCCGATAACCCCCTTCCTTCTTATAAATTCCGATTTCACTGATGTCGTAGCTCAGTTCTCCACGGGGCAGGAACACATCACTGACCTGGGCCAACAGTTTTGGCTGAACGTCCTCATCTAGATGGTTTTTGCTGATGAAGGCCAGTACTGCTTCTTCAATATCTTTTCCAGGCACCTTGAGCGCAGCTCGGTAGACTCTGACCGTCTCATTGTTAGGGAAAACCAACTTGTTTGTGTCTACCTTGTGGAAGCGTAGGCGGGAGAGCAGTAGAGAGCGAGTGATTGTCAGATTTCTGCCAGGCAGTGGAGATCGGCCCACCTTTAGGCCAGCAATGCGATCAACAAAGCTTGGGTCATTGCCTTGTAGCTTCGCAATTTCACCAAGAGTATATTCTACATCAGACACTGCGGCTGTCTCTGCAAGGAAGACCTGAATCTTGTCAAAGTCTTCTTCACTCAGTGCCTCAACGGCGCTGAGTGGCAGCACAGATCCGATTAGCAGACAAACCAGCAGCCACAGGTATTTCATTAGGTTACCGAATGCTCAACGAATCAGGCCATTCGCTGTCTTCAGCATCTCATCGGAAGACTGGATTGCCTTGGAATTGACTTCATAGGCTCGCTGGGCAGTGATCATATTGACCATCTCTTCCACCAACGATACGTTGGAGCCTTCCAGAAAACCCTGGTTGAGGCCGCCCATGCCGTTTGCGGCTGGGCTGTCCAAAACAGCGTTACCAGAGGCTGGTGTGGAAACATACAGGTTCTTGCCAATCGGTGTCAAACCAGCTGGATTCTGGAAACGAGCAAGTTGGAGACTACCGATGGCTTCTGGTTGAGTTTCGTCACGGAGGAACACAGAAACTGTACCATCGTTGCTAATTTCAACTTTCCGAGTGTCAATTGGAATGTTGATCTCTGGATCAACAGGCATCCCATCATTAGTCACTAGACGCCCCTGCCCATCAATATTGAAGTGTCCGTCACGGGAGTAAGCAATGATTCCATTGGGCTGCAGAATCTGGAAAAAACCCGCACCATCAATGCTGATGTCTAGATCGTTACCCGTGTTCTGCAGATTTCCGGTCACATGAACTTTTTCCGTGGAGACCTGTTTCACACCGTGTCCAACATGGAGACCCACTGGAACCTGGGTGGACAAGGAAGCTGGCACACCTGCGTTACGTTCGTTGTGATAGAGCAAGTCCTGGAAGTGTACCCGGCTCTTTTTAAAGCCTGTGGTGTTGACGTTGGCCAGGTTGTTGGCAGTGACATCAATATTGCGCTGCTGGGCTCCCATACCGGTAGCTGCAGTGTAAAGAGATCGCATCATAAGGCTTCAACTCGCTATAAAAAGGTTATCCCCGGAGCCGAGAAATACTAATTGCTCGCTCGTTCATCCGGTCAACGCTACTCAAAGATTTCTGAATCGATTCGTACGTGCGGTTTGCGCTGATCATGCGGGTCATCTCCATGACGGTGTTGACGTTGGAGCCTTCCAGCATTCCCTGCTGGACTCGAACTTCCTCGGAAGGAATCGGCACATCGTCACTGCTGATCGGTGCAAAGAAAGAGTTGCCCAGCTTCTGCAGGTTGTCCTGATTACGGAAGCGGACGGTCAGTAGACGGTCGGCAAGCTGCCCATCCACCTGTACTCGACCTTGATAATCTACAAAAATTTCTTGACCCTTCACCTGAATAGGACCGTTCTCACCTAGCACAGGGTAGTTGTCTGAGGTAACGATCGTGCCCTCACTGTTCAACTGGAAGTTTCCATTACGGGTAAAGCGTTGTCCAAAAGGCGTGTCGATTGTGAAAAAACCTTCATTGTTGATGGCCAGGTCCAAGGCATTGTCTGTTTGCTGCATGGGTCCAGGCGAGAAATTTTTTCCAATTTCATCTACGGTCACGGCAGATTTCTCCATGCCCACATACTGATCTAAGTATTCATGGGACAGGAATCGCTCTTCTTCAGATTCCGGCAGCACCTGCTGCGCTTTGGAAAGCACCTCACGGAAACTCGGTTGGTCTTCTTTAAAACCGGTAGTATTGACGTTGGCCAAGTTGTTGGACACCGTATCCATCTTGCGCTCCACAGCGCCGGCGGCCTTGACCAGACTATAGATTCCACTCATGAAAATGCTCCGAATCAGACGATTGCAGTGAGGTAGGCAGGATTCCGCATTCAAGGCGTATACCAGCAAGGGACGGGCCTTCAGGTCCTTTTTTCCCAATCTCCATTCCCCAGGGAGGCATGACCGGCAGCATCCGCAATAAAATTCTGGTCGTCTTTTATCTCAGTTCCGTTCTTTCTCTGCTCGGCTACATCCTGATCTATCTGCTTTCGCAGCAACAGGGCGAGTTGGTAGAAGAGAGTTCACAGATTCCACCTGTGACTGAAGCCTGGTTTCGGCTCAACAACGGAATGCACCATGCCGTTTCCTCGCAAAGGGAGTGGCTGCTCTCAGGCAATAGTATCTTTCGTGAAGGACGAATGAATGCCTGGGATAAGGAAATTGAGCCTGCCCTGCTGGAGCTTGACCGCCTCTACAAAACATCACGCCTCTGGCAAGACGAACGGCAAGTTGAAGCCCGAACCTTCTACGATATTCGCCTACTGATTCGCAACCTGAATGAGCTACAACAACAGGTTGAGGCCCTGACCTTCCGCTCCCTTGCCAACACCAAAAACCTGACGGATCGGCGGGATAGTGATTGGCTTCTGGCCAACGACATGATGGTCAATCAAATCCTGCCGCTACAGTTGAACATTGAAGACGCTATCGCCACCATTGTTCGCTGGCAGTCGAATTTCTCACGGCAGAACACCCTGCAGATTCGCAATGAGGTAATTGATCTCAACATTCGCATCCTCTTCATTGCGCTGGCCGTTTTCCTGATTGGCTGGATTCTCTCCCGGTTGCTCGGAGAACAGATTGCTCGCTCACTGCAGGAATTGCGTGACGCTGTCCGGCGGGTCAAAGATGAGAATTTTGATGGACAGATCGAGATTTCGACACAAGACGAGATTGGGGAATTGGCCGAGGAATTTCGAGAGATGCTAATTGCCATTCAGCAACGGACTCAACAGTTGCGTAATTCCTTCGCTGAGTTAGAGAGAGCTTCCCAGACCAAGAGTGAATTCTTGACGAACATGTCTCATGAGTTGCGCACGCCACTCAACGCCATCATTGGCTTTGCCGATGCCCTGCTGGATGATGACGAGGCCGCTCTCTCCAACTATCAGCAAGATCGACTAGGTCGTATTCGAGACAGCGGCCAACAGTTGCTGGACATGATCAACTCTTTGCTCGATTTATCACGTATGGAAGCGGGGAAGATGCAAATGCACTTCACCGAGTTTGCTCCGAGAGAGGTCGCTGAAGAAGTACTCAACCTGCTAGAACCACTAATGCACCGTAAGCACCTGAAGAGTCGACTAGTTGCTCAGGGTCATGTATTCACCTGTCGCCTGGATCGGGACAAGTTAAGGCAGATGCTGATCAACCTGTTGGGCAACGCCATCAAGTTTACGCCTGAAGGTGGTGTAATCAGTGTTACACTCGGCCGTCACGGGGACTGGTTCCAACTTGCTGTGCACGATACTGGAGTTGGCATTGCTACTGATCACTTGGAAAAGATTTTCAAGGCTTTTCAGCAGGTTGACAGTTCTGTAACTCGCAGTTATGCCGGCACAGGATTGGGGCTAGCGCTGGTACGATTAACTACCCACCTGCTCAAGGGACGTGTTGAGGTTCGCAGCCAAACTGAAAAAGGCTCAACCTTCACACTGTTTCTGCCACTGAATCCAGAGAGCATTGAAGACGGCGAGAAAGAAGTGCTTGGTTAAGCCCAAGATAGTAGTAACTCAGTTGGTAAAGTTGTAGCCCCGCTCTTCATGAGAACTGATATCCAGACCATCTACCTCTGAATTTTCATCGTTAACCCCAGCCTTTTCAAGGTCAATCTCAGCAGCATTACGCATCGCAGTGGGTAAAAAGTTAGCGCCGACAAAGCCAAAAAAGAGAACAACCACTAAGATCAGCGTAAGATTTTGAGAAAGCACAACTGGAAGTAGAACCACTCCTCCCAAAATTATCACACTACTTCCAATACACATTTCTCCAAAACGCCGAATCAGTGATTCTCCATGTAATCGTGCTGCAATCTCACACAGGCTGAATGCAAAAACAATCACCCCTCCGTAAGCCATGGATACGAACATGTCCCGTGTTAACTAAAGCGCAGACCAATCTAGGACAATACCAATCTTGCTCAGACTGAGAGTACCAAGAACGCCGAGTCCCGGGACCAGCCGATCTGGCAGTCGCAATAGAGGCGCCTGTGTACGAGTTGGACGCTCTCACTGCAAACAAATCTTCCAGAGTAACAAGCCCACAAGCATTCCAATACCAGCTGTCACGGGAAAGACCCAGTGAGCTGGAACTTCCAACTGTACTAGGGGCTCCACCAACCAGCGACCCGATAGAGAAGAAGGCGCTGTGCATCAGCATCAGAAAGCAGCCAGTCAACTTCTCCATCCGAAAAGTTTCTGCGGTGGCAGAAGGAGCAACAAAGTTGAAGAAGAAACCACATGGGATAATTGCCAACAGTACAGTAACATAAGCAGAAGCAAGGACAGCCAGCGCAAGGCAAGAAGAAAAGCGAAATATCGCTACAACTGTCAATAGCCCTACTCCAAAACGAGGAATCAGTCGACTTCCTCCAAATTGTGTCGAGGTAATTGAACTGATGGCGAAGCAGATCAGCAACTTACTGAAATCCAGTAGGGTCAGATGAAGCGAAGTAACCTTACAAGGAATGTATACAAATCAGATACCGACACTGATCATCGGAAACATTATGACGAAGCGAGCAGCCTAGATAACCCAGATTGCTAATGCCTGTCGTTCTCTTGTTAGAGGAAGGCCAGCAGCCACTGAACTCACAAGATTGTCTGCACGAAAGGGGAAAAATTAGTTGGCGAGTTGTTCCTGCAGGTTACTGAGAACAATTTGCAGCGACTGTTGGATTGTCTGGTCCAGTTCCACGTTATCAACCTGATCTAAGTCAAACTGCTGGGACTGCTGGTGGTAGTATTCGTGAACGGTACGAATTTCCTCAAAGTGTTTGAGGTAGTGTTGTTCTGCTCGACGCTGCTGCAACTTGCCTCGGATTCGGAAACGATTCATATGATCTTCTCCTTCCTGAAGTCGAAGCAGTAGCGGGATGTGGTAGGCGCGATCCTCAAACTCCGGAATCCTGACCAGAAACGGTAGCAAATGAACTCCTTCAATCAGTAAATTTGTACCTTCAGCAATCGCTCTACGCACCATCGCGCGTATTCCCACACAGACCTGCTGGGACTGCAAAACGAACCCTGCAATCGTTCTTTCTTGTGAGGCTTTCTTCCGATCAAAAACCAACTGACTACCTGCTTCGAACGAAGAAACATGAAGCGTTGGCACAATCTCTTTACTGAAGGAAAGACGCATCACTTCGCGGATACTGTCCGTACCCACTACATTGAGAATGCCTAGACGGCTGGCAAGTGCCTGAGCCAATGTTGATTTTCCCGTTCCTGGAGCACCAGCGACATAGAGAATTACAGGATGTGGCAGATCATTGATCTGGCTGGCAACTTCATAAGTACGGGCAATGTCAGGATTAAACTGGGCTTGTAGTTGCTGCTGCACCAACTGGATCAGTTCCTCCGACTTGATCTCCAAGTTGCCCAACAGAATCAGATCCTGCTCAATCTGGCGGGAAATCAGGTAGGCCTTGCCTGGCGAAATCCCCGCAGAAGTGATCGACTGGCTAAGCATTCCTTTTGAAAAAGGATAACGACTCTCACCACGATGTACCCAGAGTTGAGGAAGCTCTGATTTAACAGGATTACGCTGAAGATGAGGATGCTTCTGCTCCAGATATTTTTCCAGCAGCAACCCCAGATCTGTCGAAGTGATCTGTCGACGTCGGTTTAGCTTCTTCTTGACTTCTTTGGTAATGAGGTAGGCTTTTTCGAAGGACACGCCCTGCTCTGTCAGGGTGCGTGTCATAATGCCACGCAGAAACGGTTCGCGATCACCGTTGCTGCGAACAACCGTCAAGGAATCTTTGCTCATAGGGAAGGCCTCATCGCCTCACCAGCGATAGGCAAGGGTACTGCCAACAGCAAGGCCGAGCGCACGAACTTGTCCTGCGTCCAGTTCCAGAACTAGATTAGCCGACTTGTCTGGAGTGATAGTCACGGGTGTTTCACCAGAAGAGGGTGGACGTACATTCTCTGCCACATAAACTACACGGCTATTGCGTAGCCAGAGAATATCGATTGGGAAGTTCATATCTTTCATCCAGAAACCATGGTGTCCTGAGCGCTCAAACACAAACAGCATGCCCCATCCTGGTTTGAGCCGGGGGCGATCACTCAAGCCTTGTTGACGTTTGGCTGGAGTGTCGGAGACTTCAACAGGAATTTTCACACCCTTCTGGGTGATCACTGTTGCCTGCTGGTAACTGAATGTGCGTGCCTGCAGCGATCCAACCAGAAGCAAACTGCAGCAAAGCAGACCGAAACATCGAATCATGCAGGCATCCGTGCCAATTTTGCGAGCCGCTTCTTCACCATTCGTTGCTTGAGTGGCGGGAGGTAGTCGATAAACAGGCGCCCACGTAGATGATCAAACTCATGCTGGAGGCAGATGGCCAATAGTCCATCTGCCTCCAGCGTTTGCAGGCGCCCCTCCAGATCTTGGTATTCAACTTTGATTTTCTCAGCTCGGGGGACTTCTGCACGAAATTCTGGGACACTCAGGCAGCCTTCCTCGATTGCTGTCTCTCCGCTAGCAGCTACGATCTTTGGATTGACCAATACTTGAGGCTCTCGCTGACCGTGGTCTTCATCTCCTGCCATCACATCGACCACGACAATTTGTTTGAGGACTGCTACTTGGTTGGCAGCCAAGCCAATCCCTCTTTCTTCGTACATGGTCTCCAACATGTCCGCAGCAAGTTGGCACAATTTATCATCAAAAATCGTGACTGGCATGGCATACTGCTGCAGGATTGGATCTGGGAATTCATGAACCTGTAAAAGCGCCATCAGCATCTACTCCGGATTAGAGTTATAAAAACATTAATTTAACGGATGACGTTGCAAAAAGCCACTAAAGAACTGATGCCAAGATGGTTCTGGTATCACCTCCATCTCTAAAATCCAAACGATTTCGGCCAACTCTGCAAAGGCGGCTAGTTTGACTGCATCCTTCTCTGTTGTCACCCAACGCTGCGCACGGCTTTTACGCCAAAGCCACTGCAAACGCTGAACATCTTCACCAGTATAAGAATGATGGTCAGGCCAGTTCGAAAGATCTTCCAAACCCTGACAGAGAGGTCGCAGTACTTGAGCGAAGCCTTCGGGTTGGGCAATGCCACAATTGGCAAAAACAGCTTCCTTAGCCAGTGTTTTGACATCTTCCACTTCCTGACCATCCAATCTTCGTAAGCGGACAGGTAGATAGTCACAGCGGAAGATTGGTCGATCCACCTTGAGTTCCTGCCGCAACAGATGCATCCAAGCATCAGAGAAACCCAGGTTGGCTTTGGTCAGCATGATCGCATCAGCTCGATTCCAGTGCTGCTCAGGCTCACGCAACTCACCCAATGGAAGAAGTTGGCGATTGCCGAGGCCTCGCTCTGCATCAATCAGCAGTAGGTTGAGATCCCTTGCTACAGCCAGATGTTGATAGGCATCATCCAACAGAATCAGATCAGGTTGATCACAGAGCAAAGCCCAACGCGCATTACGAATTCGGGAAGATCCCACATAGACTGGCACCTCGGGATGGTGTTGAGCCAGCCAGGTCGGTTCATCACCTAACAATTTTGGGCTCAGTAGCCAGGGGGCATCCGCTGAACAGAAACGTTGGAGGGTCGCTTTGGAATGCCTTCCATAACCCCGACTGAGAATCACAATCCTTCTTTGCTGTTGCAGGGAACGCATGAGCATTTCGATGACTGGAGTCTTGCCAGCACCTCCTACTGTCAGATTTCCTACAGCAATCACTGGCACAGGAGGACGAAAGGTTGTGATCAATCCATTCCGATACATCCATAGACGCAGCAACAGCAGAGCTTCATAGACAAACGCAAGAGCGGTCAGAGCGGCACGGAGCAACGGATTGCGCCAAAGCCAAGGAGTGGATAGTTTTGGAAGCATCTTACTTGAGTAACCGGTAGCGCATCTCCTGTTCAGCTGGCAGGTCAGGACTGACTGGTTCCAGCAGTCCTGCGCTTACTAATTCGTGCAAGATTTCGTCGGTTTGCTTGGCAGTCAGACGCAACTGAAGAAATAAATCGGTTCGGCTCAACTCTCCGCTTTGACTACGTGCTAATTGGACAGCCTCATGCAATGGTAGCTGACGATAGATGCCATATTGGTAGTACCCAAAGCCGAACAAGGATCCACCAACCAGAATCGAGGGGAGACCAACCAAGGGGAAAGGGATGGGGGCTCCACTATCCAATAAGATCAGTGACCCAAGAATCATCGAACCCCAGCTCAAGATTCGCTCTCGACGCTTGCGGGCTAGATAGACTTCAGAATCGAAGAGTTGCTCAGCCATGGATGATTGTGCAAGAGGAGTTCTTGGTTACGAAAAAGTTCTATCATTCATACCCTAGCCAAGGCATCTGCTGCAATATCTGAATTTCTCAGTAAGCTTCAGAAATCTCAGAGTTCCAGCAATTCACTAGCTCATTCTAGTATCAACGCTGGCAAGTTGGGTAGGCTCAAAAGAGCTACATCGTCCAGAAGTGTAAGAATGACAAAGACCAGCACATGATCAAACACTTGTTGACCATCCCTCAGTCCAAAGAGTGGGCCTAGCAACGGCAGATCCTGAGACAAAGGGACTCCCTGCGTAAGGTTAGAGCTCTGCTGGCGAATCATGCCTCTCATCAAAATGTGTTGACCATACCATCCTGACTAGAGTCACGGGTTCAATCCAACGTGGTGTAACCATTAATATTCCACTAGTCTGAATCTGCTGTAATTTTGCGTTAGTACTACTTATCAAGAGAATACTCAGCAGTGAGCCGCTGCCCATCTCAGCCTCAAGAAAATTCAGGGGCACCACGACGGAACTTGAGAGCACCCGACCTTCTCTCTGCTCTTGTAGCATGCGCAGCATCGTGTCAATGCAGACACCACAACTGGTATCAAAAGGGCCAGCTGTCCAACTCAGGCCAAAGTCTAGAGCTTCCAAAGCGCGTAGGAGATACCAGTGCCTCACCAGCATAACCCTAGTTCCCGAAAAATCTCCTCTGTAATTTCAAAAATATGTGCTTCGATACGAATCTAGGGGATCAGCTGATCCCACAACACTACCGGTTTTTCCACCAGCTTTAGCTGTGCTTCAGTTCCTCGAATCAGTAAGGCATTGTTCTGGTGATCTAGCAAGATCAACGGTTGGGGTTAAGTCTCTACGAAATCAGGATTTTGCTAAAAAAACGCCTGCAGTTGGTCTTCCGTGCTGGGTAACGTAATCTGCTGTCTATCTACTGTGGTCGTCTGAGAACCTGCATATAAGCAGCGTAGCGTAAAACGCCTGAATTTCTGTTTCGGTCTTATCAGCATTTTGGAGACTACCACCTGTGGTACCAAGGGCTTTCCAGCCATTTATTTTGCGGTAGTCTGCTTAAGTTTTTCAAGAGTCGCACTTAGCAACGGCAATGCCGTCAGCTGGCACTTTTATCCAGAGCGAAATTGGGTGTTGGCCTGCCTCACAAAAAAACATATCGACTTCCTGCAACACAGCTAGCCCAGAACGGAGACTCTCCAGCTATTGCTTGAGCACATCGTCAGAGAGCCATTCCAGTACCGTCGCTGCAGTAGTTGGCAGCTGTTCTGGTTCTAAAA